>Ga0182024_10000328_pt1 | contig 120354 bp, 112 predicted proteins | sample P32metaG_FD_120480 | JGI IMG/M metagenome (GOLD analysis project Ga0182024, IMG submission 120480) | Permafrost microbial communities from Stordalen Mire, Sweden - P3-2 metaG (Illumina Assembly) | ecosystem: Environmental > Terrestrial > Soil > Wetlands > Permafrost | place: Sweden: Stordalen... | reverse complement strand
GGCGCTCGAGTTCCTCGAGCACCCTTTTTCGTAGTTGGGTCACAGGGACCTCCTTGTGACCCGCACTTTAGCTCTTCGGGAACAAGAGACGCGTAGCGTCCGCCGCGCGAGCGGCTTAGTTCAGACGGCATTACCGGAAAGTACCACGACACGAGATCAAGCGACCTCATTCGGCATCCATGTTGCCGTCGCCAAACCGGAAACCGGCCCGCTACTAAAGAAGCCGACCCGCGCTTACTTCGCAGCCGCCGTGTCCGCTTTGCTGGCCGCTTGCGACCCCGCCGGGAGCAGAAGTTTTTGCAGCAGGGCATTGGTCGGCGAGTGCTCTTCCACATAGTCCACGCCGGCGGCCGTCAGGATGAAGTCGGAGTTGTCCTCCACGGTGACGTAACCCTTCGATCGCAGATACCACGTGGTGAAATGCAAATACTCGCGGGGGAAGGCCATGCGCTTCTCCAGCTCCAGTACCGAGATCCCCGGATGCGCTTCGTCGACGCGGCGCTGATGGTACAGCAGCGAGAGCACACCCAGCCGGCGATTCATCTCGCCGTCCATGCCCTCCACGAAATCCTTCGATTCGAAGATGGGCATGGGCGCGTCCTGTCGCGATTGGTGACTGGCATCGTAGGCTTCGCGCCGCTGGGGGTCGGATAGCACTTCATACGCCTTCTTCAACTGGAGAAACTTCTCCATGTTGCCGGTTTGCGTATTGTCCGGGTGCAGCCGCGCGGCCATGATGCGATAGACGCGGCGAACCGTCTCGGCATCCGCCCGTGGACTGATTTGCAGCGTCTCATAATAGTCCTCGGGCTCCGCCGTGGCTGTCCCGGAGGTGCTCGACGTTTGCTCGGTTGTGAACTCGACGCCAATGCCGAAACCTGTTCCGCGGCGAAGGCAGTAGCGGACCACGCCTGCGCCGACCGGTTCGTGCGACTCTGTTTCAATGGTTATCGCAGTACCCGGCTCTAGGGCCACAGCCGAGTCGAGGCCGATTCCGGCCTTGGATTGATCCCGGCCTTGTACAACGGCCGATTGTTCTTGACCTTTCGCATCCTTCCAACTGGCCCGGTAATTGGCGTTAATGCGCCGTCGTGGTTTGTTTCGTCCCGCCATGCTGTGAAAGAGGGTAGGGATTTACCGGCGGAAGTGCAAGCCTTCCTTGGTAAGTGGTGGAATCGAAACCTCAGTTATCGTACGGGGAGTTTTTGCGGTCCCTTCTCCGGATTAAGAGATTCTGGGAGGATTTGACATGCCCTAAGCCCCATCGGGACCGCAGCTATATTCTGCCAGACCAGATCCGCCGTGCAAAAGGTCCAAAAGTACTAGCATTGGTAACAACCGTTGGATAGTACTGCTACTTAAACACCCTTTTGTAAAAGAAGTCCAGGCCGACCAGCCCGTTTTCCTCCCGCTCGGCGATCACCGAGAACTTCTTGCTTACCGCCCATTCGACACTCACTACTTGCGGATTCGCATTGGAGACGTTGGTTATGTAAGTGAATGTCACGTCGGGAGTTACCTGCTGCTCGATGGTCAGGCGCGCGAGCGGGTTGTTGGTGACGCCGGGGAAGCTCGGGTCGATACGCACCTTGCTGATTCCGAAGAATCGCTGCAAACGCCCCGAGACCGGGCTGGAGATCACCTGGCCCAGCAGCGCGGAGGCGGACTGCTGGAAGGGCTGCGGATTCACACTTTGCAGCGCCAGAATGTTGGGATCGGTGCTGGGGCTTTCACCGGTTGCCAATAGCGCTACGATTTCATTGAACTGGAGCGGCGGGTCGGATCGCGGTGTCACGTTGAGCCGGTTGAGCGGCCCGGTGACCGCCAGTGTAATATCGATCCCGCGGGCCTTGGTCTCCAGGTCGATATCCACGATCGGATCGATCTTGACCGGATTATAGAAGGAGATAGAACCCTGGTCGATGGTGTACTTGGTCCCGAAAAACAGGAGTTGACCCTGGCTGATATGTATACGGCCCAAGAGGGCGGGGTTCGAAGGCGTACCCCGCAGGCGCAGGCTGGCGTCCGCCGCGATTCCCTGCGCCAGCGAGCTCTCAAACTGAATGTCCGGCGATGTCTCGATGCTGACGTCGAAATTCAGCCCGCCGAGAAATCCGGATTGGGCGGAGGGCGTTTGCACCGGTTCGGCCGATTTCGCCAACAGAGAACTGAAATCGGATTGCAGATTGAAGCCGGAGCGCAAAATAGTGATGGTTCCCGAGACCATACTTCGTTTCGCGGTACCGGTCAGGTTGAGGCTCGCGTTGGCTACTGTGCTGACACCTGCGGGATAACGGACTCGCACTCCTTGAGCCTCGGTATGCACGCGGAAGACCGGGTCGCCGCCGCCATATGCGGCAAATCCGGTTAGTTGTACTTTACCGCCGCCGGTTTCGCCGGTCAGGTTCTGGATGGTGGCGCGGTCGCCGGAGAACAGAATCAGGCCGTTGGCATTCGCCAAGCCGTTGGGCATGTCCGTGTAGCTGAGCGCGGCATTCTGCACCTCCAGGCGGCCCGTGACTTGCGGCATATCGAATGCACCGCGCACTCCGGCATCCACGTTCAACTTGCCGGATGCCGTAATCTCGTGGTCGTAGTCGTGCAGCAACGCGAGGTCGGCCTGCCCATTGACTCGTAGATCCAGGGAGTCCTTCGATTGGAGCTGCACCCTGCCTCCCACTGTCAGGTCGGTGAACCGGCCCACCAGGCGGGCACTCTGAATGGTGACGACCGAATTCGCAATCGCGGCCACGATGGGTCCGGAATTGCGCAGCGTGAGGGAGTCGGCGGGAACACGCGCCTCGGCGGTCGGAGCGGGACGCAACTCCAGCGTGGGGATCCGCAATTCCGCTTTGAGGAGTTGCGGCTTGAGCAACGGGCCGTCGATCCGCAGTTCCCCCTCGGCAAAGCCGCGGAAATCGGTGGGCCCACTTGATTTTCCAGGCGACAGCCAGGCGCGCAACTGCGTTAAATCTAGTCTTGAAAATGTAAGCTGGGCGTTGCCCGGATAGTCACCCTCCAGGCGCCACTCGCCTTGCCCCTTCAGCATGGAGTTGGCCACATCGGAATCGAACGAAACGCGCAGCAGGGGGCCCTGTGAATGTGCGCTGAGGTGCGCGTCGCCGATCCGCTGTCCCGTCAATTGAAGGGCGTGGCCCGTGGCGTCGGCTTCCAGATCGAGCAGGCGGTAGCCCGCGGGCGAGAGATCCACTGCGCCGTGGGCGGTGAACTGCACGGTCCCCTCAATACCCGGATGAGAGGTGCGAAGAACCTGGATCTGATCGAGGGGTATGGTGTCGCTCTGCGCCTGGAAGCGTAGGTGGCCCGTGCGGAGGCTGTCGGGGGCGTGATCGAAAGTGCCGTCAAAGCGCACCTGTTTGGCGCCTGCCGTGATTTGGCCGGAGGATACTTGCAGGCTGCGGCTGGTGTAGCCGAGATGTGCCGTGAGGCGGTCGAACGGTTCCGATTGGAACGAACCCCTTACTACCTCGAGATCGCCGGTTGCCTGCGGGTTTCCGATAGTGCCGGTAACCTGTCCGCTGGCGGAGACTGTACCGGTTGCCGCCAGGTCTTTCTGATTTACGAAGCCTGCAAGTTCGCCCCATGCCGCATTACGCAGCGAACCGGATGCAGCGATGGAACTGGCGTCATCCGCCTTCCAGTTATCCAACCCCAAAGTGGACTGGAACTCGGCGCGCAGCATGCCGTGGGTCACCACCGCGTTTTCGAGGCGAACCAGTTGCGGCGAGGCCTGAACGCCGGCCTGGAGCGAATCGAAAAGGTTGCCCGCATAAGCAAAGCGTTTCAAGTCGAGCCGCCCCGCGATTTGCGGATTCTCCGGCTTGCCGGTTACGGTGCCATCGAAGACAACTGAGCCATTCTCCAGCTTGACCGGCAGATCTGCGGAGCTTTCTCCGAGAGCCGGCATAAAATCTTCCAGATCGCGCGATTCCAGGTGCACGCGCATTTGCCGTCCGATGGCGCCCGAGACCACGGCTCGGGTGGAGGGCAGGTTCAAGATCGAAGTGCCCAGGTCCAAGGTGTCGGCCCGCGCATCGTAGGTAGCGTTGAGTTCACCCCACGCAGCGGGCCCTCCCGGCACGGGCGCGAGCGTAAGATTGGCCGAGGCGCGGATGTCGTTGCCCTGCCGCAGCGATCCCTCGATGGTGACTGGGCCGGAGATCAGGCTGTCCCAAGGCAACTGCTGGCGGCGGTTATACACTGCCACCACGCGCCGGGCCTGGAAGCCGCTCACAGCGCCTGCGACGCGAAAACGGCTCAAAGACTGAACCGCTCCGTCCGCCTGAAAACTGCCTCCCAGCAGAGCGAGCGACACGCCACGGAAGTCGGCATCCCGATCGTGCAGCATCACGGAAGCGACGTTACCGGCCACAGGAATCCAGTCGCCCCCATTCGCGGTTTCACCAGACAGGCGGATGCTGCTCAGGTCGATTCTCTTCGCGTCAGCCCGCAGGTCTCCCTCGGCGCGAAAATTCCGGAAGCGCAAGGGAGACTGCCGGAAATCCACCGCGGACGCGCGCAGTTTGCCGGTTATCGAATAGTCCGAGGAGCCGGCCCAGGTGGCGTTGCCTGCCAGTTGCACAGCACCCCGTTGCAGGTTCGGCAAGCGGAAGATGCGCGCGACATCCGGCACCGAAGCACTGGCCTGATAGCGGAAGGAGGCGTGCGGCGAGCTCAGATCCTCCACCGCTCCGGAAAACTCGATGCGCGAATTGCCCGTAGCCCAGCGAGCCGAAGAGACGCCGATGCGGTTCCGTTCCAGCGTCACCCGCATCTGGACGCTGAGCGGCAAAGCAGGCGCTCCTGGCCAACGCAGGTCGAGCGGTTCGATGGCGATGTCGCCGCGATAGAGGGGGCCCGCAGGCTCGTAGAGGAGTTTCGCGTTAAGGTTGCGTCCGCTGGCATCGAACGGCGTCTTGCCGCGAGCTTCCACTTCGAACAGGCCGTTCTCGATTTGGAACTGGCCCACCGCCAGGCTCAGCAGCGTTTCTACCGGCGTGCGCCCGGTGGCTTTGATTTTCGGCTCTGGGACGTTGGTGTGGCCGTCGGGGTAGACGATCAGGTAAATGTGCGGGTCTTTCACCTCCAGATACTGAATGTCGACATCGCGGCGCAGCGCCGAAACGATCTTCAACCCCACCGCAACCGATGCGGCGCGGAACAGCGGCGGCCGATCCGCAGGCTCACTCCCGTGCAGCGTAAACTGATTGACCTCCGCCCGGAGTTGCCTCCAATCGAAGCGAAAGCCTCCTAGCTCGGCGCGGCCTCCGGTGGCGGTCTCGATGGTGCTGACGATGCGCGTGCGGACCTTTTCGTGAAACCACGCGCTTTGCAAAACCAGAATCCCGCCGGCCAGGCCCAGCACCAGGATGGCTGCGAGCGATCCGAAAATGGTCCAGGCGATCCGCCGGCGGCTCACTGGAATGCCTCCTCATGGTAGACGATATCGGTGCGCTTGCGCGTTTCCCGAAGCCACAGATCCATTTCCTGATCGGCCCGGTTTCCCGTGAGCGTCTCTTCCATCTTCTGGCGATAGTCCTCCGGTTGGATCGATTCACCCGGATGGGCGGCCTGGGCCACCGGCTTCACCACCTTTTCGAAGTAGTCGCGGAGTTCCTGCTCAGTGACCTGCACACTGGGGCGGAAACGCACATCGACGAAACTCAGCATTGTAAGCTGCCAGAGCAATTCGTCCTTCAGATCCTGCTCCGTAATGCCGGCGTTCTGCAAAGCCCGTTGGAAGTCTTCGTCGCTGGGAAACTGAGCTTTCCGGAACTCGAGGAATTGCGGCAGGGCGGCGGAGGCTTCCGGCGTCAGGAAACGGGTGAGTTCCAACTCGCGCCGGATCAAGTTCTGCTCCACCAGGCGGTCGGCGGTGGCGCGCTTCACGGCCGGGCTGAAATCCGCTTTGGACCCATTGAGGAAGGCCGTCACACGGATCTCGCGTTCCACGTCGCCGCGGGTTATGACACTGTTCCCCACAGACACAGCGATCCGGTCGATGATCTCGGCGCGGGTGGCCGTGGCTAGCGCGATGAGGCAGAGGATCAAGCTGGTAGGGCGGACCCCCGGTCCGCGGCCGGCCCCCCGGCCGGCCAACTCGGGCATCGAGAGACTTGATTTGCCAGGCGAGAAGCGGGTCCGGGGGACCCGCGCGGACCGGGGGTCCGCCCTACCAGTTCTGTGAGCTGGGGAGAAGTGGGTAGCATTGGGCCGATCGGTCAAAACGTTTGCCCTATCGAAAAGAAGAATTGAAAATGACTGACGCCCGTCTCCACACATTGGTTGGCTATACCCGGCGGCGGAGAGCAGGGAGTGACGCCGGCGTTGACCAGATCCTGCTCGCTTCCCGTGAACCCGAAGAATCGCGGCGGATTGATGCTGTATGCCAGATCCAACCGAACCGGACCGATGGGGGTGCGGTAACGTATACCGAAGCCGACGGCATGCACCATGTAGTCAAAATCCTGCAGATTCCGCTGGCTTACGCGAAACGAAAAGTTGTCGAGGCTGGAAAAGACATTGCCGAAGTCGTGAAAGAGCACGCCTCCCACATTGTCGCCGATTAGCGGGAAGCGGAGCTCGGTCTGGTTGAAGAACAGGGCGGTGCCGCCCAGCGGGAACCCGGTCTCGGTGTCGCGTGGACCGGCCTGAAAATCCGGGAAGCCGCGGTCGGAGTTGGCGCCGCCGGCAAAAAAGCGCTCCGGCAAAGGAATCGCATCGAGAATGTCGCCCTGATAGTGGAAGGCGTGGATATCGCCAAACTCGGTGCTCCGCGCCAAAACGATTTTCCTACCGATGGGGTGATAGGTAGAGTTGCGCGCCAGGAAGCGCGCAAAATCTCGTTCCGAACCGAAGAAATGTTCCGCCAAGCCGATGTCCAGCGTGTTGTAGATGCCGCGGTGCGGGTCCAGCGGATCATCGCGGCGGTCCTGAATCAGGTTGGCGGATACCAGCCCGAGGAGCACGGGTTGCGACAACAGCGGAATCAATAGCGGATCGATCTTCAAGGTGGCTTCATCTACGCTCACGCGGCGATAGGTATAGCGGTACAGCAGCGTGATGGATTTCGAAAACTTCTGGGAGATCTGCGCCGACACTTCCTCTCTCTTATACGTAAAGGTGCGCACATCGCGCGAATTCTCATACAACGCGGTAAACGAGAGGTTCAACTTGTCCTGATTGCGGAAGCGTGGCCAGGAATAGTTAAGCAGCGCCTGCTGTTCCAAAGTGGAGACTCGCGTCCGCAAGCTGAGACTGTGGGCGATTCCCCAAATGTCATTGCGGGTGATGTCAAACGAGACGCGCGGAGCAAAGCCGGTGGCCCCCGCGGGCGCATCCAGACATGTCTGGCATCCTCCGATCCGCGCCAGTTCCGCGCCCAGCCCCACCGCCGCCGAGTAACGGTGAGCTTCGTCGATGTCGTACAGCACATACTTGGAAGGGGTATCGCCGTCGGGGTCCTGTATGGCAGTGTCGATACGTTCGAACACGCCCAAATCGTACAGGCGGCGCTGCGTATCGGAAATGGCCGTGGGCGAAAGAGGGTCGCCTGGATTCATGCGTAACGCGCGGTACACCAATCCCGGGCGAGTGATTTGGAGGCCTCCCACCAGCACTTGCCGGATGGTTTGTTGCGGTCCCTCATCGATCACGAAGCTCAAGTCGACACGATTGGGCTGCTCCGCCGGCCGGGCACTCCATTCGAAAGTCACTTGCGGGAATCCGCCTTGGAAGTAGCGGGCCAGAATGGTGTCGCGGTCCACCGCCACATTGAATTCACTGTAGGGCTGTCCGGCGGCGGAACTGAGAGTGGCCAGAATGGCGGCCTTATCCAGTTTCTGAATGCCCTCCACGATCAAGGTGTTGACGAAGTATTGCGGTCCTTCTTCGATCTGAATGGACACGCTGAGGTCGTTCTTCTGCCCCCGGTAGTTATCCTCCACCCGATGCGTCACCTTCACGTCGCGAAAACCGTTGGACTGGTAAAGGCTGGCGATATCGTTCTCGTCACGCTTGAGTATCGCTTCGCTGTAGCGTCCATGGCGGTATTGGAGGAACGAGGCCGTCTGTAACAGCAGCCGCTCGCGAATGGTGTCGGTGGTGAAGTATCGGTTGCCAGTGATTTCCAAAGCCACAAGCTTGTGCCGGTCTCCGCGGTTGACCAGGTAATCGAGAGTCGCCTGATCGTTCACCACACGCTGCTCTTTGAATTCGACGTCGGCGTTAAAGTAGCCCTCGGACTGCAAGTAATCCCGCAAATTGCGTGCTCCCTCCACCAGCAGATCGTGATCCACGGCGTGCTCTTCAAAGACCGGCACATACTGCCGCAGCTTCCTCTGCGAGATGCCGGCTCCGATCGCGTTCACTTGAATGCGGGGCCCGGCGTCGATGCGGAGCGTGGGCAAAGCCGTTCGCGTTTCGGCATCAAAGGACATCTGCTCCAGCACGACTTTGGATTCCAGACGGTTCTCCTTTTGGTACAGCTTTTCGACTCCATTAGTCCCTTGCCGCACGCGGGCTTGCGTCACCGGCTTCCATGTATGTAGCAGCCAACGGCGGAACTTAGTGGCGGCCACGATCCTGGTAGGGTCCATCTTGAGGTCGCCATGGAGCGTCGGCGCGGTGAAGCTTGCGCGCGCGCCGCTATCCACTTCGAAGCGGATGTGGACCTGCTGGTATTGGGAATCGTAGTCGAACACGGGACGAATGGTGGCACCGTAGAGGCCGTTGTCCAGCAGCAGCCGGCGCTGTCCCTCGATAGCCTGTTGCAGTTTGGCCTCCGTGTAGGGCTGTCCCAGATCCAATTGGGAGGCGTTCTCGAGTTGGCCGTTGTTGGGCGGACTGGAAATCTTGCCCACTGCATGGACGTTGCCGATGAACCAACTGTTCTTGGTGAGAAAGCGGATGATGACGCCGCCGTTGTACGGCTCGGCATCTACCTGGATATCCGCATAGCGCCCCGTGGCGAAGAGACGGTTGATGCTGGCGCGAACATCGGCTGCGCGCAACGCCTGGCCGCGTTTCAGAGGGAGGATGGCGAACAGCTCGCTGGCTTCGAGCGGCTGATTCATCGGGTCAAACTGGATGTTGACAACGTTGAGCCCCTCGTACTTCTGCGCCTGGCCGTAGAGCGCCGGTGGCGCGGCCGCCCAAGCCAACACGACCAGGGATAGGGCGAGCTGCGTGCGCACCACCATCATGATACCCTGCCACGGCGTGGTACAACTTCAGAAATGAGCGACGTGCTCCACCGTACGTTCTCGGCCCGGTTGGATTGCCACTACCTGCTGCGTGTGCCCGAGGCGGTGGATTCCGAAACCACGCTGGTGGTGGCGCTGCATGGGTTCGGAGCGAACCCCGAAACCATGCTGCACCTCACCGGGAGACTGTTCGGCACACCGGCAGTGATCGCCGCTTTGCAAGGCCCGAACCAGTTCTTTCTGGGGGAGAAGAACCGGGAGGTGGGATATGGGTGGATCACCAACCGCCATCCCGCCGAGTCGATTCGCCTGCATCGCGATATGGTGTTGAATGTACTGGCGGAAGTGGGCGGCGAATTCGGCATCCACCTGGAGCGGCATCTGCTGGTGGGCTTTTCGCAGGCGGTGAGTTTGAACTACAGGCTGGCCGCTACGTGCCCGGAGGCCGTCCGCGGTGTGATTGCCATCTGTGGCGGCGTACCGAGCGATTGGGAGGAGGGCGATTACCGGCCGGTGAAAGCGGCTCTGCTCCACATTGCCCGCCGCGAGGATGAATTCTACACACCGGCCGTGACTGAGCAGTACGCGGCACGACTGCGATTGCGCGCCGCAGATGTAGAATTCCACTTGTTGGATGGCGGCCACCGCATGCCCTCCAACGGCAACCTGCTGGTGGATCCATGGGTGCGGCGCATCCTGCCATGACCTTTAAGAATATTCGCGATGCCGTGCGCTTCTCGGGCGAGAAGATGACGAAGGTGAATCTGTTCGAGACGGAGCGGATGTTTTGCGATGTTTACGGGCTGGAGCCGGGCCAGGAACAGAAGGTGCATGCGCACGATGGGGCCGACAAGATTTACGTGGTGCTGGAAGGCAGCGGCACGTTCCGGATCGGTTCCGAAGAGCGCCAACTTGGACCGGAGACAGTGGTGCTGGCTCCGTCCGGAGTGGAGCACGGGGTTCGCAACATGGGCAGAGCACGGCTGATGGTGCTGGTGTTTATGGCGCCCAACCCCAATGTGCGCGGTTAAGCTGGCTGACCGGCGGCGAAGACCGCCGGCGTTACGTAGCGCCGGCGATCTTGTCGCCGGTGGGTTCTTGCCCACTACGATGGGTTCACTCCAGCTTCCACAGAATCTGCCGCAGCATTCCCAGCAGCACCGGCGCATCGCGCGCGGAAAGGTTGAGACGGCGCACCAGGCGGCGGACCTTCTCTTCCGTGGAAGCCGCGATCCGAGGGTTGACGTACCCGCTGCGGCGCAACGCGTCGAGCAGGAGCGCGGTGACCTGTTCGGTTTCCGCTGCTGCGGCCGCCTGGATTTTCCCCGGCCGCGCCGCCGCGGCCTTGGCATCGCGCGCCAATTCGTAGAGGCAGAGCGCCACCGCCTGGCCGAGATTCATGGAAAGATCGGCGCTCACGGTGGGGATGCGCATCAGCCAGTGGCAGTGGCTCAGATCCTCATTAGACAGGCCGAACTTTTCGGAACCGAACAGCAGCGCCACCGGGCCACTGGCCAGCGCCCGCCGAATCAGCCGCGCGCCGTACTCCAGGCGGCGGATGGAGTGTTGCAGCTCACGATGTCCAACCGAGGTTGTCCCGACCACCAGACGGCAATCGCCAACGGCATCCGCTACGGCCGCGAATTCTTCGGCGGCGCGGAGAAGCGGGGCGGCGCCCACGGCGGAACGCGCTTCCCGGAACGCCACGTCGTATGGACTCACCACCCGCAGGCGCGAAAAGCCGAAGTTGGCTATGGCCCGCGCGGCAGCGCCCAGATTGAGCGGATTGCGCGTAGCTACCATCACCACGCGCAGGTTGGAACGGAGGTCGTCGCCGATGGGACACGGTTTGCCTTGGTGGGGCACGCTTTAGCTTGCCATTGAAATCATCGAACTGGGCAAGCTAAAGCATGCCCCACCACCCATCCACCCGGATTTGACATCGACCCCTAACTACCGGTACGCTAAATTGTTTGTAAGAGAGCATTGGAGACGTGTGTCAATGAGTACCGAGTTCCCCTCCAAGAATGGCGTCGAGCGCCGCTGGCATGTCATCGACGCCGAGGGCATAGTTTTGGGCAAGCTCGCCAGCAAGGCGGCTATGGTCTTGATGGGCAAGACTAAACCGATCTACACGCCGTTCATCGATGCGGGTGATCACGTGATCGTGATCAACGCCGAAAAGGTCCGGGTGACCGGGCGTAAAGAAGAGGACAAAATTTATCGCCACTTCACTGGATACCCGGGCGGGCTGGTGGAGAAGAGCTTGAAGCGAGTGCGCGCCGAAAGGCCCATCCGCATCATCGAGGAGGCCATCCAGGGGATGCTTCCGAAGACCAAGCTCGGCAAACAAATGTATCGGAAATTGCAGGTCTATGCGGGTGATCGCCATCCGCACGCGGCGCAGAAACCAACCGCGTTGACCGTGAAATAGCGGAAGGGATTGTTAGTGGCAGCGACGATAGTTCAGTATTTAGGTACGGGCCGCCGGAAAAGGTCGGTGGCTCGGGTGTTCTTGCGGCCCGGTAAGGGCGAGATTACAGTTAACAGCCGGGCATTCGATAATTTTTTCCCGACCGAAAGCTCGCGCGCGGTGGTGCGGCAGGCGTTGCTGGCGACCGAGACGCTGGACAAGTTCGACGTCCTGATTCTCGCCGACGGCGGTGGAGTGGCCGGCCAGGCCGGCGCGGCCAGACTGGGAATTTCACGGGCCTTGGTGGAATTCAACGCGGAACTGCGGCCGCGGTTGAAAAAGCTGGGATTCCTGACCCGCGACCCGCGTGCGCACGAGCGCAAGAAGTACGGCCAAAAGGGCGCTCGCAAGCGGTTCCAGTTCTCCAAACGGTAGGTTGTTCATGAGGCTCGGAAAGGATGTAGTTTTTCGTCCCCGCGAGCTTTATTCAAGATTCATTCTGGGGGGACAAACCCCCTTGAGCAGAGAAGCTTTCGGAGCGCAAATCTCGCTTTGGGCGCGCTCTGAAGGAAACAGGAGGTAGTTTGCCGGCAATCAGCATGAAGGAATTGCTCGAAGCAGGCGTTCATTTCGGGCACCAGACCAAGCGCTGGAATCCGAAGATGAAGGAATACATCTTCGGCGAACGCAATGGAATTTATATCATCGACCTGCAGAAGACGCTCAAGATGTTCAAGGACGCGGCGCGTTATGTGGGGGAGATGGCGGCTCAGGGCAAGACGGTACTTTTCGTAGGGACTAAGCGCCAGGCGCAGGAGGCCATCGCCGAAGAGGCCAACCGTTGCAGCATGTATTACGTGAACCAGCGGTGGCTGGGTGGCTTGCTCACGAACATGCTTACCGTACAGAAATCCATCAAGCGATTAAAAGAGCTGGAAGCGATGTCGTCCGTCGAAGGCGGTTACGCGGGCCGGCCGAAGAAAGAGATCATCCGCCTGGAACGGGAACGCAAACATCTGGATTCGAACCTGGCGGGGATTAAGGACATGCCAGGGCTGCCGGATATCCTGTTCGTGATCGACTCCAACAAAGAAGCGATCGCGGTGAAGGAAGCGCGGCGGCTGGGCATTCCGGTGGTCGCCATCGTAGATACCAACTGCGATCCGGACGAAGTGGATTACGTCATTCCGGGCAACGACGATGCGCTGCGGGCCATCCGGCTCTTTGCGAGCAAGATCGCCGATGCAGTGGTGGAAGGCCGTTCGCTGGCCTCGGAACAGGATTTCACGGCGGATAAGATCGTGACCGATGAGTCTCCAGCCGAGCAGGGTATGGAGGAGTACACGGAATATGTGGATGCCAAGGTTCTCAACGAGATCATGGCGGAAAGCCTGAGTCTGGAAGAGGAACCGTCGGCGGCTTCGCATCGCAAGGGCCCGGCATCGGAGACGGGGGAACCTGTAGCCGAGCCGGCGGTGACCAGCGAGAGCGGACACTAGGAACCGACCGCTCCCTTTGGTCACGGCTCTGTAGCGCTTACGGAGCGGTAAGGCGTCCAGGAAAAAGGATCAAAGACAGCACTATGGCGGAAGTAACCACAGCACTAGTGAAAGACCTGCGCGACCGGACTGGCGCGGGAATGATGGAATGCAAGAAGGCCCTGGTCGAGTCGAAAGGCGACATCGGGGATGCGGAAGTGCTTTTGCGCAAATGGGGCATTGCCTCCGCCGGAAAGAAGGCTTCGCGCGTGACTCGCCAGGGACTGATCGGCAGCTACATCCACCACGGCGGCCAACTGGGCGTGCTGGTGGAGATTAACTGCGAGTCCGATTTTGTGGCGCGCACCGCCGATTTCATCGAGCTGGTGCACGACGTGGCCATGCACATCGCCGCCGCCGACCCGCGCTACATCCGCAAAGAAGACGTGCCACCCGAGGTCCTCGCCCAGGAGCAAGACATCGCGCGCGCCAGGGCTCTGGCCGAAGGGAAGCCCGAGAAGGTGGTCGAAAAAATCGTCGAGGGCCGCCTGCAAAAATTCTACGAAGAGGTTTGCCTGATCGAGCAGCCTTTCGTAAAAGAAGCCACGCTGAGCGTCGGCCAACTGGTGAAGACCAAGATCGCCAAGCTGCAGGAGAATATCGGCATCGCCCGGTTCGTGCGCTTCAAAGTCGGCGACATTGCGGCTGTGGAAGCGGGCGGCGACGGCGCGTCCTCCTAAATGGCCGGCTACCAGCGCATCCTGCTGAAAGTGAGCGGGGAGGCTTTGGCCGGAGGCGCCTCCTTCGGAATCGACGCCGAGCGCGTGAAGGAACTGGGGCGGGAAGTTTCCGACGTGGCGGCCGCCGGAGTTCAAGTCGGCGTCGTGGTGGGCGGCGGAAACATCTTTCGAGGCGTCGCCGCCGCGGCCCAGAAGATGGATCGGGTCACCGCCGATCACATGGGTATGCTGGCCACCGTAATCAATTCGCTGGCGCTCTCCGATGCCCTGGAGCAGATGGGCATTCCCACCCGCGTCATGAGCGCCATCGAAATGCACCAGGTGGCCGAGCCCTACATCCGCCGCCGCGCCATCCGCCACCTGGAAAAGGGCCGGATCGTGATTTTCGCGGCGGGCACCTCCAACCCCTACTTCTCGACGGATACCGCCGCCACCTTGCGGGCCCTCGAAATCAAAGCCGACGTGATCGCCAAGGGAACGCGCGTGGATGGCGTGTACGACAAGGACCCGCTGAAGTTCCCCGACGCGCGGAAATACCAAAAGATTACGTACCTGGAAGTGTTGTCGCAGGCATTGGGGGTGATGGACGCAACCTCGATCGCCATGTGCCGCGATAACCGGCTGCCGATTATCGTCTTCAATCTGAACACGACTGGCAATATAATGCGTATGTCGATGGGCGAGCCCGTCGGCACGTTGATTCACTAGCCGGATTTTCGGAGACATCGCTTATGAAAACCGAACCACAGGCCGCACCGAGCGGGCCGACGTTCAACTCGGTAAAGGAAGTTGAGGGGAACCTCAAGACGCGCATGGAAAAGGCCATCAGCGATCTGCAACACGAAATGGCCTCCATCCGCACTGGCCGCGCATCGCTGGGGATCCTGGACCACATCCGCGTGGATTATTACGGGACGCCTACCCCGCTCAGCCAGATCGCCAACCTGCACGTTCCCGAGCCCTCGCTGATTACCATTCAGCCCTGGGACGTCTCGCAGATCGGGCCCATCGAAAAGGCCATCCGCGTATCCGATCTCGGGCTGAATCCGGCCAACGACGGGAAATTGATTCGGCTTCCGATTCCGCCGCTGACCGAAGAGCGGCGCAAGGAACTCGTGAAGAAGTTGCACGGAGTGGCGGAACATCACCGGGTATCGGTGCGGAATATCCGGCGCGATGGCAACGAAGCCGTCAAGAAGCTGTTCAAGGACAAGAAGATCACCGAGGACGACGACAAGAAAGCGCACGACGAGATCCAAAAGGTGACCGACGGCTACATGGACAAGATCGACCAGGCATCCAAGGGCAAAGAGAAGGAGATCCTGGAGATCAAGTAGGCGGGACGGCGGTAACCTTAACTGAAGTTAGCCGCGGCGGTACGGTAGAATTTCAATCAATGCCATGGTTTACCGTCCGAGTACCGGCCTCGAGCGCCAACCTGGGGCCCGGGTTCGATGCATTGGGCCTCGCCTTGGGCGTGTACCTCACGTGCCGTTTCCGCAAGAGCGCGGAGCTTCGCATCTGTGTATCCGGGCGGGATGCGGACCGCATCTCTCTGGGTGCGGATAACCTCATCTGGCAGACTGCGGTAGCGGTGGCGGATAGCCACCACACCGCGATGCCCCCCATTGAACTGGAAATCCGCAACGAAATTCCGCTTGGCAAAGGCATGGGATCGAGCGCCGCGGCGCTGACGGCGGGGGTGATCATCGCCGATCAATTGTTGGGGCTGCACTGGAAGACGTTGCGCGTGCTGGATGAAGCCGCCCGCCTGGAGGGGCATCCCGACAATGTGGCAGCGTGCATCCTGGGCTCGATTGTGGCGAGCGCCATCGATTCGGGCGGCGTGGCGCGCGCGGTACGGCTCGATCTGCCGCAGCGGTTCGGAGTCGGCATCGTGGTGCCCGATTTTGATTTGCCGACAACTCTGTCGCGCTCCGTTCTGCCCACCTGCTACAGCAAGGAAGACGCGGTTTTCAATGTCCAGCGGTCGGCGCTGCTGGTGGCGGCCTTGGCCACGGGATCGATCGCGGCATTTCCGACGGCCCTTGAAGACCGGTTCCACCAGCCGTACCGCGTGCCGTTAGTGCCCGGCCTGGACGAGATCCTCAAACTGCGCGCGCCCGGCCTGCTGGGATGCGCCCTGAGCGGCGCCGGTCCTTCCATCGTGGTGTTTTTCGAGCGTAATTACCAGGGTGTCTGCGACCTGGTGCGGCAGATTTTCCGCCTGCATGGGCGCGACTCGGAGGTGCTGGTTACCCACATCGCCGAGAAGGGATTCGAACTGACGGAAGAGGCTGAGGGCTGACGGTGGAGATCTTCGTCAATACCTTTTTCGAGAAGCGATTGGAACAACTCTTCGATCTGGCACAGCGCGTCGAGGCAGCGTTCGCTGCGGCCGGGTTGGAGTATCGCGTCGTCGGTGGACTGGCTACTTATCTGTACGTCGAGGAAGCGGAGCCCGATGCTGGGCGCTTGACTAAGGACATCGACATTGCCGTGCGGCGCGAGGATCTGCCGGCCATCGCAAAAGCGGTACAAACGGTTGGGCTCGAATACCGTCACGCCGCGGGCATCGACATGCTGATCCAGACGGGGCAGCCATCGGCCCGCCGGGCGGTCCATCTGCTGTTCACCGGTGAAAAAGTACGCCCGGAATATCCCGCTGCAAATCCGGATCTAGGGCCGGACCGGCGCAGCCGCGGAATCCGCCTCATTCCACTGGAGGGCTTGATCCGGATGAAACTGACCAGTTTCCGTCTCAAGGACCAGGCACACCTCAAAGATCTGGAAGAGGCTGGACTGCTTCCCGCTGAGATGGAAGCGGGCCTTTCCGAGACCCTGCGCAACAGATTGGCGCAAATCCGGGCGCACGAGTAACCCAGCCGCTACCTGCAGCGAGATCGAAGCCCCCGGTAGGGCGGACCCCCGGTCCGCGCAGGTCCCCCTGGACCTGCTCTTCGCGCGGCCAATCAAGTCTCCCGAAGCCCGAGTTGGCCGGCCAGGGGGCCAGCCGCGGACCGGGGGTCCGCCCTACCGTCCGCTCAACCCGCCCGGCCACGGCGAAGTCAGGTGATACGTCACCGATGGGCCGATCATTTCCACACGGCGGATCTTGCCGTTCTCGATTAGGAACGCCTCGGTAACCAGCAGGCTGCCGGGCCGGTTAAAACCCTTAAACGTGTATTTACGGCCATCCGACAAGGTGCCCGAGTTCACCGTGCCCTGATCGAACACCACATGCGACCAGACGATTCCGCGTTCCGCATCGACCACCGGGTAGCGGCGATGGTGGATGTTCTGCACGACGAAGTAGTAACCCAATTTGAACTGCGACATGCAATCCATCGAAAAACCGTTGACCTCATCCGGAGACTGGCCGGGCGGCCGCGGAAGGTTGGTGGTGTGGGCCCCGTTTTCGATGCGGTCGCAATCGTTTGCGAAGGGATAAGTACCGGTGCCGTTGATGCCTTTGCCGTCATTTTTCTGCAGACCGGTGAAGTAGCCGTCGGCGATGGCAATCATCTCCTGGCGCGAGAGCCGCTGCGCCGCAGGAATCGACTTGAACCACATATCTTCGGGCTTGTAGCCGGGTGCGTCCAGAACGGCGATGCCGGAAGGGCCCCCATTACCCTGCCGGTAATAGACGCTTTCGATCTCAGTGATGCGGCCGAGTTCGACGCGCAGACGCAGGCTCATCAGCAGCGGCGTCCCGTCTTCCCGCATCGTGCCCATGAACGCCACTTGGCCATTTTCCGGGTCGGCGAAGATGTGCTTGTAGTTGCCGGGACCCTCCACGGTTTTCCAGAAGCCGTCACCAAGGTCCATAACCTGATCGTTTTCGGAGTAGATCGCGTCGGCGGAGAGTGGCAGCCGTTTGGGATCGTGCGCGGTCAGCGCTGCCAGGTATTGATTGACCACGTCCTCCAGGCAAGCGCGGTTGCAGTTGAGCGGAATCGGCCCGGTGGAGGCATGCACGCCGGGAGCGAAATAAGCCGTAAGCGCGGCGGCTACCAGGATCGCAAGAAAGCCCAAGGCGGCGAGGCCAGAGCGCAAAGAGGTGATCTTCATATCAAAGAGATTCTATCGCTGAAACGGTGGTCAGTGCGAAGTGCTTCTCGGGTGGCCGAAGTTTTGGCTGCCCGTTACACGCAGGTTAGAGGATCAGATAACCCATTACCGAGTCCGGAGTCACCCGTGTAATCACCAACTCCCGCCGTCTGCCATCTTTGTAGCCATAGAACACACGGGGGCTTTGTATCCCTTGATCGCGCAGCCAAACCGTTCGGCGATCCGGTATCAGCCACATCCAACCGTCCATTTGCTGGCGGCCAGTGTCGGTCGCCGTGACACCCACGGAGATACCCGGAGCCAGCTGCCGGCTGTGATTCATGGGCACATTGAAAATCACTCTCCTGGACGTTGCCTGGCTTTTGATGGTTTGAGCGGGCGGTGCAGCGTCGGGAGGGTTGGCCTCTTGCACGCTGGATTGCCGCAACGCAGTCTGGGACACTTCCCGCGCCTTCACGATAAAACGTTTCGGCGCCGAACCAAAATAGTTAAACGGGTAGCAAGTTACCAACGTTAGTTCGGAATACGGGCCCGGATTGAGGACGCTCACATCTTGAGGCCGGACGATCTGCGTGGATGCCACCTCGTAGACGTAGCTGGTGTCGAGCGTATCGAATCGAATCACGTCATTCTTGCGGATTTCGCCCATCCCGCGAAACAAAGTATCGCGGTGGCCCGCCACGCCAAAGTTGCCCTTCTGCCACGGCAATGCAGTTCCCGGGATGTGCCCTACGGCTAGGCTGAGCGTTCTGCTGCCGACACCCTCACGAACGATGGCTCGCAGGTGCAGTCTGGGAATCGCGAGCCGACCGATCAAGCTGTTGATTTGGATTTTAGATTGAGGAGGCGGACCTGAAGGAACAGGCGAAGCGGCCGATGGAGCCGAACCGGTGCTGGAGGTTTCCGGCGTGTGGTGCACTCCCAATCGTTTTTCCAAGTCTCGCGCGATTTGGTTAGTCCGGGTGGCCAAGTACTCGCCGATAGTGGCTGTCTGGCCCGCGACGGCGCGATCGAAGACCCAGTTTTCCCAATCCTGCCAGATCACCGGAGCCGCGTTGCCTGCGGCCCAAAGGCCTATTCCAACGATTCCGGCCAGCAGGAGCGAGTACTCAATCCAACGCCGAACTCTACTGACTCTTCTGGCTCTGGATGTCGTCATAGCGGTAGCTGGTACGAGTGCGGATCACTAAACTGCCGTGGCCCGGAGCGGAACCGCGCACCTCAATGTGCCGCAAAGATCCGTTGGCGGCTGGCGGAACATAGCCGATGGTGTAACGCGTTCGAATGTCTTTCGCGATGCGGCGGCACATGGGAATCATTTCGTTCAGCTCGGTCGGCAAGTAGGTCTCGCCGCCGCTGATCCTTGAGAGCTTGCGAAGAATGGACGGATCGCCTTCCGTGTCCGCTGAATCGAACAGTCCAATGGTGTAAATCGTAGCAACGTTTCTTTCGATCATCTCCAGCATGTCATGGCGAGTATGTTTGCTGGCATTGTCGCCGCCGTCGGTGATCACAACCAGTGCCTTTTTGTCCCTCCGTCCGAGCTCCAATTGTTCCAACCCCGTGACCACCGCGTCGTTGAGGGCAGTCTTGCCAGCCGGAACTCCTCGATGAAGGGCCGCCCGGAGTTTTTGAATGTCGTCGGAAAATAGCTCGCTTGCCGGCAGTCCGCGTCTAACCCAGTCGTTGAAATGTAGAATAAAAACCTCATCCCGCGGGTTACTCTCTTGAATGAAGATCTCCGCTGCAGCCACAACATCGGATCGCTTCGGAGTCATACTCCGGCTTTCATCAACCAGGATCCCAACTGTGACCGGGACATCGTCGTTCGCGAATACCGTGATTTGCTGGCGGCGGCCGTTTTCGATAACGCTGAAGTTTTCCTTCGCGAGCCCCGATACAAAACCGCCTCTGCTGTCCCTCACACTGACATCCAGCAGTACCAGTCGAACGTCGCTGCGGAGAACGTAATCGCGTTGCGCATCTTCCGGCTTGTCAGTCGAATCGTTGGCCAGCAGGTGACCGAACAACGAACCGGCGCTAGCGGTGATCAGGTTTCGGATCGCTAAACGCCGGTTCATCTCTGCTGTCCTCGTTCAATGACTATTTTACGCCGAGCGCTTCGCCCGGGCCAAAGTATACAGTCCGAGCGAGAGCAATCCACCAAGACCGATTAGCGGGTAGGGTGTTGCGGTCTTTGGTAGCTCTTGAGGCGCCGGAGGAAAAGCCGGTTCAGGCTCGGCAGCCGGAGCGGGCGGCGGGGTGTTCTGCGCCACTAGCGGCGCTTCCTGTGGGGGGGCTTCCCGCGCGGGTGGTTCCTGATTCACAGCTTGAGGCTCAGGCTGGGGCGCAGGTGCCGGCAAAGGCACTGCTGCGGGAGGCGGCGGAGGTGGTGACAACGCAGCGACCTGCCTCAGGTTCTTGGGATACGGGAACTCCTGGCCATAATTGTCACCCGGGTACCACCAAACGCGCATGGCTCGCGCGGTTCCGGGGGGTGTCTCCCAAAATGTGAATTCGGGATTACCGGTGGCTCTAACCCGATAGCTCGGGACCGCCATCACGGTGTTGATAAGGTGGTTCTGGGTGGCGTTGAAGATGTATACAATGTGACGATCGGAACTTGAATCCACTAACTTCAGCACATAAGTTCCCGGATCGAGGTAGGTGTCCCTTATCTGGATCGGCTGATCCACGGTAATAACAGTTTTCTTATCCCACTGGTCTGCTTGAGCGCGGAATGTAAGTGTGCTCACAGCGAGCCCGACACTGCATAAAATAAACCCTTTGACCCAGAGTCTATTTGGAGAACGCGACTTCATTTTGATTACTCCTTTCTTTGTATCGTCGGGCCCGAGCCCACGACGAATTACGCACTCCTAAGCGCATCTTTACTGCCATATCCAGCAAGTCGAGGCGGATCAAGGTTTTTGCAAATAACAGTCTCGAACTTAGGAGGTAGTTTTTACGTCAATGCCGCGAATCTTTGAAGAATCGATCAGGTTGACTGCAGCACAGCAGGGCGAATTTCAGCTTTCTGCCTGTGCAGCACTCAGCCATCGGCTCAGATGCGCTTACAGAGCCGTGACCGAAGGGAGCGGTGTCAGATTCTGTGGCTATGGTGACCGATTACGGATTGGCCTGAAGCATTCTGGGCCGGTTCACCTGGACATTAACCACCGTGGAAGTGGTGAGCGGGCGGTTTCCGTTCAAAAAGAATATCATCCGCATTCCGCGCTCAATATGGCCCAACTCCAAACCGCCTTCTTTGTTTACGGACCCCTGTAGCTGCGCCGGGACGGGATCCGGACAGTACTGAGGGTGCCCGGAAATGCGGATCGCATCGCCGCCGAGGCATTCAATGAGGTAATGATGACTGCGGGTCTCCACATCGACAAAAGAGCCCGGAATCAGACCTTCCAGATTTACGCCCTCTTCGGAGTGTGCCATAGTAACTGCCTCCGTGGAACCGGGTGCAATCAGGTAGCCATAAGTTGCGCGGTAGTTACAAACGTTCATGGTCCTTCATTTGTTTGCCGTCGTTGTGCTCGGCCTGTGAGGAAGTGTAGTATCGTATCGTACAAAACAGGATCGTCTGGAAAGGGGTGAGAGTTGATGCGCATGGTGCTTTTTCTGGCCGCCCTCGCGGCTTTTCAGGTTCCATCGGCCTTGGCACAGGACTCAACGCCGGCGTGCGACGGCGACATCGCCATCGTTCGGATCTCGGCAATCAAACCGGGCCACATGCAGGGTTTCCTGGCGGCCGTAGCCGCTCACAAGGCTTGGTACCGGAACCACGGCTTTAAGGACAACGTGATCGTTGCTTCCCGCGTAATGCTGCGTGACGACAAAACGGGCGCGAGGAAGTACACGGACGCGGAAATAATTACGTATCACATCCGTCCACCGGGTTCGGCACAAACACAGAGTAAGAGGGACGCGGCCTGGGATGCGTACGTGAAACAGTACCGCGACGCCTCGGACCTCAAGAATGAGTACATGACATGCATGCCTAAGTTGGTGCCCTAGCCTGTGCTACTCGCGATTAATCTCTTCAAGGGTTCGGCCGGTCGTCTGCGGGGCGAATAATCCGATATCGGCAATTACGATGATCATTGCCCCCGCGATGGTCGCGAACATGACAGCGGCGCCGAAGCGTTGCAACACCGGCAGCAAAACAAACGGCATCAAGGCGCTCGACAAGCGGCTCAATCCATACGCCGAACCTGTGGCCGTGGCGCGGATGGCCGTTGGAAATATTTCGCCTTGGAAAATGTGGAATGCGTTCGAAAAAATGTTACTCGTTATGGTGTACAACAGACCGAAGCTGACTATCGCGAAGGGTGTTGTAACGTAGCCAAGCAATAATCCGAAAACAGCCATCAAGAGTGCGGAGCACATAATCAACCAGCGCCGCTCCATCCGTTCGACAAATAACAGTGACAATAGTGACCCGGCCGGATAGCCTATGAATGCCAGCGTGGTATAAGTCAGCGACGTTAGGACGGAGAACCCTTTGGCGGCTAGCACCAGCGGCACAATGGTGCCGAAACCGTAATAGCCCACTGTCTGGAATATATGAAATACCCACAACATGAACGTGCGGGCGCGGTACTGTCGGGTGAACAGAGCCCGCCAAGGTAGAGGCGCCACGGCCTCCGTCGTATCAGCGTCCTGGAAGGCTGATTCTCCGGCCATCTGTGCGACGATCTCTGCCGCTTGCTTTGTGCGGCCTACGGACTCAAGCCATCGCGGCGATTCCGGAAGACCGCGCCTCACGACCCACACGCTTGCACCGCCGAGCGATCCGGCGACGAACAGCCATCGCCAACCGGCTACCCCGAATGGAGTCTGGGGAACCAGCATGCGTGCCAGTAGACCGACCGCGGGAATTCCGAGGAATCCAATGGTGTAGGCCCAAGCGATTAATTGGCCCCGATGTTTGGCCGGCAGTAGCTCGCTGAGATAGGTGTCCGACAGCGGCACCTCGGCGCCAATCCCGATTCCCGCCAGGAAGCGCGTCAGCGCCAGCATTTGCGGGTTCACGCTGCAGGCGCCGAGCAAAGTGAAAAGCGAGTAGATGCCGAGATTGATCAGGTACGCAGGGCGCCGGCCAACACGGTCGGCGAGAGTTCCCATGCAGGTGGCGCCAAAGAACATTCCCAGGAAACTGGACCCGAGAACTACCGGCAGAAGGGTGGGACTCAGTTGGAACGATGTTGTCAGCACGGTACCGATGACTCCGGCCAGGAAGACATCGAAGAAGTCAAAGAAAAGACCTAGTCCTACAATGACAGTGACACGAATGTGGGCGCGAGTTACAGGAAGACCGTTCAAAACCGCGGCTAACATGCTGGTCAGGAGTAAATCCCCGGCGCCTCGTGCCCCATCGCCTGGACATACTCGACATATGATCCTGGATAGATGCGGGGCGAGCGGTCCTTGCCACTCTCGCCCCCTAGCTCCAGGACCCGTGAGCCGAGGCCGCGCAGAAACATGCGGTCGTGCGACACGAAGACCATGGTGCCTTCGAAATCCTTGAGCGCATCGACCAGCATCTCTTTGGTGGCCACGTCCAGGTGATTGGTCGGCTCATCGAGCACCAGGAAGTTCGGCGGGTTGTAGAGCATCCGCGCGATCGCGAGCCGCGATTTTTCGCCGCCTGAGAGCGCCCGGATCGGCTTGTCCACATCGTCTCCCGAGAACTGGAATGCGCCGGCGAGCGAACGGAGGGAGCCAATGCCATCTTGCGGGAAGTCGTTCTGAAGCTGTTCCATGATGGTCAGATCGGGATCGAGCACGTCCAGGGACTGCTGCGCGAAGTATCCCATCGTGAGGCTGGCGCCCAGCCGCACGCTTCCGGCATCGGGCGCGGCCGTACCTGCGATCATCTTGAGCAGCGTGGTCTTGCCCGCGCCATTTCGTCCCATCACGGCCCAGCGTTCTCCTCGACGGATGGTGAGACTAAACCCGTCGTAGATTACGCGCGGACCGTAGCTCTTGTGCAGATCTTCAATCACCGCCACCTGATCGCCGGATCGCGGCGGGACGGGAAAATCGAACTTCACCACGTGCCGTTTCTTGGGTAGCTCGATCTTGTCGATCTTGTCGAGCGCCTTGATCCGGCTCTGCACCTGGGCTGCCTTGGCCGCGTGCGTTTTGAAGCGTTCGATGAAACGCTGTTCTTTGGCCAGCATGGACTGCTGCCGCGCGAAGGCCGCCTGCTGGTTGGTCTCGCGGATAGCGCGCTCGCGCTCGTAGAAATCGTAGTTTCCCGAATACGCGATGATTTCGCCCCCGTCGATTTCCGCGATTTTCGAAACGATGCGGTTCATGAACTCACGATCGTGCGAGGTCATGAGAAGGGCGCCCGGGAACGACTTGAGAAACTGCTCCAGCCAGATGATCGACTCGATGTCGAGGTGATTGGTAGGTTCGTCCATCAGCAGCACGTCCGGCCGGCCGAGCAGGACGCGCGCCAGTGCCACGCGCATCTTCCAGCCGCCCGATAACGCACCCACATCGCCGTCAATCTGATCGTCCTCGAAGCCCAGGCCGTGCAGCACTTCGCGCGCCTGCGCTTCAAGCGAGTAGCCGCCCAGGTGCTCATACTCTTCCTGCACGTCCCCGAAGCGGGCGAGGATCCGGTCCATCTCGTGAGCGCGCGCAGGATCGTCCATGGACCGGTGCAACGCCTCCAACTCATGGTGCAGATCGCCGAGCCGTCCGCTGCCGGCGATGGCTTCATCCAGCACGGAGCGGCCCTTCATTTCCTCCACGTCCTGCCGAAAGTAGCCGATGGTCAGCTTCTTGGGAACCGAGACTTCACCCTCGTCTGGGGCGTCTTCGCCGACTACCATGCGGAAGAGCGTCGTCTTGCCCGAGCCGTTCGGGCCTACCAGTCCAACCTTCTCTCCAGGGTTCAACTGAAACGACGCATCGACAAAGATCAACTGCTTGCCATACTGCTTATTGATATTGGAGAAAGAGATCATCGAAGACACTACGTTAGCAGAGGCCGCCGGATTGCGATAATGGACGCGGCCACCGAGGAGATGAGAAAGACATCACGATCACCACGCTTTTCACGGGAGCTTGCGGTGCTTTACGAGGACGCCTCGGTGGTGGTTATCGATAAGCCTGCAGGCTTGACGGCGGTGCCTATCAAGGGTTCCGATAGTCCGTCTGCGCTATCCCTGCTCTCCGCGAAGCTTGCGCTGAGGAGACAACGCGCCCTGGTGGTCCATCGCATCGACCGTTTCACGTCCGGCATTCTGCTGTTCGCCAAAACCCAGGTGGATCGCGAGATACTCATCCGACAATTCCTGGGCCATACGCCGGTCAGAGAGTACCTGGCGATAGTTCGCGGGCGCCTCAGTGCGAAGGAAGGGACTCTGGTTCACTATTTTCGGCGCGAAGGAATGTTCCAAAAGCCGGCCACCGAGAAAGACGCCCAATCGGCTCGCGCCGAGCTTCGATATTCCGTGGAGCGGCCACTCAACGGCGCAACGCTCGTCCGAGTCGCACTCGTTACAGGATTACAGAATCAGATCCGAGCTCAGTTTTCGGCAATCGGCCATCCGGTCGTGGGTGACAGGAAATATCACCCGCAAGAGTCTTCTGAGCGGCGGATCGCTCGCGTGGCTCTCCACGCAGCCCATCTCCAGTTCGTTCATCCGCGCACGCGTGAGAACATCTCGATCGACAGCCCACCGCCGCGCGATTTTCAACAGTTGATTCAGAGCTTGTCGCCACGTTCCCGTGACGGCCGATGAGCGTTCACCTGGCCACCTTCGCTTCCAACTCCGCCCAGCGCGCGTACAAACCTTCCACCAGCCGTTGGGCCTGCTGCAGTTTTTCGTAAGCCTCGGTCAATCGCTTCGCATCCGGCCCCGCCTCCTGAAGTTCGCGCTGCCACGCCGCCAAGTCTCGTTCCGCGTCCAGAATCTTGGCTTCCATGCCGTCCCACTCGCGCTGTTCCAGGTAGGCCAGCTTTTTCTTAGGCCCTTCCTCCGGCTCCGGCAGGCGCGGCTCCTTCGCCACTGGCCTTTCGGAAAGCTGCTCGCTGCGCGACGCCTCCCACTGCGAGTAGTCGGCGAAAACTCCTCCCTCGCTTCCATCCAGACCGATCACGATGGTGGAAACGCGATCCAAGAGATAGCGATCGTGGCTCACCAGTACCACAGCGCCTGAGAAATCGAGCAGGCTGTCCTCGAGCACCTCCAGGGTCGGAATATCCAGGTCGTTGGTCGGTTCGTCGAGCAGCAGCACGTCGGCGGGCGCCAGCATCAGCAGCGCGATCATGGCGCGTGCGCGCTCGCCGCCCGAAAATCTCGCGAGCGGCATCTCCAGTTGGTCGTCGCGGAAGAGGAAGCGCTTGGCCCAACCCGCAACGTGGATAGGACGTCCGCGGTAAATCACCGAGTCGCCCTCTGGACACAACGTTCGCCGCAGGCTGACCTCCAGGTCCAAGTGCGCGCCCCGGTCTTGAGCGAAGCTCACGATTTGCAGTCGGTCCGCGCGCCGCACGGTTCCTTCGTCTGGCTCCAGCCCTCCCTGCAGGATCTTGAGCAGGGTGGTTTTCCCACTCCCGTTCGCTCCCACCAGGCCAACGCGAACACCCGGGGAGAGAGTTAGGTCCAGGTTCTGAAACAGCCTGCGCCCGCCGAGCGTTTTCGCGATGCCTTCGGCCTCAATCAGGCGCTTGGTCTTTCGATCGGACGCGGTGAAATCGATCTTGGCCGTTGCCGTGCGGCTGCGCGCCGTAACGGCCGCGAGTTCTTCGATCAGGCGTCCGGCGCTGTCGATTCGCGCGCGCGATTTGCCGGTCCTGGCCTTCGGACCTCGTCGCAGCCACTCCACCTCGCGCCGCACCTTCGTCGCCAGCGATTCCTGCTGTTTGGCCTGCGCCTCGAGAAACTCCTCGCGCCGCTCCAGAAACTCGCTGTAGTTCCCCTTCACCTGAAACGAATTCTCGGGATAGATCGGGCTAACCTCCACCATTTTTGAGGCGACGTTCTCCAGGAAGTAGCGATCGTGAGTGATCACCAGGCAGGCGTTGGCAGCCTGGATAGCACCTTCGAGCCACAGAATGCCTTCCAGATCCAGGTGGTTGGTTGGCTCATCCAGAAGCAGCACGTCGGGCGCAGTGATCAGGGCAGCCGCGATGGCGAGACGCTTCTTCCATCCGCCGGACAGCGCCGCGGCGGGCGTCGCGAGGGTGTCGAAGCCGGCCCGCCCGAGGATCGTCTCTATGCGTGCAGTTTTCTCCTGTTCCTCCAGGGGCAGACCGGCCAACGCCGCGGTGAGGACCGAACCGATAGTATCGTCAGGCCCGAACGCCGACTCTTGAGGGACATAAGCGAGTCTGGTCACCTTGCGCAACGCCCGCACTCCGGCGTCTGGCGCCTCCCGTCCGGCCAGGATCTCCATCAGCGTGGTTTTGCCGCTGCCATTCGGCCCGATAAGACCGGTGCGGTCTCCGTCGGAAAGGCTCAGCGAAAGATTCTCAAACAGGACTCGCGCGCCAAACGATTTGCTGAGGGCGGCGCCACTCAAGAGAACAGCCATGTCTTTTCAGCACTGTGGGGCGGGGCCACGAGACGTGCGTTCCGCATGCCCTGTCCAGAGAGAGTTCACAAAGAGTTTTTCAGCCAGCCGCTATTGAGCAGAGACCGCGGCTTGGACAGCAGTTTGATAGCTCAGCGTCTCCACCCAGCTTCCGTTTCTTTCTACCCACAGCCGCGTGACGAGCAGCGGTTTCCCAAGGTCGGGTCTGTGGGCCGAAATCATCAAAACCGCGCCGGCAAAATCGGTCAAGCGAGCTGTCGTGAGGGGCGTGGGAGCAACTCCACCCATCGTCGAGTGATCGAGGTCTTCCATCCGGCCGCGCTTGTCGTAGAGCTTGTCGCTATTGGAGCTGGCCGCCACAAATTCATCGGCTACCAGTGTGGCGAACACGGGCGAATTGTGTGCCATGGCCGCCTTCTCAAGCTTCTCATACGCCTCGATGACCTGCCGTTCGGTTTTATTCTTCGGTTTGTAAGGGACTGTCTTACACGGATTTTCACAACCCTTCCCAGCCCCTGGCGTGAAGGAAGGAGGCACGGGGAGCGACTGAACCTCCTGGTAGACGAGCACCTTCCAACCGGCGGTTCGTTTTACCCAAATGCGCAACACATGGAATCTCCCGAGAGATGCCTGGACGTCTCCGATCTCGCCGTACGTGTAACTCTTTATTTGAGCAGCATCCTGGTTGGGTATTGCAGGCTTCGGCAGATCTCGCAGAACCTGGGATCTGGTTTGGGTGTTTCCCGCAGAGTCCATCCATATAAAACCCTCGTCGAGAAGTTTTTCGAGCGCAGCCTGGTCCGCCTTTGCGGCGGCCTGGACGAAAGCGCGATCGGCCTGAACCATAGCCTGATCCGCGTCGGCGTGAACAGTGTTCCAACCCGATAGCGTTACCGCTATGGCAGCGAACAGAACGCGGCTTACAATCGCGCGCGAGAAAGGCCCTAGCATTTGCACCTTGCAGACCGGCTGGCTCACTCTTGGCATAAGTTATATTGTGTCAAAATTCCCGCCGCACGATCCATCTGCACTACAATGAGAGAATCGGGACAACCTCCGTGGCGATGAACGTAACCGAGCGGTGGAACGAACCGATCTTCATTGTAGGCGCACCGCGCAGCGGCACGACGCTGTTGCGGAACATGCTGAACCGGCATCCGGCCATCACCATCTACCGCGACTCGGATTTCTACCATTATGTCTACCGCCGGCGCCGCTCCTTCGGCAGCCTAAGCGATCTACGGAACCGTCAACGCCTGGCGAAGGAATATCTATCCACAAGGTTCGTAAGGCGAATGCCGATGGATGCGCAGGCGCTCGAAGCTGAGCTGCTGGCCGAAGGTCTCAACTATAAAGCATTCTACCTGTCCCTGTTGCGCTTTTACGCGCAGGCGCAAGGCAAGAAACGGTGCGGCGATAAAACTCATTCCGCTCTGTTCACTGAAACGCTGTGTGAGTGGTATCCCGGCGCAAGCATCATTCACCTGGTGCGAGATCCCCGGGATGTGGTGGCGTCATTGCTTCGCCTCAAATGGGCCGATCAAAACGTCCTCGGCAATGCGCGTTTGTGGCTGCGTTGCAACCTTGCCGCCGGTCGATCCCGGCATCGCCCGAAGTATCTGCTGGTCCATTACGAGCAACTTGCAACCAAACCGGAGGGGGTGCTGCGCGGTATCTGTTCCTTCGTCGGCGAGGCTTACTCCCCTGCCATGCTGGTGCCGAACCAAGATCCTTCAGCGGACCGCCCGTGGCTTCAGCGAGCGGAAGAACCGGTCACTACCGAAAGACTGGGTAAGTGGCGGCAGCAACTGACTGTCGATCAAATCGCGCTAATTGAATGGCTGGTGAAGCCACACATGCAGACATTTGGCTACGAACCCGCCGGAGGATTACCCTCGAATCTGGCCATCGCCAAAGGTCTGGCATCGGCACTGTACGATGCAGTCCGACGAAGTGCGGGAGAATTTCCACGAATATGGTACTCTCTGACTGGTTCCACTCAGTTGGCTAAAGAAGAGGCCGCCAAGGAGCGGTTTCGTAGGCGGCAACTTGCTGCCCCGGCGAGTCCCGAGGAATGCCCATGAAGCCTCTCGTATCGGTTGTGATCGAAGGATACAACGAAGAGGCGACCGCGCTATCGACTCTCCCCGATACCGTTGGCGCGCTGCTCGAACAGGATTTTCCGCTGGATCAGGTGGAACTGATCATGCTGGGGAGCCCTGAACAAACCGAGTACTGGAAAACGCTGAATCCCGGCGGGCAGTCCTTTTTTTGCGTCAAAATGATTCCTGTCAAGCCAGGCGACTGCCATTACTGGACGCTCAAGAACATGGGGGCCACATTTGCGGATGGCGAGATTATCGCGCACACTGACAGCGACGCATTTCCCGGGCCGCACTGGTTGTCGTCACTTGTGAGAGGTATCCAAAGCGGTGCGGATGTATCGGTAGGACCTACGCTGTACCGAACCGAGCACCAAACGTCCGACTCGCCCTGGATGCTGGCTGCCGCATTGCCCACTTGGTCGCTGATGGTTGCCAGAACCTCCGATGGCCCGGAACCGCGGGCGGGTTGCATCATGGGTCATAACGTAGCGTTGCGCCGCGCGGTATTCCAGGAGCATGGATTTCAGACCGGGAGGCGGTCGTACTCTTCGGCGCTCCTGTATTTTGAGCTTGCCCGTGCGGGAGTAAAGATTGCTTTCCAGCCGGAGCAGAAGGTGGCACACAGTGTGACGTGGCGCTGGTGGCTGGGCAGGAAGCACTTCCGCACCGGTTGGGAAACCTATATTGGCAGAAGCGCCGACAAAGACTGGCCGCGTATTCCCGCGCTGGAAAAAGTGAAGATCGTCGAGCCCATCGTGCTTCGCATGGGGATGGTGTGCCGGGACGCCCGACATTGGTTCCGCTTCGCCCCGGTTGTGGGTTTGAGCCGCTCGCGCACCATACTTCTTTTCCCGGTTGCCGTGCTGGCTTCTCTGGCCGCCCGAACAGCGGAAATGGTGGGCATGTACGCGGTGCTATTCGCGCCTAAATCCACCGAATACCTGGCTCGCTTCTAACGATGGCTGAGTTCGCCGGACCAGTGGTGCTGCTCGATCCCGGCAATTTCTCTCCACAGTACACGGCCAATCTCTGCTCGAGCCTTTCGCAACTTGGTGTAGACGTCACACTGATCACGTCGCCGCCGCAATTCGGTGAAATGCCCGCGCCCGTGGGTTACCGCGTGGAAAACTGCTTTTTTCGACGCGTCGCCGGACCGGGGCTCCTCCGTTCAGCGACAGCGCGTAGCGCCCGCGCACGCATGCTGCTGAAGGCCTGCGCGTACCCGTCTGGCCTGGCTAGGACGAAGCGGCTCCTCGGTTCGGAGAAATCGCCCGGCATCCTTCACTATCAGTGGGCGCATATGCCAATCTTGGATGCCGGCCTGATATCCAAGCTCCGGAACACCGGCTGGCGCACAGTCGCAACGGCTCACGACTTTGCAGTCCCCCCGCCTTTCTCGTCACTTTGGAAACGGCAGGCCCTGCGTTTCTACAGATCGGTGGATGCCGTGGTGGTGCACACCGCACGACTGGCGGAACTTGCAGTGGCGGAGTTCAGCATCCCGCTCTCCCGGCTGAATGTGATTGCGCGTGGCGACCTCGGCGCGCTCCGGGGGTCTCAGCTTAGCCGCGAGGAAGCTCGGATCCGTATTGGCATCGGCGGCTCTGGTCCGGTGCTCCTGTTCTTCGGCATGATCAAACCGAATAAAGGGCTCATCCATTTGTTGCGCGCCATGCCGGAAATCCTGAGAGCGCTGCCGGACGCGCGTCTGGTGATTGCAGGGGAGCCAGTCGAGAAATTCGATGGTTATGCCGCGGTTATCGGGCAGTTGGGCATCGCAAGCGCCGTGCTCATCAGGCTAGGCTACGTCCGTGACGATGATGTCGGTGCATACTTTCAATCTGCAGATCTCGTCGTCTTGCCGCATACCGAAATCTCACTGAGCGGGGTTGCCTGGGTGGCGCTGGGCTTCGGGCGGCCCATTGTCGGAACTAACGTCGGCGCCTTGCCGGATCTGGTTGAAGACGAATTGAACGGATTACTGGTACCGCCGGGATCGCCGACGGCCCTAAGCCAGGCGATCATCAGGCTGTTACGTAACCCCGAACAACTAGAGCTCATGGGGGAACGCGGTAGAGGGCGCTTCCAGGCGCGCCACAGCTGGGCCAAAACCGCGAACGAGACACTGCAACTTTACCGTCGGCTGATGAACCGGCCTCCCGGCTAATGTGTTTTTCGGCACTCTTCTAAACTAAGAGGTCGCTGAAAGACTCGTACCAGGCCACAGTGGGGCGGGGCCGTGCCCTGCCCAGAGATCTCAAGCCCCAACATCGACCAGAACTTTGGAACGAATTGTTCTCCCGTGGTAACATCTACTCTTACTAGTGAATATCGCGCTAGACCTTTCCGTTGTAATTGCGGCTTACAATTCGGCGAACACGCTGGGAGAGTGTCTGGCGGCGTTGGAGAAATCGACAATCAGGCCCACCGAGTGCATCGTTGTGCTGGATGGCGCTGCCGACGACTCCGAGGCCGTCGCCCAGGGTTACGGCGTGCGGGTGATCACTCTGCACGAGCGTCAAGGTCCAGCCCATGCGCGCAATGTGGGCCTGCGCCTGGCGCAAGGGAATCTGGTCTTATTTCTGGACGCAGATGTCTCGATCCATTCCGATGCGATCCCACGCATCTTGGAACATTTTCGACAGGACTCGTCCCTGGACGCGGTTTTCGGCGCGTATGACGATTCCCCTGCCGCCACAGCCTTTGTTTCTCAATACCGAAACCTGTTGCATTGCTTTACTCATCGGACAGCGCATCCGAACGCCTGCACGTTCTGGGCGGGTTGTGGCGCCGTCCGGAAGGAGGCATTCCTGCGGTGCGGCGGTCTCGATGAGCGCTACGGGCGGCCGGCGGTCGAGGACATCGAATTCGGATTGAGGTTGCACGCCGCCGGTGGCCGTCTTTTGCTGGATCCTGCCATCCAGGCAAAGCACCTCAAATGCTGGGGCCTGGCAAGCATGATCAAAACCGATGTGTTCGACCGTGGTATTCCGTGGACGCGGCTGATCCTGCGCTCCGGCCAGATGCCGGACGACTTGAACCTTCGCTGGACCCAGCGCATCAGCGTGGCGTTGTCGTTTCTGTCCGTTGCCGCCCTGGCTTTTGGCAGCTATAAGACGACGATTGGTTGCGTTCTCGCGCTCCTGTGCTTGAATCTGCCGTTCCTGTCCTTTCTGTGGGTCAGGCGTGGGACATGGTTCGTCTTAGGTGCGCTTCCAGTACACTTTCTGTTTCACTTCTACAGTGGCATAGCGTTTGGACTGGGCCTGGGTTCTCATTTGCTGAGCACGTTCCGGGGCAGTCAATCAGAAGCGACCACTGAGGAAGTCCCTTGATGCGGGCGGGGCCTTCCGCGCCTGTCGTGATTCTGGGTGCTGGGCCTGCCGGACTCACAGCAGCGTATGAACTGGCGCAAAATGGAGTTCGCTCCGTGGTGTTGGAGCAAGACGCCGTCGTGGGCGGTTTGGCCCGCACCGTAGAGCATAACGGGTATCGATTCGATATCGGCGGCCACCGATTTTTCACTAAGCTGCCGTATATCGAAAACATCTGGAAAGATGTTCTCGGCGCCGACTTACTGGTGCGTTCCCGTCTTTCCCGCATTTACTACCGCTCGAAATTCTTCCACTACCCCTTGGAGCCAATGAATGCCCTGATCGGACTCGGGCCCGCCGAGGCGCTTCGCTCGATCGCCAGTTTCGTGCGGTCGCGCTTGGCTCCTTCCCTGCCGGAGGACGATCTAGAAACGTGGGTCTCGAATCGATTCGGACGCCGGCTGTTCGAAATCTTTTTCAAGGGCTACACGGAAAAAGTCTGGGGCATGCCTTGTAATCAGATCAGTGCGGAATGGGGCGAGCAGCGAATTCGCGGGCTATCGCTGGCTACCGTGTTGCGCGATGCCCTGGGCCAGCGCACGCGTGGTGGCCGCGCCACCCGGTCGCTCGTCCGGGAGTTCTACTATCCGAGACTCGGGCCGGGTATGATGTGGTCGCGCATGCGCGAGATGGTGGAACAATTGGGGGCGGAAGTCGTGCTGCAAGCACCGGTGGAAGAAATCCTCTGGTCGCGGGGAGGAGTTAGTGCCGTGCGCGCGGGAGGGCGCCTCTATACGGGCGAGCAATTCATCAGCAGCATTCCTATCCGGGAACTCATCCAGCGGCTCAGGCCCCAACCCGAGATGGAACTCCAACGGGCGCTCGATGATTTCCGATATCGCGACTTCATCACGGTCGCGCTGATGGTGCGGGGCGGCAATCTGTTTCCAGACAACTGGATTTATGTTCATGATCCGGCCGTATCCGTAGGCCGCATTCAGAACTATGGCAACTGGAGCCCGGACATGACACCCGATCGCTCAACCAGTTGCTTGGGGTTCGAATACTTCTGCCAACAGGATGACGGATTTTGGGCGAAATCCGACGCCGAACTAACGGCCCTTGCAGGACGAGAGTTGGAGCATTTGGGATTTGCGGCTGCCCACCAGATCTTGGATGCCAAGGTGGTCCGCATGCCCAAGGCCTATCCAGTCTACGATGGCGTCTACCGGCGTGGAATCAAGTCCATTCGCGCATTCCTCGGCACCACACCCAATCTGCAGCTGGTGGGCCGCAACGGCATGCATCGATATAACAACCAAGACCATTCCATGCTGACGGGTGTTCTAGCGGCGCGCAACATCATGGGCGCAAACTACGATCTTTGGGACTTGGAGCCCGATTCCGGATACTTCGAAGAGAGCGGCGACTTAAACCAGGCGGCCCTGCGGGCATTGGACGTCACCCAACCAAAGGTTCCCGAGAGGGTTCGAGCGGCATCTGCGGTTGACTAGTGAGGTGTCCCAGCTATTTCGTTACAAAACCACGTGCCAAGATGAGTCTTGGCACGGCGGACACGAATGTCCGCGCCACATGGTGGCGCACGCTTCGGCGACGCTTCAGCGTGCTGCGTCGGCACGAGTGCCGACGCGCGGCGGTTTCGAAATCACCGGGACAGCTTGCTAGCGGCCGACGATGCCTTGGAAAATCCCCAGAACCTGGGGACCTAGCTGCAGTCCGATTCGCAGATCAATCAAAACCGTTGGAACCAGCATCCACCACCAGTTCCGCGTTCGGTCCCTCAAAGTCACAGCGCGCAGGGCAATCGCTATCAGCAGTGGCGCAAACACGCGGGAATAACTGTAACAGTCGTCCCAGTATCGGGGGGTGGTTAGCACTACTGCGAGAATCGTGAACAGGGCAGCGGTCAGCGTAAGTGGATCGTGTGAACGTGCGGATAACAGAATGATACTCGCTGCAATCGCAGAGACGATACCGAGCAAAGCGATGACATCTAACGAGCGGGTGATGGCTTCGAGAGCTGCCGGCAACGGATATCGGCGAGGGTCGAGCATCCGCCCAATGAAGCCCCACCCAAACTTAAATGCAAACCATCGCGGGATTCCCAGTCTGGTTGCCGTAACCCGCAAGTGAGTGGAGAGAAACAGATACCAGCCGAGCATCGGAATAGTTGCGGTAGCCCAGAAAAGCGCACGCGCCCAGCGCCTGGACCACAACTCGTATATGCACATAGCGGCCAATAGCAGTGCGCCAGTTTCGCGGGCCAGGCAGGCCAGCACGAGCACGCAATAAAGCCTCGGGGTCGATCGGATCGAGGTGTAATAAGCAAGCCCAACGGTGAGAGCGGCTATCGCTACATCGACGGTCATCCGGTCCATTGAGATCAGCGTGGCGGGGGTTAGCAGGAAAGCAAGCCCCCATGCGGGATGAAATCCCTGAATGGCTGCCCAGCGGCTGAGCCAGTAGGATCCAGCCATTACAAAGAGGGCGATGACCGCTATGTAGGACAGATCAATCGACTGCTGCCGGCCGGCGGCCAGCGTGTAGGCCAGTGCCGGAACCAGGATGCGCCGGTATCGGAGCACGGACGAGTCGAGGTATTTAGCAAATCCCAATCCTGTAAAAGGATCGTGGGCCACATACCGGTACATCTGTCCATCGTATCCATCGCTATTGGCAAAAATGTATGTTGTAGGAGCCAGTTGCGGCGGTAGGCGCTCCTTGTCCCCGGTGCAAAACAAAGCCGTCCAATTTTCATGCCAGTTGTAATGAACCGTGAGGAATTGCCAAGAACTCAGCAAAACGACCGCTAAAAACGCCCACGCCAGTGAGACGCGCGGTTTGTCCGTCGCTTTGTCGGAGGCCGAATTCGGCAAGAATCACTCCCGTTCCGTCTCGCCTGTGAATTCGATCTTTCGGGCCTCCTGACGGATCGCAGCGGAAAACTGCTCCGCAACCACGACGGTCAAAACCTGGCTCCACGGAACCAAGAGGCTAGTGTGCTCCCCAGCGGAGTCCTGTTTTTGCTTGTCCGCAGTCAATCCGATCCATACGCCTCTGGGGTCGTCGGAATCGAGGACTGTGGCAAACAGTATGTGACTGTCGTCAACTCCACGAATCTCCGTTTGCGGATTCTCGTGCTGACGAAGAAACATCTTGACGCCATGCAGGTTCGCCCAGGTTCGTCTGACGACAATAGCTACGCTGGCACCCTTATCAATTCGCATCGTCTTGACTCTTCCGACCCCTCGAGGCGGCTACGCACTTGGCCGAGCGTCAACTTCCCAGGTACTCGACGTGAGCGTAAGTGCCTAACCGCGGGTTGTACGCGAGATACCAGCCAATGTGGTCAGGGTCGTCGTAGATCACGATCTGATCGCCAGCCCAATTCCAATCCGCGACGATGTTGTAATCGTACGGGGCGACATCCCAGTAGAAATTGCCGAACCAAAAGCGTTCCCGGTTCCCTCCGGCCAGCACAAATACATGCTGCGGTCCAAAGCCGCCGTCAAAGTGTCCGTGTGCGAACGGCTTATCCAGGTGGTAATGCGCATCATTGGGGCCGCTATTGTGTCCGACCCATTGGTCGTTCTTGGCGTGAACGTGCGGCATTTCCGGATGACCCTTCTTGTCGACGGCAATGTGGTTCTCGGCAGCGGGTTGTTGACCTCGTTCCGGCGCCGCAGGCCGCACAGCCTTGGAAGCCTTCACGGGAGCCGGACCGCGAGCAGGTATGTGTCCACCACCAACCTCCGCGTGACCGCCGCCACGCGACTCCCCGCTGCGCCCTTGCGCAAAAGCGGCCGCACTAATCAAAACCACTAGCCCGATAGTCTTTTTCACTCCAACCTCCTTCGCGATATCCAGACACAGATATTCTAGCGCGGCCACCGATCAAGCCCCGAAGGGATTCATACGATGCCCGGGGAGGCCGGCTGGGTTAACCGAAAGGTACGGCAACTCACGCTTTGGCCCCGAGTTTGGCTCTCCATGTCCCGCTCCCCAGAGCCGGCAGGAGTGAAACCCGCGCGGCGGTAGACCAGGGCCATTGTTGTAAGATTGTCTGCATGCCGAGTGGTCAACTGGTTGCACCAAGCCGGTCAGATGCAGGTTTTGCGGTCACTCGCTCACAGGACGATCGCGGCTCGCTGTGCACCGTCAACGACCTGCTTTGGCTCCTATACTTATATCCCTTGCGGTTCCTTTCGCGGTTGCTTCCGCCGGCCTGGTTCTACCAGGTTGGAAAACTTGTGGAGCCGTTGGTGCAGTTCCGGGCACGCGTGCCGAAACAGAGGGCAATCCGCCGGATACTGGCTCTCCGTCCAGGCAGCACGCCCGCACAAGCGGTAAAAATCGCGCGGCATCGCATCGACAGCGACTTGTTCCGCCTGTGGGACGATCTGCTTCTCCCGCTGCCGTCCTACGCGCAGAGGCTGCAGTGCACAGGCATCGAGGAGATCCAATACCTGGATCAAGCCCTGGCGGCGGGTAATGGAGTGATCCTACTGACCCTCCATTTTGGGGCGAATCGACCCGCTCTGAAGCACCTCGCCACTTTGGGTTATCCAACGCTTAGCCTGCAGGACCAAACTTCCCGTAACCCTCGGCAGGGACGTCTGGGGCGCGTACTTCGCAAGCGCTACATCGAATTCCTGCGCCGCAGCTACCCGGATGTGGTTTACGTGCAGGATCCGGAGTGTAGCCTGAAAATCCTCCGCCGGCTCCGCTCGGGCGGCCTGGTACACATGAATTTGGACGTCTTGAACGTGAAGACCGCGGTGGAGGGGGCATTCCTCGGCGTATCCTGGCGCTTCCCCGTGGGTGTTTTCGACCTGGTCCGGCTCTCGGGCTGCGCTGTGGTTCCCATGCTCTGCCTCACCCGCAGTGCCGGGTTCCAGATTCGTTTCGATCCCATGCTCGATGTCGTGAGGGCGGCCTCAAGAGACGAGTTTGTACATGCCAACCTACCCGCTTTCACGGGGGTATTTGAACGGCAGATCGCAGCCCATCCGGAGCAATGGAGGCCATGGACTTGGCGATGAGCAACTCTGGGGCTGCGGGCAGCGGCGCTGCTTCACGCGAAACGGTGGACCGGATCAAGCGCGTCTTCGTGAGTTCTTTGCACCTGAATCTGACCGAAGCGGACCTGGCCTACGAGCAACAACTAGATGAGCTGGTGGGACTGGACTCACTCGCAGTGATCGAGTTCGTAACTGCTATCGAAAAGGAGTTCGGCATTAGAATTGAGCCCGAACTGTTGCGGCTCGATTTCGTGAGAAGCCTTCCCCGGCTGAGCGCCTACGTGGAAGACCGCGTGGCCCAAGTTCGGCGCTTCTCAGCCTGACCCGGCAGGCCGCATCCTTTAGCGCCCTAATATATGATTTCTGAACTTTTCAGGACCGCTGCACGCCAATATCGAGACGATCTGGCGATCGTCGACGGGCACCAGAGAATCACTTATGGCGACCTGCTGGAGCGAGTCAACAGGATCGAGGAACGACTGCGGAACGAGTTAGAGGTCAGGGCTGGAGATGTGATTGCCGCATCTATCGGTAATACCTGGCAGTTTGCCGCCAGCTTCTTCGCGGTTTCCGGGTTGGGCGGAGTGTTTATGCCCTGCAACTCACAGTGGCGGGCAGAGGAACTTCGCTGGTTTGCCGGGCGTGTCGGTTTCCGTGGGGTGATTGCCGAGCCACAGTTCCGCGCCGAGTGGGATCGCGTTGGCGACGCCCTTAGACCGGGGTCGATACTGGTGGTGGATGGCGCAGCCGCTGGTGGCGAACCGGACGTCGCGCGGCACTCTCTTGAGTCCCTGCGATCTGAAGACGATCCCGTACTCTACTTGCCGACCTCCGGCTCGACCGGTATACCGCGAGTGGTTTCGCGCACCCATCGTAATCTCGCAGGGGGAGCGCGGAATGTCGCGCAAGCGCTCGGAGTGGCTTCCGGACTCCGCTTTCTGAGCGTGATTCCGTTCTTCCACGCAAACGGCTTCCACAACTGCATGCTCATGCCATTGCTCAACGGGGCCACCATAGTGCTGATGCCGCAGTTCAGCCCGGCAGCCTGCCATGAGCTGATACGCCAGGAGAGTGTAGAAGTACTCATTGGCTCACCTTTCATCTTTACTGCCTTGGTGGACAGCGGCGCAGACCTCGGACTTCTGTCCACGCTTCAGTTGTGTTTTTCGGGGGGAGCGCGCCTGCCGGCCACCGTGTCTCAGCAATGGAAAGATCGTTCCGGCATTCCTGTGCGGCAATGGTACGGCACGTCGGAGACGAGCATAATTGCGGTTGGCTGCGTTCGGGAAGGATCTGACTCGGTAGCGGACGCGTCCGTGGGCGCTCCCATTCCCGGCGCCGAAGTCAAAGTCCTGGATGACAAATTTATGGAACTGGGTTGCGGCGCAGTGGGAGAATTGGCCGTGCGGTCCGCGGCTGTGATGTCCGGCTATGTCGGCGAACCGGAACTGAACCGGCAGGTCTTCCATGGCGGTTTTTATCGGACGGGCGATTTCGGATATATGGATTCGGCGGGTAACCTTTATTTGGCCGGCAGAATGAATCGGGTCATGAACATCGCCGGCGTGAAAATCGATCCGCTCGAAGTCGAGCAGGCGGTTGAGGCGCTGGCCGGCGTCTTCCGGTGTGACGTGGATGCTGTCCTCAACGGCCGGGGAGGAGAGGTGATTCGGGCCAGGATTCAGACGCGCCCGGGTTTTGACGTGACCCGGCGCGCCGTAATCGCGCAGTGCCGCAGTCGGCTGGCGGAATATAAGCTGCCGCGGATCGTCGAATTTGCGGAGACCTTGCCCTCGATGATTACCGGAAAGATGCCCGCAGAATGGCGCCGCGACGAGCCCGCGCGTTGATTGATTCGGCCTTGGCGAGCCAACCGCCGCTACAGTTGCGGGGCGGATTTCAGGTTTCCCCTTTCCATTCAAGAGCTTGCGTTTTTTTCCGTCCCGCAAGTCGCGCGGCGGGACGGCCGCCTCACCGTACCATCATCCCTTGCCCCGTCGGCAATGACATGACCTCGGCCTGCAGCCCGCGCGCGGCCTCGTCAATCTTCTGTTTCTGATACCTGTGTTCGTGATTCGCGTAATCGTCGAACAGCACTAGCGCGCCTGGTGAGAGCCGCGGCCAGAAGTGTATCAGCGCGGCGCACTCCGGATATGCGCAATTCAAATCGATATGCAGAAATGCCACGCGCGGTAGGTCCAGCGTGACAAGAACCTCGGGTACCGGACCTTGGACGATCACCGCGTTGGGCCATTCCGCGAAGTTGGCTCGCACGCGTTCGAGGTCCGTCACATATGCTCCGCGCGCGAGCAGTTCCTGCGTCAGGCCTGCCTTTCCCAGCTTCAACTCTTCTGGTGAAAATTGCTCCACCACCGGTCCCGAAAAAGTATCGATCAAATAGAATCGGCGCGGCACGCTGGCCCAGCTCAGGCGGTGCATGATGGCGGAACTGACAAAACCCGCGTTGACGCCACACTCGACGAAATCGCCGGGAGCCCGCAGAGCCGTACCAGCGGCCCACAGAGCCACATGAACGCGCCAGGCCAGCCCAGGGTCAACACCCCAACTGGCTTTTACACCCCGCGCGTACGCCTCTTGAAACTGCGGATCGCGCTGGAAATCGGCATTGTGTACGGTGAAGAGATCGTCCTGAGCGTAATGGAGGTTGACATCGAAACGCAGATAGCCGATGCGCGCGAGCGTAGAGTCGAGCATTCGCCGGAGTCCGGTTCGCAGGCTTTCAGGAAGGAACTTCGCGAGGCGTCCCATCATCCGCGCTGGAGGTGCACCGTGAAGGTACTGCCGTGTCCCGGTTGGCTGGCCAACTCTACGGCGCCGTGGTGCGATTCGGCGATCCACTTGACGATGGAAAGGCCCAGGCCGAAGCCGCCTTCCTGGCGCGAGCGGGCCTTATCGGCGCGGTAGAACCGTTCAAATACGTGCGGGGACGCCTCTGGTGCGATGCCCATTCCGGTATCGGCCACCTGTATGCGCACTTCGGAGCCTTGTGTTTCCAAGCCGGCGGACACGCGGCCACCGGGCGGCGTGTAGCGGATGGCATTGTCCAGAAGATTCAGGATCATGCGCCGCAGTAATTCTTCGTCTCCGCGCACGGCCACGTCGTGGCCCGAGAGACACGCCAGTTCAATATTGCGCGCGGCTGCCAGCGGCCTTACAGAGCGGCAGCACTCGGCCAGCAGATCGTTCAAGTACAACTCTTCCACGCGCAGTTGCACGTGGCCGGCATCGGCGCTCGCGAGATTCAACAGATCGTCCACCAGCCGCGCCAGCCGCCGGGACTCCTCTTGAATGGTGGCCAGGGATTCCTTGTATTCCGCGGCGCTGCGGTCGCGAGAGAGCGCCACGTCGGCCTCACCCTGGATCACCGCCAGAGGTGTGCGGAGCTCGTGTGAGGCATCCTGCACAAATCGGCGCATGCTCTCGAACGATTGATCCAGGCGGGAAAGCAGTTCGTTGAAGGAAGCAGCCAGAGTGACGAGCTCTTCGGCGGCGTCGCCGATGGTGAGCCGCGTGTGCAGGCTATCTCCCGTGATTCTCCGGCTCTGCTCGGCCATCGAGTCCAATGGGGCGAGCCCGCGGCGCGTCAGGATGTATCCGCCGAAGCCGGCCGCAGCCAGCAGCAGAGGGATCACCACCCAGAGCGTATCGCGCACCACCTGGAGTTCTTGCGCGATGGAATCGAGAGACTGCACCGCCATCACCACAAACGTTCGGCCCTCAATGCCGCCCGCCCGCGCCGCCCCCCGCGCGCCGTGCTTGCCCCAGTCGTTCAGGCGCAACATCGAATCCGCGGTTCTGGCCGTGAGCACCTTCGCCGCCGCCAGCTCCAGATCCGCCTTGGGTACCGGTGCCGAGGATGCCAGCAGCGTTCTGTCTTGTAGTATCCCGATCACACTGCTGCGGGGTTGCATTTCGGCAATCACGCCGGACGCGGCGGCTTGGGCGTCGCCGTGCATTTCTTCCAGTTCCTCGCGCATCAACGCCGCGGCGGTGTTCGCCTGCGTGAGGAGGGCCTCATCCAGGCGCCGTTCCAGAGACCTCGATAGGACGCCATATAGCACCAGGCCGAGCAACACGACGAGCACTGAAAAGAATGCGATATACCACACCGCCAGTTGGAACCGGAGCTTTTTATTCATCGACCAGTCTCGGATCTGCGCTCAGCAGGTAACCTTCGCCGCGCCGCGTATGAATCAAACGCTTTGACGTGCCGGTATCCAGCTTGGAACGTAATCGCTTAATGTATACATCAATCACGTTTGAGAAAGGGTCGAAGTGTTCGTCCCACACATGTTGCGCGATTTGCTCCCGCCCCACCACGCGGCCTTGGTTCAAGACCAAGAACTCCAGCAGCGCGTATTCTTTGGCGGTCAGGCTAACGGACCTGCTGCCGCGCGCTACGGCGTGGCTTGCGGTGTTGAGGACGAGGTCCGCCACGCGCATCACCTGCGGGCGAAGCACCGCCGACCGGCGCAGCAGCGCACGGATCCGGGCCAGGAGTTCCTTGAAGTCGAATGGTTTGATGAGATAGTCGTCGGCCCCGCTATCCAGGCCTTCCACGCGGTCATCCACCCTGCCGCGAGCCGTGAGCATGAGAATGGGCGTGCGCGCGCCACCAGCCCGCAGTTCGCGGCAAACGGTATGGCCATCCTTCACGGGCAGCATGATGTCTAGAATTACCAGATCGTAGTCATTCTCGGTTGCCAGGTATACCGCCGCCTCGCCATCGGGCGCAAGGTCCACGGCATAGGCCTGTTCCCGCAGTCCTTTTGCGATCGGATGAGCGACTCGGGAGTCGTCTTCTACCAGCAGGATTCGCACTGTCTCCTAGTTATTCTCCTCATATTCTGCGCCGCGCGCGATGAACACACGATGAAACGATTTCACAACTTGTTTACAGAGCGTTGGCGGCAGCCGCGGTTAAAATCGGTAAGTAGGTTACCTTGGCCACCATTCCGATACCGCGCCAGGCTGCGCTGCCGTCCAGCCTCTCCTGGCAAATCGTCGATTTCTCCGAGCGACTGGCCGCTGCCGTTCTATTGGTGGGACTCAGCCCAGTGCTGTCGATCGCTGCAGCGGCGGTGGCGCTTCTTTCCGGCAGAACGCCGCTGATTGCTCACCGGCGCGTGGGCTGGCGTGGTAATCCGCTGTGGATGTTCAAGCTCCGGACAATGTGGGACCCCCATGCCCTTCGCAGCTCCGGCTGGATTGAGTATATCGACGATCAGGCGGGACCGGAGCAAAAGCAGGAGATCGACGCCCGAGTGACCAGCCGCTTCGCCCGGTTTTGCCGGAGGCATTCGATCGACGAATTGCCGCAGCTCTTCCACGTGCTGCGCGGCGAAATGTCACTGGTGGGCCCACGGCCGCTCACCGCTGCGGAATTGCGCCGCCACTACGGGTCGGCGGCGCGGGAGGTGTTGGAAGCCAAGCCGGGCCTGGCAGGCCTCTGGCAAATCTCGGGACGTAACCGATTGGGCTACTCCGAACGTCGCCAGTTAGATTTGCAATTCGTGCGCAACCGTTCGTTGCGTATGTATGTCCGGATATTGTTGCGGACTATCCCGGAGGTGTGGAGCGGCAGTAACTCGTGGTGACCAAAACCCGACACAGGCCGGGAGGCCTGTGCCACTCTTCGTAGCACAGGCCTCCTGGCCTGTGTCTGGTTTTGTTAGTTAGTTAGTAACTCGTGCGCCGTGCTGACAACTTCCCGATCTTTGCCGCCATCCAAGTCCGTCGCCATGATCGCCTCCTGTCTGGCTTCCTCGATGCGTCCCTCGCTACGCAAGATCTGTGCCAGAATCCAGTGCGGTTTAAACCACTTCGGATGCGCGGCAATGGCTGCGCGGTCGCTGCGCTCGGAACCCGCCGCGTCGTCCAGGCTACCGTAATACATCGCCAGGCTATACCAGGCGTTGAACGGATCCTCGGCGGTTTCGGTCGCTTGTCGCGCCGCGACCCCGGCTGCGGCAAGAGCCGACAAACGCTCCATTGAGCTTGCCTCTTTCGATGCCAGCTCGCGCAGTGATCGCGAGTACCACAAATCGGCGGTCCCACCAGGCAGCCGAAGTTGTTCGTACGTCCGATAAGAGGCCGTCGCAGCGTGCAGATCGACGTTATCCAGCGCCCGTTTCGTCAGCGCCAACTCATGATCGGCGGCGGAGAGTCTGACTGCCAGATAGAGCAGCGCAGCGGCTACCGGCGCCGCTGCCGCCACGAAAGCAGTCCTCCGTCGCGGCCTCGCAGGCGTTTCGAGCGCCACCAGCAGCGCCAGCACCACAAAAAACATCATCGCTGTGGGCACGGTAAAAGATGTGAACTGCTGGCTTACGATCGCAGCCACCAAGCCTGCGGTGATTCCCGGCCACCTTGGCCTGGCGAATGCCATTCCGCAGAACGCCAGGAGCAGAGTAAATCCCGGCACGCCCTGCGCCACCAGCGCGTCCAGAAAGATATTATGTGGAGACTCATGCGAGAAATTAGGATAGGCCTTCGCCAGTTCCGTGGATTCGTAATGTGGGAATTCGGCCGTAAACACTTCCGGCCCGAATCCTGTTAGGAGCTGATGCGCAGCCATATTCAGACTGTCTCGCCACAAAGCCACGCGGGCGCCTCCCCAGGGATCCTCCGCGAACCAGCGCGTGCGGCTGCGTATAGGTTGTCCAAGTGATGAGTAATAGAACGCGGCACAGGTGATGACTGCGAGCAAAGCGAACGCTGCGGCTCGCCCGGTCACTCGAATCTTCCGAATAGCGAACCAGACAACGCATCCCGCAAGCAGTCCCAGAATCGCGGCGCGTGTGCCAGTGAGCCACATGGCGAATGCCGCCACAATGGCCACCACAAGCCCCAAACGGTCCCAAGCCGGAGAGTCTTCCAGTGCCGTAAGAGATGGGCCAAGGAAGACTACCATCAGCAACCAGGTGGCGAAGTAACTCGCATAACCCAAAGTTCCGGGCGGCCGCACGATAGTCCAAATGCCTTCTCCCACCTGATATGCTGCCCGCGGGAGTAATGGGTCCCAGCCGAAGTACTGAACGATGCCATAAGTTGCAGCGGCGGCGCCGGCCAGAGTGATTCCGCGTAACACTACTCTGACGCGATCGGGACGGCCGGCGCACACCACCACGACGAGCCACGCCAGCAGGCAAATCGCGCCCTCGATCACGCTGCCATAACGTCGCCAATTAGCTCCGAACAGCGACAGTCCCGGCCGGGTAGAGAATGCTGTAGAAACTGCCAGGGAAATCAAATTTAACAAGAGTAACAGCGAAAACAAACGGTAGCGTCCGGACTTCCATTCCGGCCTATCGGCACTTAGCGCCACCCATACCAACAACAGGCCCGTGGCTGCCAGTAGCACCACTGTCTTCGGGGTAATGTCGAAGGAAAAATGATAGCCCGGCGTAATAATTAACGAGATAAGCGCAATCGTCACGGCCAGTAACACGGCCATATCAGTTAGACTAACTCATAGTGACACATGATAGAGTCACCGGAAGCATTTCGTTTCATTAGTTACGCGGTGTCGCGCTGGAAGTTGGTCGCGGGGAGCTGCCTCACCGCCATCGTTCTGGCTACGACGGTGAGTCTGGTTTCACCGCGACAGTACACAGCCACTGCCCGGATCCTCATCGAACCCCCGGCTGGCGCCGATCCCCGGTCCACACTCGCAGTCAGTCAGATCTACTTAGAGTCGCTCAAGACTTACGAATACTTCGCCAATAGCGACAGTCTTTTCCAAAAGGCGGCCAGCCGCTTTCAGCTTCGGGCCCTGGCAGGAGCCAAACCTATCGAAAGTTTGAAGAAGCAGGTGCTCAGAATCGGGATCGTGCGCAACACCCGTATCCTGGAAATCGGAGCGACGGTTCCGGACGCGCGCCGCGCACAGTCTTTGGCGCAGTACCTGGCGGAGGAAACGGTTGGGATCAGCGGCTCTCTGACCAACGGCGAACGGCTTACCATCATCGACCCCGGCGTAGTCCCCGAGCGGCCGTCTTCTCCCAATGTTCCGCTGAACGTCGCGGCTGCCCTGCTGCTCGGTCTACTCTTTCCCGTGGCCTACCTGGCGGTCGAAATGAATCTGCGCCAGCAGCGCGTTCTCGATAACCTCGCGCGCCGTGTCTAGCGCCGTCTATCCCCGCTTTCGCCTGCGCCTCGCCGCCCCGCTCTTGTTGGGCGCATGGGCGGCGGGGGTGGTGCTGGCTCCCGATCTGCGCTCCAAGGTGCTCCTGGCCTTGCCGGCGCTGCTCATCCCAGCGGCCCTGTGGACGCTGGAAGGGCCCGGCCGATGGGTGATCGGTTTCTTCGCGGCTGCCTGGCTGCTGCCGCCCCTCCCCATCCCACTGGGTAATTCGGGGCCTCACCTGTGCGTTGTTTTTGCCGCCATGGGCATGCTCGCGGGAGTTCTGTGGTCTTCACGCTGGAGCGTTCCCAGAACGCCGCTGAATGCCGCGCTGGCCGCACTGTTCGTTCTCCTATTGGCAAGCATCGGGCCGGCGGCGCTCAATTCCGGGTTGGCTGTAGCCGCGGAAAGTTTGGCCCGTATCGGGCTGTTCGGCATCGCCGTCTACGTTTTTTTCTTTACGGCGTATGGGCCGGGAGCGGTCTCCGACATTTTTGCGACAATCCGCAAGCTCTACTGGCTCGCCGCCGCATCGGCCCTCTTCGCGTGCGTGGACTTCTATTTCCAGTTCGCTGCACCCGCGGGTTACGGCCCGCAGTTTATCTGGCTCGACTCCGGAATCCACCGGCGCGCTCAGGGACTGTTCTACGAGGCCAGCACGCTTGGCAATTTTTGCGCCTTCTTTCTGATCCTGATCGCCGCCTGTTTCACACGCCGCCCTTCCGAGCCGCCCATTTCTCGCAAGGCCTTGCTGGCCGGTGGCGCGCTATTTTTCGCCGCACTGGTGCTGTCGTATTCGCGCGCGTCGCTGGTCAATGTAGCTGTGGCTTTGTGTGTGCTAGCGTGGCATAACCGTCGACAACTGCCCTTGCGCCGACTGTTGTGGCTGGCCGCTACCAGTGTTGCTGCCGGCGCATTCTTAACCTGGCGAGTGTTCCCGGTTTTTGCGGAGACCTATTGGCTACGCCTGATTGCGTCGGCCGACTATTTCTTCTCGGCTAACGAGCGCCTGCTCTCGGGCCGCATCGCCAGTTGGACTACGCTCGCCGATTGGCTCGCCGCGCATCCCTGGCAGGCCTTCGTGGGCATCGGTTACAAGACTCTACCCTATACCAACTACCTCGGCGCTCCCGTGGTTGGGGACAACATGTACCTGACCCTGCTGATGGAAACCGGCATCGCAGGGCTCGCGGCTCTCGTCTGGCTCAACATCGCCATACTGCGTGCGGCGGCGCGCGCTTCCCGCCGATCGGACTCTCAAGCCGCGTTCTGCGGCACGTGGATCCTCTGCTTTTGGGCCGGCCAGACGGTGCAGATGTTGTCCGGCGACCTGCTCACTTTCTGGCGTGTGCTCCCCGTGTATTTCTTCGTATTGGCGCTGGCGGTGCGGCCATGAAAGTCTTAATGCTCGATCAGTTCAGCGAGCCAGGCGGCGGGCAGAGCATGATGTTGTCAGCGCTAGAAGCCATGTCCCGCGCCGGATGGGATGCTTTGGCCGCCCTGCCCGGTGACGGCCCGCTGCTCGGGAAGATCGAACAAATCGGATTCGAGACGGCCCGGCTCGATTGCGGGCCCTTCTCGCTTGGAGGCAAGTCGGTGGCGGACGCCGCGCGCCTCATCGGCCAGTCGCCGCGCCTGGTGACGCAGATCAGAAGGCTCGCCGAACGTTTCGGACCGGATCTGGTTTACATCAACGGTCCGCGCTTGCTGCCAGCCGTCGCTCTGGCCCGTTTGCGGGCTCCGGCTCTCTACCACGCGCATGGTTACCTGACTTCCGCCTTGTCTCGCCTGCTGGCTGGTCATTCGATCCGCGAACTCCAGGCGTTCGTGGTCGGCTGTTGCCGTTTCGTCGCGGAGCCTTGGAGCAGCGTCGTCACACACGAGCGTCTCACAGTCGTCTTCAATGGCGTGGCCGGGCCGGTCGCTCCGGCGTATCGGCGCAATTTCGGCGTCCCCCGAATCGGCTGCATCGGCCGCATTTCGCCGGAAAAGGGCCAGATCGAGTTTCTACGCGCCGCGGCCGCGATTCATCAGAAACTGCCGCAGACCCGCTTCGCCATTTACGGTGCGCCGATGTTCTCCGCGAGCGCCGCGACGTATGCCGATCAGGTCCGAACTGCCGCGCAAAATCTACCGGTCGAATTTCCGGGATGGGTCACCGATGTGGATGCGGCATTGGCCGAGCTCGATCTGTTGCTGGTTCCTTCCGCCGGTTACGAGGCCACCACGCGTGTGATTCTGGAAGCCTTTGCGGCCGGCGTGCCGGTGATCGCCTTCCGCGCCGGCGGAATTCCGGAAGTAGTGGAGGACGGCCGTACAGGGTTCCTGGTGGCGACCGCGGCGGAAATGGCCGAACGCGCGGTCGCCCTGTTGACCGGCGACCCAACACTACTTTGCGCGGTTTCGCAGGCGGCGCGGGCGAGCTGGCAGACAAAATTCACGGTTGAGCGCTTTCAGGAGCAGATCCTGCGCGCCATGGAGACGGCAGCGAAAAGCGCACCGGCTATGGCTGCTGCGGGACGAACGGTGACTTCGCCCCGTAGGGAAGGCTCGTCATGAGCGCTTCCACCTTACGGATCTTGCCGTCCTGGATGCGGAACAGTTCCGCCACGTCGACGTTGAACGGGCGCTTGGCGGCCCCCGGCATCTCGTGGCGGCCCTGGCCCGGCACGTTCACCCACGTAATATCGCCGGGGTGTTGGAACATGAAGAAGCCGAATACGGTCTGCCGCTCTTCATCCACAATCAGGAAACGCCGTGGATAGATCTTTTGAATGTAATCGAAGATGTGCGTGTCGAGCTGCGCCGAGCAGCCTTGCGGCCCGGAAGTTTTCATCCCGTTTTCGAACCGGTTGCAATCCGGGTGGAATGGCGCCACACCGCCGTTACCCTGCTCAATCGCCTCGAAGTATAGATTCGTGGTGGCGATCAACGTGTTCCGCGGTAACCGTTCGGCTGCAGGCACGGTCTCCGTCAAAACCGGATCGGGTGTGCCAGCCTTCTCCAGATTGTTGGCAGTGTTGGCATTGCGGATCACCAGTGTCTCCACCTCGCTGATTTTTCTGGTCTCGACTTTCAGCCGCAGCACCAGAGCCGCGGGCCGGCCATTTTCACGGATGGTTCCGAAGAACCCGACCTGGCCGTTCTGTGCGTCGGCGAAGTAGAGCTTGTACGTGCCCAGGCCGCCGGCCGTCTTCCAGAGCGCCTCTCCCAGCTTGAGCGGCGTGTCGTCCTCAGTGAACTTCACGTTGGCGGTCACCTGCAGGCGCGTGGGGTCGTGCGCCACCAGAGCTTCCAGATATTGATTGATGAATCCTTCCAGGCAGGCGCGATCGCAAGGTCCTTGCGCGCCTCTGCCATAAGGTTGCGCCGAGAGCATTCCGGCCATCAGAAGCGCACTGGCCACTGCTGTTAACAATCTTCGCTGCATCGCGATTCTCCTGTCACGGCCTGCGCCAGTCTTCACCGAAGAACGGGTTCGGCGTCCCGTATGGCAGCCGCACCATCAGCGCTTCGATCTTGCGGATCTTGCCGTCCTTGATGCGGAACAACTCCGCAACATCCACGAACGAAGGCGAAGTGGCGGTTTCGGGCATCCTCCAGATGCCGTGTCCCGGCGCTTCCACGGACAAGATGTTGCCCGGGTGTTGGAACATGAAAGAGCCGAAAACCAATTGCCGCTCCTCATCCACCACCAGAAAACGCCGCGGATAAATCCGCTGAATGTAGTTGAAGACCTTGGTATTCAGCTGCTCGGCGCAGCCCAGTGCGGAGGGGTTCCAGTTGTTGGCCGGGTTCGATGGAGGGCGGCTCGGATTGTTGGTGGTCTGGACGCCGTTTTCGATGCGGTTGCAGTCCTTGTCGAAATTGCCGAGCGCGCCGTCGCCCTTTTCGATGGCTTCGAAGTAATTGTTGGCGGCCTTAATCAAGGCATCGCGCGAGAGTCGCTGGGCCGGCGGCACGGTTTCCGAAAACACGGCGTCGGGTTTCCCCATCTGTTCCAGATTGGTTGCGCCGCCCAGATTGGTGGGGCCATTGGCACGCAAGACGACGGTCTCGATTTCGCTAATTCGGCGGTTATCGATCTTCAAGCGCAGCGCCAGCGCGATGGGCGTGCCGTTCTCGCGCAGCGTTCCGAAAAAGCCGACTTGGCCGGATTGAGGATCGGAGACATACAGCTTGTAAGTTCCGGGGCCGCTGGCCGTGTTCCACAAGCCATCGCCTAAATCCAGCGCCTCATCGTTTTCTGTGAATTTGACCTTGGGAGCCAGCGGCAGGCCGAAAGCGTTGTGGGCCACCAGCGCATCCAGGTACTGATTGACGAAGCCCTCCAGGCAAGCGCGATCGCAGACCGCGGGTTCGGCCGGCGGGGCGGGGGGTTGAGCGGCTAGTGCTGCGGCCAGCAGCAAGGGCAGAATAGCAACGGCTAAAGACTTTGGCATGATGACCAACGGAAATTCTATCGAATTTGCGCGGGTGGAGCCAGGCGGGAGCACCCCACCGGCGGCGAAGACCTCCGGCGTTACGTAGCGCTGGCGACCTGGGAGCCGGCATGGCAGGGGCAGGCTGAAAGCCTGATCCCACTCGGGTACAATCGGCTTGTGTACCGCCTGCTTGGGTTCGCATTGATTGCCATGCTCTCGGATGCCGCGGAACTGACCATTGACCACGTATCGGTGGCCGGACGGGATGTCAAGGCGATGCAGGCCAAACTGGCCGCGGCCGGAATCCAATCCGAGTACGGCGGCCCGCATAAGAACCATGCCACCGAGATGGCGCAGACCAGTTTCCCGGACGGATCGTATCTGGAATTGATTGCCTTGCAGCCCCACGCCGACCCGGCCGCGGTGGACGCCCATACGTGGTCCAAGAAATTGAAGGAAGACGGCGGACCGTGCGCCTGGGCAGCGCGCCCGAAAGACATATCCGCCGAAGTGAAACGGCTGCAGGCGGCCGGCGTAAAGGTATCCATGCCCGAACGCGCCGGGCGCGAGCGGCCCGATGGAACCCGGCTGGATTGGGAAACGGCGCAAATCGGCAGCGAACCGAACGGCACATTTTTCCCCTTCTTGATTCAAGATTTCACGCCGCGGGCGGCCCGGGCCTTTCCCAGCGGAAAGCCGCTCGTGAAAAACATCAGCGGCGTGCTGCGCGTGGTGATCGCGGTCCGCAACCTCGATGAAGCCACCAAACGATACCGTGCCGCCTACCAGCTCAGCGAGCCGATCCGCCAGGTGGACGAAAGTTTCGGCGCGCACCTCGCCCTGGTGGGCAGCACTCCCGTGGTGCTGGCGGCCCCGCTCAACGCGGATTCCTGGCTCAATGACCGGCTCGACCGCTTCGGTGAAGGACCGTGCGCTTTCGTCCTGGGCGCGAAGCCGTCCGCGCGCTACCACACCGCATCGAAGACCCGCTGGTTTGGCACCGATATTTCCTGGTTCAACCCCGATGAGCTGGGGTGGCGTCTGGGCTTGGAAAGCGTTCCATAGAAAGTCATATCGCATGAAGAAACTCGCTATCTCTCTGTTTCTCGCCTCCGGCATTTTCCTCGCCAGAAGCGCGGACCTCACCATTCCCGTCGAGTCGTACAAGCTCTCGAACGGCCTGCGCGTGATTCTTTCCAAGGACAACGCCGTGCCGGTGGTCACCGTGTACATGATCTACGACGTGGGCTCGCGCGCGGAAGAAAAGGGCCACACCGGCTTTGCGCACCTGTTCGAACACATGATGTTCGAGGGCTCCAAGAACGTTCCGAAAGGCATGCATTTCGCCACCGTGGAATCGAACGGCGGGACCATGAATGGCTCCACCCACCCCGATTTCACGGATTACTTCGAAATCCTCCCATCCAATAAACTCGCCACCGGACTCTGGCTCGAATCGGACCGCATGCGCAGCCTGGCGATCAACGACGAGAATCTCAAGAACCAGAAGGAGGCCGTGAAGCAGGAGCGCCGCCTCAACTTCGACAACCAGCCATATTCCACCGCGATTGTGGACGTCTGGCCGGGGTTGATGTTCGGCAACTGGCAGAGTTCCCACTCGCTGATCGGCTCGTTCGAAGACCTCAACTCATCCAGCGTGGAGGACGTCTCCAAGTTCTTTCGGACCTATTACGCGCCCAACAATGCGGCCCTGGTGCTGGTGGGCGACCTGCAAATTCCGGAAGCCAAGAAACTCGTGGAGACGTACTTCGGCGATATTCCGTCGCAGCCGCAGGCCAAGCGGCCGGACCTTTCGGAGCCGGCTGGATTTCAAGCGCGCAAGGACACCTACAAGGACCCGCTGGCGCGCGTGCCGGCGTTGGTGATGGGGTATCCCGGACCGAAACGGCGCTCGCCGGATTACTACGCGCTGAACATGGTGGATGCGATTCTGACGGGCGGCGACAGCGCGCGCTTCCGTCTGGACCTGGTGAAAGGCAAGAAGTCCGTGATTCAATACGAGGCCAACCTGGGCTGGCCATTCGCCAGCGCGCTGGACTATCGCGATCCTGAGCCGTACGCCATTTTTGTCCTCTACAATCCCGCGTTTACGGCCGACCAGATGATCGGCCAGGTGCAGGATGAGATTGCGAAATTGCAGAACGAGCCAATGAATGCGAAAGACCTGGAGCGCGTGAAGACCACTATGCGCGCCGCGCGGATCAAGGAGCTGCAGAGCTCGATGAGCCGGGCGCGAGAGCTGGCGCAGTACACGCTGGCGGATGGGAAACCGGAATTGATCAACACGGAGCTGGAGGCGATGCTGGCCGTGACGCCCGCGCAAATCCAAGCGGCAGCCAAAAAATATCTCACCCCGGACCGGCGGGCGGTGCTCGAAATCGACCCCGCACCCGCCGGCGGCCCGGGAGCTTCGCAGAAGGAGGAACGGTGATGCTGCACAGGTCGCTTCTGGTATTTGCCGTAGCCGCGCTGCAACTGGCGGCGCAGACCGTGGATCGCAGTAAGCCGCCGCAGACGCCGCCGATCCCCTCATACAAATTGCCGCCGGTTTATGAAACCAAGCTGCCCAATGGCCTGGGGCTTGTCCTGGTGGAGGATGCCCGCTTTCCGCTAGTGACCACCCGGCTGAACTTCCGTGCGGGAACCAAGTTCGATCCGCCAGACCGGCCGGGGCTGGCCGAAGCCGTGGCTTCGCTGCTGAACGAAGGCACCAAGACGCGCACCTCGAGGCAGATTTCCGAGGAGACCGACGCCATGGGTGGTTCCTTGAACGGAGCGGCCGGCCCCGATTCGCTCACCATCTCAGGCAGCGCCGTATCCGATAGCCTGTCGCGACTTCTGACCCTACTGGCGGATGTGACCTTGAATGCCACGTTTCCTCAGGAGGAAGTGGATCTCTACAAGCAGAACCGCATTCAGAGCTTGCGCGCCGAGCGTTCCGAGCCCGCTTTTCTGGCAACGGAAAAAATGAAGGAAACGATTTACGGTTCGTCCCCCTACGCGCATATCGCTCCCACGGTGCAGTCGATCGGGAAGCTGGATTCGAAGACGCTCGCGGAATTCCGCGATACATTTCTGGCGCCCAACAATGCCACGTTATTGTTGATCGGGAGACTGCCGGCCCGCGCCGAGTTGATGAAGACCGTGACACAACTATTCGGTTCCTGGCAGCAAAAGCAGCTTCCGGCCGCGCCTGACACGACTTCACCTGCGCCGCGCCGCCGGATCGTGCTGGTGGACCGGCCGGGTTCCGTGCAGGCCGACATTCACATGGGTAGGGTAGCGCCCACGCGCCTCAGCCCCGAATACTTTCCGCTCATGGTGGGAAACAGTGTGCTGGGCAACGGCGCCAATTCGCGCATATTCCGTAACATCCGCGAAAAGGAAGGCTTCGCCTACGACGCTCATACGGAATACAACACCGAGCGCGACGCCGCCGACTTGGTGGCCGTGACCCAGGTGCGCAATGAAGTGATCGAGCCGGCCCTGCGGGCAGTATTCGCCGAATTGGAAAATATGGCGAGCGCCCCGGTTCCCGCCGAAGAACTGACCAACACCAAGAATCACCTTTCCGGCGTCTATCTGATTCGACTCGAAACGCAAGATGGCCTCGCGAGCCAGTTGAACACGATCGAGACCCTGGGCTTACCCAATAACTATCTGGAGACTTACACCACGCGCGTGCGCTCCGTGGAGCCGGGACAGATCCAGGATGTGGCGAAGAAGTACATCGCGCCGGAACAGGACGCCGTGGTGATCGTGGGCGACGCTTCCAAGATCGGCGACGCGGTCAAGAAGTTCGGCGAGGTCACGGTGGTCAAGGCGGAGTAACATGACGCCCGTAAGGAAAACGACGGTAGCATCGACGTTCCTGATCGCGCTGATTACATGGCACTGGCCAAATTCTTACGCCCAGACTCCGCCAGCCGTCATCGACATCCCGAACGCTCCGATTCCCATGCAGATCCTGGTGCAAAGTCCGGTGGACACCATTGCGGATCTTCAGGTGATCTGCTTGTTTCGTTCCGAGCCGATGAATACATTGCACGGCTCTCTGGCCGAGGCGAATGCAAAAATGAAGGGCCTGCTGGATCGTATCCGTAAGCCGGAGTTGTTCCGCGGTGAACTCGGAGAGACGCTCCTTATCGCACCCCCCAAAAACAGCATTGGCGCGAGAAAGTTGCTCATCATTGGTCTGGGAGATTCGCAGACGTTTTCCCCGCAGCGGATGCAACTGGTGGGGCAGACACTCTATAGGGAGGCCAGCAATTCCGGCGTAGCGCACCCGTTCTTCGCCCCGACCATCCTTGACGGCGGAGTCACCAAATTCACAACCGGGCAAATCTCCGAGGAAGTGATCAGCGGATTCCTGCGAGCCGCCGCGACGGACAAGGCTCTCAAAGATGCAAATGCGTCGGCCAGCCAGCCCGTTACAGCCCTGACCTATCTCGCCGGAGCGGCGAACGCCAGCAACACTCGGGAGGGGATTGAGAAGGCCATTTCGGACGCCGCGCGGAAATAGCACCTCGGCTTCTGAGCTCGCAGCAGTCTACCGGAACAACGCTTCCGCACCGCGCTGAATCGCCGCCGCGCCGGCCACGCCGGTAAGCGCTGACACGAAAGCAGGCGCCGCGCCGCGCCGCTTCCATTCCTCATGTACGGCATGAAATCCGAGGTAGAACACCCAGCCCGCCGTGAGTCCGAGAGGATACAAGATCCAGTCCGTTCCCAGGCGCGGCGCCATCAGCAGGCCGGCGCCGCCTCCCAGCAGAGTGCAGCCCTCCGCCAGGACGCACCAGCCGAGCGCCACAGGCCGTGAACTCACCGATGCGCGCAAAATGCCGCCGAGCGCGATTCCCTCGGGAACCTTATGCAACGCGATGGCCAGCGGCACCGCGACCCGCAATCCGAGCGGCGCGGCCCACTGCGCGGTGGCGATGCTCCAACCATCGAGAAAGCTGTGCAGCGCAGCCGCCAACACTAGCGGCACCATGAAACCATGCAACTCGCTCGCACAGCCACTGTGATCGTGATCGTGCGCGCACGTTGGGCACACCGGATACGCGAAGCGGTTGATCGCAATCAGCAGCCCGTACCCCAGGCCGAACAGCAGCAGGCTGATGGCCCAGCCCTTCTCGATCGCCAGTTCCGGCAAGAGTCCGAAAACAGCCACGCCCAACAGAACTCCCGCGCTGAAGGCCACCACCAGCCGCGAGCGCCGCTCCGCGCCGGTGAGCCAAACTCCGACCATTCCGGACGCCACCCCAACGGTTGTGGCCAGTACCGGCGCGATGACTCCATGGGCCGGTGGTATGGTGAGAAGCAAGCCTCTACTGTAGCAGAAGGGGCTCTATTGGCCACCTTGCGCGTCCGGCGTTCATTTGACAATACTTGGCGGGCGTTTTTATGATGATATCTCTATCGTAATTCCGTTCGGCGTTGCTTTCGAAGCGCGCCATGAAGCCCAAATGGCAAGTACTACGTCTGTTGTTTTGTTTGGGACACAACTCATATGATTAAAGTCGAAGGTCTCACCAAGCGATACGCTCGCACCGTCGCGGTGGACAATATCTCTTTCGAGGTGGAAAAGGGCCAAATCGTTGGTTTTCTCGGCCCCAATGGCGCCGGGAAGACCACGACGATGCGAGTGCTTACCTGTTTCCTTCCGCCCACCGAGGGCAAGGCAACCGTGGCCGGCTACGATGTGCTCGAAAACCCCATGGAGGTGAAGCAGCGCATCGGCTACCTGCCGGAGACGCCGCCGCTTTACCCCGAAATGGAAGTGGACGAGTATCTCACGTTCGTCGGTAAGTTAAAGCACATTCCGTCCAGCGACCTGCGCCGCCGTGTCGGCGAAGTCATGGAAAAGTGCGCCGTTACCGATGTTCGCAACAAACTGATCGGCAAGCTTTCCAAGGGCTACCGGCAGCGCGTGGGGTTGGCCCAGGCGATCATCCACAACCCCGACGTCCTCATTCTCGATGAGCCGACTTCCGGTCTCGACCCCAAGCAGATCATCGAGACCCGCGGGCTCATCCAGTCGCTGGCCGGCGATCACACCATTGTTCTGAGCACGCACATTCTCACGGAAGTGGAGCAAATGTGCGAGCGGGTGATCATCATCAGCAAGGGTAAACTGGTCGCCATCGACTCGGTCGCGAATCTGACCAATCGATTGCGCGGCGCCGAGTCCGTCGTGGTCGAGCTGGAAGCGGCTGGGGGACGGCCCAACCCGAGCGAAGTGCAGCAGCGGTTGGAGCAGGTGTCTGGAGTCAGCCGCGTGGTGATGAAGGATTCGCGCAACGGCCGGCTGCAGTTTGAGGTGGAGAGCCTCCCGGATCGGCAGGTCCGCGCGGACCTCGCCCGAACCATTGTCAATTCCGGCTGGAATCTCAATGAAATGCGCTCCATCGGGCTGAGCCTGGAAGATATCTTCCTGCAGCTCACGACGTCCGAGGAGAAGGAGCCCGCAAAAGTAGGAGTCACCACATGAGCAGCGTATTGCTGATTTGCCAAAAAGAGCTCAAGAGTTACTTTGCATCGCCCATCGCCTATTTGCTGATGGCGTTCTTCGGGCTGATCTTCGGGTTCGGAATGTACACCGCCACCCGCGACGTGCTGCGGTTCAGCTTCCAGATGCAGATGCAAGGCCAGTCGGCGCCTATGAACCTCAACCAGCAGGTGATCACTCCGCTGCTGGGATTCGGCAGCACCATTTCCCTGTTCCTGATCCCCATGATCACCATGCGGCTCTTCGCCGAAGAGAAGCGCTCCGGAACCATCGAGTTGCTCCTCACTTCACCGGTGACTGACTTGCAGATCATACTCGGCAAGTGGCTGGGCGCGATGCTGCTGTATCTCTGCATCCTGGTGATGTCGATGCTTAACGTGGCCTTGCTCTTTGCGTGGGGCAAACCCGATATCCGACCGGTTCTGGTGGCGTACCTGGGCCTGGTGCTGCAGGGCGGATGCCTGCTGGCGATCGGGGCGTTCATCTCCACCACCACGCGCAACCAGATCATCGCGGGGGGCGTCACTTTTTTTGTATGCCTCATGCTGTGGCTGTTGAACTGGTTCACCTCGTTTGACAGCGGCCCGATGGCCTCGGTCATCAACTACCTTTCCATCGTCACCCACTTCGACAATTTCGCGAAAGGGGTGATCGAAACCAAAGACGTGATCTTCTATCTCTCAATGATTTTCTTTGCTCTCTTCATCACTTCGCGATCGATGGAATCGCTGCGGTGGAGGGCATAAGATGGCCAAAAATTGGATGAGCACCCGCCAGACCAAATTCACGGCGTACGTTACCGTCTACATCCTGGTGATCATCGCGGTGCTGGGGGCGGTGAATTTCCTGGCGAATCGATACGACAAATCGTTCGACGCTACCGCCAACAAGCAGTACAGCCTCTCCGATCAGACTCAAAAGCTGGTGAAGGGTCTGAATCGCGACGTCAAGATTATCTACTTCGACCGGCAGGAGCAATTTGGACAGGCGCGCGACTTGCTGGAACGCTACGCCAACCTTTCTCCCAGGATCAAGGTGGATTACATCGACCCGGTGAAGAAGCCGCAGGTGGCTCGCGCCGCGGGGTTCACGCGCGATTCCAACGTTGTGGTGGATAGCGGCCTGCGCCGCGAACCGGCCAAGAGCCTCACCGAAGAAGAGGTGACCGGCGCACTGATACGCTCCTTGAAAACCGGCGTGCGCAACGTTTGCTTCCTTTCCGCCGGCGGCGAGCACAGTATCGACGATTCGCAGGCCAGCGGTTTTTCGGTGCTGAAGACAGTAGTGGAGCGGGATAATTACAAGACCCGCACCATCACCCCGAATGGCGCTGCCCCGGAAGCCGAAAAGGGCGTTACCGTCGGCCAGAAGCCCAGCGCGGCCAGCTTTGCAGTGCCTATGGACTGCAGCGTGCTTGTGGTCGGCGGCCCGCAAACGGCTTACGCGGCGCCGGTAGTCGATGGCATCAAGTCCTACGTGGAAGGCGGCGGCAAGGCCCTTTTCATGCTCGATGACCCAGTGCGCATTGGCCGGGACCAATCGACCACGGACAGCCCCGAACTGCTGAAACTTCTGGCGGACTGGGGCGTGACAGTGAACAAAGACCTGGTGCTCGACCTGAGCGGCATTGGCCGGATCTTTGGATTGGGCCCTGAGATCCCGGTGCTCACGCAGTACGAATCGCACACCATCACGCGGCCGCTGACCCGGGTCCCCACCGCGTTTCCTCTGGCCCGTTCTCTGGATGTCAAATCGGCCGGAACCTCGACGGTCGAGAAGCTATTCGGCACAACCGAGGACAGCGTGGCAGTGACCGAGGTCGCCGCCAACGGAGCCATCGACATCAAGAAAGGCAAGAAGGGCCCGTTCACGCTGGCGGCTGCCGCAACCATCAACTCTGGCAGTAACAAGAGCCGCATCATTGTGGTGGGCACGTCGCAGTGGGCGCTGAACAACCTCACTGGCTCAAACTCGCTGGGCAACCGCGATCTGTTTTCCAACATGGTCAACTGGCTCACGTCGGACGAGGATCTCATCTCCATACGGCCGAAAGAGCCTACGAACCAGACGCTGAACATGAACGCGCAGCGGCAGGTAATGATGTTCTGGCTCAGCGTGGTGTTCTTCCCCCTGGCGGTTGTCGGCATGGGATTGGCCACCTGGTGGAAGCGGAGGTAAGCTAATGAAGCCGAAAGGACTGCTCATTGCCGTTGCTGTTCTGGCTGTCCTGGGCGGCTTAACCTGGTGGTCGAATAAGAAGCAGGCGGCAGCCGCTAAAGCGACGACCGATACGACCACCAAGATCCTCTCGATCCCCAGCGACCAGGTCCAGGACATCATCGTAAAGAAGCCCACCGAAACCGTGGAGCTTCAACGGCTGACCGGCAACACATGGAAGATGACGCAGCCGCAACCGCTGCCGGCCGATGCGGACGCCGCTTCCGCGATGGTCACAACCTTGGGAACGTTGAACGCCGACACGGTGGTGGATGCCAAAGCCACCGACCTGGCCCCCTATGGGCTACAGAACCCGACGCTCAGTGTGCAGATCGCTGAGAAGAACGGCAAGAGCGACCGTCTGCTGATTGGCGACGATACTCCCACGGGTTCCGGCAACTACGCCAAGCTGGCCAACGATGCGCGGGTATTCACCGTCGCCAGCAGCGTGAAGACCAATATCGACAAATCTCCGAACGATCTGCGCGACAAGCGCCTCGTCACCTTCGACTCCGACAAACTCACGCGCGTCGCGCTGCAGGCCAAGGGCGACGCCATCGAATTCGGCAAGAACAATTCCAGTGAGTGGCAGATCCTGAAGCCGCGCCCCCTGCGCGCCGATGGGTCGCAAGTCGACACCCTTGTCAATGCGTTGAAAGACGCGCGCATGGATCTGTCGGAAGATTCACAGAAGGCAGCCGCGGCTTTCGCGTCGGCCCCCAGGGTGGCAACCGCGACGGTCACCGATGCGAACGGAAATCAGAGCATCGAAGTTCGCAAGGACAAGGACAACAATTATTACGCCAAGAGCACGGCAGTCGCCGGTATCTACAAAGTGGCCGGCGATATGGGAAAGAACCTCGACAAGGGGGTCAACGACTTCCGCAGCAAGAAACTCTTTGATTTCGGCTTCAGCGACCCCTCTTACCTGGAAGTGCAAGGCGTCGGCTACAGTAAAGCCGGAAACGATTGGACATCCGGCACGAAGAAGATGGACAATGCCACGGTCCAGAATCTCATCGACAAGCTCCGCGATCTGACGGCGTCCGCGTTCGAAGCGGAACCCGGCGAAGAGAAGGTTCTCGACGCTACCGTGGCCTCCAACCAGGGGAAGCGCACCGAGAAGGTCACCATCACTAAAGAAGGAAGCAAATATTTCGCGAAGCGCCAGGACGAGCCAAGCATCTATGGACTAGAGGCCCAGGCCGTGGAAGACTTGAAAAAGGCGGCGTCCGACGTAAAGGAAGCCGCGCCCCCGGCGGCCAAAAAGAAGAAATAGGTTCCTGTGAATGGCCTTCTTACCGACTTATATGAGCTGACCATGGCAGCCGGCTATTTCGAAGCCGGCAAAGCCAGCGAGAAGGCCACTTTCGAATTGAGCATCCGGCGGCTGCCGTCCTGCCGCAACTTTGTGATCGTCGCCGGTCTGCCCGAAGTCGTCGACTATCTGCTGAACCTCAGCTTTACGGCGGAGGAGATCGACTACCTCCGGGGGCTGCCCCAGTTCCAGAAGGCCTCTGCCAAATTCTTCGACTATCTACGGGAGTTTCGATTCACCGGCGATCTGTTCTCGGTTCCGGAAGGTACGCCGCTGTTTGCCGGAGAGCCTGTTCTCACGGTGCGCGCGCCGCTGATCGAAGCGCAGATCCCGGAGACCTATCTGCTCTCGGCCATCACCTTCCCCAGTCTGATTGCCACCAAAGCGGCCCGGTGTGTGGAGGCGGGCGGCGGCCGGGAAATCGTGGAATTTGGAACGCGCCGGGCGCACACGCCCGAAGCCGGCGTTCTGGGCGCGCGCGCATCGTATATCGGCGGCTGCTCTGGAACCAGCAACACGCTGGCCGGCTTCCGCTACGGCATTCCGGTAATGGGCACCGCCGCGCATTCGTGGGTCATGTCATTTTCCGGCGAGGCCGAAGCGTTCCGGCAGTTGCAGCGGCTTCTGGGCGACACTACCGTTCAGCTCATCGACACCTATGACACCATCGAGGGCGCGCGCCACGCCGTCAGGCTTGGCAAACCGATCTGGGGAGTGCGGCTGGATAGCGGCGATCTGCTAAAGCTCTCGCGCGAGGTCCGCGCCGTGCTGGACGAAGGCGGGCTTCCCGATGCCAAGATCATGGTCAGCGGCGATCTGGACGAGTATCGCATCCGCGACCTGGTCCGCAGCGGCGCGCCCCTTGACGCATTCGGCGTAGGCACGCAGCTGGCGACTTCGGGCGATGCACCCGCCATGGGCGCGATTTATAAGATGGTGGAGCTGGATATCGGCGGCATCCAGCGCTTCACTTCCAAATTGAGCGATGACAAGGTGACCTTCCCCGGCTCCAAGCAGATCTTCCGCGACGTGGCGCGCGATGTGGTGGCGCGCTCCGGCGAATGCGGCAAGGGTGAAGCTCTGCTGCGTCCAGTGATCCTGGGCGGCCGGCTCATCGAGCCGCTACCCAGCCTGGAGCAGGCTCGCTGCCGGGCCGCGCAGGGGATGGCCAGCCTTCCGCCTGCGCTACGGGAATTCGAGGTCACCGAGCCGTGGCCGGTGGTCTACAGTCGCGAGTTGCGCGCACTGATCGACCAGACGCGGCGGAATTTGATGTAGGCGGCGTAAGAGTCGCAAGCGTCGGTGGCACACCCATGAAAACGGTCTTCGTCGATGTCGATACACAGCTCGATTTTCTCTACCCCGCGGGTGCTTTGTATGTGCCCAGGGCGGAGCGCATCGTTCCCTTGATCGAACGCCTCAACCGCCACGCGGTAGCACAGGGCATAACCGTTTTGTCCACCGTGGATGCCCACAGCGAAGACGACCCGGAGTTCCAGGCATGGCCGCACCATTGCGTCGTAGGAACGCTTGGCCAGCACAAAGCCTGCGCGACCCTCTTAGATAAGCGCGTGGTCATCCCCAATAGCGACGGCGCATTCTCGCTGGCAGGCGCCCAACAGATTCTGCTCGAAAAGCAAACCGTGGATGCGTTCGCCACGCTTACGCTGCCGCGAGTAGTCGAAGCCCTCGGCGCCGACCGGTTTGTGATTTATGGCGTGGTGACCGAGATCTGCGTGCTGTGCGCAGCCCGCGGGCTCCTGTCTGCAAAGAAACAAGTGGCGGTGGTATCAGATGCCGTTAAGGAACTGAGTGCGGATGAGGCTGCCCGCGCGTATTCGGAAATACGTTCGCTAGGCGGGTCGGTAACTACTCTCAGCGAGGTCCTCGGTAGCTAGCGGCGCCGGCTTGCGCGGCTTCCTGTAAGCCGATACCAGCAGCAGCAGCGAGCCGCCCAGCAGCGAGCCATCGCGCAGCAGTGTTAAGGGCGAGATCGCTTCACCAGGGCCGAAACAACCGCAGTCGATGGCTTCCCCGCGCGCATAGGCACGCACCATCAATGCAAAGAATAAACCCAGCAGCGCGGATGTCGCCACGGTCGATACGCGCATCCAGCGGCCGGCCAGCAACAGCAAGCCAGTCATCAGTTCCACCCAAGGCAGCGTACGCGCCACCAACGTCACCGCCCATTCCGGCAGCACGTGATAGGCGTCGATGGAGAAGGCGAAGACCACCCAGGGTTGGCGCAACTTGGTCCAGGCGGCGTAGACGAACACTCCGCCCAGGGCGAGCCGCAGGACTAGCAGCACGGCCCGCAGAATCTTATTTGGAGAGGTCATCGATGAGCGTCCGCAGCAGGTTGTAATTGTTTGGTCCGCCGATCGGATACCTCCTGTTTCCGCGAATGAACACCATGGTGGGGGTCTGGTTCACGTTCTGCTCCAGGCCTTCTTGCATGTCCCCCGCAACTTCGCTGAGAACGCCCGGGTCCTTCACCAGCATCTGAACTTTCTTTTGCTCGGCGGGTGTGAGGACGCTGGCTACGGTCTCCCAAACCTTGCCATCCACACCCCAGGACGCCTGGTTCTGGAACAAGGCGTCGGCCACCTGCTCGTATTTGCCCACGCGCGCAGAAGCTACGGCGTAAGTGGCCGCTTCTTTGGCATGCGCGTGCATCATCAGAGGGAATTCTTTATATACCAGGTACGCTTTCCCAGATTGCACGTAATCCCGCATGAGGGACGGCATAAGTGACCGGTGCAGCGCCCCGCAGGCAGGGCACTGGAAATCGCTGAAGAGCACGATGGTAACCGGCGCGGCCGGATTCCCGAAAGTCTTAGCGGTATCGATTCGTGAGGGAGCGGCCAGGCAAAGGGCCAGCCCGAGAAGCAAAATCGCAGACAGCTTCATATGTCACTATTTTACGCGCATGAGCCGGGTTTTGGCAGGCTACCACATTACGGCTAGTTAGGTGGCGCTAGTCCAAAAGGTGAGTGTTAGCCGGGGCACGATGGCCGGACGGATGCTCCCCTTTTCCAGAGGAGGCATCAAACATGAATTCGGATCAATTAGAAGGTCAGTGGAAACAGATGAAGGGCAAGGTGAAGGAAAAATGGGGAAAACTGACCGATAGCGATTTGGACGTCATCGCCGGCAAACGGGACCAGTTCCTGGGGAAACTGCAGGAACGGTACGGATACACCCGTGAGCAGGCGGAGCGCGACCTGGCAGACTGGGAACGCTCTCAAGGCCATTCCAAAGTCGCTTAATTCAACCCGAGGAGGCGAGTGGGGCATGCTTTAGCCCGGCCGACGATTAGGGCAAGCTAAAGCATGCCCCACCTGTCGAGAGCCAGGAGGGCCCATCGAAAGTCGCCGAACGACAGGCCCCGTGGTTAGTAGAAAGGTACTCTACTTGCACCGTACTCTATTTAAATCATCCGCACAAGCTCACCTTGGTTAACGTGGCAAAATGGACGCTATGTCCATCCGCAATCACCGGGAGTTGGAAAAACTCCGCATCATCGGCAGGATCGTGCGCCAGGCGCTGGATAAGACTGCGCAAGCCGTTCGGCCCGGGGTTACCACAGCGGAATTGGATGAGATCGGGCGGAAAGTACTCGATGAGCATGGCGCCGAATCCGCCCCTCCCAAAGTCTACGGATTTCCGGGAGCGCTGTGCATCAGCGTTAACGACGAAGCGATCCACGGAATTCCGGGCGATCGCACGGTCGCGGCCGGCGACCTGGTCAAGCTGGACCTGGTGGCTGAAAAAGACGGGTTTTACGCGGATGCCGCAGTCACCGTGATGGTGGGTGCCGTCACCGAGCGGGCGGCCGCGTTGGTTCGATGCGCGGAAAGCTCCTTCCGGTTAGCGGCCAAGACTGCCCGCGCGGGCAACCGGGTTTCCGATATCGGGCGTGCGGTGGAACGCGAGACGACCCGCTGCGGTTTTCGCGTGCTGCGGGAACTGTGTGGCCACGGAGTGGGCCGCACGATCCACGAACCGCCTACGGTGCCCAACCATTACGACCCGCGTTTCCGTGCCAGGCTCACCGAAGGGCTGGTGATAACCATCGAACCAATCATCTGTGCGGGCAGCGGACGAAGCTAGCTGCAGTCTGATCGATGGACCGTTCGCACCGCGGACCGCAGCCTTGCGGCGCACTACGAACATACCCTGGTGATTACCAGGGCCGACCCGATTCTGCTGACAGCCGCCTAAGGCCGCGCCCGAACCACGGTGTCAGCCGAAGGCCGATTCTTCTCAATCAGCAGCACGCGCTGCGGCGACGCCACTCCCAACCGGCCAATCATCTCCGGCTCCACAGCCGTGGCGTACACGACTTCCAGCAGCAGTTGGTTCGAAGGCGGACCATCGAGCGTTCCGGCGGAATCGAGATCCAGAAACGTTTCCATGATCGTGCCGGTCTGGATAAGGCACTTGAAGACTTCCCAAGGTGTCTTGCCACGCCGCTGGATGTCGTGAATCAAATCGTACCGCATGAGGTAGATGCATTGCCCGCTACGGCGCGCCTGGTTCAGGTCGAACGCCGAGACGTCGACCCGCTGGCGCGTCTCCGGCACGGCCACTTCCATACGCCCCATGGATAGATGCTTTTCTCCCGCGGGGAGATGGTCCTCGGTGAGGCCGGCCACCGTCGCGACCAATTCGGCAATGTCGGGTTCGCCGCTCTCCCGGCAATTCTGGATGAGCTCACGGAGCTTGCTGAATCCGCGCAGCAGAATCGTCACCACATCCGCTGTAGGAACCATCTGCCGGCAGCGGATCAAATCGAGGGCAGTCTCGATATTGTGAGCCAGTTCCCGGATATTGACCAGGTCGAAGAAGCCGGCGCCGCCTCTAATCGAGTGTGCGGCACGGAAGACCCGGTTAACCAGCCGCTCGTCGATCTCCGCGCCATCTTGTTCCATGGCCAGCAGGTACGGCTCGATGTTGGCCAGGAGTTCGCACGATTCCAACAGATAGTCGTCCAGCAGCTCATCGTCGAAGGGCGCCTGGTCCATTAGTCCTCCCCGCCGTCTCCGGTGACACTGAAATGCTGATGGATGCGCATGGTATGGAACAGGTCCAGAATGTCTTTCGAGGCGTGCACTACGGCGAGCCGCCCGCCCAGCTTGTGCAGTGAATTGTGGGCCGAGATCAGCAGTCCGATGCCGCTGGAATCGACCATCTGGACATTGGCGAGATCCACCACCAGATCCCGCACGCCCTCCTCGACGATCCCGCGCATTTGGGCACGCAGCTCGGGCACCAAGCTGGATACGATGTCCGCTCCCGATGGACGGAGCACCGCTTTGTCGCCTTCACGTGATAGAACTATCATTTTCATCCCTTCTCAACACAGCTTGACGATCGTCACCGCGTTGCCCTTTTCGTTGTACCGGACACGGATGGCGAACTTGCGCAGAATTTGGATCCCGCGGCCGGAGGATTCGAAGATCCCGCCACGCCGGTTCCAGGCGGCGCGCCAGTCGAAGCCCTCGCCCTCATCGTGGACGGCAATGGTCAAGCGCCGGCCGCGCAGCCGCAACACACAAATGACGTGCTTGCGCGGATCGCGATGACACCCATGCACCACCGCGTTGGTGAGCGCTTCGCGAGACAGCAACTCCGCTGCGAAACAGTCGGCACGCGACAACGTGTTTTGTGCCTGACGCCGGAACTCCACGAAGAACTCCTCGATGGCCTCCAGGGTGGCCGGCAGCGTGGTCCGCATCTCGCAGGCGAAGCGCGACGATGGTTTCATGGGAACGCCTCCACAGCCATTAGCAGCAGGTCGTCTTCGACGATGCCGGTAACCGGCCGAAGCTCGCCCGCAATAGCCGCCGGGGCCTCCGCCAGCGGCACAGCGCGATGGCGTACACAGGAATCCACCAGCCGCTCTAATCCCAGGCGGCGGCCACCTCCCGGAGAGGACTCGATTAAACCGTCGCTATACAGAAAGAAGCGGTCTCCCCGCGATACCCGCAGCCCCTTGCGCTGGAGGACCACCGAACTGAACAGTCCGAGCGGATCGCTATCCATCTGCAGGGTCTGCGCCTGACCGGACCGGCTCACCAGGATCAGCGGAGGATGTCCCGCGCTGACCACCGACAGCCGCCCCGTCCGGCGGTTCAGGTGAGCAAAGCTGGCCGTGAGATACTGCTCTTCTCCCAGTATCTGCCGCATCACCGAATCGATGCCCCGCATGGTGTCCTCGGGTGAGAACATGGGGCCGGTATACTGGCGCAACAGGGCCTTGATCGCCGACGTGAGAAACGCGGCGCTGACGCCGTGGCCGCTGACATCCGCCACAAAATAGCCAAAGGCCTCGGAATCGACCGAAACGACATCATAGAAATCCCCGCCGGCTTCTTCGAGCGGCTTGTAGTAGACCGCAAAGGTGGCCTCGGGGCAGTCGCCCGGCTTCACCAATATGGCGCTTTGGGCCGTACGCAGCTCCTCCAGCCGCGCGCGATGTTCCAGAACCAGCGCGCGCTGGGCGGCGCGGATGCGCAAATGTACGCGCACACGGGCCAGAACCTCTTCGCCGTGAACCGGCTTCGACAGATAGTCCACGCCGCCAATTTTCAAACCGTTTACTTTGCTTTTCACGTCATCCAGGGCCGAAAGAAAGATGATCGGAATATCGGCGGTGGCGGGGTCCGACTTCAGTTTGGCGCACGTTTCAAAACCGCTCTCACCCGGCATGACGACGTCCAGCAGAATCAGATCCGGTTGCCGGGAGTGACTGATGGCGCGAGCGGACGGGCCATCGCCCACCGCCAGGGTGTGGAAGCCTTCCGCTTCGAGAACGCTTTGCACAACCTCTACGTTGGTAGGCGTGTCGTCCACGATGAGAATGGTGGGAGTCTCAGTCACAACGAGGTGCGCTCTTCTCGCAAGGCTGGTTCCGGCGGTTGATCCAGCCACCGGTCAATGGCCTCCCGGCGGAAGCGCCAATGCTTGCCCACCTTGTGGCTGGGGATCTTGCCGTCGCGCACCAACCGATACAGTGTCGACCGCGGGACTCCCAAATACTGGGACAGTTGCTCGATGTTGAGAACGTCGCGGCTCTCGGTCATCATCCGTTCTTATCGGCTGATACTCGGTTATTCTTTACTGACGCTGTTTCAACCCCGGGTCCCACGAGCGATCGGTGTATAATCGCCGGTGACTGGGAAGGCAGAGCACCTATGCGGCTGAATCCACAACGCCTGCTAATTACGGCCGGCATGGCGACGGTTCTCTACTCCGCGGCCCCACCGCTCGCGGCACAATGGTTCAACTATCCAGCCAAAGGGATTCCTCGCCTGCCGGATGGCAAAGCGAACCTCTCTGCGCCTGCGCCGAAAACGCCCGAAGGCATGCCGGACCTCTCGGGGGTCTGGCTGGTTGCGCCGGGATCGGTTGCGAATATTGCTAAGGAACTCATGCCCCAAGACGCGCCGTTCCAGCCCTGGGCGAAGAAACTGTTTGAGGAGCGCCGTGAGACGGAGAGCAAGGACGACCCCACCGGACACTGCATTCCGGGTGGTGTGCCGCGCTCGGACCTGGTGGGCTATCCCTTTAAGGTGGCTCAACTCCCCGGCATGGTCGCGATTCTCTACGAGGCGGTACATAGCTTCCGCCAGATCTTCTTGGACGGCCGCGAGCTTTCCAGTGACCCCAATCCCACGTGGATGGGCTACTCGGTGGGGCACTGGGATGGAGACACGCTAGTGGTCGAAACCGCGGGATTCAACGATCATGGCTGGCTGGACAACGGCGGGCGCCCGAGCACAGAGGCCTTGCGTGTCACCGAACGCTTCCGGCGGAAGGATTTCGGCCATATGGACATTCAGATCACCGTCGACGATGCAAAGGCTTACACCAAACCGTGGACCGTGACGCTGCTGTTGACCCTCCAACCCGATGGCGATTTGCTGGAATACGTCTGCGGCGAAAACAACAAAGACATTGAACACCTGGTCGGCAAGTGATGAATCGCTGCCTGATTCCCGCGATGCTGGTGGTGGCGGCATCGGCGCCTGCGCAGTGGCTGCATTACCCAACCGCGGGCGTTCCACGCCTGCCCAACGGTAAACCGAATCTCTCGGCGCCAGCCCCGCGGGCCGGTAATGGCAAGCCGGACCTCTCCGGAATCTGGGAACTCGAGGCCGCCTGCCCGCCCGAGGGTTGTAGCGACTATCCGGGCGCGCCGGAGTTTGCGAACATGGGCGCGAAGCTCAAGGGTGGTCTGCCGTATCAGCCCTGGGCAGCGGAATTGGTGAAGAAAAGGTCGGCCGATCTGGGGCGAGATGATCCCGTGGCGCGTTGCCAGCCGGCGGGTGCGCTGCGTCTACTGACCTATCCGCCACCTCGAAAAATTCTCCAGCTTGCGGGACTGGTTGTAATTCTTTCCGAGCGCGACGTAACGTTCCGGCAGATCTTCACCGACGGACGGCCCTTGCCCCAGGACCCGTCGCCATCCTGGAACGGTTACTCGGCCGGCAAGTGGGAAGGCGATACGCTGGTTGCCCGAAGCATTGGTTTCCGCGATGGGACGTGGCTCGACCGCAACGGCAGCCCCCTGACCGAGTCCGGGAAGATCACGGAGCGGTTCCGGCGCGTGAACTATGGGCTCCTGGAGATCGAAGTCACTGTGGACGATCCCAAGGCATATACCAAGCCGTGGACCGTCAAGCTGAACCAGCGCATTCAGCTCGATACGGAGTTGCTGGATTACTACTGCCAGGACAACGAGAAGGACGCCGTGCACGTGTTGGGCAAATAGGCGCTGAGCGGTTTGGCTAATCCGGGCGTTTTGCCCGTTTTCTTGGCGGAAACAAAGAACTTAAACTTTGTTTTCCGGGCGTTTTGCCCGTAATCGCCCACTAGGAGCAGAACACCTAACAAAATAAACCCTTCAAGATTTCAGCCGCCGATGAACGCAGATGAACGCGGATTGAAAACGGAAAATTATTTAATTTGCCCTATCGGCGTTCATCTGCGTTCATCAGCGGCCAATACGTCTTTCAAAAAGGCAGCCCTGATCTCACTTCACTCAAGGTGTAAACTGGTCGTCTTATCTCGCGAAGGAGAGGCGGTTTCCCATGCAGCGACTCAAGCCTGTCGATGTCGTGATTGCCGGCGGCGGTTTTGTCGGCCTGACCCTGGCGAAGGAAATTACCGCGCGCACGTCGCTCTCGGTGGTGGTTCTGGAACGCGGCCAGCCGCGCAAAACGGCCGATTATTCGACCGGGATGGACGAGCTGGATTACGCGCTGCGCTTTAAGATGATGCAAAATCTGGCTGAGGAGACCGCCACGCATCGGCATTCGGCGCGTGCCAGTGCGGTTCCCATCCGCCAATACGGCTCCTTCAATCCGGGCACGGGTGTGGGCGGTGCGGGCGAGCATTGGGGCGGCATTTCCTACCGCTTCTATCCGGAACAGTTCCGTCTGGCTACGTTTCTGCGCGAAAAATACGGCGCGCGGTTGCCGGAAAATGTCGCGGTGCAGGATTGGGGAGTGACCTACGACGAGCTGGAGCCCTACTACTGGCGCGCCGAACAGTTGATCGGCGTCGGCGGCAAGGCAGGGAACCTGCAAGGGAAGCGCGTGGATGGCGGCAATGTCTTCGAAGGCTCGCGGTCTCATGACTACCCCAATCCACCGCACAAGACGACTTACGCAACCACAGTCTTTGAAAAAGCGGCGCGCGAATTGGGCTATCACCCCTACCCTGTCCCCACCGCCACGTTGAGCCGGAACTATACCAACCCCGACGGTGTCTCCCGTCCCGCCTGCGCCTACTGCGGCTACTGCACGCGCTACGGCTGCATGATCGGGGCCAAGGCGCAGCCCACCAATCTCTTGATGCCGGTGCTGCAGAAGCGGAAAACCTTCAGCCTGCGCACCGGCTGCAACGTGCGCCGCGTGATTCATAGCGATGGCAAGGCGGAAGGACTCAGCTACCTGGATGCTTCGGGCGAGGAAATTGTCCAGCCTGCCGGCATCGTGATCGTGGCTTCGTGGACCCTGAACAACGCGCGCCTGCTGCTGCTCTCCAAGCTTGGGGAAGCTTACGATCCAGCCACCGGGAAGGGAACTACCGGCAGGAACCTCACACACCAGGTGTCGCAATCCACGCGCGTGTTCTTTGACAAGCCGCTGAACGCTTTCATGGGCGCGGGCGGGCTCGGCATCGGCATCAGCGATTTCGACGGCAAGGAAGGACTCGACGGTTACGCTGGCGTCCTGCGCGGTGGCAACATCCGCGTGATGAGCACGGGCGAAGGGCCAATCGCGTCCTTCGGCGCAATCCCTCCGGGCGAGGCTTCGTCGGATTGGGGCGCGGAGTGGAAGAAGGCGTCTCTCGGCTGGCACGATCGCGCGGCCGCCATCACCAGCGAAGCCGAACACATGGCATATCGCCAAAACTACGTGGACCTGGACCCTACCTACACCGACCAACACGGCGATCCGCTCATGCGCCTGACGCTCGACTGGACCGAGCACGAACGGGCTCAGGGCGCCATGCTCACCAAAGTCCACGCGCAGATCGCCAAGGCCATGAACACACAATCGGGCGGCGCCAATTCGCGGCAACTGGAGCGCTACACGGTCACCCAGTATCAGAGCACGCATGTGAATGGCGGCGCCATCATGGGCACAACACCTGAGCACAGCGTCGTCAACCCATGGCTGCAGCACTGGCAGGCGCCGAACCTGTGGGTGGTGGGCGGGTCGGCCTTTCCGCAGAACGGCTCCGGAAATCCCACGCTGACGATTCTGGCTCTCACGCTGCGCGCCGCCGATGGCATTGTGGACCGGTATCTCAAGCACCCCGGAGGACTCGCATGAAACGACGCGAATTCATTACCCTGCCCGCCACCAGCCTGGGCGGCGTGCTGCTATATACGCTGGCCGGCGAGCCGCTTCGCCTGCAGGCGCAGACCGGCGATGTGCGAGTGCCGTTGCGCTTCTTCACCGCCGCCGAGGCCCGGGTTGTAGAAGCGGCGTGCGCGAGAATCTTTCCTACCGACGAAAGCGGGCCGGGCGCCAAAGAAGCAGGTGTGGTGGTCTTCATCGACCGCCAACTCGCCGGGCCGTACGGGAAGGATAAGTATCGCTACACCAAACCTCCGTTCGTGGAATCGGTGCCGGAGCACGGCTATCAGGGGAAGCAGACGCCGCGCGAAGTCTACCGTGAAGGGATTCAGAAACTCGGGGATTTCGCGGAGCTGCCGGCGGCGGAACAGGATCAACGGCTGCGCGCCATTGAGCGAACGACGTTCTTTCGCATTCTGCGGCAGCATACGATCGAAGGCATGTTCAGCGACCCGATGCACGGGGGGAACGCGGGGTTGATCGGATGGCAGCTCATCGGATATCCCGGACCGTTGATGAACTACCGCGACGAGATCGACAAGGCTCACGGCCAGCCCTGGCGCCGCAAGCCAGTCAGCCTGGCGCAGGTGGTGGGGCGTCCCGTGACGGGTTGGGAGGAAGAGAAGGGCTAGCGGGGCTGCGAAAAACCGGACACAGGCCAGGAGGCCTGTGCTACGAAGAGTGGCACAGGCCTCCTGGCCTGTGTCCGGTTTGCCTGCTAGCGCGTCTGCCCCATCAGCCGTTTCACATTGTCTAGGTAAAGATCGCAGTACGGGCGCCGCAGTCCCTCGCGGGCCACTGGCCCGCTGTCCGTGAACTCCAGATAGCCTCGCGCCGCCGCCTCGAAGGCCGGCCATTGCGGAAGACCCGCGCCGTTCGGATTGCCGGTCTTGGCGAAGTTCGTCCAATATGTTTCGAGCGCAGCGGAGATGTCGCGATCAACTGCGCCCGTGTTTGCCCCGAGCGCGCCGAATACATAAGCCACCTCGGCGCCATGCACGGCTCCTCCGGCTTCGCGTCCCGGCGCGGCGTGGTCGTACTGATATTCGTATGACGGATTTCCCGCAGACGAATGCCAGGCCAACTGCGCCACCACGGGACAGCGGTACAGCGAGTCGACCACCCATTGCGCGGCCGGCCCCCCGTACAGTGCGTCTGCTGGTGCGGCGGCATCCAGCCCGTACAGCGAAACCGCACGCGCCGCCAACGGCCCATACATGGCGTCCATGGCTTTCTTCAGATCGTCCGTGGTGACACCCGGCGGCGTTCGCTCCCGTGCGTTATTGCCGATCAGTAGAGGAACGCGCGCCTCTTCACCTTTGACGAATATCTCCGCCGGCGGCTTCGGAAAAACCCATCCATCCACCACCACACCATTAGCCGGACCGATGCTCATACGTGGCGCCGTCGTGGCCTTCAGAAGTTCGGCGGCCGGGAGTGCTCGCAAGTCCTTCAGGCTCGCGCCGAATTTCGCGCCTGCCTGCTCCGCTTCGGCGAGTGTCGCGGCATCGGAGTAAGTGACTGGTCCGCTTTTCACCGGCATCAGCGCGCCAAGGGCCGTCATACTCATACTGACCGCATCCGGATTCCGGGTCACCGTGCCGCTCTCGGCGATGACTCGTTGAAACAGGCCCTTGGCCAACGGCGATGTGGTGAGCACATTCACATCCACCGCACCCGCGGATTGCCCGAAGATGGTGACGTTGGCCGGGTCGCCTCCGAACTTGCCGATGTTGTCGTGCACCCACTGGAGCGCTGCAATTTGATCCAGCAGGCCATAGTTGCCGGACGCGTGGTGCGGCGATTCCCGGGTTAGCTCCGGATGCGCCAGGAAACCGAAAATGGTGAGCCGGTAATTAACGGTCACGAGCACCACGCCGTGGCGGGCCAGGCTTTGTCCATCGAAGTTGGCGCTCGATGCGGTGCCCCCATAGTTGCCGCCGCCATGAATCCAGACCATCACCGGCAGGCGGGATTTGGCCGGCCACTCCGGCGTCCACACGTTCAGAAACAGGCAGTCTTCCTGGCTGTTCTCCAGCATGCGGCCGTTGGCGTTCTGCGCGCATGGGGAGCCAAAGGCATTGGCATCGCGCACACCGAGCCACGGCTTCACGGCCAGCGGAGGCCGCCAGCGCAAATCTCCGACCGGAGGTTGCGCGTACGGGATGCCTTTGAACATCGCGACATCAATAGGTGCCAACAAGCTGCCGCGGATCTGGCCGCCCGTGACGGCTACGGTGGGAGCCGAGTCCGCGGCACTGGCCGCAACCGCGAACAAGACCAGCAGCACAGCTAGAATTCCTAAAATAGTGCGCATCCCGGAACCCTCTCCCGGTGGGGCATGCTTTAGCTTGCCCTCAAATCGTCGGATGGGCAAGCTAAAGCATGCCCCACCACTACTGCCCATTCCCACTCTGTGCTCTTGCACTTTACTTACTCGGCCGCGGCGCGTCGTTCGGGAATCGGCTGGAAAAACCTGACACAGGCAGGGATGCCTGTGCTACCGCAGTCTGTCTGCCAGCTTGGCCAGCGCAGCGTTGGCGCAGGCCGCGTCCTTGTCGCCGCCGGGGGCGCCGCTCACGGCTACTGCGCCAATCGTGGCATCGCCTACCTTGATGGGCACGCCGCCCTGGGCGTTGATGGTGCCGGGAATCGCCGACGGCGGAGCCGGCGTGCCGGGCGGAAGAGGCTGGGGCGGACCCGAAGGCCGATTGTTGAGCATCGTGGTGGTGGCCTTCATTTTGGCCACTTCCGTGGTGGCCGCAGAAGCACCGTCGTCGCGCATCAGGGCCTTGGGCGCGTTGAGGCCGTCCACCACCAGCACGGTCACTTTGTAGCCATCGGCACGGCACTTGGCCAGGGTTTCCTGGGCGATTGCCTGAGCCACGTCCAGAGTGAGTACCCGGGACGGCGGGAGCTGCGCGAAAGCGCTGCTGGAAAGGGCTGCGGTCGCGGCCGCAAGAATTGTGAACTTTGTGAATGTCATGCGATCACCTGGGTGGCATTATAGCTAAACGAAACCGGCGGTGCGCGTCAGTAAATCTCGGCGGGGCGCAGGTGGCGGAACCGGCCGAGTTGGAGCGCCAACAGGCCAATCTGCCGAACCGGATCGGGCGGGCCCGGGGACCAACGGTCGACGATGCGATACTGTCCGTTCTTCACGCCTTCGACGATCCAGCGCGCGCCGTCAAGCTGCGCACCACCAGCCGGACAGCAATAGGGTGATGAAACGACCGCAGCCAGAGGAATCGGTAACCTCCGCCTCCGGTTTCTGACGCGACAGTTCCCACAGCGAAGGCTCGTGCAGGGCCTTGAGAAACTTGCCATATTCACTCGCCGTGGATTCGTCTTTCTGCGGCGTCTTATCGAAGACTCCCGGCGGGAAATACTGCGCGGGCAAGGGCACGGCTGCGAGCGTCAGGAAGCAAAGCACCGCAGACAATCGCATGGCCGTTACCTCACTATGCTACGCCGTTCCGAGGGTGTCTAATATAATTCATATGCTCCGAAGTAAACTGAGGCTCGTACTCCTCGCGCTGCTGACCGCCCCGCTTTTCGCTGGACCCTGCGAGAACTTGGCTACTGTTAAGACTGTGGGTTGGACCATGACCGCCGGCCTCGTCGCCGCCGGGGCGTTCCAGCCGTCCGCAGCCCCACAGATTGGCCAAGCCACTATCGACTACAAGAAGCTGCCCGGGTTCTGCCGCGTGCAGGGCGTGATGCAACCCTCGGCCGACTCGCACATTGAATTCGAAGTCTGGCTGCCAGCGTCCGGATGGAACGGCCGATACGAGGGTCTGGGAAACGGCGGCTTTGCCGGGGCCATCGATTTCGGCGGTCTGGCGGATGCGCTCGCAAATGGCTACGCTGCGTCCTCCACGGACACTGGGCACAAGGGAAGCGCCATCGACGGGCGTTGGGCCGTGGGACATATCGATAAGGTTACGGACTTCGGTTACCGGGCGATCCACGAAACCGCCGAAAAGGCCAAGGCGGTTATGTCATCCTTCTACGGAAATGGCCCGCGGCGCTCCTACTTTAGCTCGTGCTCCAACGGCGGGCGCGAAGCTCTGATGGAGGCCCAGCGTTTTCCCGCGGATTACGATGGCATTCTGGCCGGCGCTCCTGCCAATTACTGGACGCGTCTGCTGGCATCGGCGATGGCGGACGCGCTCATGTTGAGCGATCCAGCCGCCTACATCCCGGCTGCAAAGCTGCCTGCCATTCAAGCCGCGACCATGGCGGCCTGCGATGCACGGGATGGAGTCAAAGACGGCGTGATCGACGAGCCGTCCAAGTGCAAATTCGATCCCGCGCAACTTCTGTGCAAGGCAAGCGAATCGGATAGTTGCCTGACCGCGCCGCAAGTCGCCGCGCTCCAGAAGCTCTACACCGCCAAGCAGGGCTTTCCCGGCCACCTGCCGGGCGGAGAGACCGGCCCCAATGGATGGGGCGACTGGATCACCGGCCCCGCGCCGGGGCGCAGCCTGATGTTCGCCTTCGGGACCGGCTTCTTCGGAAACTTCGTTTATCAAGACGCCGCGTGGGATTTTCACACGTTCCAGGCGGACCGCGGCACCAAGGTCGCCGATGACAAATTCGCTCTCGCGCTGAATGCCACCGATCCCGATCTGAAACGTTTTCGAGATCGCGGTGGAAAGCTGATCATCTACCACGGCTGGGCCGATGCCGCCATTTCGGCGTTGAATTCCATCGACTATTTCAAGAGCGTGCAGCAGAAAATGGGAGCGCCGCAGACCGGCGAATTCGTTCGTCTCTACCTGGCGCCGGGGATGGCGCATTGCGGTGGCGGCCCTGGTCCGGACGACTTCGGGCAAGGCACTGTGGCGCCCGACGCCCCGCAGCACAGCGTTTCCAATGCTCTCGAACAGTGGGTGGAGAAAGGCGCGGCGCCCAACCAGATCATCGCCACGAAATATAAGCCGGGGAATCCGCGGAGCGTGGTGCGGACGCGTCCGCTTTGCCCGTACCCCCAGGTGGCCCAGTATCATGGATCAGGCAGCACGGATGACGCCGCCAGTTTCGCGTGCAAGTAGCCGTGGCACCGGCGACAAGATCGCCAGCGTTACGTAACACCGGCGGTCTTCGCCGCCGGTGCGGCCAAACTCAGAGTTCCAACTTATCCTGGAACACCATGTCCTCGACAAAGAAGGATTCGTCCAACTCCATCACGCCAATCTTGGCATCGAACTCGAGCCGCCTGTCCCCCTTGGTAATTTCCTTGGACCGCGGAAACAGATAGACAATGACAGGCCCATCGTCCCTCTGGAGCACCTCCACGCTGGATGGCTTCAGGTCCTTCTTGCCATCGCGCTTGATGACGGCGTGGTCCTTGAAATGAACAGCCAGCTCCTTCGGATCGCCACTAGCCATTCTGCTGGGGACGCCATAAACCGCAATCGCATAGTGAGCTTCATCTAAGGTGGGCGCGCTGGTGTCGCGCGTCTTCAGTTCCGCCTCGCGAATGGGAAGCGCGCTTTCCCAGCGCAGCTTCAGGGTGGGGGCCTGGGTGGAGCCGGTGTCGGTTCGCCCCGTCTGGCTGCCTCCGGGAGAGCCGTAGCCTCCTCTGCGGCCGCCGCCCATCCCGCCGATTCCGGGAATTCCGAGACCAATGCCACTCCGCCGGCCGGGTTGCCCATTGTTGGTGGGCTGGCTCATGGTCGGCGTGACCGTCTTGACCCAAGGGGAATCTGCCAACACCTGCATGGCGTCGTCCTGGGTCCAGTCGGCAATCTGCTTGCCCTTCCATGTCTGTTCGTCAGCCGCGAACAACGCCATTGTGAGAGGCAATACGAACACTGGCAGCGTACGTAACATCTCTTTCTCGTCCCCCGTCTGTATTAACGTGCATCACAATGGTTCAGTTACCGATAATGTTGAAAAAGGAGAACATGGATGCGACACACGATGACGATGGCCACCGCAGCAGGCTTGCTGGCGGTAGCGGCTTTTGCGCAGGCGCCGCCCCCGCCACCACCGAGTTACCCCCCGCCCGAATTGGATCGGATTGTTGCCCGGATCGCTTTATATCCCGATCCGTTGATCGCGCAGATTATGGCAGCGGCCACGTTCCCCGAGCAGATTCCCGATGCCGCGCGCTGGTCCGATGAGCACCACTACCTTACGGGCGATGCTTTGGCCGCGGCTATTCAAGGCGACCACCTTCCTTGGGATCCCAGCGTACAGGCGCTGCTGCCGTTTCCGGCGGTCTTGGAGATGATGGCTGGCGATCCTTCGTGGACCAGCCAATTAGGAAATGCCTTCCTGGCTCAGCAACCCGACGTCATGGATGCGGTACAGAGGGAGCGCCACAAGGCGTATGACTACGGGTATTTGCGATCCAACGCGCAGATCATTGTGAACCCCGGCCCATATATCGAGATTCTGCCGGCGCGCCCGGGTTTCTACTATGTGCCGTACTACGACCCGTTGATTGTGTTTGCCCCGCCGCGTCCCGGCTTCGTTGTGGGCGGAGCAATCCGCTTTGGCTTTGGGTTCTCAATCGGGGCGGCCTTCGCGCCTTGGGGTTGGGGCACTAACCGATTCGTCTGGGGCTCGCACACGGTGTTCATCAACAACGCGCCCTGGCGGCGGACGTGGGTGAATCGAGGCGCCTATGTTCATCCGTATGCGGCGGTTCCCCGCTATGCGCCTGCGGGCCGTGTGGAATCGCACGAACTGCACCAGCGGAGCGCCCGCGAGAAGGAATCTTATCGCGGTGGCCGCGAACGTGTGGAAGAGCACGAACGGCGCTGAGCTACGGCCCCGGACTCACACGATATCTGGTGCGATTCCCCTCAATCGGTAAGAACGGTTCGGCAAACATCGTGCCCAGATTCTGCTCATGAAAGGTAAATGGCTTGTCTTAGCGGTCATTGTCTGCGGATCGGCTTTCGCCGCAGACTTCTCACTCGGAATCCGCATCGGCGCGCCGCCACCGCCACGAGTGGTTGCGGTTCGTCCGCCCAGTCCGGGTTCGGATTTTATCAATGGCCATTACCGCTGGCACGAGGGATATTGGACCCGCCCACCTCATCCCGGCGCCGTATGGGTGGTGCCGCATCATGACGGTGAGCGGTTCTTTGCCGGCTACTGGAACGGTGACCGCGGCCGTATGGAGCACGACCATCGTTGGGACCGGGACCGCGATTACCGCCATGATCACGACGATCATGACCGCGACCGGCACTGAACTCTTGCCGGGCAGTGGCAGCCTGTGAGCGACGGAGTCCAGAGTGGTCGCGAAACCGCTCTGGGCCACCAAACTGCTAAGGCCTCCGGCACGCTAAAGACCGCCGGCAAGGGCAGCGCATGGCGCTGCCCCACAGCACAGCTACGGCACAATCATAATCGGCGCCCGCCAGAACGCGGCCTTCTGGCTCGCGGGGTCGAGCACCGTCACCTGGCATTGGTATTCACCGTTGGAAAGCTTATTGAGTGGGAGGCTGAACTTGAGCGGCACCGTCCTCAACCGGTTGCTTAAACCTTCCGCTACCTGTAGCGGCGCTGTCTCGAACGCCTTGGTTTGTCCACGGTAAAACGTGACGAACGCAACCAGCGGCTCTGTGGATGCCGCGCCCTGCTCGTAGGCCTGCAGGTAAATGTAGAGGTCCCGGTTCTTGCGGAACACCCGCGTCACACTGGGGATCAACATCTGGCCTTCCTGCACCAGCGGGTTGACCGAGTCGGCTAGTCCCTTGTCCTTGGCTGCGTTGGATAGGGCATCCTTCCGGTCTACGCGCTGGCTGCTCAAGACCACCGAGCTGATGGCCACGCGCTTCTCTTCCTTGTTCAGATTGGGAATGACGAACGGCGTTTCGTAAGTCCCAATGCGGCCCGTCTCGGCGTCGCGGGCCAGGAACTTAACCTTATACTTCCCCGGAAGCAGCGTGAATCCGGTATCGTATTCAATCGGCCTGGTAGCGAGTTCCGCCGCTGTGGCGTCGCTCAGTTTGATGTCGTACTTGTCGCGCACGTTGGAAATGGTGCTGCCGAAATCGTCCTTCACTTCGCCGATGAAATCGAGCAAGGTGTGTTCGGCGCCACCTTTCTTGGCCAGCACCAGTTCGCTGCCCGGAATCTTGACGACCAAGGGAACGAAGTACTCCGCGCGGTTCAACTGGAAATAGTTCAGTTCCATGGCAATCGTCAATTCGGTTACGGGATCGCCTAACATCAAGGCGTCTTCGAGCTGCCGTTCCTTCTCCGCGGTGGTGAATTTACCGAACTGTTTGCCGGCAAAGTAGCCTTGGCGAAAATCCACCTTGGCCGATAAACCGCCGTTGAGCGTGATCTTGATGCGACGGAACTTCCCATCGAGCGCGGCGTTGCTGGTGTAATACCCGATAATGTAGTAACTCGAAAAGGCCTCCTGCGCCTGCACGATTCCTTTTGCCAGGTCGTTGTAATCCAGCAGGGCTTTGCCGCCGGTATCCGCCGCCAGCGACCACAGCGTGTCCTGCGATTGCTGGAATCCCGACATCATCGCCATGGCCGCACCGCCGTTATACATGTTGATGCCGCCCTGCGATCCTTTGGTGGCATCGCCCAGGGGCGCCATCGCGACCAGGCCGCGCGCGTCGATGGGCCAGAAGGACACGCCCGCGCGCACCGCCGCGTTGATGGTGGCGTGCAATTGCGCCTGGTTATCGACTCCGTTCAAGCGCAGGCCGCTGGCGAAATAGAGCAGGGCCTTCTTCTCGTTGAGCGTGCCCAGCATCCGGGCGGCCGTCTGCAGCGCCGACAATTGGCGGTCGGTGTTGAAGATGTTGAACTCGGAATCGTCCTGCCCGAAGGCCGCGCCGTTATCGGCGGTGCTGGCGTCATCTATGGCGTTGGCATCCTGGTCTTCGCCCACCGACAAGGTTTCCACGATGCTCAGCAGCCGGTCGCGGTCGGCCGTGAAGTCCTGCATTACCTGGACTGCGCCGCTTTGATACCGCATGAGGGCCAGCAGGTCCGACGGCGTCATCTGCGTGGTAATGAATTTGCGCGCCGCGTCGAATGCCCGCAACTGATCGCCGATCGGCATGGCGCTCAGATCGAAGTAGATGGCCAGCAGGCGGCGGTCGCGATAGCGGACATCGCCCGGCTTTTCCGGTTCGATCTGGCTATTCGGCAGCTTCGCCAGAGGAATGGCCTTCACCGGTTCCGCCAGCTGAACATCGGGCCTGGTCGCCAGCCCGGGCAGCTTCTGGAATTCAAAGAATTTGATGGTCTGCGGCGCCCCGTCTTCGGTTACGGTGAAATCCTTGTCCGTGAGGCCTTCCACCGGTTTGCCGCTCTTATCGGTAACCGACACGGTCTCGATCACCAACTGCGTGTTGGCTTGAAACGTGGGCGTACCGGCGGTGGGGACTGACGCGTTCTGTCCCACCTGCTGGGCGCCTGCCGCCAGCGTGAATGCCACAAACGTTGCAAAGATTCGTCGCATGTTTCAGAACCTCAGAATTGCCCTGGTGGTCAGGCTGCGCATGGCGTTGGCCGTATTCGGCAATCCGAATTGCGCGTTGCCCACGGTGGTATTCCAATTGGGGTAAGTCACGTGGTTGAGCGTGTTGGTGGAATCCACCCGCACATCCAGATTGAGCCGGTCGCTCATGCGAAACGTGCGTCCCATGGAAGCGTTCCAGGAGAATTGGGATGGCCCGGTAATGCTATTGCGGCCCGCGTTGCCCCACTGTCCGGCGATTGGCGGCGCATATGCCGCAGGATTGAGATTCAGACCGGCCGGAGCGTTGTACAGGTCGGCCCCAGTATAGAACGGGCGAATAGGGCCGCTGACGCCTGTGCCCAGGACGGTCGCAAAGTAAACCGGTGTCAGGGGCAGGCCGGTGCCCGCCGTGAGCGAGCTCACGAAGGTCCACTCCTTGAACAGCGCGCCCTTCCACCCGCTCACCAGCGTGCCGCCGCCGATTCCCATCCCCGTGGTGTACTGGGTGGTCAAAGTCACCAAGTGGCGTTGATCGAAGTTCGACAAACCGCGCTCACCGCTCAGGTCGAGCCAGTTCTGAGCGATCACCGATCCTCCGGTATTCCTTCCGCCCAGCGCGGCATCGTCAATCGATTTGGAGTAAGTGTACTGCAAGTTGGTGGTGAAGCCGTTGTGCAGCCTGCGCCGTAATTGCACATTCCCGACTTCGCGCGTCGAGTTGCCGTTCGAAGTCATGTAGGCATAACCGGCGGGACAGGTGGGGCAGGGGTTCACCGCTCCCACCGGATACGTATTGGGAAGGAACTCCTGCACGCCGCGGGTCCCCTTGTTGCCCTGATACATCGCGGTCATCACTAGCGCGCCTGGAAGATCGCGCTGCACCGACAGCTGCCAGTTCTGCGAATACCCCACGCGAAAGTTAGGATCGACGGCGAACGTATTCGGTGTAATGGTGGACGAAGCGATGAATCCTTTTTCCAGCGTGAGCGGATCGCTCGGGCTGTTGGCGACATTCAGGCTCGTCGACAGCGGCGATTGTTGCGCCATCTGCGTGGCGATGGGCAAGTAGACCGACGTGTTGTAGTAGACGCCGTATCCCCCGCGGACCACCATGGAAGACGCCGGGAATGGACGCCAGGAGAAGCCCACGCGCGGCTGAAACGCGTGACGATCCGGCCGCATCAGCGAACTCGGCAACCCCACCTGGCTGGCCAGTGCGCAGCCGTTCGTAGCAATGGCGCACACCGGAGTTTCGGCGGTGAAGCCAGGCGCGATATCCAGGTTGACCAGGCGGCCATAGAGCTCGGTAATCGGCGTCCAGTATTCCCAGCGAACTCCGGCATTCAACGTGAACGAGGGACTGACTCGCCAGTCATCCGTGAAAAATGCGTCATACGTGGACGCGCGGAAATACTTGTCGGCATTGCCGAAGGCAATCGAGCTGGTGTCGGGAATGCCCAGCAGGAAGTCGGCGAAATCGAATCCCGTGGTGGCGCCAGTGCCCGGAATGGCACCTGTGCCCGGGGTGACACCCGTGCTCGCGGCGCCCGTGCTCGTGGCGGCGCCCGTGAAAGTAAACGTACCCCGCGGGTCCTGCTGCGAGAGCAAATTGAATTCCTGCCGGCGGAAATCCGCTCCAAACGAGAGACTGTGACGGCCGCGGTTCCACAGGCTGTCGTAGGATACCGCGCTGGTTTGATTGCGCGTGAACGACGATTGCGCGTCGGTAAGATCCGAGATACCACTGGCAAAATTCAATGTCGGCGGTCCGTAGTTGATGGGCTGCTGATTATCACCGGTGATACCCGCCTCACCCGCAATATTTTCGCGGTTGGCAAAGTTCGGAGTGGTCCGAATGGACTGGCGGCTATACTGAACTCCGAAATTGGCGAAAAAACGCGGTGAGAAGCTGTGCCGCCAATACACGTTGGCAGTGAGTCCCAGCGTGTCGGTAGTATCGAGAAAGTTGAAGATGCTCGGGGTACTGGTTCGCGTGTCCTGGAACGCGAAGGTGCTGAAAATCTGGTTCTTGCGATTCAACGCCTTGTTCACGCGGGACTGCATGCTGTCCTGATGGGTAATGCCCACCGTCGGAATCTGATAGTTGTAGCGCGTACTCCCGTCGAAGTTGGGAAACGGATAGAGGTTCAACAAGTTCAACCAAGGGTGATCCTGCGGGTTGATATGGGTGAGAAGGGATGGCGGAATTACGTTCCCAGGGAACGGCGCCCCGGTTGTGGGATCGATCACTGTCACCGGCTGTCCCAGCGGGTTCAGCACTTTAGAGAAATCTCCATCCCTCTCCGCCAGGGTCGGCATCAGGCCGGACAGCGTGCTGGCATTGCGATTCCGAGTCCATTGGTAGTTGACGAAAATATTAGGGCCATTACGAATCAGATGGGGAATCTTCAGTGGGCCGCCGAACGACGCCACGCCCGTCAACCGGTTGTAGGCCGGCCGGGCCGTATCCTGTCCCGTGAGGGAAAAGGGACGGGCATCCAGCGAGGAGTTGTCGACGACAACCCCAATGTTGCCGTTGTACAGACTCGGTGGGCCGCGGCGATTGTTGCCGAATGCCTGCGCCATCGCGAAGGGCGAACTGGCGCCGTTGTTGGTAGTGCCGTTGATGAGGAAGCCGTCGGAGGCGCGCTGACTGAGTTCGCTCACATTCTGGTTGGGATCGGCGGATGGCGCCGCGGCCTCACTGCTAGTCGCGTTCACTTCCGCGCGCTGGAAGGGGGTCTGCGTGTTGGTAGGTGCGGGCGGAGCTTTTCCCTTGCCCGTCGTCTTCGTAGGAGCGGGAGCGGGCACGGCAGAGGGCGATGGCGTCGGAGATGGCGCCGCTGCCGGTGCAGCCGGTGCTGGAGCGGGCGCCGCCTGGATGTCATTTAGCGACAGCATGTGCAGATCCCACTGCGCGCTGGGCGCGTTCGGCGCCACGGCGACGTCCTGCTGGATGGCGCCGAAGCCCACCATCTCGACCTTGAATTTCCAAATGCCTTCGGACAGATCAGGGAAAACATAAGAACCCTGCAGATCGGTAATCGCCGTGAGGGTTTTGTCGCCGTTGGTGGCCGTCACCGTGACGCCGGGAACGGGCAAGCCGCTGAACTGGACCTGGCCGCGATGCTCCGCAGCCGCCAATACTTTCACGAATAAGAGAGCAAGTGCAAAGCAGAGCAGGAAGAAACCACCACTCCCTAAACCCCCGCTCCCTAACGGTCGCGGTTCGGTAACGCACACGGAAACACGCGCACGCGTTAAGGCGATGCGCGCACGCGCTGACACGTTACCGAGCCGTGACCAAAGGGAGCGGTACATACTAGTTCTCCGAGGGCTTCTCCACGCGGTCGATCACCACCATCTCCACGGGGCCTTTTTCTGATTCCAAACGTAGCCCCAACTGTTCCTGCACGGCCGTGAAAATGGATGGGCCGCTGGGATCGCCCGGCGGCGGAGCCTCCGCACCCGGAGGAGGTGGGCCGAAATTGCCGAAGCTCTGATTGGGATCGGGGGTCCATTCCAGCTTGAAATCGAACTTCCCGGCGAGCCCGGTCTTATCGACGACGGGCCGGCCGAGAATATTCGCGAGCGGCATGACCAGCATCTGAATTTCTACAGCTTCTCCGGTGATCTCGGCCCGTCCCATCCGCATTTTGTCGGGTCCGCCGCCCTTGGCCGGTTGAAGTTTAGACCCGCTCTTGCTGACAGCCAGGGCGTAAACCGGAGCTTCCTTCGTTTCGCGGTGGACAGACAGGTGAAAGCGCTCCGCCAGCAGTGACTGCATCCGCTGTCTGGTCTGTTCCAGGAAGGTCTTCCGCTGGTCGTCAGTCAGCTTGCCGGGATCGGCAGGGGCACTGTCCGAGCCGGTCGCACGTTCCGGTTTTGCAACGATATCGTAACGCTCGGAGTTGATCCATCCGGGTCCGCCGGAGATCTGAAACTCGCGAACATCGTACATGTACGCCAGGAGGGTTTTCAGATTGGCGCCCGTTATCCGCAATCCGCCGCCCGGCTGCAGTTGAAACATCGTGCCGTGGAAATCCGCCGCAGTCGGCTTAATTGAGGCGACCTCGAAGGTCAATGGCGCAGACCCAGTCTGGCCCCACAGCGTCGACGATGCCAGGAACGCGAAAGTGGCGATGGTCCTTTTCAACTGCTGGATCCCCTCCCGGTTTAGTCTTATGACGGAACGCCGCAACAAACCGTTTGCCCAAAATTACGAAAATTCTGTTACAGCGGTTCCCTCAGAGGCTAGTTCTCCGTTGGCATTTTCTCCGCGTGATCGATTACCAACGTTTCCACGGGGGTTTTGCGCGGCTCCAGCTTCAGCCCAAGCTTCTGCACATTGGAAAAAATTGCCGAAGAAGCTGGATCGGAGCCCGCTCCGGCGATGGGCGCCCCACGGCCCGCGTCTCCGCCCGGCGGTAGTGGAGGCATCCCTGCTGCTCCCATGGTCAGGCCAGCCGCCCTCGCGCTATTGCGCATGTCGTCTAGGGAAAGATCCAACGCTACCTGGTAAGTCCCTTTCAGCTCTGTCATATCCACTACGGGGCGGTCCACAAAGTTGGTGAGCATGTCGGCGAACATCGCCATCGTAGCCTTACTGATTTCGAGGTGCAGGTTGCCGTCTTGCCCCATCGAAGTCCGTATCGCGCCCATGGGGCTGCCCGCAATGGTCACGCCTTTGCCGTCGGAATTCCGGCTCATTTGGCCGAGTCCAGCGCCGGGTCCGGGAGGCGCCGGGCCATCGGGACCGGGAGCGTTGGTGTCTGGCGGGGCCTCTTTCATTTTCGGTCCATTCTTGCCCACTACCAGCGCATATACCGCATGTTCCTTGTCTTCGCGATGCAGGGTTAGCTTGAAGCGCTCCCCCAGCAGCGCCTGTAACATTTCGGGCATCTGGTCTTTAGACGCCCCTTCCGGCAATTTGGCCAACACATCGAATCTTTGCGTGTTGATCCAATCCGGAGCCGAGATCTGGTAGGGCTTCACGCGGTAAGCCAGGCACAGCAGGTTCGATAGGGATAAGTTCCCGATATCGACTCTGGCCTCATCGATTTTCAGACCGATGTGCGCCTTTCCCGCCATCATCAGCGCCGGGTCAAAGGGCGCCGCGGGCTTGATGGACGCAACCTCGAACGCCGGCACAGCCGCCTGATCTTGTCCGAAGAGCGTAACCCCTGCCATTAGCAGGACGACGGCGATAGCTTGCCACGGCCTTCTCAGCATGTCTAAAGAATACCTGTTTTCCACAGCAGCCCGTACACGCGCTTCTTCGGAAACGATCCATTACTACTGACGCTGCCGACGCTGTTGTATTAACGCTTCCGGCACCGGATATGTGACGAAATTCCGCCGTTCGAATGGGATAGAATCGTTCGATAGCTGAGCCGCGTTCGACACGCGGAGGAAGGGAGGGGCCATGAGCAAGATCAGGAGCAAGGGCCGGACGTCCCGCCGCGAATTCCTGGAAGGCACCGGGAAAGCGCTCGTAGCGGCCACCGCGGTCCCCGCAATCACGTCACAGGCGCTCGATGCAGCGCCGGCAAAGGGCGATTCGCTATCAGCAGAAGCCGCTCCCCGCACGGCGATTCGTGTCACGGTCAATGGCACGCCCCGCAAGGTCGAGGTGGAAGACCGCTGGACTCTGGTCGAGATGTTGCGCGATCACCTCCTGCTGACCGGCACCAAGATCGGCTGCGACCGCGGTGAATGCGGCGCTTGCACGGTCCTCATGGACGGCAAGCCGGTCTATTCGTGCAGCCAACTGGCGGTGTGGGCGGACGGGCGGGCCATCCAAACGGTCGAGGGACTGGCGCAGGGAGAACGGCTCGATCCGGTGCAGAAGGCTTTCATCGAACATGACGCCCCGCAGTGCGGGTATTGTACTTCCGGCCAATTGATGAGCGCCAAAGCGTTGCTGACGCGAAATCCGCACGCCACCAAGGACGAAGTGCAGGCCGCGCTGACAGGCAATATCTGCCGCTGTTCGGCATACAACCGGTACGTGGAAGCTACGCTAGCCGCCGGCGCTACGGGAATCCCCACTGGCGGTACGGCGCAGTACACTGCGGTTGCGGGCGCGCCCGTCGGCAGATTGACCACGGTTGGCCAGGCGACCCCGCGTATCGACGCGCTCGAACGCGTCACCGGGAAGGCCACGTACACCGGCGACTTCCACTTGCCCGACATGCTCTACGCGCGCGTGCTCCGCAGCCCGCACCCGCACGCGCGGATTCGCAGCATCGATATCTCCAAGGCAGCTGCCATGCCGGGGGTCAAAGCGATTCTCACGCACGAGAACTGCACCGTGATCTTTGGTGCGGGCGGCGTGGCGGGCGGCGTGCAGTATAACGAGCAGATTAAGAAGATCACCAAGCAGCGGCGGTACGCGTTCAACAATCCGGTGCGCTTCGTAGGCGACCCGGTCGCGGCCGTTGCGGCTACCGACCGGCATCTCGCGGAAGAGGCGCTGCGACACATCGTGGTCGACTACGAGGTTCTGGGGTTCGTGCTCGATCCGGAAGAAGCTCTCAAGCCCGGCGCCCCGCAACTGTGGCCCGAAGGCAACCTGTCGCTCAACAACCAGAATGAAGCGAAGCCCCTATCGCAGAAGCGCGGCAATGTTGAGGCGGGGCTCAGTGCTTCCGACCACGTCTTCGAAAACCGTTTCAGCACCACCTTCGTACACAACGCCCAGATGGAGCCGCGCGCGTGCGTGGCAACCTGGGATGCTGACAAGCTCACGGTTTACACGCCCACCGGAGGCATCGCCAACTGCCGCACCGATATGGCGCGCGACCTGGGGATTCCGCAGGAAAAAGTGCGCGTGGTCTGCCAGTACATGGGCGGCAACTTCGGCAACAAGAACCAGAATCAGGACGCCGATTTGATCGCGGCCGTGCTGGCCAAGCAGGCGGGCGCGCCGGTGAAGCTGGAGATGTCGCGGCGCGAGGATTTCATCGGTATGCACGGGCGGTGGCCGACCATCCAATACTTCAAGGTTGGAGTAGATCGCGAGGGCCTGCTCAAAGCGATTCAACTGCGCGGCTACAGCGGCATGGGCGGCTATCGAAAGAATTCGGGAGCCATCGGCGGCCTGGACGCGTTCCAGTGCCCCAATGTCGAGACCACAGTTTACCCGGTGTACACCAACCGCACGGTTTCGGGAAATTTCCGCGGCCCCGAGTTCCCGCAAGGTTACTTCGGCTTCCAGTCGATGATGGACGACGTGGCGTACAAGGTGGGCATGGATCCCGTCGACTTCGCCTTGAAAAACATGACGCGGAAGTCGAACGATCAGTTCGAATACACCAACTTCACATTGGACGAATGCATTCGCCGCGGGGCCGAGGCCTTCGAGTGGAAGAAGCGCTGGCGTCCGCAGCCGGGCTCAGACAAGGGCCCCATCAAACGCGGCGCAGGCATGGCGTTTATGGCATTTCGATCAGGTGTCGGCCGCAGCAACGCCGTGCTCCGCGTGGATGCCAAAGGCCAGTACTACGTGCACGTAGGCGTCACCGATGTGGGCGCAGGCGCGAAAACCACGATGGGCCTGATCGCCGCCGAAGCGCTGGGCGTACCGCTGTCACAAGTAAAGGTGATCTGGGGCGACACCGATCGCTGCCCGTACTCGGTGGGTGAATCCGGCAGCCGGACCACCATACAGACCGGTTGGGCGGTGGTGGAAGCGGCGCGCGATCTGAAAAAGCAGATCGCCGATAAAGGGTTGCCGGCCGGAAGCGAGTTCCTCACCGCTTCTTCGAACCCCAACCCCACCATTGAAGGCAGTAAGGTGCGCAACACGTTCGGCGCGCACTTTGTGGAAGTCGAGGTGGACACCGATCTGGGCCACGTGCGCGTTTTGAAGTATCTGGCGGTGCAGGATTGCGGGCGCATCATCAACCGGCTGACGGGCGAGGGACAGATCAAAGGCGGCGCGATCATGGGCATCGGCATGGCGCTGCACGAAGACCTGTTGTACGACTCCCAGAGCGGCCAGCCGTTGACGCCCGGCTATTATGGCGCGCGGATCATGACGCACCGCGACGCTCCCAATATCGAAGTGTTGTTTGTGGAGAGCGACGACGGCTATGGGCCGTATGGCGCCAAGAGCATCGGCGAGTCGGGCAAGGTCCCGGCCGTGGGCGCGGTGGCCAACGCGATTTACAACGCGCTCGGGCACCGCATGAAAGACTTACCCATAACGCGCGACAAGATTCTGGGGGTGCTGGTATGAAGGCCTTCACGAACGCCAATCCGCGGGACCTCCGGCAGGCCGTAAAACTGGTGGACCAGGCCCACGCGGCCGGGCACGAAGCCGCTATCGCGGGTGGTGGAAGCGATCTGCTCGGCATGGTTAAGGAGCGCCTGATCACGCCGGACGTGATCGTCCACCTGAAGTCGATCAAAGGTCTGGATCAGGTGGCGCAAGAAGATGGCGGCGCGCGCATCGGCGGGTTGATTACGCTCGATTCGCTCGGCAGCCATCCGCTCATACGCCGGCAGTACGCCGTGCTGGCGGAGGCCGCGGAGACGGTGGCCACGCCCCAGATTCGTAACGTTGGCACGCTGGCGGGCAACGTCTGCCAGCGCCCGTGGTGTTGGTACTTTCGCAACGGCTTCCCGTGCTACAAAGCGGGCGGCAACCAGTGCTTCTCGATAACCGGCGAGAACCAGTTTCACGCGATTTTCGGCGGCGGGCCGAGCTTCATCGTTCACCCGTCCGACACTGCACCGGCCCTGGTGGCGCTGGATGCCAAGTTCCGGATCACGGGTCCATCGGGCGAGCGCACCATCTCCGCGGCCGATTTCTTCGTTCTGCCGAAGCAGAATGCCGCGCGCGAAAATGCGCTGGCGAATGACGAGATCCTGGCGGGGGTTCAACTGCCCGCGCCCCGCCCGGGAACGCGGAGCACGTATCACAAGGTGATGGATCGCGAGGCTTGGACGCACGCCGTGGTAAGCGCGGCGGTCGTGCTCGAAATGGATCAGGACGTTTGCCGCTCGGCGCGTATTGTGCTGGGGGGCGTTGCGCCTATTCCGTGGAGAGTGGAGGGTGCGGAACGACTGCTGACGGGACAGCGCATCACGCCGGAGCTGGCCGCGAAAGTGGGTGAGGCCTCCGTCGCGGGAGCGAATCCGCTCGGCAAGAACGCGTACAAGGTGCCGCTGACGAAGGCGGTGGTGGCGCGCACGGTGCTGGAGTTGGCGGGGAAGGCGTAGAGCAGCAGGCAGTAACAAGCACAAACCAGACACAGGCCCGGAGGCCTGTGCCATGTGGCACAGGCATTCCTGCCTGTGTCTGGTTTTGACCACAGGTTCCACCATGACATCACTTAAGACTCGCACTTTATTTGTTCTTCTCGGAGCTGCTCTGGGCGCCGCGTTAATCGCCCAGTCCCAGCAAGGGCCAAGCCTGCCTGCCCCACCCGCAGGACCGGGCGGCGGACTTTCCCCATTTGCCACCCTGCCGGCTGCTCCCGCTCGCTCCAACCCGCTCGAGAAGCTCACCCCGGTCACCGACGCCAAATTGAACAATCCACCCACTTCTGATTGGCTCACCTGGCGGCGAACCTACGATGACGCCGGCTTCAGCCCATTAAAGCAGATCGACCGCGGCAACGTGGGCAATCTGCAAGTCGCGTGGACCTGGTCGCTGGCAGGCGGCGCCAACGAGACCACGCCGCTGGTTCACGATGGCGTCTTGTTTGCTTTCGGCTACGGCGACCGCGCCCAGGCCATCGATGCCGCCACCGGCGACCTGTTGTGGCAATACGCCCGCCAGCTACCGAAGGACGCCATGCCGGCCACCAAACGGAATCTGTCCATCTATGGTGACAAGCTGTTCGTGCCGACCTCTGACGTGCACATGGTGGCGCTCGACATCAAAACCGGCCGGGTAATTTGGGACCACGCCATCGCCGATTACAAGGGAGGTTTCAACCTCACCGGCGGGCCGCTGGTGGCCAAGGGAAAAGTGATGCAGGGTGTCGGCGGCCGTGCGGCGGGAGGCAACTACATCGTGGCGCTCGACGCCAACACCGGCGAAGAGGCCTGGCGCTTCTATACCATCGCGAGGCCGGGCGAGCCGGGCGGCGACAGTTGGAACGGCCTGCCCCTCGAAAAGCGCAACGGCGCTTCGGTGTGGACCGCCGGCAGCTACGATCCGGAATTGAACTTGGCATATTTCGGCGTTGGCCAGACCTATGACACCGGGCCGCTGCTCCATCCCGTGAACCAGCCGGGCGTTACCAATGACGGGCTCTACACCGACTGCACCCTCGCCTTCAACCCCGACACCGGGAAACTGGTTTGGTATTTCCAGCACGTGCCCAACGATCAGTGGGATCTCGACTGGGCTTTTGAGCAGCAGTTGATCCCCCTGCCGGTGATTGGCGGCGGCACACGCAAAGTCGCGCTGACCTCCGGCAAGATGGCGATCTACGATGCCATGGATGCCGCCACGGGCAAGTACGCTTTCTCCATTGACCTGGGTCTGCAGAACGTGGTAACCGCGATCGACCCCAAGACCGGCGCCAAAACCATCAACCCCAAGACCATGCCCGGCGACGGTGAAACCAAACTGGTTTGCCCGCATGCCGGCGGCGCCAAGAACTGGCTGCCCGCGTCCTACAATCCCGACACCAAGATGCTCTATGTGCCGCTGGTGGAATCGTGCATGGACCTCATTCCGGTAACGGGCGGCGGGCGTGGCAGCCTTAGCTCGGGAGTGCGTTGGACGGTGCGCCCGCGGCTCGATTCGGACGGACAATATGGCCGCGTCATGGCCGTCACTCTAACTACCCGAAAAGTCGTTTGGACGGAGCGGCAGCGCGCACCCGTGACGACCGGTGTACTGGACACGGCGGGCGGACTGGTGTTTGAGGGCTCGATGGATCGTTGGTTCCGCGCACGCGACGATTCCAACGGAAAAGTACTATGGCGCGTCCGCCTGAACGACGTGCCGAACTCCGCCCCCATCAGTTACAGCGTTAACGGAAAGCAGTACGTCGCTATTGTCGTTGGTAATGGCGGGCCGCATCCGGCTACATGGGCGCCGCTGGTTCCGGAAATACAGAATCCGCCGGACCGCGGAGGCGCAGCGGTCTGGGCCTTCGAAGTGCCGCAACGCTGAGCAGAGCTAAACGCGATATTCGAAACCTAAGTGCGCAACCGCTCATCTATCGCGATAGGAGAGGGTGTTATGCTGCACGCTATTTGGACCTTGCTTGGTCTCTTCATCAAGGTAGATCCCGTTTTCGGTGCGCATGGCCGCTGCGCCATCTGACACCGAAGACTCAATCGCGCCTGGTCGCCTTGGGTGCTGATGGCCGGACCACATCGACGTTGCCTTTGATATAGGCGCCGTCTTTGATCACGAGCCGGGGCGTCTTGATGTCGCCCACCAGCCGGGAGTGGCTACAAAGCTCCACTCTCTCGTTTGCCTCTATCGTTCCTTCGGCGTTGCCCACCAAGCTAACATTTTGCGCTTTGATGGAGGCTTTTACATTTGCCTCTGGCCCAATAGTTAGCTTGCTGGTGGGCAGGTCGATGGTGCCGGTGACCTGACCGTCCACGTGCAAATCCTGGTGGCTGACTATCTTGCCTTCGATACGCACGGTACGACCCAGAGTAGAGACTCCTTCTGTTGCTGGCGGTGTATGGGTATCGAGCTCCAAGGGAGCAGTGGGCATTTGCTGGGCCTCCTAAACCATAGTCGCCGGGAGGCTGGATAATCTCGAAACGTTATGGAGCCGGATCGACGCCAGCGAGTTTGGCGTGCTCGAGCGAGGCCTTTACGAAACCGGACGAGCGCACGTCGTCCAGAAATCGATTGAGTTCCTGGATGCGCGCAGGGTCTCCCTTTTCCATCACGATAGCCTGCCCGGCCGCCAGAAAATCATCCGCCAGTACGCGCAGTTTGGGAGCGGCTGCCGCGGCCTCCACCATACGCTGGCGATTCGCACCGAAGGCGTCGATCTCGCCGTTCAGCAAGAGCTTCTCCAACTCCGCCTGCGGCGGTGTCGCCTCATAGATGATCACTTTGGCGGCTTTCAAGTTCCCGCTGAGATAGGTTTGCTGGCTCTGGCCCTTGACCGCGCCCACTCGCATGCCCGCGCGATCGGCGTCGGCGGAGGCCTGGATCGGCGAATCGGCACGAACCAGGTAGCTGCTATGCATCAGCGCATAGGAACGGGTGTAATCGACTTCGGTGGCGCGTGCGGCATCGTAAGCCAGAAAACCGATGTCGGCTTTGTGGGCCTTCAAGTTGTCCATCACGGCGCGGGCATTCGGCGCCGGCATGATGATGTAGGGCACGTTCAACCTCCGCGCCAGCTCTTTCACCAGGTCCGCTACCGGGCCGGTGATCGCGCCCGTGGCCGCGTCGACTCTTCCCTGAACGGGGTTGTCCTCGAGGAAGGTAGCGCGCAAGGTGCCGATGGGCGCCAGATCCGCCGCCATCATGGGCAGGGCCGCGACAAATGACAGCAGCAGGCCAGCTCGTTGGAACATGCGTTTCATTATATGGCGAGGCGGGTTCGGGAATGCGGCATAACCGACCGACAGCACACTCGTGGCTCCGATCCGGGCGTACTGGTACAATTTGCCGCCAAAAATCTAGTTGCAGCGGGGCCGTGGGCTGTATACTACGTCCAAGGCGCGATTAATCGGCCTGAGGTAGTATTCATGAAACTGAAAAGGTATATCTCTGCTGCGGCCGCGATCCTGGCATGGACGGCCTTTACGGGATCCGCTTACGCCGACGCCAATATTGATAGTATCAACGGCGCCTTAACGCCTTTCCCTGACCTCACAATAACCCAGAACGACATCGGGTGGGTCTATAGCCCTACCGAGAGCTATATGCTGAGCGGCATTTCTTCGGATTTTTCAATAGGCGGAGCCGTCGGGCAAACCGTGACGCTCTCGTTCTGGTCTGGACTCCCAAATTCCGGCGGGACCTTACTTGACTCAGGTACCTTCAGCAGCGGCGCCGGCATCCTGGGCGTCACGTTCGGGCCGGATATCGCGGTCACTGCTGGGGATTCGTACTTTGTCGGCCTGAGCGGCACGGCGGGGATCGGCGTTGACATGGCAAATGCAGCCTTCCTCGTGACAGGTGCGGATCCGGTTGCGCCCGGCGTCACCTACATCCCGAGCGGCTTTTACTCCGATTACCCAGCTGCAACCACCGATTTCGCCACGAACGTTCCCCTGTCTGGCCCTTACTGTCAGCCTGGTAGTGAAACCTGTAACAATGCATTTGCCGCCCCGATTCTCTACTTCCAGGGCGTGCCTGATGAGAGCGCCGTGCCGGAACCATCGATGGCGTTCTTTGTTCTGCCGGTGCTTGCGGGCTTCGTTGTCGTTCGCAGGTTGCGGTCTTCGCCTAAGTATCTTTGATCTAACCTAAGGCGGCGGTGAAGGCCGCGAGCTAGCGCTCCTTCCTGCCGCCTATACCCTCGTCCGCGCCGGGTAACATCTAATAGTATTAGTATTGGATGGAACCAGCATTGCTATCCTGCTTTGATTCGAGACCGGCCGGCAGCGTGACCCCGTTTTCAGAGCGTTCTTCTTCGCCATCCTCCGGCCCTTTTCTTCCAAGATTTTGCCTAGCCATGCGTATCTTTCTACTAGCTGCGTTTGTCATTCCGGGCTTGGCCATCGCCCAAAATCCTTCGCCAACCTTTTGCGCAGAAGGTCCCCATCGGTTTTCTCCCGGCGCCGGCGATTGGAACGGCTGGGGCGTGGACACGATCAACTCGCGGTTTCAACCGCAGCCGGATATCGCTGCGGAGGATGTCCCCAAGCTGAAACTGAAATGGGCATTCGGATTCCCGGGCGAAGTTCGTACGCAGTCGCAGGCCGTTATCGTGGGAGGCCGCATCTTCGTGGGGACGACAGCGGGCACCGTGTATTCGCTTGACGCCGCCACCGGCTGCACCTACTGGACCTACGAAGCCGGCGCGTTCGTCAAATCGGCCATCAGCATCGTGCGCCTTGAGAAGCAGGAGCGCTGGACCGCCTTCTTCGGAGACGGCCGCGGCTACATGCATGCGGTGGATGCCCAGACGGGACAGGTGGTGTGGAAGGTACAGGTGGAAGAACATCCGGCCGCCCGCATTACCGGATCGCCGATCTACTATAAGGGACGCCTGATTGTCCCGGTGGCCTCGGGCGAAGAGACGCTGCAATCTTCGCCAAAGTATGAGTGCTGCACGTTTCGCGGCAGCCTGTCGGCGATGGACGCCAAAACCGGGCGCTTCGTGTGGAAGACCTTCACCGTTCCGGACCCGGCAAAGCCCTACAAGACGAATGCCGAGGGGACTAAGCTTTATGGCCCCGCGGGCGCGGGCATCTGGTCGGCGCCCACCATCGATGAGAAGCGCAAAAGGATTTACGTGGGCACCGGCAATTCTTATACCGGGGTGAGCATGCCCACCAGCGATGCCATTCTGGCGTTCGATCTGGAATCCGGAAGCCTGCTCTGGTCGCAGCAGGTTACACCCGGCGACAACTGGATTCCCGGCTGCCCCAAGAGCGTGAATTGTCCCGAAAACCCCGGAGACGATTACGACTTCGGCAGCTCGCCGGTGCTCCGTACGGGCGCGGGTGGCAAGCAGGTCCTGGTGGCCGCGCAGAAGTCGGGCGTGGTCTATGGGCTCGATCCGGATGCACGCGGGAAGATTCTATGGAAGACGCGCATCGGCGTGGGCAACGGTATGCTCGGCGGCGTCGGCTGGGGTCCGGCGTTCGACGGCCAGGTTGCGTACGCGGCGGTTGCCGACATCAATCGGCCGCAAGGCACACCCGGACTATATGCGCTGAAAGTCGAGGACGGCGGCTTGGTCTGGAGCACGCCGGCGCCCCAGGGAGCGGGCATTCGGGCGCAGGCGGCAGCGGTCTCGGCCATTCCGGGCGTGGCGTTTTCCGGATCGTTCGGTGGACATCTGCGGGCTTATTCCACTAAGACCGGGGAAATTCTCTGGGACTTCGACGCCCTCAAGGAGTTCGATACGGTCAATCATGTTGCGGCCAAGGGCGGGTCCTTCGATGGCGGCGGTCCAGCCATCGCGCATGGTTTGGTGGTCACCAACTGCGGATATGGTTTTGGCGGCGGCATTGCCGGTAACGTTCTGCTCGTCTTCTCAGTGGATGGCAAATAGCCGGTAGGGCGGACCCCTTGGTCCGCGCGGGTCCGCCGGACCCGCTCTTCGGGCGTAGAAGCACTTGGTTGGCCGCGGGAACAGGCAGGTCCAGGGGGACCTGCGCGGACCGGGGGTCCGCCCTACCTCAGAGTTATTCGCAACGGATCGCAGTAACGGGGTCCACACGAGTCGCCCGGCGCGCGGGCAGATAGCCGGACAAGGCGGCAATGGCCACGATGCCGAATGTGGCCGCGGCGATGGTGACGGCGTCGTGGGGCTGGATGCCGGAAAGCTGGCTCCTGAGCACAGGCGTCAAAGCCAGCGCCGCCGGCAAACCTACCAGCACGCCGGCTCCCACCAGCAGTAGCACCTCCCGCATCACCAGCCAGATCACGTTGCCGGCCGCGGCTCCCAACGCCATCCGGATACCGATCTCGCGCGTGCGCCGCGTTACCACGAACGCCATCACTCCATACAGACCGATGGCGGCCAGCACGGTCGCGAGAACGCCGAACGCCCCAGACAGAGTCGCCGCTAGGCGCTCCACCGCTAGCGAGTCGTCCCGCTGGGCCTCCTCTGTCTTCATCAGGTAGACCGGCAGGTTGGCGTCGATGCGGCGCACGGCCGCGCGCAGCACCGGGAACATTTGCGCCGAACCGAGTTCCGTGCGGACAAACGCCGTCATTCCCACGGCGAAGTCCTGCTGCAGATAGGGGAAAAAGATCTGGCGCGGGATCTCCTGGCGCATAGTCTCGTACTTGGTGTCGCGCACTACACCGATGATTTCGATATCGGTTTTAGTGCCGGGGTCAGTGCCCATGCCGATATGCCGGCCCACCGGAGACTGATTGCCAAAGTACTGGCGTGCAAACTTCTCGTTGACAATGGCGACTTGGGGCGCGCCGGTGGCGTCCCTTTCGGTGAAATCGCGGCCTGCGTAGATAGGAATCTTGAAGGACTCAAAGAAATTCGGCGACACGTAGTTCACGTGAGGGATCATGTCTTCGCCCGGTTTTGAGGAATAACCTTCCACCGTCACGCTGCTCTCCCAATCGTTGAAGCCTAGCGGCGCCACCACGGACAACGCTGCCGAGCGCGCGCCGGGTAGCGCTTTCAATTCCTGGGTCAATTGTTTGTAGAACTGTTTCGCGCGCTCGGGCTTGTAACCGCTGAGTGTGGGGTCGACGGAGAATGACAAGAGGTTGGTGACGTCGAATCCGGGGTCCAGATCTTTCAGATTTTGCAGGCTGCGCACAAACAGACCGGCGCCGATCAGCAGCAGCAGGGAGAGGCTGACCTGGGCCGAGGCCAGCAATTTGCGCCAGCCGGCATGTCCACCGCCCGCCACTGCTCCGGCCTGTTCCTTCAGAGTGGTAGCCAGGTCGGGCCGCGTCGCGCGCAGGGCCGGCGCTAGGCCGAAAACCAACGCGGTGAGCAGGGAAACCCCCAGAACGAAGGCCAGTACGGTCAGATTAACGCCTGTTTGGAAGCGGATCGGTGGATCCATTTGCGGCATGATCCCGAACAACAGCCGCAGGGTCCAGGGCAGGATCGCCAGGCCCAGCAACCCGCCCAGTAGGGAGAGCAAAGCACCCTCCACCAGGAGCTGGCGTACCAGGCGCAGGCGGCCGGCGCCCATGGCCAGCCGGATGGCGATTTCTTTCTGCCGCGCGGTGGAGCGGGCGATCATGAGGTTGGCCACGTTGGCGCACGCGATGAGCAGCACCAGCCCGACCATGGCCATCATGGCCCAGAGCGGCGCTTCCATGAATTCCTTGGCCTCGTTTTGCCCGGCGCCGCCCGGCATCACGTCCAGGGTCATTCTGAGGAACTGCTGGCGCGCATAGGTGGAGGCATGCGCGAACTCTTTTTGCTGTACTTCCATCTCTAAAAGACGGTGGAAGACCGGCTGGAGCGAGGCCTTGGCAGACGGAAGACTGACGCCGGGCTTCAGCCGCCCGAAAACCTGAACCCACCGCCGCCGGCGATCCTCCAGCGGTTTGGGAAACGAGATCATTTGCTCCGCCATCATCATCGGAACATAGATCTGGCTGTCGAACAGCCGCTCCACGCCCCCAAAGCCCTTCTCGGCAACCCCGATAACCGTGAGCTGGCGGTCGTTGACCAGGATCTGCCTGCCGATGACCGCTGGGTCGCTCGCAAAGCGCGTCTTCCAGTAGTCGTACCCCAGAACGGCGAGTGGCGCGCCGTTGGGTGTGCGGTCTTCCTCGGGCGTGAACAGCCGGCCCAGCGCGGGACGGATGCCCAGAACCTGAAAATAGGTCCCGGAAACTAGCTCTCCCATGGAGCGCTCGTTACGCCCCTGAAAACTCACGCTGAAGGGCAGCTGGAAGCGGCTCAGCATGCCGCTGAACACCTGGTTTTGATCGCGAAAGTCCTGATAGATGGGGTAGGAGAGCGCGTTCATGCCGTTGTTGCTGCCATAGTGGGTGCCGACTTCCCGGAGCTGCACTAATTCGTTAGCGTTCCGGACTGGCAGCAGATGCAGCAACACGCTATCGAGCATGGAAAAGACGGCGGTGTTGGCGCCGATGCCGAGCGCCAGGGAGAGGATGGCGATCGCGGCAAAACCGGGCGACTTCGCCAGCGAGCGGACGGCGTAACGCAATTCACCTATCAGCCCCATAGACAACCTTATCCTTACACCTTATACGACAGAAGTCTGATTTTGTTCCTCAGACCTTGACAAGAAATTGCCGGTGGAGGTAAACCGGACACAGGCAGGGATGCCTGTGGTACCAAGAGGAGATTCGACGATGACGAGGTTTATTCAGGTCCTGTGCGTGGGCAGCCTGTTGCCTATCGCCGCGGTCGTGGCAGCGGGGCCGGCACCGGTCAAGGGAATCCTGATCGACAAGAAGTGTTCCGCGGGCGCCGAAGTGCGGGTGCTATCCACGGGGATCGAGGGCGGGATGGTGGTCGCGGAGGCCCACACGCGCGAATGCGCGCTGATGCCGGCCTGCCAGAAAAGCGGCTACGGCGTGTTTACGTACGACAACAAATTCCTGGCGTTCGATGAAGCCGGCAATCGCCAGGCGCTGGCGGCCATCAAAGCTTCCAAGAAACTGGGCAACCTGGAGGTGGAAGTTACCGGCGAGGTCAAGGGTGACACCATCAAGGTTGCGAGTCTAAAGATGATCGAGTAACGGGACGCGCCAGCAGGCTTGTAAACGCGAGATACTCTTGCCCCGAGCCTCTTTTGGTTCAAACCGGCCCGGAAGGTTCTTTTTGCGCCCGACGTGAAACTTGACCCCCGGCCCGGTTTTCCATACCCTAAAACGATGGAAGTACACTTCACCCCGGAACTGCAAGCGAGGCTTGACCGCGTGGCGTCGGAGAACCGGCGCGGCACGGATGAGTACGTCCAGCAGCTTGTCGAAAACTATCTTGATCACGATGCTTGGTTCCGGCAGAAGGTCAACTCGAGCTTGGGCAAGCTCGACCGCGGCGAATTTCTCACGCATGAGGACGTCGCGGCCCGGATTCAAAAAAAACTCCGGCCGTAAATGCACATTCGCTGGTCACCCGACGCGGCGGACGATCTCGAAAATATCGTGGACCACATTGGCCGGGACAACCCGACCGAGGCGCAGCGTGTCGGCCAGGAGATTTACGACCGCCTTAGCGTGATTGCGACTTTCCCACACGGTGGGCGGCGTGGGCGCGTGGAGGGTACACGCGAATTGCCGTTGCCGCCGCTGCCCTTCATCGTGGTCTACCGCGTGCAGGAACATGCCGACGTGGTGGAAATTGTGAACGTGATCCACGGGGCGCAGCGCTGGCCGCCGGATTAGGAGCCTGCGCAGGTTTCGGCCTAAAAGCGGAGTTGGTGCCGGGAGGGATGCTAAAACGGTGCGGAGAGCGCCGCCCTCAACAAGGTAACATAGCATCGGATTATCGGAAGTAGGCCCGCGCCGCGACGCTGCCTTTGGCGGTTTTGAGATCGTAAGATGGCTGCTAGATGAATTATTACGAGAGCGTTGTCATGGACTACCTCAGAGCGGATCGCGCCATCTTTTTGAACACGGAATACTGCATACAGATCAATCCGGGCAATCCCGACACAAGCGGCCCACACTGGTACTGCGATGCGGTCGCCTTAGATTTTCGGTCAAGAGAGATTTTTCTCTGCGAAATCTCTTACGCTGTCCGTTTGGCCGATCTCATCAAACGCCTGAAAGGCTGGCACGATAACTGGAAGGGGGTCTGCGACGCGGTGACCCGTGACAGCTTTCTTTCTGAGCCATGGCCCGTACGCCCATGGCTGTTCGTGCCCGAGAGCCGTGTACCTCTTCTGGAACAGCGGTTGGGCGAAATCGCAAGTGGGCAGCCGTTACATTTCGTTCCCAAGATTACGCATTTGGAGATGGTCCAACCTTGGCGCTACGCATCTTGGAATCGGGAACCCGGCTAACGAAGGAACCCACGCTAACGCAGCGAGCGCCCGGTAGGCAGGAGAGTGTTGGAACCTTACAAAAAGAGACGGTGGCGGCGCGCATCATCGCCGAGTGCAGTTCCGCTCTTTAGGACGTTATGTTGCGCTATTCGACTCCCAAATCGACCAGAAACCCGACCGACCAATGTGCCGGGGGCCGCAGCCGATAAGTCCGCGTGTCGCACCCCTCGGACGCGGTCTCAGATCGCACTGCGGACTTCGCGGATCTGTTCCGCATGGCGCCGCGCGTGGCCGGCCATGATCACCAGCAGTTCGCGCCCGTTCAGATCTCCAAAACGCGCGTGCTGGCAGGCGTGGACGGGCAATTCGGCAGCGTGCTCTGTCGCATATGAAATGGTTCGCGTGCGGGCCGCATGGAACCCTGCTAGCGCTTCCACCAAGCTGGCAAACCGGCCCGACGGCCGGACCGGCTCGGGAGCTTGCGCGCGCGTAGTGCGATTGGTGACGCGCGCCATGAGATCGGCCTCTTTGGTTGGATCGATTGCGGGCGAGTCCAGCCGGCCCGCGTTTTCCAGGAACCCCAGAAATCGCTCTTCCACGATCGTCACATGCTCGGTGCATTGCAAAACTGACCAGCGGCCTTCACCGGGGCTGGTGCTTGCCTGCGATTCCGAGATACCGGCCGCAGCTTCGTGGAACACCTTGCGGCTGTCCTCCAGCACTTGCACAATGTCGCTTCTTTCTCCAGGGGCCATGTGCAAAGTTTATCAAACGAAAGTCCCGCCTTATACTGGTAGGCGCCTTTTAGGGAGCATCAACATGGTCACCAGCCGCAACCGGATCCTCGCGACGCACGTGGGCAGTCTGCCGCGCAACGATGCGCTGTCTTTCCTCCTGATCCAGCGCGAAGAAGGGGAAGCTATCGACGCACAACAACTCGCGCACGAAATGGACCACGCGGTGCGGCATGTGCTCGAAAAACAGGCTGAGGCCGGCATCGACATCGCTAATGACGGCGAGCAGCAGCGGGTCGGTTTCCAGACTTACGTGCCACAGCGCATGTCCGGTTTCGCGGGGAGATCGAAGCGCCGCAGGGGCCGCGACTACGAGGCCTTCCCAGCCCTGGTCGAGGTCCTCAAGCAGCGCTTTCCGAAGCGCAGCAAGATGCAGGATGCTCCCGAGGCGCAAAGCGAAGTGCGCTATGTCGACACCGCCGCTATCGCGCAGGAAATCGACCGCGTGCAACGCACGGCGCAGGCGGTCGGCGGCTTCGCCGAGTGCTTCATGACCGCGCCCTCGCCGGGCATCATCTCCACCACGATGCTGAACGCCCACTACGAGTCGCACGACGCGTACCTGGCGGCGCTGGCCAGAGAGATGCGCAACGAGTATCTGGAGATCCACCGCTCCGGCCTGCTGCTGCAGATCGATTCGCCCGACCTGGCGATGGACCGCACCATGTTCTACCGTGACTTATCCGACACCGAGTTCGTGGCCCGCATCGAGAAGCACGTGGACGCCATCAACCAGGCCATCGAAGGCATCCCGCGCGATCGCGTCCGGCTGCATTGCTGCTGGGGCAACTGGGACGGGCCGCACATTTACGATGTCGCCCTCGAGTTGATCCTGCCGGTGCTCTACCAGGCCAACGTCGGCGCGCTCAGCATCGAGCTCGCCAACCCGCGCCATCAGCATGAATACGAGGCCATACGCCGGAATCCGCTGCCCGCCAACATGGTGCTGCTGCCGGGCGTGATCGACACCACCACCAATATTGTGGAGCACCCAGAAGTAGTCGCGCGGCGGCTCCAGGAGGCGGTATCGGCCGTGGGAGACCGCGAGCGTGTGATCGCCAGCACGGACTGCGGCTTCGGCACTTTCACCAACCGCGAATGGGTGATCGAGGATGGTGTGTGGTTGAAGCTGCAATCGCTTCGCCAGGGCGCGGACATCGCCTCGGCCCGCTTGTGGGGTCGCAGCGCCGTCTCGTAAGGCATTGCGATGGAAGCACCCGCCGGCACGGCTGTCAAACCGGGCACACGCAGTTGGATCGCGGATCTGGAGCCGCGCGAACGGCGCGCGTTCGTGGCCTGTGCCGGAGGTTGGGCACTGGACGCGATGGACGTCCAGATCTACAGCTTCGTGATCCCCACACTGATCGCCACCTGGGGGATCACGCGCGGCCAGGCCGGAGTGCTGGGAACCGCGGCGCTGCTGGTATCGGCCCTGGGCGGCTGGATCGCCGGTTTCGTGGCCGATCGCTTCGGCCGCGTCCGCACGCTGCAAATCGCGATCCTGTGGTTCGCCGTTTTTTCCTTTTTGTCGGGGCTGGCTCAGAACTATGCGCAGTTGTTTGCGGCGCGCGCTCTGCTGGGGCTGGGGTTTGGAGGCGAGTGGGCCGCCGGCGCAGTGCTGCTCGGAGAAGTCATCCGCGCGCAGCATCGTGGCAAAGCTTTGGGAGTGATGCAAGCCGGCTGGGCCGTAGGATGGGGCGCTGCCGCGCTGCTGTACGCTCTCTTCTTTTCGTGGTTGCCGCCCGAGACCGCCTGGCGCGTCCTGTTCCTCGTGGGCATCGCCCCCGCGCTGCTGGTCTTCTTCGTCCGCCGGTACGTGGAAGAGCCGGCGGTCTATCTGGAATCGCGAATCCAACTGGCTGCGCGGGGCGACCGGCCGTCGTTCCTCGAGATTTTCCGTCCGCCACTGCTGCGCGTTACGGTTTTGGGCGGCCTGATGGGAACGGGGGCTCAGGGCGGCTACTATGCGGTGACTACCTGGCTGCCGACTTTTCTGCGCACCGAGCGGCACCTGTCGATCCTCAATTCGGCGGGCTACCTGGCTGTCTCGATCGCCGGCTCATTCTGCGGTTACCTCGCGGGTGGCGTCCTGGCAGATCGCATCGGCCGGCGGCTCACCTTCCTGGTTTTCGCATTGGGCGCGGGTGCTGTGGCCGTCACGTACACGATGTTTCCGTTCGGCAACGGCGTCATGCTAGTGCTCGGATTTCCGCTGGGATTTTTCGCTTCGGGCGTATTCAGTGCGATGGGGCCTTTCTTTACCGAGCACTTTCCCACACGGGTGCGCGGCGTAGGTCAAGGCTTCGCGTATAACATCGGCCGGGCGACGGGAGCGCTATTCCCCACGCTGGTGGGCGTGCTCTCGGCCCGGATGGCGTTGGGGCAGGCGATCGGATTGTTCGCCGCGCTGGCTTACGCCACTATGGCGCTGGCGGCGTTTCTGCTATCCGAAACCCGCGGCAAGGTCCTGGCCCCCTGATGTTCGAGTAGCCCGCACCGGCGGCGAAGACCGCCGGCGTTACGTAGCGCTGGCGATCTTGTCGCCGGTACCGCATGGTACGGCCCCGGCCTCCCCCCATTCATCCGGCGCATAACCCGCAAGCATCCGCCGTGATTTAGGCAGAGGATGCCTCCGGTATTCTCTCTAATTAGGTATGAAAAGGCCTGGAATTAGAATACTGATCGTGATTGGTATGCTTCTAATCTGCGAAAAGGCGGCGTTAGCGAATCTCGAAGCGTCCACCGCGATCGAGGACCCGGGCTTCAGCAGTGCAAATACGGGGTATTTTTTGGACGACACCGGGGGACCTACTTTTCTGGATACCGCCGAAACCCCCAACACGATCGACTATTCCAGCACCATCAACTGGATCTTCACCATTGATATCGCACCAGGCAAGCCAAACGAGGGATCTTTCGATGACGCCAGCGGCCCGTATGGCTTCCTCGACACTCGCGGGACCGTCGTCACGCTCAATTTCCTCAGAGCGGGAGGTGGGACTATGACTATTGGAATCAATTCCAATGGCCAAATTGTGGGGAATTGCTACGATTGCACCGCGGCCCGTCGTTTGACGGCCCGTGATGGGCTGGCGCCTGTTCCGGAACCCAATACTTTCTTATTCCTGGCTGGATGCTTAGCTACCCTCGCGATGATCTTCCGGAAATTAAACAGGCGACCGGTCGTCGCGCCTATTTAGCCGATTCGGATCGTTCCGCTTCATCCGCCAATTGGGAAAGGGTGGCGGCCAATTTGCGCGCTGCATCGACCTGAAGATCCATCCGCACCACAAACTCGCCCGCCAGCTTGCCGGTCTCTTTTACCACTAACTTTAGCGATACGCGACGCCCAAACAGCGCCGTATTCGATGCGAGCCCGTTGACGGAATCGAGTTCGAGGACGCGCCCCGCGTGCAAGTCGGGAATCGCATCGCGGAGCTCGCGCGGGAATGCCATGGTGCTGCGGTAGGCCAGGCGACGCGATGGGGGGACATTCTTTCGGGTAAGCTCGGTGCCCATGAACTTTAGTGTAAGACAAGCGATCGCAACGCACCATCGGCATTGACAAGCTGCCATCAATAGTGAAAGCTGGATGAGATTATGGCGACGGCGCGCGATCTTTTTCAGGCCGGCAAACTCAATCAGGCCATCGAGGCGTTGGGGGCGGAGTTGCGCGACAACCCCACCGATGAGCAGCGCCGCACCTTCTTATTCGAACTGCTCTGCTTCGCTGGTAATTGGGACCGCGCCGACAAGCAACTCGATATGCTGGCCGGCGAAGACCCGGACCGCCGGATCGGCGCCCTGGCGTATCGCGCCGCACTGGCGGGGGAACGGACACGCGAGGACAAATTCAAGGCTGCGGATAGTCCCGATGACGAGTCCCCCGAGCCGGCTCCCGTGAGCGGCACGCTCAACGGAAAACCATTCGCTTCGCTGGAGGATGCCGATCCGCGGATTGGCGCGCGCCTGGAGGTTCTGGCGGGCGAATATTACATTTGGCTCCCTCTGAATCAGATTGTGGTGCTCGAAGTGGATCCGCCTAAACGCCTGCGCGACCTATTGTGGGCGCCGGCACGAATCGAGGCGGGTCCCGCGGCGGAAGCATACGACCTGGGCCAGGTGCTGCTTCCGGTGATCTCTCCGCTGTCTGGCAGCCACGCCGATGACGGTGTTCGGCTGGGGCGCGTGACGGTTTGGGAATCCACGCCCGACGGCCTCGAAATCCCGTTCGGCCAGAAGTTGCTGCTGGTCGATGGCGAGGAGATCCCGCTTCTGGAGGTTCGCCGCCTGGAGATCGCGCAAGCCGCTGCCAACTGACGTGGGGTCAGGCTTTGAGCCTGCCGCCGGCTTTCAGCCGGCGCTCTCGGAGCTTATCGGTGCGCGCGACGCCGGGCGGAAGCCCGGCGGCAGGCTGAAAGCCTGACCCCACCTAAGCCCAAATAAGTTATACTGGCCGCATCTTCTATGCGTTCACTGGCTCTTTCCTTCTGCTTTTCGTTGCTGGCGGCCGCGGCGTTTGGCCAAAACAGGGGCGTGATCACTGGGTCTACCAGCGCGCCTGCGGGTGTTGTGGTGGCCGGCGCGACGGTGCTGGCTAAGAGCGCCGCCACGGGTGGCCTCTTCCGGGCGACGAGTTCGGCTCAAGGTAAGTACACGATCGACAACTTACCCGAAGGGACCTACGACATCACGGCCACCGCGCCGATTCTTCTGCCCTTTAGCCAGAAAAATGTCACGGTGCAGGCGGCCAAAACCCTGCAGCTCGACATCCGCTTTGCGGAAGGCACGCAACTGAGCACTCTGGGCGAGGACCCGACCGCCGTCAGCGCCGATCAACAGAAGCACCATCCGCCGTCCGGCCCCACGCCGCGCGCTGCGGATGGCAAGCCGGATTTTTCGGGCGTGTGGTGGTCGCCGGATACGGTGGACCCCGGGAAGCCGGAGTTTCTCCAGTGGGCGCAGGAAGTGGCCAAGCAACGCGCTGATAACGGCCGCATCGACAGCCCGCAAACCCATTGCCTGCCGGGCGCGGCGTTACGGCTGGGACCGGTCTGGGAATTCGTGCAGAGCAAGGATTACCTGGTCGAGATTTCCGATGACGACAGCCCCGGCTTCCACCAAATCTACCTGGGACGCAGCCACCCCGAGGACCCCAACCCGGCTTGGTATGGCGACTCCGTCGGACGCTGGGAGGGCGACACCCTGGTGGTGGACCGCGTCGCATTCGACGATCGGGTCTGGCTCGACCAGGGAGCTCATCCCCATACCGGCAAGCTCCACATCGTCGAGCGCTACAGCCGCCCCGACCTCGGGCACATGGACGTGGAGATCACAGTCGACGATCCGGGAACGCTGGCGAAGCCGTGGACTATGAAACGAAGGGCGGATCTGGCGCCGACAGAACGGATTTACGAGTTCATCTGCGGCGAAAACAACAAAGACCTGCAGCACTTTGTCCAAAAGTAGTGTGGGGAAGCGCCATGCGCTGCCCAGAGCACAGGCCCATCGTAACTATGGCAGCGCATGGCGCTGCCCCACATGCTGAACAAGCCGTTCCGCCCCGAAACGCGCACCGTCCGGCGTAAAGACTCCTCCGCGGTGTTTGAGCACCGAGCCGACTTGTGCGTGATTGGCGCGGGCATCTCGGGCGTTTCCGCGGCAGTGGAGGCCGCGCGCGCGGGCCGGGAGGTGATTCTGATGGACGGCTTGCCGGCGCTGGGCGGCCAGGCCGTTAATTCGATCATCGGCATGATCTGCGGTCTGTTTGGAAACGGACCCAACGGAAAACAACTGACCCACGGAATCGCCGACGACATCCTGCGCGATCTCGGCGCCACCGGCGATGTGGAGGTGCGGATGGGCGGCGTCTCGCCCAACGTGTATTACAGCGAGGTGGCCCTGGGCCGGTGGGTGGAGAAGACCATCCTGGCGCATCGCATCACGCCGCTGGTGGGAGCCATCCTGCGCCAGGTGCGGATGGAAGGCCGGAGGGTGGCCGCGCTGGATATCGCCACGCGTTATGGAGACGCGTTGGTCCGCGCCGATGGATTCATCGACGCCACGGGTGACGCGGCGCTGGTGTGGCAGGCGGGACTGGAATGCCGCGAGCCGGCCGAAGGCGTGATCTACGGCTCGCAGATGATGGTGATCGAGAATTTCGAGACCGCGCATGCGCCCAGCCGCGCGGAGATGTCCGACCGGATTCGCGAGCGCGGCGGGCATTACGGCCTGATCCGCCGCGACGGCTTTGCCATGAACCTGCCGGGCGGCCGGACCGCCATCGTCAACATGACGCACGTGGAGAACCCCCTCGATCCTTTCGAGGCCTCGCGCAAGGGAATCGAAGGGAAGGAGCAGGCCGACTGCACCATGAATTTTCTGAAGGGCGAATTTCCGCTGGCATTCGGGGAGGCTCGCGTGCGCTCCTACGGCCTGCCCGGAATACGCCAGACCCGTTGGATTGTGGGGTGCCATCACCTCACGGTGGACGAGGTCCGGCAGGGTGTGAAGTTCGAGGACCGCATCGCCCGGACGGCCTGGCCGCTGGAACAACATCACAATATCGAGGGCTATGTGTGGGAACCTTTCGCCGAAGACCATGTACATTATGTGCCGCTGGGAAGCTTGGCGCCGCCGGCTGCCGATAACCTGTTGGCCGCGGGACGATGCATCGACGGCGACGCGACCGCCTTGTCGAGCGTGCGTGTCATGGGCCCGTGCATTGCCATGGGCGCGGCAGCGGCGCACGCGCTCGACCTGGCGGGGACGGGAAGCGTGCATCAGATCGATTTGGCAACGCTGCGCACGCGGATCGCGTCCAACATCGAGGGGTGACACGGCGCAGGCTGTTAAGATTCGGGTAGTGGTATTTCCCAGTTATTTCGCCACTACCGGCGACCGCTCCCTTCGGTCACGGCTCAGTAACGCCGGCGCTCCTTACAGTCGAAAACGCGGGGACGACCCACCAAGCCGGATTTTATGGCACTTTTCCCCACACCCGAGGAATCCTCTTTAATGGAGATGCGAATGCGAAACAGTTGTAACGCCCTAGCCCTGTTGCTTGCGGCTATTTTTCTGGTGCCGTTGTCAGTGCGGGCGCAAAGTACATGTAGCACTTCGAGCTTGAGCGGCACCTACGTCTACGTCTTAGTCGGAGACTATTTCCGGAGCGACGCCGGCCTCTTCGTGCCGTACGCCGAGTCGGGTACCTTCACTGCCGATGGAAAGGGCGGCATCACCGGTCAATCGAGTGCGTATGTTGTCGGCAACAGCGCTCTTTCGACACTTTCTATTTCTGGGAGCTACTCTTTACTCGCGAATTGCACCGGCACCATGACTTTGAACACAGAGGTGCTCAGCCTTCAAATCGTCGCGGGCGGGCAGAGCGTCCTGCTGGCCCCCTCTTCAGCGAATTTTGGGGTTACCGGCCAGGCGTACCGGGCGGCGAACGCAGGCGGAGGTCAGTGCGGGAACGGATCTTTAAGTGGGACCTACGGGTACCTACAGTCAGGGGGCTTTTTGGCGGACTCCAATGGCGACATATCCTACTATTCTGAAGTCGGCCAAATCACAGCGGACGGTAACGGCAATCTGAACACCACAAACGTCGCCAACGCGGGCGGCGGCGGAACATCGGAGACCGGGAGCGGGACCTACACCATCAACAGCAACTGTTCGGGGACCGCCACAATCACGTATTCCGCCACCTCATCTTTCACCTACAATATAGCCCTGGGAGAGGGCAATACCTTCGTGCTCCTGGAAAGCGATGCGGGAGGGGCGATCGCAGGGACAGGGCAACTACAGTCTCCCGGATCGGTATTGCCGCAGTTCGTTTTTGGCTCCAACACCTGGTATTCGGCCCTGTACTTTACCAATTCGAACACTATCAGCGTCTCCTTCACGGTGAACTTCACCGACGATAACGGAATGCCTCTGACTGTGCCGTCGCTCGGCGGATCATCGGTTGCAGTTACGATCGCACCGAATGGCACCGCGGTTCTCGAAGCCCCAAGTACCGGAACGTTCGGTGAAGGCTACGCCACGGTTACGCTGCCCGCCGGAGTCAGTGGGAACGGCATCTTCCAGCAGACCGTGGCGGGACGCCCCAATCAACAAGCCGTGGTGCCATTGGCGAGCATGAGTTCGCCGGCTAGCAAGATCCCGTTCGACGAAACTGGGGGTGCGGTCACCGCCGTCGCCTTGGCGAATCCGACCAACGCGCCCATCAACGTCACGATCACGGTTTGGGACACCAGCGGAAACGTCATCGGCACGTCAACCGTGGGCGTTTCGGCATATAACAAAACCTCAACCACGCTGGACACACTTCCCGGATTGAGCGGCATGGTGGGCAAGCAGGGGTCCGCTCAATTCGTCGCTTCCACCGGGAGTGTCGCGGTGTTAGGTCTTCGATTTATAGCTGGCGGGGCTTTTACATCGGTTCCGGCAACCGGCAATTGACGCGGGCGGGCCGGGACTCGGTACAGTAAAGGAGATGAGGTGTGCGATTGTCTTGCTGCTCGCGGCTGTTCTCGCCGCGGCAGCCGGGGCCCAGGCCCCCGGTCCGCTTCTGCAAAATGCGCTACATCGCCACGCTCTCTCACTCAATGGCGAGTGGCACGCCATCGTGGACTCTCGCGACGCAGGGGTCTTCCGTCGCTACTATCTGAATGCCGATCCATTCAAAGATCCGGGCGTAGTCGAATACAATTTCGCGACCGCGCCGATGCTGCATGTGCCGGGCGATTGGAATTCGCAACGCGCCGACCTCCTGCTCTACGAAGGCACGGTCTGGTACGAGCACACGTTTTCCTACCACCTGCAGCGGGGGCGGCGGGCGTTCTTCCACGTGGGCGCAGCCAATTACCGGGCGCGGGTGTGGATGAACGGTGAGGCGCTGTGCGAGCACGAAGGCGGATTCACGCCCTTCGATTGCGATGCCACCGGGCTGCTCAAGGAGGGCGACAACTTCGTTGTCATCTCCGTCAACAACACACGCCACGCCGATGATATCCCAGCGCTCAACTTCGATTGGTGGAACTACGGCGGGTTGACGCGCGATGTCTCATTGATCGACGTGCCGGCGGCGTTTATCGAAGACTACTCGTTGCAGCTGGACCCCGAAACCGCTACTCACATATCCGGCTGGGTCAGAATCACTGGGGCTGCCGGCCCCCGGACGCTCACGGTGCGGATACCCGATCTGCGCATCGCCCAGACAGCCACGACCGACGCCACCGGCTTGGCGCGTGTCGCTTTCGATGCACCGGGGCTGGAGCGATGGTCGCCCGAAAGTCCGCGGCTGTATGCGGTCGAGATCGCGTCCGGTGCGGACCGCGTCGACGACGAAATCGGATTCCGCACGGTGGCGGTGCGCGGCACGGAAATCCTGCTCAACGGCCGGCCGGTTTTCCTGCGTGGCATCAGCATGCACGAGGAGGCCCCCAAACGGCCCGGACGAGCACACGGGGACGACGATGCGCGCATCCTCTTCGGATGGGCGAAAGAACTGGGCTGCAACTTCGTGCGGCTGGCTCATTACCCGCATGACGAGCATGCGGTGCGCATGGCTGATCGGCTCGGCCTGATCGTGTGGTCGGAAATCCCGCTCTGGCAGGCGGTTGCTTTTGGCAACGTAGCCGCGATGGAGAAGGCGAAGAACCAACTGGGTGAGATGATCGCCCGGGACCGGAACCGGGCAGCGGTCGTGTTTTGGTCGCTCACGAATGAATCCGCGGCCACCCTGGAACGCAATGCCGCGGTTCACGAATTGGCCGTAAAGGCACGGAGCCTGGACAACACGCGGCTGATCACCGCGGCTACCAATCAAATCACGCGGCCCGACGCGCACACCATGGTGCTCGACGATCCGATCATCCGCGATCTGGACGTCGTCGGCGTCAACGAGTACATCGGCTGGTATCAGGGTGTTCCGTCGGATCTCGACACGATGACGTGGCGGAACGCATTCAACAAGCCCGTGATCGTCAGTGAATTCGGCGGCGACGCCAAGCAAGGGTTCCACGGCGGCGCCGATCAGCGTTGGACTGAGGAGTACCAGGAGAATATTTACGCCCATCAGATTGCGGCCATTCGAAAGCTGCCATTTGCCCGCGGAATGTCGCCTTGGATCCTGAAGGATTTCCGCTCACCGGTGCGGCAGCTATCGGGAATTCAGGATGGGTACAACCGCAAAGGCTTGATCACAGACACCGGCGAACGGAAAAAGGCATTCTACGTTTTGCAGCAGTTCTACCGGGAAATGGCGACGAAGGAAGACGCCGTGAGGTAAAGCCGTGGCGCAGACACTTGTGTCTGCAGCGCCGAGACTCATCTCGGCGCTTTTGCCTTAGCCGTGAGAATTTGCCGAGCGGCGAGGCACAATCTGGCATGCCAGAGTCTCGCCGCCGTCTCCCTCACCAGTATCCGCCGGGGAAGTGGCTCTTCGTCACCTGCCATCTCCACGGCAGCCTTCCTCATGCCAAATTCCCTCCTCCCGGCAAGCTTTCAGCGGGCGCAGCATTCGTTTGGATGGACCGGTACCTCGATTCTACCCGCAGTGGTCCAAGGTATCTTGCTCAGGAGTCCATTGCGCATGTAGTGGTAGCATCTCTGAAGCGCGGTGTGGTGCGGGGGCATTACGACTTAGGGGCCTATGCGATCCTGTCGAATCATGTGCACGTGCTGCTGTTGCCGAAAATTGCACCCTCCCGGCTCCTGCAATCCTGGAAAGGAGCCACGGCAAGACAAGCGAATCTGATTCTAGGCCGTACTGGGGAGACTTTCTGGCAAGCGGAATCCTACGATCACTGGGTAAGAACGGAAGAGGAATGGAAGCGAATTGTGGCTTACATCGAGGACAACCCCGTAAAGGCTGGACTGGTTCAGCTTGCCGAGGATTATCCCTGGTCAAGCGCATCACAACGGGCCGAAGGCGCCGAGACGAGTCTCGGCGCAGCAGACACGAGTGTCTGCGCCACTCGTATAGAGCACAATAGTAAAGGATGAAGCTGACTGACGGCGAGAAGGCTATGCTAGACGGCTCGTGCGGCCCTGGCAAGCAGAAGGCTATGGAACTGCTCGTCCGCTACGCCGAGGCCTTGGGCGCGGAGCGTTTTGTCGACACCAACAATGTCGCGGGTGTGCCCGGATCTTCGTCGCTGTTCCTGCAGAATTATTACAAGCAACGCGCGGGCAATGGGGATTACGAAACCATCTTCTCGCTCTACGATCTGGACAGCGACATAGTGGTGCCGGTCCCCAAGGCCAGTTCGTATTGCTGTCATCTGCAAGGCGGCATGGACCCGGAACTGTGGCCCGCGCAGGGGATGAGCCGGGAGGCCTACGATCACTTCCGCGAAGACGAAGCCGAAGTCGCAAGCCACGGCATTCAACTGCTGAAAACCTGCACTCCATATCTCGCCGGCAACGTGCCGGTGAAGGGTGAGCACTGCGCGTGGATGGAGTCATCGGCCGTGGTGTTTTTGAACTCGGTGATCGGGGCGCGCACGAATACCGAGGGCCGCGAGAGCACCAGCGCCGCCACCATCACCGGCAAAATTCCGGATTGGGGCTTTCATCGCGATGAGTACCGCTTTGGCACCCATGCCATCGAGGTGGAAGTGCCGGTGGAGAGCGTGATGGACTGGGGCATGCTCGGCTACTTCGTGGGCGAAGCCGTGGAAGAGAACATTCCCGTGATCACGGGCGCGTGCGGGCAACCCAATCTCATCCGGCACAAGCATTTCGGCGCGGCTGCCGCGTCATCCGGCGGAGTGGAGATGTACCACATCGTGGGATCGACTCCCGAGGCGGCCACGCGCGAAATGGCCTTCGGACCGCGGAAGCCTGTCGCCACCGTCAAATATGGTGCGGCGGAGCGGCGTGCCGTTTACGATCGTCTCAATTCCAATGGCAGCGATACCAACGTGGATTACGTCATGCTCGGCTGCCCGCACTATTCCATCGAACAACTTTGGGAGGTGGCCCGTCTGCTGGAAGGCAAGAAGATCCGCAGCGGTTGCAGCCTCTGGATCTTCACTTCGCGCGCGGTGAAGAGCACCGCGGATTTGAACGGCTACACCAAAACCATACAGGACGCCGGCGGGCTGCTGATGACCGACACTTGCTCGGCCATCGCACGCGCCGTGCCGCAAGGCACCAAGGTGGTGGCGCTCGATTCGGCCAAACAGTCGCATTATCTGCCGGCGATTATGGGAATCGAAGCCTGGTTCGGCACCACCGAGGATTGCATCCAGGCGGCGCTCACTGGCCGCTGGAATGGAGACCTCGCATGAGTGCGCACACGATCACTCTGCGCGGCCGAGGGATTGTGGGCGGTTGCGCCGAGGGCGAGGCGCTGGTCACACACGAGACCATTTCCGGATGGGGCGGCATAGATCCGATGACCGGGACCATCATCGAGACGCACCATGAGCTGCGCGGCGTAAGCTTCAAGGACAAGGTGCTGGTGTTCCCTGGAGCGAAGGGCTCCTCCGGTTGGTCCAACGCGTTTCACATGACCCGGCTCACCAATTCCGCGCCCAAAGCGATGGTCTTCAACATTATGAACACCAAGATCGCGCTGGGAGCGGTGGTCACGCACGCGCCCTCGGTGACCGAGCTCGATCAGGACCCGCTCAGCGTGATCGAGACCGGCGACTGGGTGAAGGTGGATGGCGACCGGGGCGTGGTCGAGGTGACGAAAAGAGCCCGCAGTCTCTGATGCCGAGAATCTCCCGGCCTTTGACCGCCGTTACGACACCGTTCGTCCTGGCCTTCGCCCTCACACTGGCCTTTGAGCTGAACTGGACCGGCAAGGTTTATAACCTGCTCACGGCAGTCTCTTTGGCGGGTATCCTTTTCCTCTTTACGCGGTGGATATATTTTTCCATGGCCGCATCTTGCTTCTTCTGCTCCTGGATCTGGATCGTCTCCGAGCTCAAGTACCGCTACCTGGGCCTGCACCTCATTCCGCAAGATTTTGCGCTGGCGCTGAAGAGTCCGGATGTGGTTTGGAGTTTTGGAACCGGCGGCCTGGCCGTGACGTTGCTCGCCATCGCGGTCTTGGCAGCCATCCTGTGGTATGACAAGACCACGCCCACCACCAGGTTCTTTTGGATGGCAATGACTGGGGTATGGCTGGCGACCTTGGGGGCGAATTTTCGAAATGTCGACTTCACGTTTCTTAAGGCGCGAGCCAATGCGCTCCCCATTTTTGTGCAGGGTATTTATAGGCTGAACCTACGGGATCCCCATATCGGGAAGCCAAGCTTCTGTTGTCTGACCGCCGACCAAACTGCCGGCAGATTCACCAAGGCCCCGTTGGAGTTACCCGACATTATCGTCATTCTGGCGGAATCCCTTTTCGATCCGGCGCGCATTCCGGCGTTTCGGGCCAGGACCCAAATTCCGGCCGATTTTTCACCTCTCCACGTCTGGACGGTGGGAGGGCAGAGCTGGACACAGGAGATCTCCGTGCTCCACGGGGTGCCACCGCCAAAGTACGGGAGCATTTGGCCGGTGATGAACTTGTTTGCCGCGGAGAAGAAGCTCGACGGGCGGCTACCGAACATGCTCCGAGCGGCAGGATATCGGGCCACGACGGTCTACCCGAACGACGCGGAGATTTATGGCGCCCGTACATTTCACATGACGTTAGGAATGGAGCGATTCATCGATTGCCGGGCAATCCCCGAGTGTGCTGCCGTGGCGGCATGGCAGGACCGGCGAGATGCGATCTTCTTTCGAAACGCGGCTCAAATATTAAGTGCCGCCAACACGCCTCAGTTCCTTTTCATTTCGACAGTTCGGCAGCACTCTCCGCACGATAAATCTCGTCCGGCGAACTGGAAAAGCTGCGACGGAACGTTGTCACAGACTCAGTGCTCCATCCTCATGGATTTCGACGACCGGCTAAAAGACTCCATCGCGGACTATACGACGTTTCTGATGGTCTTGCGCGCGCGGGCACGGCGATCGGTTGTCGTTATGTTTGGGGATCACATTCCAGCCGACGTCGCCTACTTTTTCAGGGATACGTCGTTTATCGAAGGAGATCGCTACCGCACGGTATTTCATTTGTGGGACTCGCGCCGGGGAGACATTACCAGGCAGTCGTTAGCGGCGCTAGGCATATCCAAACCGGTGGACGTAGCGTTTCTCGATGCCCTGGTACTCTCCGCAGCGGGATTCGAAAGCACCTATCTCAGGGACAAGTTGAATTTCCTGCGGGACTGCGGCGGAAGCTTTTGCGATAAATGAAAGGCGAACCCCCGCTCCCTGACGGTCGCGGTTCGGTAAGCGCGTGCGAACGCGAGCGAATATTGTTAACGACCGAATTGTTACCGAGCCGCGACCGTTAGGGAGCGGGGGCTGGCCCTTCTCAGCGGAAGCATTCGGTGACCTGGTAGAAATGGCTGGGCGGATCCGCTATCCCCATCAGCTGCATCGCCTTTCGCTCCCATGCTTCATAAGGCAGGTAGTCATACTGGCGTTTGGCGCTGCCCTCGCAGGCCATCAGCCGGATGCGAGTCGTGATTCGCCCAGGTGAAATATCGTGTGTGTTGCCGACGAACCAGATGTGCCGCACGCGGGGATCTCGCAGCATAGCCCTGGCTCTTGCTTCATTTTTGGCGGTCAGTATCAAGTGCGGCAAATCGCGCGAGACGTACCGCAGCAGAACGAGAGAGTCGGTGTTGTACGAGTCCAGCAGTACCAGCGAATCGGCGGGACTGCTCCGCGCGCTCACCAGGTGACCGATTTCCGGCAATGGAACCGCATAGGCCTTGTTCAAGAAGTGTTCCCGGGCATGATAGGACACCACGGATGCCGCGTCTGCGATTAGCAGGAAGACCATAACGGCGAGCCCGGCCGGCCGTCGAACACTTCCGAAGCCGAGCGCGATTGCCATGATAAAAAACGGCAGTATCCAGAGGAGCCGCGCCGGGATGAAAGGATAACTTACCCAATGTGCCACGCCCAGGTAACCTACCAGGGCAGCGCCTGCCAGAATGCAGGCTAACTCTCGGTGTCGCCGCCAGATCGAAGGGACCGAGAGCGATAGAACAACCAGAACCGCGGGCACCGCAGCCAGCGCCCAGACCGGGAAGTTCTCGCCAATAGTAAACGAAATCAAACCATAGGCGATCTTCAGCGCCTGTTCGGTGGCTGCACCGCCAGTCAGCCGATAGTTCGACGAAAAACCGCTGGCCGCGATCCAGCGCCCGAAGGCATCTTTGAATTGCAGCACCCAGGGCAGGTACGCCGCTGCCGTTATGGAGGCCCAGACTGCCCATAAGCCGGGGCGCGTCCTGCCGCGGATCGCTCGAATTGCCATTGCCGCGCTGAACGCGAACATAATAGCCAGCGCGGGGGCGTAGTGGGTGTAAAACAGCCCTGTAATTGCACACGCCGACAAGAGCATCCGTTTGATGCCGGGCTGCATAAGAAACCGCCAGGTCAGCGCGACAGCGACCACCACCAGGGCCGTCTGCATCAGGTAGGATCGTCCCATCCGGCCATATAGCAGCACGGCCGGCGAGAAGCACCAGAGCGCCAGCGCGACATATCGCTGCCGCGATCCCAGACGCGCCAGCCAGAGACGGTCCATCGCCACCGTCGCCACCAGAGTCCATACGGCTGAAAACATTCGGACCCGTTCCAATATGTCTCCACCAAAGGGAACTTGTATCCATGCGTGCGCCAGCAGAAAATACAGTGGAGGATGAATGTCGCCGCGAACGATGTGGAGGATTCGTGCAACTGGCTGCACAACCGTATCGAGCGTGAATGCCTCGTCGGTCCATAGGGTCAGCAGTCCGATGTTCCAGGAAAGCAGTATCGATTGGATGGACAGAACGAGTAGCAGCGGAATCCACGTCCGCGCGGCTTCCTGGGAATGTCCCCGAACTCGAATGGTGGGAGCTTGAGTTGCCAAATTCTTGTATGGAGATTGGAATCAGTATACTAAGGCCGCGACGCCGGTTGGGGCGATCCGGCGCGACCCCCAGCGCGGCTCCCAGCGCGACACCCATCGCAACCCCGCGGGCCCTCAAGCGAGAGTCATGAACCCACACGATTCCGAATTCGAGTTCCGCGATGGCGAACTGACTCTGTGCCTGACCTCGCTTGAGCCGCATCGAACCCATGGCGTACCCACGTGCCACTTCGCCATGGTTCACGCCCAGTCGGGCGAGCTTCTCGGTAACATCAATCTGCGCACGGCTTCCACCTTCGACCTGTTCCTGTATTCCGGCCACATCGGCTATGAGGTCAGCGAAAAGCATCGCGGGCGGCGCTACGCGGCGCGCTCCGTGCGTCTTCTCTTTCCGCTCGCCAAAAGACTCGGCTTGGATCCGCTTTGGATCACCTGCGACCCCGAGAATCTCGCTTCCCGGAGAACTTGCGAAATAGCGGGCGGCAAGTTGGTGGAAATCGTCAATGTCCCCGACGGGCACGCCATGCGCCGGATGGGTATCCACCGGAAGTGCCGGTATCGATTCTGACGTTCTCTCCCGGCCTGACCCCGCTGCGATAGACTGTTGGGAATCCGTGCCGCTCCCCGGCAAGCAACGAAAGGAGATTTCCACATGAGAGTGCGTCCACAGAGTTTGGCTCTGCTGGCGGCGTTGTCCGCCGTATTGTGCGCCGTTCCGACCCCCGCCGCAGCCCAATCTGCCGCGAAATCGCAGGACCAACCGGTGCCGCGCCTGCCGAATGGCAAGCCGGATTTAAGCGGAGTCTGGGATCATCCGCGCGTAGGTGACCTGACTAAAGATGTCACGGGCAAATGCTCCGGCGAGACCCCCGGGTGCAAAAGCACTGGCGCTGGCGAACTTCCGTTCACCGCCCTGGGCCTGGCGGAATTCAAGAAGGAGAACAAGTTCGACTACGGGGTTCACTGTCTGCCGTGGGGCTATGTCCGCTCCTGGGGGACGCCTTACCCTCTGGAATTCGTCCAGAACTCGCAGCGCCTCGCGATCCTTTTCGAGCAGAACAACATGTTTCACGTGGTGCCTACCGACGGGCGCGACCATCCCAAGGATCTGGATTCCACGTGGCTGGGAAATTCGGTCGGCAAGTGGGATGGAGACACGCTGGTTATCGACACCATCGGCTTCAACGCGAAAACCTGGCTCGATACCGCCGAACACCCGCTGAGTGAATCGCTGCACGTAATCGAGCGAATCTCGCGCCCGGATTACCGGCACCTGAATTATGAGATCACCATCGAAGATCCGCAGATGTATACCAAGCCGTTCAAGAATTCCAGGGTGTTCGTGCTGATGAAACCGGGGCAGGAGATTATGGAGTATTCCTGCGATGAGAACAACAAGGAGATCGTAGAGGGCCACGTGACGGACTCCTGGACGCATAAGTAAGTCGTGTGGAGCAGCGCCATGCGCTGCTGGTCACTAGACGCGTCGGCAGCGCATGGCGCTGCCCCACAAGATCGGAGGAATGGTTGGGACGAACCATCGACGTCGCTGCGATCATCGAGCGTCAAAAGCTCGGCCGGTTCCTCATCGGCCTGGTGGTGATCTCCTGGATCGTCACGTTCTTCGACGGCCTTGACTCGAATCTGATCAGTTTCGCATCGCCTTATTTCGCCAAAGACTTCCACCTGAGCCGCATACAGACCGGCAATATCTTCAGCATGGGGCTGCTCGGCACCATGATCGGCGGATTCCTGTTGGGATACGTGGGGGACCGCATCGGCCGGCGCCCCACCATCATCCTGGCAACTGGTTCATTCGGCATTCTCACGCTGGGCTTTTACCTGGCGCACGGCTACTGGTCGCTGTTTGCGCTGCGCCTGATCGATGGCATCCCGCTGGGCGGAATGCTGCCGCTAGCCTGGGCGCTGAATATCGAATACGCGCCCAAGCGATATCGCGCCACCATCGTGACCGTCATTATGATCGGTTACTCGCTGGGTACGGCGCTGGGCGGTCCGATTGCGATCTGGCTGATTCCGATATTCGGCTGGAAAGCGGTTTTCATTTTCGGGGGAATCGCCGCTATCGCCAGCGCGTTCGTCCTCTTCCTGCTACTGCCGGAATCCATCCGCTTTCTGGCGAGCAAAGGCCGGCGGCCCGACCGCGTCGCGGCTATCGTACGGCGTTTCGCGCCAGCCGAAGCGATCCCGCCCGGCGCCACATTCGAGGTTGGCGATGAAGCTGGCCTTAGCAAAGATTTCAAGCCTTCCCTGCTGTTCCGCGGCGAGCTACGCCTGATCACGCCGCTGATCTGGATGGCTTATATCGCCAGCTCCTTCGCGGTGTTTTTCATGGTGAACTGGACGCCGCTGGTGTTTGAGGCGCTCCAATTTTCGCGCACCGAGGCGGCCACGGCGGCTTCGCTCAACTCCATCATGGGGGCGCTGGGCGGCGTCCTGCTGATGCGCTTCACCGACCGGCGTGGGGCGATCGCCATCACCATCATGCCGATTACCACATTCGTGTTGCTGCTGGCCGCGACCTTCGCCACCATCGGACACGGGGCCTTCTTGGTGCTGGAGGCTCTGATCGGCGGTTTCCTGATCGGCGGCCATTTCGGCATGCACAGCATCTGCGGGATCTTCTATCCCAGTGCGTATCGCGGGAACGGCGCCGGCTGGGCGACTTCGGTAGCCAAGATCGGGTCGGTGGCCGGACCCATGGTTGGCGGCATAGTCCTCTCTACCAAACTGCCGGTGCGGGACATTTTTGCCGTGCTGGCGGTTTGCCCGGCCATATTCGCCATCTGCATCTACCTTGTCGGCCGGATGCACAGCCGGATTTTGGGCCGCGAGGCGCTGGCGGTGACGGGCGGGGCGGACTTGGCTTTGACTAGTGGCCCGTCGCGGACTTAATCTAAGCACCGCTCCCTTTGGTCACGGCTCCGTGAAGCATTCGGCGCACGGCGTTCGGTATGCACGGTAATTACAACTGGTCGTTACCGAGATGGAATGAGAAGGCCGGTCTCCCGGCGGGATAGCGTTAAGCTTCCCAATAGGTAACGCACTCGAGGTGCAAAAGGAGACCGGCATGAAGAAGAATAGCAAGAACTCAAAGAG
>Ga0182024_10000327_pt1 | contig 120405 bp, 112 predicted proteins | sample P32metaG_FD_120480 | JGI IMG/M metagenome (GOLD analysis project Ga0182024, IMG submission 120480) | Permafrost microbial communities from Stordalen Mire, Sweden - P3-2 metaG (Illumina Assembly) | ecosystem: Environmental > Terrestrial > Soil > Wetlands > Permafrost | place: Sweden: Stordalen... | reverse complement strand
CTGCGGGGAGCGTGGAACTTCCAGACTCCGCAGGGCTGGGACACGGTCTACACTCCGGTCTTCAACATGATCGAGCGGCCCGTCGCCCCGATGCTGGTGATCCGCGTCGAGACCGATTGGTACGTTCACGACTCCGAGTTCCGCTACGTCCTCCAGCCGGGCGAAACGATTTCTGCGTCACACGGCATGCCGATCGGGCAGGTGATCTTTGTGCCGCGAGAAGAGATCACCTTCCGCGACGGCACGGAACAGGAGATCGCGGCGCGACGCCAATCCAGTCAGGCGTTCTACGACGAAAAGGCGAGCATGAAGGTCAAGACGCCATACGGAGTAGAATACAGCCCGCACTATCAGCGCACGAGCCGCCGGAAGAACGTGACGACCGAACCGCGGGGCGGGGACGCGGCGGGCGATCCCACTGCTTAGGCAACCACTTTTGTACCGTCTGTACAACCGGCCTGTTCAAGAAGCGCTCAAGTCCTGGATCACGCGCAAGTCGGAAACAGGTCGGTTCGGTGGCGCCGAGGATCGCTCCCGTGAAACGCCGCTCCCGGAAGGCACTCGCCTGGTTTGTCGGGACCTCGTTGAAGTGAACGGGGGCCTGCCAATACTGAAAAGGCCGTTGAAGCGCTTTGTGATTTGAAGGAGAGAACGATGCTCGACCACATGATTCTGACTGTCAGCAATGTCGAACGTTCGTTGGCATTCTATGAGGCCGCCTTGAAGCCTCTGGATATCAAGTTCTTCCTGCCATACAAGGGCGAAGGCGATCATCCTGATCTTTGGGGGTTTGGCGATGGCAAAAGGGCGTTCTTCTGGATCAAGCAAGGAAAGCCCGATCCGGCGTCCATTCATTGGGGGTTCATGGCCGAAAGCAACACTAAGGTCGATGAATTCTACGGTGCGGCAATGTCTGCCGGCGCCAGGGACAATATTTCGCCGCGGGCACGAGTGGAATACTATCCGGGATACTATGCCGCCGATGTATTTGACCCGGACGGGTATTCGTTCGAGGTCGTCCACAAAAGCTAGTGATGGAACCACACTTGGGGATCTGGAGCCGTCTCGAATCGCTCGTTTAACCGTGCTCGGGGAAACAATAATATTTTTACCCGGATGATATTGACAAAGGGAATTTCATCCGGGTATATTGGCTTTATGGTTTACACCGCTTTTCATGGTCTTCGCAGAGTGGCAACGGGGAGCGCGACGGACCTCGTCGAAGTTCTCAAGGGCAAGCCACAGGGTGAGCTCGTCGTCTTTGATGACTCGACAGGTTCGCAGATGGACCTCGACCTCCGCGGCAAACCGACAGAAATCGCCCACGTGCCCGCCGACATGGCAGTGGAGCCTCGCGGACGCGGCCGGCCACGTCTGGGCGTGATCCCGAAAGAGGTGACTCTTTTGCCGCGGCACTGGGACTGGCTCAACGTGCAGCCCGGTGGCGCATCGGTCGCGCTGCGGAAGCTGGTGGACGAAGCGCGGAAGACCAGCGGGGATCGCGACCGCGTCCGTGCGGCGCAGGAGGCAGCCTACCGGTTCATGTCCGCAATTGCCGGTAACCTGCCGGGATTCGAAGAAGCGACGCGAGCTCTCTTCGCGTACGACCGGCGCAAGTTCACACATCTTGTCGCGAACTGGCCGGAAGATGTGCGCGACTACGCGGTCCGGCTCGCATTCGCCGACCAGGGACCGGCGCAGACCTAAACAGGCCGACTAAGAGACCGCACTCAAGAGTGCATACAGGAGACGTGTGTCCATATTTTTTCCCTGGCGACACGTGTGTCCATTTGCTTTACGAAAGGAGATAGACGAAATGAAGGCAATCTACAAATCGAGTGAAGGCGAGCGGCTGATTCGCGAGCGTTACCAGGCGTTCCTGAAGTATTGGCCGGTGCCAAATGAACAGATCCAGGTATCGACCCAACAGGGCTCAACATTTGTCGTCATCTCGGGCCCAAGAGACGCCTCGCCGCTATTGCTGCTGCATGGAGGCGCGGCGAATTCGGCGATGTGGATGGGTGGGGTGGCTGCCTTCGCCCATTCTTTTCGGGTTTACTGCATCGATATGATCGGCGAACCCGGCCTCAGCGTTTCGGCGCGGCCGTCGCTTGCCTCGGATGCCTATGCCGCATGGCTCGACGATGTTCTGGATCATCTCTCCATCGACCGGGCATCGATCGTCGGCGTCTCGCTCGGCGGGTGGCTTGGTCTTGACTATGCGATCCGGCGTCCGAAGCGAGTCGAAAGAGTGGCCGTGCTGTGCCCCGGGGGAATCGGGCGACAGAAAGTGGGAATCGTTCTTGCTACGCTGCTGTCGCGGATGTTCGGCGGATGGGGCCGACGCAAGCTGACGGAGCGAATCCTCGGCCGGGCGCCGGTGGATCCCACGCCTCCGGTGAAGGCGTTCATCGACTTTTTTGCGCTGATCCATCGCCACTTCCGGCACAGGATGGTGAGGCTGCCGGTCTTCTCCGATGACGCCCTGCGAGGTCTGAGCGCTTCGGTGCTCGCGATTGTCGGCGGCCGCGACGTGCTTCTGGATTCGGCGCAGACGAAACGCCGACTGGAACGGCATGCTCCCGGTGCGCAGGTGGTGTATCTGCCGGAGGCGGGACACCTCATCCCCGACCAAACGGTACGGGTTCTGGAATTTCTGCGTTCGAGCCGGTGAAGAATCACCGGCGACAAGATCGCCAGCGGTACAAGTTCCGTCTAGCCTGCCAGATACCAGGGGATGTTCACGGTGTTGATGCGCTTGTTGCCCTTCAACAGTAATAACGCCCTGATGCCTTCGGCGCGCTGATTATGGAGCGGGTAGTGGTACCAGTGGTGCTCCACCAGTTCCGGTACGATCACAGTGATTTCGCGATCCGGGTTCTTGGCGCTGAGATCGAGGATGTAGTCGACGATCGGGGTGATGACGTAGCGGAACGGGGAGCGGAGGGAAACCAGCTGCGGCACAGGCAGACCGGCGGCGCGGGCCGGTTCTTCCACCAGCCGGGGCCAGGATTCCCTGAGCTCATCCTTCTCTTCGTCGAATAAAACGTGGACCGCCCGGATTTCCTTTGACATGCTGAGGGCGAATCGCAAGCCCTTCGCGCCGATCTTGTTCCAGGTATCGATCGGAACCACGATGAGCGGCTCGCAAATCGAGGCCGTCGACAGCGGCTCGCTCTCATCGACTTCCTTCGCTACCGACTGGAAATGGCGCTTGATCGCAACCATGAGGGCGATCAGGGACGGAATCAGGAGCACGGTGATCCAGGCGCCGGCGATGAATTTGGCGACCAGCACTACGGCGACGGTGAGGCCCGTGGCGATGGCGCCGATTCCGTTCACAACCATGTAATGCTTCGCGCGCGGATCGGCCGACTTGCGCCAATGCGCAACCATGCCGCTCTGGGAGAGCGTGAAGGCCAGAAAAGCGCCGACAGCGTAGAGAGGAATCAGCCGATCGGTGACGCCGCCGAACATAGTGAGAAGGATCGCGGCGAGAAGCGTGAGCGCGTAGACGCCTTGTGAATAGACCAGGCGGCGGCCCTGTAGGGAAAACGACCAGGGAAGGTAGCCGTTCTGCGCAATGATCCGGCACAGGCGCGGAAAATCGGCGAAGGCGGTGTTGGCGGAGAGCGCCAGAACAAAAGTGATGGAAGAGATCGAGGTCCAGTAGAACCATCCGCGGCCGGCGACGGCGGCGAGGAGCATCGAGAGAACGCTCTGATATCCGGAGGAGCCGGGCTCGGTGGCGCCGATATGATAGGCGCGCACCAGAAAGGCAATCCCGAGGAGCAGAGCGGCGAGGATGCCGATGATGATGGTGAGCGTGATCTGAGCGGATTTCGTGACAGGCTCACGGAATGCCTTGACACCATTGCTGACAGCTTCGACGCCGGTCATGGCGGTGCATCCGCTGGCGAAGGCTTTCAGGATGAGCCACGCGCTGAGGCCCATTGCGGCGGCAGGCATCGCGGGAGGCGCAATCACGGGGAGCGGCTGGCCTCCCGTGGCGATTACTTTCCAGACGCCGACCGCTATGAGTCCGAGAAGACAAAAGATGAACAGATAGGTGGGCAGCATGAAAACACCGCCGGCTTCGCGCACGCCGCGCAGATTGACAACGGTCAGGAGCAGAAGAATGCCGAGGCAGAGCGCGAGCGTGTGGGGCTGCAGGCGCGGCACGGCGGAAATGAGCGCGCCCACACCGGAGGAGATGCCCACAGCCGCGGTCAAGACGTAATCGATCATCAGGGCGGCGGCGGCGAGCAGGCCCGCGCTGGCTCCCAGATTTTCGGTGGCGACGGTGTACGATCCACCGCCGGTTGGATAAGCCTCGATGGTCTGCCGGTAGGAGAAGTAAACAACGCCAAGGAGAATTACGACGCTTACGCTGATAGGGAAAATCCACGCGATACCCGCGGCGCCGAGGGGGATCAGGAGGGTGAGTGCCGCTTCGGGCCCGTAGGCGGCGGAACTGAGAGCGTCGAGGCCAAAGATCGGGATACCGGTCGCGGGCCCGACGCGCTGCTCGCGATCTTCGTCGGAACGCAGCGGAGGACCGAACAGGAAGTCGAGAAGGGACACGCGACCATCATAGTGTCACGCCACCACGAGGTACGGTAGGCCGCGCCACATCGATCTCCCTGTTGGGTCGTCTTGCGTTTTACTGTACTGCGTGTAATAGTACACGTAAGTGATCCCATTCCACGTATCGTTCGAGCCCGGCGTTCCGCTCTACGAGCAAGTGGTCTATGCGGCGTGGAAGGCGGTGATCTCGGGCCAGTTGAGACCACGGGATCCGTTTCCGTCAGTTCGAGCGCTCAGTAAAGCCCTGAAGATCAACCCGAATACCGCGCACAAGGTGATTGCCCAGCTTATTTCCGATGGGCTGATCGAAGTACATCCCGGTCTTGGCACCGTTGTCGCCGAGCGGGGCGCCTCGACGGCGGCAGAACGCGGCAATCTTTTGAAAAACGAATTGGAACAGGTGGTGGTAGCAGCTCTCCGGCTGGGCCTCGACCTCGACAAAGTCACTGAAGCCCTCGCGCAGCACTGGCGCCGTCTCAACGGAACGGGCAAATCCGCTGGAAAAAGAGGTGGAGAAAAAGATGAGTAACGCGCTCTTCGCGGCAGGTCTTTCCAAACGCTTTCGCCAAGTGGACGCCGTTCGCGAGCTGACGCTCGAAGTTCCGGAGGGCAGCATCTTTGCGCTGGTCGGAACCAATGGCGCCGGCAAGACGACCACCATCAAGATGCTGATGAACATCCTCAAGCCTACATCGGGCCACGCCACGGTCCTCGGTACCGATTCGCGCCGGCTGGGCCCCCACGACTTCGCGCGTATCGGCTACGTCTCAGAAAATCAGGAGATGCCCGACTGGATGACGGTCGGATACTTCCTGGAGTATCTGAAACCGTTCTACCGTGCCTGGGATGGCGCCCGCGCCGCCGAGTTGGTGGACCAGTTTCAGCTTCCGCGCGACCGCAAGCTGCGCCATCTCTCACGAGGGATGCGGATCAAGGCGGCGCTCGCCTCATCGCTCGCCTATCGCCCCCGGCTTCTGGTGCTCGACGAGCCTTTTGGGGGTCTCGATCCTCTGGTCCGCGATGAAGTGATTGAGGGCCTGCTCGACAGCGCCGGCGAGACTACGATCTTCATTTCCTCGCACGATCTCGCCGAAATTGAAAGCTTCGCCACGCATATCGGCTATCTCGAAAGCGGCCGCCTGCAGTTTTCCGAAGAAATGGCGACGCTGAGCGCACGCTTTCGCGAAGTCGAAGTCACGCTCGACCAACCCGGCGGCTTGCCCGCGGCATTACCGGATCGATGGCCCGATCACTGGCTGCGGCCGGAGGCCGCTCCCACGATGGTTCGTTTTATCGACTCACGTTTTGAAAACGGGCGGACGCAAAGCGAAATCCGCCAATTGTTCGGCGAAGTCCGCGAGGTCACGGCCTACCCGATGGCATTACGCGCCATCTTCGTGGCTCTTGCGAGACATGGAGCGAGGTCATGAAACAGGCCCTTCATATTTTCGGTAAAGATGTCTTTTACCTCTGGCGGGAGATCCTTTTGGTCCTGGCGCTGGCAGCCCTGTTTGTATACGTCGAGACGAGAGGCGGGATCGTCGATAATCCGTTCGGAATGCTTCTCATTCCGGCCTCGTGCTGGCTGATCGCACGGCTGATTCAGGCGGAAGCATTGCCGGGCGATAAACAGTATTGGGTCACCAGACCGTATTCCTGGAAATCCCTGCTGGGATCCAAACTCCTGTTCATCGCTGCCTTTGTGAGTCTCCCCATCTTGTTTGTACAACTGGCGATCGTCATCGCGAGCGGTTTTCCCTTTTGGAACAGCTTGCCCGGCCTCTTGTGGACGCAGGTTCTGTTCTGGTTCTGCATGTCTCTTCCGCTTGCGGCGCTCTCCGCCACGATAGCCGGAATTGTGCCGCTGATCCTGACGATTTTCGTATTGTTCGTTGCCACTGTGGGTCCTCTTTTCGTGCTGCCGTTTGGGTACGATTTGGGAACGCTGCTGGGACCGTTCGAATGGGTCAAGGATGCGGTTCTCGTATTCGCCGTGGCCGCTGCTGCCACGCTGGTTCTGCGCGCGCAGTACAGAATGCGCGCGACACTCTTCAGCCGGATATTTCTGGCTGCCGGCGGCGCTGTTGCCGCGATTGCGTACATCTACCTTCCCCTGCCGCTCGCGTTCGCGGTGCAGTCGAGCATTTCACAGCAGCGGTTCGACGGCTCATCCCTGCGTGCCGGCCTGGCGGAGGCTCCCTTCAGACAGTCTCAATATCTCCAGGATTTGGTACGCGTCAGGATTCCGATATCCGTGGATGGAGTTCCACCCGGCATAGACGTTCAGACCGACGCAGTCCGCATGCAGTTCCAGTGGCCCGACGGGCGGGTGTGGAAATCAAGCCCCCGCGAGATGGTGGGATTGCAGAAGCGCGCCGTTGAAGGTAACGTTTTCGACGGGGTGATGGTCTTGAGCCGGGCGCTTTCCGATGCGGAGCGGAATCGGCCGGTAACGCTGCGTGGAGCGGTCTATCTCACGCTCTTTGGGAACGCAAGGTCGCGGACGGTTGCCGTAAAGAAGAAACCGGTCAACGTGATGGACGGCATCCAATGTTTTATGGTCACGCTGCCTGGCACTGAATTCCTGTGTCGGTCGATATTCCACTGGCCGAGCGGGGTGGTCTCCGCCAAATTCAGCGAGAATGATTTGCGTCGCTTCCGGCAGGCAATCTCGTACTCACCATTTCCGGCAGGTCTGAGTCTCGGCCCGATCGAGACGCATTCGACCGAGGGAACTCCCACACTGGATCGGGAGGTCGCGATTATCATCAAGGAACCTATCGCCCATATCCGGCGCGACTTCGAGGTGCACGGCGTTCGGATATTGGATTTTGCCCCCTTGTAGCCAGAGGCGCGGACAAATCGCCGGCGACAAGATCGCCAGAGGTACGTAGTTTGAGGACCCGCGGTCAGTGCCCGAGCGACAAGGCCAGGGGAGTGATGCCACGATCGTCCGCGACATTCGCGCCGCTCTTCTGCGCTTCTGCGTTCTGCTGCAGCAGAGCCTTCAATTGAGTGAGGTTGTTTTCACGGATGGCGGCGTAGAATCTATCCGTGTCTTTCTCCGGCACCGGGCCATGGCAGCCACCGCAATCATCGCCGGCACGCCGATCAAAATACCCAGCCTCACTTGCATCGGTCCGCGAGTCTCCTCTCGCGATATTTAACGTGGCAGTTCGCGCATGCCGTTGTCATCACGCCGGCGGCATCGATAATCTTGTCCTCATTCCTGGTTTGAGCCGCCGCCCAAGCCGTCATTCCCGCGTCCCGAAGCCCTTGAACGAACTTGGCCCAATCCGCATTATTTACCGGAACATCCAGACCATTCGAGCACTTCTGCCCAGGGCGCATGAGGAGGTCCGCAAGTTCAATGATCGCCAAAGCACTGTTGTCCACCGCTTCCCACTTTCCAAAGGAACTCGTCAGGGGGTCGGTTGCCATGTTGGGATCTTTGGCCCGCGGCACGTCCGCCGGATTCTGGTCCTGCGCGGAAAAAAACACATTCGCAGCCGGATAGAATACCCCCCTCATCAGTTGGTTAAGGGTCGCTCGCACCGGCGGTGCAGACGCTGCCGCGGCGGCTCCCCGCGCCGGCGACTGAGCCTGGGAGATCTCAATAAGAGACGTGGACATTGCGCTCGCGACGAGTAGCGCCAATACTGCTCTGCTCATTCGAATGTTTTCCCTTCTGGATGAGAAGAATTCCCCGCGCTGACGCTTGGGGCTATACGGATTTATACAGCCCCGCGCGTTAGCAAGGGGAACAATGCGCTATTGCCGGATTGCGCGCCGATTGTGAGAACGACCCCGATCGCAATCCGAGAAGTCATGATATACCGCCTCCTAGTCTAATCGTTGGGTCTACTCCTTGGCGTGTCTATTCGGTGGCGTTCGGAGCTGCGATCATGATCACGCGCCCGTCAGGCATCGTCACCGTCTCGAGAAATGCCAACGGACTGCCGTCCTTCTCGGGCCGGAATTTCACCTTGATGCTGTCCCCGTTGTGGAGGGCATTCTCTCCGGTTCTGCCGATCCCCCGCTGCGCGAGCGCCGTCGCTAAGCCCAGCGTCATCACCAACTCGGTAGTCGTGCCATCCGCGTTCTTGACCGCGAGCGCCAGAGATCCGTGGGGATTTGTAACGAGGCCACACATCCCAGAGTTCGCCTAATCATTCGTGAACCTCCTCAAAATTGCAATCGCCAGTGAGTATATCACCGCGAACAGAGGGCCAATTGTCCCGGGATGCACCGCAATTTTCACCGGGGGGAACTCACGCGCGCGGGTCGTATTGTCCGCAATTGCGCCAGAACCGATGCGGCGGTCGCCTAACGTACTCCGATAGGGGTATCCTGCAGCCGCATGTGTGTCGAGTCTCGTTCGTTCTCAAGGCAGTAATAATCGATTAGTTCGCTGTCGAGAATCAGAGGCTCTGTGATCTTCACAGTCCACGGCGCGGTGTAAGCTTTGGGATCGTCGATCGTAATCTCGATTTCGAGGCTCCCGTAGTTGGGCCGCCGGATCCTTTCGGTCATTTTGCCCTGCTCCGTGAGTGGATTTCCACTAGCATCCAGCCAGAGATCGTCGCGGAAACCGATGGTCTCCACCACCAGCGTGTCACCATCCCAGTGAGCGGTCGAGTAGCCGTTCCAGGTCGGATTGGGATCCTTTGGGAACGCGCGTCCGTCGGTGAAGATCTGGCGGTACTGCATGTTGCGCTCCATCAGAATGACCACACGCCCGGGTACCTCGAAAATTCGTTTGTAGTAATCGTCGGTCCAGATTCGCGGAGCGTCGCGCGGCATGCAGTGAACGTTCGGGTCCAGACCCTGCTCGATACGGCGCTTCTTGACCAACTCCGCGGCCCACGGCTGGTAAGGCAAAGGATCCTTCAGCGAGGCGGCGATATTGATGAACTCGCGGGAGATTTGCGTGTCCGTACACTGGGCCCCGCACGGTGTTCCGAGGTTGATCCACCCCCACATACCGGAGAGATCGGGCTTTCCGTCGGCCGTGCGCGGGGCTGGAGCCGAGAGGTTGGGCTTTCCGTCCGGAGTGTGTGGCACTCCGGCGGTCGCATAACCGAGCCACTGAGCCGAAAGCGCTGCCGGGGTCGCGGCCAAAATGAATGCGATCGCGTAACGCCACACCGGTCGCGTGAGTGTAATTCTGCTTAACATACGTAACATTGCATCATATCCAAGTCGCCTGGTCCGGCAAAAGCCTTCTGCCTCCCGGCAAACGCAGTTGCGGTCCCGAACGGCGACAAATGAGGTCTGCGGGTTCGCAGGAACTGGTCCCCGGGAACTCCCCTCAGAAAATATTTCCCGGCGGCGCAGTATTTCGCCGGACCGCTTCCTGGCAGGCATGCGGGACTGCGGCCCGCCCGCGCGTGGCCACGCAGAGAATTGAGCGGCCAGGTTCGCTGTTTTATTGGAGACGGGTGTACTCTGCTCTTGTCTCTTTGAGGATCGGAATAGCGGGATCGGCGTTCTTCCAAAGAGTAAGGATGTCGTCGTAAGCAGATTCTGCCTTTGTCTTGTCTCCCGCCGACGCGAGCAGCAATGCGCGTGCCAGCTGCCGCCGGGCCGCGGCATCTACGGGATCGCCCGCCGCCAAGCCGCGCTGTGCACGCAGTCTGTTGAATTCCCCCGCGGCGTCTTGTTCCCGATGCATGGCGAGGTACGCAAGGCCGCGGACGTACAGAGGGTACATGTTGCCATATAAGGTATTGAACGCGAGCGGGGGAATGCCGAATTCATAGCGCCGGTTGGCCTCAAGCAGGTCGATGGTTTTCGGCGCGTCGTTCCGGGCAAGTGCGGCCAGCGCGCGCAGCGTCGGCACGTAGGTTGATTGAACCTGCGTGTCTTCGGGATAGTTCTTGTTCAGCTTCGCCGCCAGTGCTTCGGCCCGCGCTCCCTCGCCCGCCAGTCCGAGCGCGAACCCGGCGGCGTATTCGACCTCGCGCCCGTCGAACGCTTTCAGCGCGGCCTCCGCTTTTTGCCGCGCCGCCTCCTTGTTCCCGTAAAACGCATTCCACACCGCCTGCGCCGCCTCGAAAACGGCAGCGCGTTCCGTCAGCTCGGCGCCTCGTGCTATTTCGATCGCTCGCCGGGAATCACGCTCAGCCTCTTCGAGGCGGCCCTCACGCGCCGCTTCCAGAGCCTGGACATGCCACATCACCATCTCATTCTCGCTTTGTGCATGGCTCCTCGCCACCACTGCCTCAGCGCCCGCCCGGTCCTGTTTCAACAAGGCGAGCCGGTAGCGAAGCGCCAATATATCCGAGGCAACGGCGTGGTGCGCCTCGGCCTCCACGAGCGCCTTTTCCGTCTCTTCAAAACGGCCCAAGCGAAAAAGCATAAGGACATTGTTGCCATACGTCACCGGTATGTCCGGGTCCATCTTGATGGCCTGTTCCGTCGCCGCGAGCCCTTGCTCGAATCGTCCCGTACCGTTTGCAGCATAACCGCCCGACAGGGAGAATGCTTTGGGATCGCGGGGGTAGGTCTCGCGCCACAATGAGATGGAGTCCCACGCTTTTTCGAGATTGCCCGTAACGTTCCGATGGTAGGAGTATTCGACGTTGAACTTTTCCGGCCCGCTGGCGCGGTCCCTGGTCTGGTACGCGCGGATGGCGCTCTCCCGGGCGAGGGACGTCTCACCTAGAGTACTGTACTGGATTGCCAGAAGACTCCATGCCGCCGCGAACTGAGGGTCGAGCTCCGTGGCGCGCCGGAGTTGACGAGCGGTTTCGTCCATCCTCGCTCCGGCCCCCGCTATGCTCGCCGAATAAGCCTTCAGGGCTTCGAGCGAAGGCGTGGTCGCCTCCTCCAGCGGAACGTTGTGTTCGCGGACCGTGGCGAGCGATTCGCCCACGCGCGAGCGAAACCTGCCTGCCATATCGCCCAGGGTTTTCAATACCTGCTCCTTCCCCGCGGCGTCCGCCTGCTGATTATCCAGCGCGTCGCCGCTGGCGCATCCATCGGCGCGCAGGTTCATGACGTAGTGGGTCCCGAAGGTTGTTATCGACCCCGTCAGCACCGCTCGCGCGCCCACGCGTTCGCAGACTTCGCGAGCCGCGTCTCCAGTCAGAGAAGCATCTGCCGGTTTGCCCATGAGCTTCAGCGTCGCGCGAATCCTCTGATCCGAGATCAGGCTCAGGAAGGGAGACTGCTGCAGCTGAACGATGAGCCCCTGACGCAGAGTGTCGTCGAAGGCGGGATCGCCGGTTTTGTTCACGAAGTCAGCGACGACGAGGGTGTCATGGTCCGTCAGCTTCGCGTGGACGGGACGGACGGCGAACCAGGCTACGGCTGATGCGGCTACCAGAGCAGCGGCGGCGGCCGAGGGAATCCACCATTTGCGTTTGGGCGGAGCCGCCGCGGCAACCGCAGGCAACGACTGCGAATCCCGCTTCAGCCGAACCAGATCGGTCCGGATCTCCGAGGCATGCCGGTAGCGCAGGTCGGGGTCGATCTCCAGGCATTTAGTCAGGATGCGTCCCAGCTCCGGCAAAACCTCTGCGCTCAGCCGGGTCGTACCTGTGCGGTCGCCAGCCGCGCGCTTGCCCGTGAGCATCTCATAGAGTACGCAGCCGAACGAGTAGATATCGGAACGCGCATCGGCCCGCTTTCCTTCCCACTGCTCCGGCGCCATATACGCCGGCGTGCCCATCAGCGCGCCTGCCTGCGTCATCTGCGTCATGGTCGGGGCATTGGAATCATTGGGGCCCGCTTCCCTCTGCGCCAGCCCGAAATCCAGCAGCTTGATGCCCCGTTTCGAGATCAGGATATTGCCAGGCTTCAGGTCGCGATGGACAATACCAGCGCTGTGGGCGGCCTCCAGGGCATCGCAAATCTGCTCCGCGTACTTCAGCACGTGTTCGACAGGCAATGGACCTCTTATCGGAGTTCCCTCGATGTACTCCATCACCAGGTAATCCGGTCCGACATCGTAAAGGTGGCAGATGTGCGGATGATTCAGAGCTGCCACGGCACGCGCCTCGCGCGCGAAACGCTCACTGAAACGCGCGCTGCTGGTCTTAATGGCGACCGTGCGCCCGAGGCGCGTGTCACGCGTTTTGTAAACTTTGCCCATACCGCCCTCGCCGATCAGGGCTTCGATCTGGTAGGGGCCGAGGAGGGTACCTGGCTTTAGCGCGACCGTCGCGGACTCGGCGAGCAAGGCCGCCGCGCGCTGGTCGAGCAGCCCCTGGCCCGTCGGAGCTTCGGCCAAAAGCGATTCGACTTCACGCCGCAGTTCGTTGTCGTTCCCGCAGGCGCCCTCGAGAAATGCAGCACGAACCGGCGGATCGCGTTCGAGCGCGGAATGGTAGAGCTCCTCGATCCTCTGCCACCGGTCCCGCGTTGCGGCCATGTGCGCCCGATTATAGCAGCGTTTTCAAATGGCAAAATATTTCTCCGGCTAAGACGATGGTCTCGGTCCGGCGCCTTGCGCCTCACTCGGGTGCCGCTACTTCGGCGCCGGCAATACGGGCCAATTGCCGTCGTAGGGCGGCCAATTGGGCACCAGCGCGTCCTGGTCAGGGTAGAACATCGAGGAATAGATGGCGCGCAGCTTGCCCTGGTCGATGACGAACCACTCGCTGAACTGATTGCGGCGCATGGCCACGCCCGGCTTGCGCAGGAAGACGCCCAAACCGAGTACCGTGCCCGCTTCTTCATCCACCAACGGGAAGCGGCGAGCGACCACCGCGTAAATGTTCGTCATGGCCCCTCCGTTCATACAATCGGTCTTGCCGTTGAAGATGCCGGCTGGGTTGTTCAATGGGCTGGCCGGCAGATTGGCCGGCGCGTCGCGTTGCGTGGTGAGAACGCCGTTCTCCAGCCGCACGCAGCCGGGATGGGCGATCATGACGTGGCCGTCACGGGCCGAGAGCGAATCGAAATAGCTGTTGGTGATGGCGATCAGGTCCTCGCGCGAAACGCGCTCGCTCTTAGGCACCACGCGCTCCACTGGCGGATTCGCTGCCAGGTTTTCGGGATCCCAGAAAGCATTGCTGGCCTGCGCGCCCGCCCCCACACCGATGCCGGGATCGCCTTTTCGGGCGAGATACCATTCGGCCTCGGCCACCTTGCGGTCGGCGACCTTCAACCGTACCGTCACCACCGCTGCGTTGCCGGAAGTCTCGGCTCCCGAGCTTTCGACCAGCGTGCCGAAATAAGCCGCGTTCTGCGTCACCGGGTCGAAATAGCGCCGCTGGACCTTACCAAGCGACTTGGCCGTCTGCCAGATCCCCTGGCCCGGCCGCCGAACCACCGCGTTCTCGGTCTGCCGATATCCGGGCGTCAGCGGCACCGATGATGGGTTGTGTTGGACGACGGCGTTCAGGTACTGGTCGAGCACGCCTTTCAGGCAAGCCCGGTCACAATCGGCGGCGAAAACAGCCGGAGTCAAAACGGCGCCCCCCAGGGCAAGAAGGAAGAAACTTCGCATGAGGAGCATTTTACTTGAACCACCGGATGTGCATCATACTCGGCATCCTGGCCCGCTACTTTCGTTTTTGCATCACCACGGCGAGTTCCCGGTAGTTGCCCTGCATCTCCCAAGTGCCCGTGTAGCCGACCGGAAGCACGAGGGAGTCGCCCGGCCGGAACTCCTGTACCGTACCATTGGGCTCCGTGAGAATCAGTTTGCCGCTCAGCACGTAAACGAATTCATCGCCATCGGTCGGCCGCACGCGGTGATTCGTTTTGGCCGGAGTCGACTCGAAGACCGACGCGCGCAGTTCTTTGCCTTCGAACAGAGTGGCTACCCGCATGTTCAACTCACCGGCGACGAGGATGTCCTTGAAGAAGTCCGGCGGAATCGCCGTCAGACCCAGGCCTGCCATCTTTTCGCGGTCGAGTCGTACCGGCGCGACACTGCCGGCGGCGAAAACTCTCGTGCCCACCGAGACGGCGAGGTAAAGCGAGAGCGCGCTGCAGAGAACGCAGGCTGACAGCTTGATCATGGATTTTCCTCCGTGAATTAAAAGATAAAGTCGCAGCGTGAAGAGTATCATGTAGGCGCGCGAAACGTTGAACGGGCTGATTTCCCGGGCGTCGCCGAGCGGCGCAAAACTTGATCCTTTGGGAACAGCAGGCCTTTAGCCAGACGGGGATCCGAACCAGCGCTCAACAATTGCGCGCACATCGAGTGAGTGGTTGTAAAACATAATTTTCGCTTTAGGGGCCACTTCATGAGTTACGTCGACGATTTGCTCCATGAAGTAACTCATCGCGGGATCGCCTGCTACGCCGCCTCCGATCAGGACGCCGTCGCAAGGTTGCGTTCTTAACTGATGCTTGAAACCATCGAGGCCGGTCTCGGGCGAGGCGTGGGTGATTTCGTACTTGTAGCCGGCGCGTGTCATCCGTTCCTGCAGGTCACTCAACCTTTTCGCAATCTTTGGGCGCTCCTCTACCGGGATCGATGGATGATCCAGCAGTAGCCCAATGTGGAAGATGGATACAGCCATGATCGCCTCCTGACGGATTTAAGGTCGGAGCCATGGCAGTCGCGTGGCTCGTCGAAACAGATTACCACTACTACGGCAATTCTGAAGAGAGAACGCGTGTCGCACAAAGGACGGATGCTGTTGAAAAAGTCGCAGTCGCTGATGCGATTCGAAAAAACTTTGGCGTCCTCAGCGTGTTGGGGAACCTGGCCTGCCTTGTCTTGCATCTCGCCGGACAAAAAAACAGCCCGTCCCGGAGCGGACTCCGAAACGGGCTGCGGGTCTGGTAACTAAAGAACGGTTAGTGTCTTTCCTGACCGCTGATGTCCTTGGTCTCGTACACTTCGCAATTGGGGCGCTCATGGATAATTTGTGGTGCGCCGGCGCGCACCCGCAGAATCCTGTCCGGCATCACCCATGGCTCGATGAGGACGTCCGGGTCCTCAATGGTCACCTGGTAAAGAATTTCATCGCCCTTCCGAGTCAGCTTCTCAAGCATGTGCATGTCGGCGGAATGAAAAAAGCCGCCGCGTCCGAACCAGGTGGTATCGACGAAGTTGGTGGAATCGATGACCAGCGTGTCGCCCTCCCATTTACCGATCGAAAGCCCGTTGTAATAGCCTTCGACCGTTTTGGCGCGCTCGCGGCCGTCGGTCGGGATGTCGCGGAATTCCGTGCTTCCGCCGCCGTAATCGCTTGTTGTATACACCAAAAAGATGTCGGTCGCAGACTGCATAATGCGCGCCGGTGTACCCTCCCGCGGCATTCCCATCGGCTGACAGGTCATGATGGGATCTTCCTTGTTGGTCCACTGATCGAGTTCCTGAACCTTGTCCCAATACTCGGGCTTGTAAGTGGGATGACTCGGCTTTGATAACCCCGCGTTGCCTACCAAGCCAAACCGCGAGGGTGAGATCCACTCATAATCCAGCCAGAAGTTGTCTTGTCCCTGTTTGCAGCCGACGTCGGGGCTGATTCCCCCACCAGGCTTCTGCGTTGGACCACACCGGCGGGTGCCGCTACCCGTAATTGCAAGAGGGGGGCCAGCCCAGTTTCCTGTCATATCCGGGTGTCCGTCGGCCAGCCGCGGGGTTACGGCGGACGCGGTCTCCGTCAGCGCCGGCTTTGCGTCGGCATTCAGAGTCCAGTCGGGAGGCTGATTGGTTGGCTTGATCGCCGCCATAATGCTTTTCGGAACCGGCACCACGACATACATCTGTCCCGTTTCCGTCCCCGTCGTCGTAATGTCGCGGACGACGGCGCCGTTCTGTTTCTCGGTCATCCTGCCCGCGTAGAACGCCTCCGCCGGGTTCAGCGGATTGTTCCAGTCCTTATAGTTGCTGTAGGTGAACTCGTAAGTCTTCGCACCCTGCTTCACGACCACGCGTTCGGCCATGTACTTATCGTTGAGCGTCACGGTCGCGATTGCGTTGGGGACGCCCGGAATCGGGTACGAGACAACGGGCTTGCCGTTCTCCCACGAGACGGAGGTTTTCCCGGCCTTCGAGACGTCGGCAGGTACCAGTTGCGGCTTGGCCGCCATTTCCGGTGGATCGCTTGTCCCCGCCATCGCGCCTTTGAACGCACCCTGCGGACTTGCCCACAGGCGAATCATCCGTTCCTCCACCGTTGCGGGCATCGGCGTCGATTTGCCTTTACCAGGGACGAGTTCGGCGCCAGGAATGTCGTCGTTCCAGGCATACGCTCCACTGAGGACTTCGACATTGGAGCACGCCTGGCCATTGGGCCGAGTGCCCGTGTACTGAATCCGCTCGCCTGACGCCCGGTAACTGATGCTGGTCCGATACTTCGTTACATTGCAGGGCTGCCCGTCCACTTGAACGGTGCCCTTGCCCTGATATTCGAGCGTCATCATCAGGTCTCGTTCCTGGTCGCTTCGGAGCATGCCCATATACCAGCCCCAGTTGAAAAGGACTGATTTCAGGTCCTTCGCGCCGGCTGCGGGGGTGTACGTCGGCCCGCCGCGCCCGCGACCGCCACCGCCCCGGCCGCCGCCGCCCGGCCCCTGCGCACCAGCCGGGGCTTGGGCACCGTCCGGCGCTTGCGCCATTGCCAAAGACAGCGTGGCGATTGCGGCAACAGCACCGATTGCGATCCTCGTCAAAGTGATATTTCGTGGAAAGGCCATGGTAATCCTCGTTTGTCCAGACTGGTTGGAAACTGGTGCTGCTTATTCGGTGGCGTTCGGGGCTGCGACCTGGACCACGCGCCCGTCAGGCATCGTCACCAGCAGGAGAAAGCCCAACGGACTGCCGTCCTTCGCCGGGCGGAACCTGATCTTGATGGCGTCTCCGTTGTGAAGGGCGTTCTCGCCGGTCCTGCCGATTCCGCGCTGCGCGAGCGCCGTCGCGGAGCCCATTGTCATCACCCACTCGGTTGACGTGCCATCGGCATTCTTGACCGCAATACTCAGCGACCCGTGGGGATTTGTATACTTTATGCTTGCGACCGTCCCCGACATCTCCTTTTCATTATGCATGTCGTACACACCCGCCAGCGAGTGATGCGCCTGCAACAAGCCGGCACCAGCCACCAACCACCCGCACAAAGCCACACATCCAAAAATTCGCTTAATCATTTTCTGCATCTCCTCAAAATTCTGATCGGCACTCTGCGCGCACAGGCCGAAGGGTCCGTTGTGCGACAACCGCAGAAAAGTATATCACCGTGAGTGCCGAACCTCAATGCCGACGCGCGCCGTCGGCTACTTGACGTAGGCCAGCAGACGGCCGGAAATAATGGCGCCAAACCAGCAGGCCAGCGAAGCCCAGGCCAGCATTTTTGCGTTGCCCCGCAGCGGCGCCCGATCGAGCTGTGGATCCTCGAATATTTGCCGGCGCATGCGTATGAGAAGGAATAATCCCGTAAACACAAACACCATCTTGAGATAGAAATCCAAACTGGTGAGCCTTGTGGTGGCGTCGGCAACCAGCATCATGGTTCCGGTCACGGCGTTTATTCCGAATGCCACCCATAACAGCGGGAACATGCGCCCGAATGGCTTAATCGGCCCGGCAGGCCAAAAACCCAGCAGAACCAGACTCAGCATGGCAGCACCGCCGGCCACGATTGACATCCCGAAGGTGTGGACGAAGAGAATCATCGGGAACGCCCAGATGGTTTGGGCTTCTTTGACCCAATGGCTGAACGCCAGATCTTCGAGAAAAACAAGAAACTTCATGTGTTATCGCTTGCCCTCCCGGCGCGCCGTACTTCTATCCACCAAATATCCGACGGTCGCAACCAGCGCCGTTCCGCAGACCACCCAGAGAATGGTCCCGACAACCAAAGACATAGTTTCCCCCTAGAATGAGTTGCCCAAAAATGGCAACATGCTTCCGAAATACATCACCCCGACCCACAGGGCCATGGCGGACGCCGCTGCGAATTTGGCCGTAAGAGGGGCGTCTTCCCCGGATCCCAGAGACCAGGGTTCGTCGAGAACGGTAAAGTACAGGGCGTTCAACCCGGCGAGCATCACCAGTCCGATTTTCCAGTAGAAGGCAGGGTTCTTCGTGTACTGGCCGGGGATTCCCACGAAGAACAACATACCAGTGACGACGTTCACGCCGAATCCCAACGCGGCCCAGGGCAACAGACGGTGCAGGTATGCGAAGGACACGCCCTTCATCACTCCCAAAACCCGCAGGTCCACTATAAACACCACGCCCACCAAAAGGCTCAGGCCAACGAAATGCAGCGTTTCGCAAGTAGGCCACATCCACGGCGTATTCGTAACGAAATCGCGCACGATCCCCGCCAGAGAAGTATTCTCCGCCGGGTCTGTTGCCTGACTTGTCCCGGATGACTCCGCCGGGATTGACGACTTCGCCCGGATTTCCTCGTGCCGAATTTCGCCGCCGAGATTGGAGGCCCGGGTCATCAAGCCGAGGGACACCAGCATCAGGACCAGGATCACCGCCAGATTCCAGTTCGGTATGCGCGCGAGGCGGCGGAATTGCCATAATCCCAACCAGGCGAACGCTCCTGTGAATAACATGAATCCAATGGCCACCAACGCCGCTGATTCATGGGTTTCTATCAGGGATTTCGATACGCCCGGCAGGGACTTGATGGCTTCCCCCGCGCCGTTTCCGCTCATGTAGGTGGGGAGCGCGATGAGAGCGACTCCGAGCAGGACAACCAGGCTGGCACGCTTCAGATCATCGCTCTTCGCGATGAGGGAAAGCAGAAACAAACCGCCGCCAATTATGTAGCCGATGGTCGGAAAATGATTCAGCAGGAGATGGATGTGTGTTAAGTCCATTTAGTGATGTCCGCGCGGCGGATGAAGATGACGAACTCCGCGACGGCGCTCGATTACTATAACACCTGGGCCTTGAATGCCGTCTGTTCCCGGCATCGCGCGTGACAAGCAGGTGGGGGCGGAAGATACCGCCGCACAGGTTGTGAATGGAAATGCCCGCCAATTTGTGACGAAATCCGGAAGTTGTCGCCGCAACCGAATCACCGACGGTACAAATGGAAATTCAGGAATTGTGCGCTGAAGAAAAGCAGGCTGAACCGCCTACTCAGCTACTTCGCGTTTGCCCGTGCCCTGGCATTGCGGGCAGTCGCCCGTTCCAGCGCAATTGAAGCACTGGCCTCCGTTGCTGGTTCCTTTGCACATAGTGCACTGGCCGGAGCCGCCGCATACGTCGCACTTTACGCGCTGTTCATCCATGCTGGTATCGCCAGCACGCAGCGGCCCATACTCCTTTCTGTTACGATGCCGGTCTGCTACGATACCGGCAGAATCAGATGCCGATTTATGAATACCAGTGCCGCCAGTGCGCCAACGAATTCGAGCTGCTCGTCCTCAAAGATTCCCCGGTTCCCGCGTGTCCCTCGTGTCAAAGCCAGGATATCGAGCAATTGTTGTCCGGGTTCGCCGTGAGTTCCGAAGGCATCAGCCAATCGCGTTTGAAAGCCGCGCGGCGCAAGCTGGCCAACAGCAGCCAGGTCAAGGACCAGAAAGTGGCTGAAGTGGAATACTTCAAGAAAGAACGCGAGGAACACGGAGGCGGATAGCGCGTTACTGGACCGGAAGCGTCGCCACCGGCGAGATGACTCCGCCGATCGCCACCGTGATGTTCTGAACGCCGGCACTTATGTTCGGCGGCACCTCGACGTTGATCTGGTAGAGCCCCGGGAGGCTGGGAGTAAGCCCACTGAACGAAACGGTGGCAGGCTGGCCGCCAATTGTTACGCTCGGCGTCGGGGTACCTGAAAGCGGACTTGATCCCGCGGGATTGCCGCTGGCGGGCTGGTTGGAGACGGCTCCGAGTCCGTTGGCATAGAGAAAGATCGTCTGGCCGCGTTTTGCGGCATTACCCGTGCCGATCAGGTGGTAGTTCGAATCGAGGGCAGCCACGGCGCTGTTATTCGTGAAGAAGGCCGGCGAAGCGGCCACCACAGGCACTGTGAATACGTTGCTCAACAAATCGCCGTCGATGGTGACCTTCACCTGCACCGACGATTGTCCCTGCAGTTCCCAGGGCACCTGGACGTTGATCTGGCCTGGACTGACGTAGGTCAGATAACCCGGCACGCTGATGCCGGCAGACGGCACATCGAAGCTCACGGTGACGAAATCAATCTGCAGCGGAAGCACGGCGCCGTTTGCCACGATGGGGTCGGTATCTTCCGTGACTGGATTTGAATTGTAGTTAACTGCCGTACCGTTGTTGGTCGTGGTGTTACTCAAGCCCGTGCCATAGATCGCGGCATACGAGCCCGGCACCAGCTGCGTGATCCCGGCGGCTGCGTCCGCTACGCCTGTCACCAAGGGCGCCGCCTGAATATTAAAGTCCGCCGTATCCGAAATGGTCGCGTCGGTAACCGTAACTTGCGGCGTTCCGATCGAGCGGCCGAGAACAGCCTCCGCGTACGCGAACCCGAACTGGTCGGTGTTGCATGTGGTGGCGATGGCCGAGCTTGCCGGAGAGCACGCCGGCTCTCCGGAGACGCTCTGGAGAGTCACGCTGCCTCTGCTACTGCCGGAAAACACGACCGGGCTGTTGACTACGGGAACGCCGTATTGGTCGACTACCTGCACGATGATGGGGCCGACATCCGTCCCGGGGGGCCCTTCACCGGGAAATCCCCCGCTGCCCACGCCTACGTTGGTTACCAGGAACGGCTGACTGGAACCCACCAGAAACATAAACGGGATGGCGGCGGTGAGTGTCGCTCCCTGCTGCAGCGAGACGATGCCGGAGTATTCGCTCGCCGCTGGAATCGCACCCGAAAGAGTCACGGTCAGAGTGCCGGAAGCGCGTGCCGCGAGGGGAAGGCTGGCAGGCGACACGGCGATTCCGGAAACCGTGGAACTGGTTCCATTGACGGTGCAGCACTTGGACGAAGCCGTCAAAGTCACTGCCTTCGATCCGATATTCGTCACGGTAAGGGTCTTGCTCATGGGCAGGGAGCTGGAAGTCAAAATGCCGAACGAAACCGTGGCGGGTTCCACGGTCACGGTCGCGGCGGCTGCTCCACCGGCGTTGAGAAGGCCCGCGCCCACCCATTGCGCGTCCACTAAATCGCCGAAATCGTCCGTTCCCACAGCGCTTTGCGAAGCCGAGTTCACCAGCATCGATTTGATCTGCGTGCCCCGCAGGTTCAGGCCGGCGTGCAACTGCTTCAGGAGTGCGGCCGCGCCCGCCGTAATCGGCGTGGCGAAACTGGTTCCGTCCGCCGTCCAGAAGCCGTTGGCGCTGTAATCGCTGCCTCCCTCGAGGCTTTGGTTTGGATCGTAGCTTTGCGTCGCCATGTACATGCCCGAAGGGGCCGGCACGTAAGGATCGTTCGGATCCGGCAGCAAATAAGCAATGTCGTTGCCGCCCGTGGCTACGAGATCGGGCTTGAGCAGGCCGTCGGGCGTCGGCCCCAAAGACGAAAACCCGGTTAGCTCGTTGGCAGTGAGTCCGCTAATGCCAACCGACTGACTCCATGTAGTCAGGTCGACTTCCGTACCTCCGGCATCGATCGAGACAGACTGGCCGGGATTTGCATCGATGTAGCTCTTGAGAGCCAGGCCCGCCGTATTGGAGATCATGACGGCTGGTCCGATGAAGATCAAGTCTTCCGGAAACACCGGCGGCGAAGAAGAGGACATGTAAAAGACGATTCCGACCGCGCCTGAAGCTCCCGCATTAATCGACTGCAGGTCGGCGCCACAGCTGCTCTGCTCGATCAGCGCAAACGCCCCGTTCAGCGAATTAGCGGGCAGATCGTTACAGGCGGTTCCGTCGTCGCCCAGTTGGGTCACATCTATCAGCGGCGCGATGTTCACGCCTTGGAAAGAAGGGTAGTTGTAGGTGTCGCTCGGCTGGGCCGGAATTCCTTTCAGGCTGGCCGGCGCGCCGCCGGCAGTCACGCTGACCGCGGGCAGAAACACGTGCGAGTTCTCGGTGGCGCCCACGGAGATCGCATCCGGGGCGTTGGAGGGCGAGGAGATGGTATTGAATTCACCCGCATTGCCCGCCGCCACGGTGACGACAGCCCCCGTTTTCGCCGCGGCTTCGAAGGCTGTGGCCATCGGATCGTTCGCCACATCGGAAACCGCGTTCGAGCCCCAGGACGTCGTGATCACGTCCATTCCGTCCTTGACCGCGTCTTCCACCGCCTGGATCATCGACTGATCGCTGGCAAATTCAGCCACGCCGGGGGTTCCGGCAATCTTGTAATTCCCCAGATAAGCTTTGGGAGCCATGCCCTGGATGGTGATCGAACCACCGGTTGTGGATACCCCGGGAACCGTTATGGGCACGGCGGCGGCAGACGATGCCACGCCGGTGCCATGTCCGTCGCGGTCGCGCGGGGAGTAGTCGTCGGGCAGGTCGTCGACCGCCGGATTACTCGGGTTCGACCCAGCCGAGAGGAGGCCAACGTAACTGCGCGCCACGATCACCTTGTGGTTCGTGTAGAGCGATGTACTACAGGGCGCGGCAAGCCCCGTATCCGGAGCGATGGTTGTGCAAATGGGGAAGCCTGCCGGCATGGGCAACGAGGAATCCTGAAAGGCGGGGTGATTCAGATCGATACCCGAATCGAGAATGCCGATCTTGGTTCCCATGCCCGCATTCGTTACGCCGCCCACCGTGGCCCAAGCCGCCGGCGCATTCATCAATTGGGTCGCGCGGTTGAGCAGAGGTTTGAATCGCCGCATGGGCCGGACCGCCGCAACCCCTGGTATACTCCGCAGCTCGTCCACACGGCTGGCGGGAGCGGTGACGAAGAGGGCGTTTAAAAGCACCGAAACGGATCCGGTCACGCTGAAGTTACGTGACTCCAGCTCTTTCTTCATGGCCGCCTGCTTGTCTTCGATCTGCCTGCGGTAAGCCACTGCGCTGGCACCCTGAAGATCGGCCCGGGCGGAGAATTTCGCGGAGACGGGCGGATCTTCCAGCATGAGAATGTAGCGATTGGGAATAATTTGAGCGGAAACCGCGGCGGAATTGAGGATAATGATTGCCAAAAAACGCGCGGCCCGGCGAGTCATGCTCATTCGACGATGATGTGACATATCCAGTTTCGATTAAACCTCATTCGACTAAACCTCAAAGGCGCAAGGTCAGGCGCGGATCAGTTCGCACACCCTGCGGGCGGCGTTATGAGAGGCGGCTTTCTTCGAGGATCCCTCTGCGGCGGCGACATACTCCCTGCCCACGCGGACTTCAACCGTGAAGCTGCGGGCATGTCCCGGTCCGTTTTCTTCCATGAGGAAGTATAACGGCCGGGGTAACTTCCGGTCGCGGGCGAGACGCTCGAGTTCGGCGCGAAAGTCGTGCGGCGGCCCGGAGCCGGCGAGCTGCGCAAGTTCTTCGTCGGGGGGCAGCGCGCAGCGCATCAGCAGTCCACGCGCCGCGTCCATGCCTCCATCCAGATAGACGGCGGCGAGAACAGCTTCGAATGCGTTCACGAGAAGGCGCTGCTTGGTGCGGCCTCCGGCTGTTTCCTCGCCGCGGCCCAATTGCAGATAGCGGCCGAGATCGAGCTTGTGCGCGGCGGCCAGCAAATGAGTGGCGCTGACGAGGTGGTTCTTCAGGAGCGAAAGCTGCCCCTCCGTAAAACCCTCGAAGCGACTAAAGAGCGATTCGCTGACCAGCAAACCGAGGATCGCGTCGCCCAGAAACTCGAGGCGCTCGTTGTCGGCCTGCGCTGTTTCAACCTGGGCCTTCTGGGTCTGAATTGCCGCAGGCTGACTCTCGTTGGCGCTCGAGCTGTGGGTCACGGCCCGAGCCAGCAAGGGACGGTTCGTGAAACTGTAGCCCAGCGCCCGTTCGAGTTCGTCCAAATTGGACTGCAATTACTTCGCTGCCGAGCCTTTTGCCTGAGTGGCGCGATCCATATCCTGCTTCGCTATATTCTTGATCTGGGCAGGGGCCTCATTGGAATCCAGCACCTTTTGGTACCAAACGATGGCGTCGTCGTACTTCTTCGCCGTGTACAGCGCGCGCCCGAGGCGAATCATGAGGAGCGGCTCGGGAAAGACATCCACTCCTTTTTGGAAATCGGCGATGGCCTCGTCGATCTTCTTTCTGTCCTGAGCGATCATGCCAAGCGCCTGCCAGGCTTGCTCCTGAACTCCGATCTTGGTCTTATTCCACTGGTCGTCCGTGGCTTTGGCGAACAACGGCGGTTTTCCAGCCTCGATAGCTTCCATGGCATCGTGGGCATACTTGTCAGCCTTTTTGAGCTTCTCTTCTTTATCCAAATCGGTATCGCGTGTTGTGGCTGCGAGGATATTGGCCAGCAGGTTGTCGGCATCGTAATTCTTCGGATCCGCCGCAAGCGCCTGCTCGCCATAGACCACCGCCTTGGTATTGTCGCCCTTCTTCTGGTATGCCTCGCCTTCAAACTCAAGCGCCATGCTCTTGTAATCCGTATCGGCGTACTTGGTCAACAACGCTTCGACGGCTTTGATCTCGTCGTCGGGAGCCTGCGCCTGAGATTGAAATACGGCTTGAACCGCCTGAGCTTCTTCTTTCGACTTCGGGCCGGGACCAGTACTCTTCTTGTCGACTTTGACCGGGGGCGGCGGGGCAGCCGGGGCTTGGGCGAAAGCTGATCCGGAACCGAGCAGAGCGGCAAGCACAAGGGATGCCAAAAGGGCTGAACGTCTCATAAAAGGAAATCTCCTGTAGTCATTTCGGAATTTTTTGCGATTCGGTTTGAGCGGCCTTGCGCGCCGGCTCCGAAGCGCCCTGCACACCAAGCGCTTCCTGGTAAAACTTGGCCGCCTTTTCGGGATCGCTGGCAGCCATCGAGAGCCGGGCGAGATATACCAGAGTCCAGGCCTTCGTTGGATCGTCGGGCGACGCGCCGAGGGTCTTTTCGAATAACTTCACGGCGTTATCGGGCTGCTTCTGCAGCACGGCGATGCGGGCCAGACCGTACCACGCCTGCGCGTGTTCCGCGGCGCTGCCATTCTGCTCGAGAGACTTCAGATAAAGTTGTTTGGCCTCGTCCAGGTTCGCACTGTTCGAGCCACGCTTCAAATAGAAGTCCTCCGCCTTTTCCAGCGTTTGAGCGGAGGGCGAGAGCGTGGGTTCGGGGGCCGGCACCGTGACTTGCTTCCCCAAACGCACCAGCGGCGCGGGGTCGAATTTGATGGCGGCGATCCGGGTGTCTTCCCTCTTCAGATCGATCGCGTCGGCCATCTCGGGGAAATAATAACGCATGCCCTGTTCCTGTTTTTCAAACACCGGAAGTTGTTCGGCGAAAAAAGGAGTCAGAACGTAACCCTGGCGCGCAGCCTGATCGATTTCACCCTTGTTCTTATCCAGACGGCTCTCCACTGCCTTGATCAGGCTCTCATTGGCGAGCAGAACGAAATCCCTCTTGAAGCCGGCCTCGAGCGGAGCGGTCTGAACGAAATCGATCAGAGATCGCTTCTGGTCGAGAGCCACGCCGTACTTGATCACGATCGGATCGATTTCAAAGTGCAGATAGGCGTGGCGAATATCGAAGATGCGCGGCTTTTCCGTTGAAGTGACAATCACGAAGGCATCGTCGCCGTAGTTCCTGGTCTGCACCTGCTCGGGAGCGCCGAGGAGGTCGACGAAAACCTGGAATCTCCGCCCCAGATAGCCGCCCGCCGGAACGCGAAGATACCCGTCGACGGCGGTGGTAGTGGCGACGATCGGGGAGTGGTATTTTTCCATCTCCTTTTCGTACGCGGGGCGGAGACTTTGCCAGAGCGCGGCGAGATTGGCCTGCCTGTAGAAATCGATCAGAAGGGGTGTGAACTCTGAGAGCGCCATGGCATCGGGCGGCACGTCCACATCGCGGGTGCGCCATGCAAAATCGGGCGGGCCCGTCACGGAAAGAGCGTAAGAGATATATTCCGAAAGATCCTCTACGCCGTTTCTCTGCATGTGTTTCCGGTAATACCGTTTGAGATCCGGAAGCACGGCAATGTTCTGTTTGGCGAGGGCGTCGCGCAGCTGGCGGCGTACGGGGCTGTTGTCCGGGAGGTCGATTCCTTCGTCGTAGCCCGCGGCATTGGCCGCCGCGAGAACCGCAAAGAGGTTCTCACTGACGCCGAGCGTGAGGTTTTCCGCGCCCCGGAGCCCTGGGCTTGGGAACAAGGAGACACTCAACAGGCAAACCGCGGCAAGGAAAAGTGTTCGCAAAACGTATTAGTTTACCATTTAACAGTCGTGTTGACAGAGGCAGCCCAGCAACCCCGAATCCTTATGGTTTCCCCGGAAGCCGGCCCATGGGCCAGGAGTGGCGGGTTGGCCGATGTGCTGGGGGCTCTGCCGAACGCTCTGACGCGCATGGGGCACCAGGTGGCCACGGTGATTCCGCGGTATATGGATGCAAAAAACGCCCCGGCGACGCGCGTGATCCGGGGTCTCCGGATACCGCTCGGCGGGCGCACTTTCGATGTCGCGATATGGGAGCTGCGATCGGCCGCACAGACTTTTTATTTTGTGGACCAGCCCGAACTGTTCGACCGCCCCGGACTGTACGGCGACCAGGATGGTGACTTCCCCGACAACCACATTCGATTCGCCCTGCTCTCGAAAGCCGCTCTGGAAATTGCACGCCGCTTGTTCCCCGCAGACATCATTCATTGCCACGACTGGCAGTCCTCTCTTGTGCCCGTGTACCTCAAAGATCCGCGGATCGTCGACCCGACCTGGCTCGCCACCCGAACGCTCCTGACGATTCACAATCTGGGCTACCAGGGTATATTCGACCGGAGCGCAGTTGCCGACATCGGGGCGCCCGGTGAATTCGATACTCCAGCTGGCATGGAGTTCTGGGGCCGGATCAACTTCCTGAAGGCCGGGATCGTTTTCGCCGATGCGCTGAATACAGTGAGCGAAAAGTATGCCGAGGAAATTCAGACGCTCGAACTTGGTTTCGGGCTCGACGGACTGCTGAGGGAGCGCCGGAACATCCTGACAGGGATCGTCAATGGGGTCGACTACAGCCGGTGGAATCCCGAAACGGACCCGTTTATCCCAGCCCACTATTCGGCCGGCGATTTGGCCGGCAAACAGATCTGCAAGCGTGAACTGTTGCGGGAAATGGGACTGCCGGAACGAGCGATCGACCGGCCCTTGCTCGGGATCGTCTCTCGATTCACGGGGCAGAAAGGCTTCGACCTGATCGGGGAGGCAGCGGACCACCTGTTTCAGGACGACGTTTGTCTGGTGGCACTGGGAAATGGAGAAGCGCGCTGGGAGGATCTCTTCCGCTCGCTTCAGTTGGAGTTCCCCGACAGAATTGCGGTCACATTTGGTTATGACGATCCGCTCGCGCACCGGATCGAAGCGGGCGCGGATATCTTTCTCATGCCCAGCCGCTATGAACCCTGCGGATTGAACCAGATGTACAGCTTGCGCTACGGGACCGTTCCGGTGGTACGGGCGACTGGCGGGCTGGAGGATACGGTTACCGGGTTTCCGTCGCCGGAAGCCACAGGCTTCAAGTTCGTTGATTACAATGGAAAAGCGCTACTCAACGCGATACGGCTGGCCTGCCGGAGATGGACCGGCAAGAAGGCGTGGGCTGCCATGATGGTGCGGGGAATGAGGCAGGATTATTCGTGGACGGCGTCGGCGGGCGAGTATTCGCGGTTGTACCGGAAGATTGCATCTTCCGGAGCGGCAGGTGACTCTAATCCAGGAGACGAGGATTTAAATGGCAGGATCAAATACGCTTAACTTTACCGATGCAGGCTGGGACTCAGATGTGTTGAAGTCGGCCGAACCAGTGCTGGTGGATTTTTGGGCCACCTGGTGCGGCCCTTGCAGGCAGATGACCCCGATCATCGATCAGCTGGCCGAGGAATATCAGGGCAAAGCCAAGATCGGCAAACTGAACGTGGACGAGCAGGGCCAGACGGCGATGCGATACCAAGTCCGGGGAATCCCAACGCTGCTGCTGTTCAAAGGCGGCCAACTGGTGGCGACGAAGGTGGGCGCAACCGGCAAAAGCGACGTCCAGAAGATGATCGACGAACACCTCGCATAAACCGTAGCGCGCCCACTTGTGCGTGCCGTGTCGGCACTTACCTTTAAATCCTGAAGAGCCACTTGTCCCAGGCGATCAGTTTGCGCTACTTGATCGCCAGGCCCTTGGCGTCTCTAGTGAAGTGGATTGAACAAATAGTTCAGCGATTCCGGCGATGGCCCCGAAGGGACCGCAAACAGGGCCGAACGGCCACGCGCAAGCCAGGAGTCGCCGGTTGACCGGGTTACGTGGACGTCCTCCCGCCATTTGTCCGATAGTATTTTCGGGAGCAATTCCTCCCTTGACACGCTGTCCGCCACGCTGGTCCTGATGAGTTGGTACGTATCCGGAAAAAGCTTTGGGTCGCCCTTCAGACTGGCAAGCGCTTCCAACAACGCCAGCGCCGGATGTTCGGAGAGGCAGACTATGCGTTTACCTTTGGCTGCCGTGTGCCACCGGCCGTGGGTCTTCTCTCCCCCAAGACCGGCGAGGTCGCCGTGATTGCTGATACGCCAGAGCACCCGCGGCTCCGTTCCATCAGTCGGCTCCTTCTTAACCGCTCAACCATAGACGCCCTCATCGATTGCCACAGCATGCCCTCAATCAAGCGCCCGCCCGCGTCGGTTCGGAGCAAACTCAGCGGATGCCGGCCGCCTATGCGGTCGTCCCCGGTTCGCAGCCAAAGCAATGCTTTGGAGTGATCGCCGAAGACTTCATCCGCCAGCGCGACAATGCGCGCTACCCTCACCATACGATCTGTTTCCTCGTGTTCCGAATATTCGTCGCCATAATGCCTTGCAGACATTGTTCCACAGCACGGTGTGGCACAATTTCTCTCGCGCGAAATCTCCTCAAATATCGACCCAGGCGCGGGTCCGGGAGCTCTCCAGTACGGCATCCAGAATCTCCAACTGCCGCAGGCCGTCTTCGAATGTCGGATATTCCACCGCGGCGTGCCGGTCCGCCACGGTCCGGTAAAAACGGCGGAACACCTGTTTGAAAGTGTCGTCGTATCCTTCACTGTGTCCGCCGGGCAGATCGGCAAAGCTGCGCGCTTTCTCATGCAGAAGCGCCGGATCCTTAACGACCACCTGATTCGGCACATTGCGCTGGCCGATCCACAGTTCATCGGGCTGCTCGCCATTCCACGCCAGGGAAGACTTCGTCCCGTACACTTCGACGAAGAGGCGGTTCTTGCGGCCAGCCGAAACCTGGCTCACGGTCATGGCGCCTCGAGCGTTATCGCCGAGCCGGAGAATCATCGAGCCGAAGTCTTCGGTTGTGACGGGGACTTCCGTGTAATCGCCGGGGGCCGCGGTCTTGCCGGAGAAAGTCTCCACCGAGGCACCGCCTGACAAGACAGGCTTCCGCCGCGTCTTGTGGAAGGTTTGCAGGTCGGCGCACAACGCCGTAATGCGCAGTCCGGTGACGTGCTCCACCATGTCGCACCAGTGCGTCCCGATATCGGCGAAAGCGCGCGACGGGCCGGTCTCGATACGCCAGTTCCAATCTGTGTCGTAGAGCAGCCAGTCCTGCGAGTAAGTACCCTGCACGACCTGAATGTCGCCGAGTTCGCCCGCCTCGCGGATTCGCCGCATGTTTTGCACCTGGGGGTAATAACGCAAATTGTGAAAGGTGCAGTTGGCGAGATTGCGCTCCTTCGCGAGCCTGATCATTTCACGCGCCTCCAGGACCGAAGTCGCCAGCGGTTTCTCGCACAGAACGTGCTTACCCGCTTCGAGGGCAGCCTTCGCCATGGGGAAATGCAGCGAATTCGGCGTACAAATGTGGACCGCGTCGATAGTGGGATCGGCGAGAAACTCTCTGTAGTCCCCGGTGGCGCGCTCGATCGAAAGCTCATCGGCCAACTTGCGTGCCTGGTCTAACGTTCTGGCCGCAATACCGGCAACTTCGATGTTGCCCAGGCGGCGAATTCCCTCAGTGTGGACGCGGCCCATGAAGCCGGTACCGAAAACAGCGGTCTTGATCTTTTTCATGAAACCTTTTCTCGCAAGCGATTATCAATTATGTACGAAAGAGTGCCAAGCGTCTGCGCGGAGAGATTGGCACGACAGCTATATTGGAATTTGGTACCTGATGTATGGTTATAAAGATTCGTTTCGCCAATGGATCGGTTGTCTCGCGCCGGGCGGGGAAGAACCGCCGGTTCGCGACCCTGGCTGCCAGTGTGTTGACGATGGTATCGATCAGCTGCGCTTCGCTCGCCATTTGGCGTATCGGCACGGACCTCGAGTGGGCCGGCGATTTCGTATTCCCGAACGGATTTCTATCGCACTGGCAGGTCTGGCTGGGTGTCGCCATCTCGGTGCAGTACGCTGGCTGGCGGCTCAGCCGTTACGCCAAGCGGGAAATCGCACCGGAGCGGGAGCTTGAGACGCCCGCGAAAGAGGCTGCGGAGGCCCGCGCCACTGCCAACGTTTGATCCAACAGCGGCGACAATTTCGTGCTTTGGCGACTTGCCTGACCTGATATCCTACGCATAGAGTCGGGGTTTCCCATGCGCTACGACACCAGGTACCGGAGCCGCAGTTCCCTCTTCAATTGGTCGTTCCCGATCGGCGTGAAATGGCTCGTTATTTCCAACGTCGCGATCTACGTTGTCTTCTTCTTCGTCTCGAAAACGGCCGGCTTCAGCGGTAACGGTATCTACACCCGCCTGCTCCTCGACCTTGTCCCGGCAGCGGTAATTCGCGGCGCTGTGTGGCAGCTGGTGACTTATCTGTTTCTGCACGACTTGGGCAGTATCTGGCACATAGTCTTCAACATGCTCACGCTCTGGATGTTCGGGGCGTCGATCGAAGAAACGTGGGGCACTCGGCGATTTCTGCGTTATTACTTTTTGTGCGGAACGGGAGCGGGCGTATGTGTGGTTCTGGCAAACCTTGCTTTTGGCGATCCGTATCAGCGCGTGATTGGCGCCTCCGGGGCGATATACGGCCTGTTGCTCGCCTTCGGAATGCTCTTCCCCAATCAGACTGTCCTGTTCAGCTTTCTGTTCCCTATCAAAGCCAAGTACATGGTCATGATTTTCGGTGCGATTGCCTTCATGAGTTCGTTCCAGAGCGGCAGTGCGGTGAGTAATCTTGCGCACCTCGGGGGCATGGTGTTCGGATTCGTCTACATGAAGACGCAGTTCGGATCGCGCATCGGGGGGAATTTCGACTTCGATTTTCAGCGGCGATGGAAAGAATACAAACTACAGCGCGCGCGGAAGAAGTTCAAGGTTTACCTGAAGAAGCACGGATCCGACAGAGACCCCTGGGTCAACTGACGCCGCGCTTCCCTGAAACCTTCAGCCAGCCTCATCAATCTCTCGTATCATCTATAGAGAGCGGGTATTAGAAGAGAGAGTGCGTATGAAAAAGTGGATACTTGGCGCGGCGGCGGCGCTAACCCTGATCGTTGGTGTTTGGGCGCAGGACAACCCCAGCAGCGAGACCGTGGCCAAACCTCGCAAGAAGGCGCCGGCCGACACCACAACCGGAAACACTCCGGCCCCCGACAGCGACCTCGCGCCCATTCCCTCCAAGCTCAGCCCCAAGGCGACGAAGGGGAACGAGACCGAATCGGACGCCAGTTTCAAAGCCGAGACCAACATCGTGAACGTCGACGTTCAGGTGCTGGACAACCATGGTAATCCGATTCCGAATATCCCGCGAGACAAATTCCGCATTCTCGAAGACAACGTGCCCCAGACGCTTACGCAGTATTCCGTTGCGCAGGCGCCGATGACGGTCGCGATGGTGATCGAGTTCAGCGCCCGTTATCAGGCATACTATTCCAGCGGATGGGGCCAGACGCTGACGGCGTCCTACGGATTCGTTTCGACTCTGAAGCCGGACGACTATGTCGCGGTGATCGCCTACGACCTCCGCACCACGATCCTCAGCGATTTCACGAACGACAGGTCGAAGACCATGGAAGCGATGCAGCGCCTTCGGATCCCCGGATTCTCCGAAAGCAACATGTTCGACGCACTGGCCGATACAGCCGACCGCATGACAAAGATTGAAGGCCGGAAAGCTATTCTGTTGATCGCGTCGGGCATCGATACCTTCAGCAAGCTCACCTACGACAAAGCGCGAAAGGCGTTGCAGGAGGCGGGCGTGCCCGTCTATTCGATCGAGATGCTCCAGATACAGCGCATCATGGCGGAAAACAGAATGAGCGCGAGCCAGAATCTCGACTTCCTGCAGGGCGACAATGAATTGAAGACATTCGCGAAAGAGACCGGGGGCCAGGCGTTCTTCCCGCGCTTCCAGGGTGAGCTGCCCGGCGTTTTTCAGGCCATTTCTCAATCTCTGCGCAACCAGTACTCGCTCGGCTATTCGCCCAACAACCAGGCGAAGGATGGCAAGTTTCGCAAGCTCACGATACAGCTGGTGAATCCGGGAACGAACGAGCCGTTGAAGATGCTGGACGAAAAAACCGGCAAGCCGATCAAGTACACAATTTTGGCGAAAGCCGGTTACACGGCGCCGCGCGCAGTCGAATAAACATCGGGCCACAGTGAAGGAAAATTCAGAGAGACAAGTCAAGAACTCCATCCGCTGTTCTTTCATACGGATGCGAATTCATTGACAGTGTGATGACAGCTCTGTTACTTTTACTCGGTCCCCGCAATGAAAAATGACGCTCCGCCCTCTACCAGAATTTTGCTTGTCGACGATAACGCCCGGGGGCTGACAGCCCGGAAGATGATTCTGGCGGATCATGGTTATGGAATCGAAACGGCGCTGAGCGGCGAGGAAGCTTGGGAGATATTTCAAAAACATCAGTTCGATATCGTGGTGACGGACCTGCGCATGGGGGGAATCGACGGCGTGGAGCTGATCCGACGGATTCGCGCGACAGATGCGCCGGCGCGTATCATTCTTCTCTCGGGCTTCATCGACTGTTTGGGGTTGACGCCGGAATCCACCGGAGCAGACGAACTGATCAACAAGAGCAACAAGGAGGTTCCGGAGTTGCTGCGCGCGATCCGGAAACTAGCCACGCCGCGCCGGAAAAAACCGTCGTCGCAGATTGGCGGCAGGAAGCGCGCAGTAACCGCCGGTTGAAAGTGCCCAAGCCCTGGTGGGGCAGGCATTCAACCTGCCAATTCTTCGTCGGCATCATGCTGACATTCACGACACCGATTTTCCCTGCGCCTCCCGTCCCCACAAAAGCAATCCAACCCGCGACCTCCGACCAGACCATCGCCTCCCGCTGGCTGAAAACGATGACCCCGCGCGAGAGAATCGCGCAGCTCATCGTCATCGGCTTCAGCGGGCATCCCATGAACACCCGCACCCGCGAGTACCGCAAGTTCGTTCATCTGGTTTCTCAGGAACACGTGGGCGGCCTTATTCTGGTCAACGTTTCCAATGGCCGCACCGTAGCAAAAGCCGATCCCCTCGAAGCCGCCAGTTTCATCAATCGCATGCAGCGGCTGGCGAGGATTCCCCTCCTCGTCTCCGGAGATTTCGAGCGCGGCGCGTCCATGCGCGTGGACGCAACGACCATCTTCCCGCACGCCATGGCGTTCGCGGCGTCGCGCGATCCCAGGGAAGCGCAGATCGAAGGCGAGATCACGGCGCGGGAAGCGCGCGCTCTCGGAGTACAGTGGCTCTTTTTCCCCGATGCCGACGTCAACAACAATCCCGACAATCCGATCATCAATATTCGCTCGTATGGCGAAAATCCCGAGGACGTATCGGCCTTCGTTTCCGCTTTCATTACGGGCGCGCACTCGGTTCCGGGCGCGCGCGTGCTGACGACGGCGAAGCACTTCCCCGGACATGGCGATACCGCAACCGACACGCATCTGAACCTCGCCACTATCGGCGGGGACAGATCGAGACTGGAGGAGGTCGAATGGGCTCCCTTCCGGGCGGCGATAAAAAGCGGCACGGATTCCGTGATGACCGCCCATCTCGCGGTGCCTGCGATCGACAGTGCCGATATCCCGGCGACGCTTTCCCCGAAGATTCTTACCGGCATTCTCCGAGAGGAACTGGGGTTCAAGGGCATTATAGTGACAGACGCCCTCGAGATGGGTGGTATCGCGAAGGGATTTTCCACGGGCGAAGCGGCCGTACTGGCCCTTCAGGCGGGCGCCGATGTGCTCCTGATGCCTCCCGACGGAGAGGTGGCAATCAACGCCGTGGCGGCAGCGGTAAAGAGCGGGCACCTCACACAGAAACGAATCGATGAAAGCGTCATGCGGATACTCACTGCCAAAGCGCACGTCGGTCTGGCGACGAAGAAGCTGGTGGATCTCGAGGCGGTGCACTCGGTGGTGGATTCGCTGGAGAGCAATGCCGTGGCGCAGCAGATCGCCGACCGTTCGGTCACGCTGGTCAGGAATCAGAATGACTTCGTGCCGCTGAAGCCTTCCGCCGCCACTGCGTTCTTCATTCTCGCGGAAGGAAGCGCATCAGTTGAGGGGCAGGCATTCGCACTCGAAGTGCGGAGGCGTTCGGCAATGGCCAATGTCGCACTGCTGGACACAAGGATGTCGGATGCGGATCTGCAATCGGCAGTAGAGCACGCGTCAGCTGCCACGCAGTACGTCGTAGTTGCCTTCGCGTCAGTGGCTGCATACCGCGGAAGCGTGGCGCTGGGCGGCGGTTTTCCGCAGTTGGTGCAAAACCTCGTGGCGACGAAAAAACCGGTGGCTTTGATTGCAATGGGAAATCCCTATCTGTTGCGAAATTTTCCCGATGTCGCAGCTTACATGACCACATACAGCACGGTGCCGCCGTCTGAAATTTCAGCGGTGAGAGCGCTGTTCGGGGAGATTCCGATCGGCGGCAAACTCCCCGTCAGCATTCCGGGCTTTGCCCAATACGGCGACGGAATCGGCATCGCAGCTTCTTATCCTGTTACCGACCCGCGCTGACTTAGTCGAACCGAAGCGAAATGGAGGGATCCACCCTGCTCGCTGCCCGGGCCGGGAGATAACAGGCAAGTAGCGCAACCACCAGCATCAAAGCCGGTACCGAAACATAAACTAACGGATCGCCTGTACTCACACCGTAAACCAAACTGTTCAGGAAACGGCGCAGGGCCAATGAGGCCAGAGTTCCCAATGCCAATCCCGCGATGGCAAGCCTGATTCCGTGGCGCAGAACGAGCTTCGCGAGCTGACTCCTTTGCGCACCAAGAGCCATTCGAATTCCGAACTCCCGGGTGCGTTGCGCCACGGACCATGACATCACCCCGTAGATTCCGACAAGGGCCAACAAGAAGGCCAGAGCCGCAAAGGTAGCCGGAAGGCCCATGGTCCAGCGGCGAGTGCGAGCCGATTCACCGGCAATCTGGTCCATGGAGCGGACATCGGAAACAGCCAGTTCGGGGTCGATTGCGTGGAGCGTTCGTTCTACGTTGCGAGCAAGCGCCAGCGGGTCGCGCGCAGTCTTTACGATCAGGTACCCGGCGAAAAGATTTGGGTAATATACGTCCAGGCTGGATTCTGAGTCGAGGCCAAATTGCTTGACGTCGCCCACTACGCCAACGATGGTCGACCAAGTCGGGTTTGGGCCCCACGGCCCCGTGATGAACTTCAACCCGACAGGATCTCTTCCCGGCCAGAACCGCTTTGCCATCGTTTCGTTAATAACGACGACCGGCTGATTCAGATCGCGTTCCGAAAAAATGCGCCCAGATCGGACGGGGATCGTCATCGCCTGAAAATATTCCGGACTGGCGGTTCGGATTTGCGCGGTCGGCAGTGAATCCGGGTTGATCAAAGGACTGCCGGGAACATTGAAACGCGACGCGTTGGCACGATTGGCGATCAGAGGCAGAGCATTGGTAACCGCAAATGTCTGAACGCCAGGCAGAGACAGCAGCTTCTGCTGCATGAGATGGAATAAGGGCTCGGGCTTTCGCGACGGCGGAACCAGGATTCGCAGCGTGAGAACGCCGCTGGAACTGAACCCCGGATTTACCTGCATGAGGCGGACATAGCTCTTCGCCAGGATTCCGGCGCCGATCACCAGCGACAGCGTCAAACCAAACTCGAACACGACCAGCGCGGATCGGCTACTCATTCCGCTGCCGGTCACAATGGCGGTCTTAATTACCGATTGAGGATCGGCGCGAACGGCCTGGATCGCGGGAGCCATCCCAAAAAAAATTCCCGTCGCGAACGAGATCACCACCAGAAATATAACGACTGCGGGTTCCATTTGCGCGCGGGCCGGAGGAGCCAACAGCAGGCCGGCTTTTGCGAAAAGACAGCCGCATACGCCGCCGAGCAGAGCCAGCACGAGACTTTCCGTGACGAGCTGCCGCCCAATGCGAAGCGAGCTGGCCCCCATCGCCGCGCGAACGGCCATTTCTTTTGTTCTTGCGGATGCGCGCGACAACAACAGGCTGGCGATATTGGCACATGCGATCAGCAGAAGCAAAGAAGCGGCTCCGAGCAGGAGAAGCAGCACAGGCCGCACCTTCCCGGTCAGATCGTCCTGCAGCCCTGCTACCCGGATTCCCCAACCTGTGCTGGTGCTGGGGTTTTGCGCGGCAAGGCGCTTCGAAACGGTCCGCAAGCGCGCCTCTGCCTGATTTTCACCGATTCCCGGAGCAAGTCGAGCAACAAACCCAAGCGCGTGTCGAACCGGGTTCGTCAACTCGTCCGCCAGCAGCGGGCCTTTTGGAAACCAAGCATCGGCCCAATCGGGAAACTGCACCGCGGACGGCATCACTCCCACCACTGTGAATAGATTTCCGTCAAAGCGAAAGGTTTTCCCGATGATGCCGGCGTCGCTGCCGAAGTAGCTTCGCCACAATCGCTCACTGAGAATCGCCGAGCTGGGCTCCTCGACTGGCGCGAAGCCTCGTCCCATCAGCGGTTGTGCTCCCAACAAAGGAAACAAATTGGTGGAAATGAAATCCGCATGAACGGCCATAGCTTCCGCGCCGGGCACCCGCAGATTCCCATCCCGAGGTACTGATCGGTACCAGGCTGTTTGTTGGAAGACATCATGCTGTGTCTGCCAGGACTGCAGTTCGACGGGGGATATCCCGATTTTGGCGTACTGCGGCGAATACGTGTCCCAGACAGCGAGCAGCCTCGATGGATCTCGAAATGGAAGCGGCTTCAGGAGAACTTCGTGGACGATGCTGAACACCGCGGTGTTGGCGCCGATGCTTAAGGCGAGCGCGAAGACAACCAGCGCGGAGAAGACAACGTTTTTCCGAATCATCCGAACCGCGTACCGGCAATCCTGAAGGATGTCCTCCAGGAACCGTGTTCCGCGGGCGTCGCGGCACTCCTCGCGCGTTTGGTCGATTCCGCCAAACGCCCGGCGGGCATTTTGATATGCGTCGCCGGAAGGCATTCCGGATTTTCTGTTTCGCGCCGCTTCGCACTCCAAATGAAAACGAAGCTCCTCCTCCATTTCGTTTTCGACATCTTCGCGGCGAAAGAAAGCACGGAGCCGATACAGCAAGTCGTTGAGCATCGGATCTTCCCTCCCTCTCAGCCTGTGTCGAGCACACAGGCCATTGCGGCCGTCAGTTTGCGCCAGGCATCCATCTCTTTTTCGAGCTGCCTTTGGCCCTGGCGGGTGAGTTCGTAATACTTTGCGCGTCGGTTGTTCTCCGTAGTTCTCCAGCGGGCCTTCACCCAACCGCGACGTTCCAGGCGATGCAGTGCGGGATATAGCGAGCCTTGCTGTACCTGGAAAGCATCCCGTGAGATCTGCTGAAGCCTTTCGGAAATGCCCCAGCCATGGAGGGCCTCCGTTGCCAATGCTTTCAGGATCAACAGGTCCAGAGTTCCCTGCGGCAGGTCCAGTCGATCAGCCATCTATTTCCTCCCCTGTCTCTTCTACAGGAACAGTATAGCCTATTCTGTAGAAGCAGCAGGGGAAAAAGTAAAGCCGTGGCGCACGCGCTCTTGCGTGCCGCATCGGCACTTTTGCCGACGCCCGGGGTGTTCAAGAAAACCGGTGTCGAGATGAGCCTCGACACGGCACGAACGAGTGCGTGCGCTACAACTTCTGAAAGAATCAAATCCGGCAGATCAGCAATTCGCGCTCGTAGATGATCTCGGGCGGAAGGTGATCGTGCAGTTCGATGAACAACTCTTCGTGTCCGATCACTTCGGCGCGCCAGGCATTATGGTCGAAGGCCTGTAACTCGTCGAACTTCTCGCGCGGAAAGTCCATCCCCTTCCACTCGATGTCCTCATAATGCGGGACCCATCCGATCGGCGTCTCCTGTCCCACCGCGCGGCCATGCGACCGGTCGACGATCCACTTGAGCACGCGCATATTCTCGCGGAAGCCCGGCCAGATGAACTTCCCTTCGGCATCCTTGCGGAACCAGTTCACGTGGAAAATGCGCGGCGTCTCGCTGAGTTGCCGGCGCATCTTGATCCAGTGCCGGAAGTAGTCGCCCATGTGATATCCGCAGAACGGCAACATGGCCATGGGATCGCGGCGCACCTTGCCGATCGTCCCACCCGCCGCAGCCGTCATTTCAGACCCCATCGTAGCCCCGACGTAAACGCCCGCGGTCCAGTTGAACGCCTGATAAACGAGCGGCATGGTGGTCGCGCGGCGTCCCCCGAAGATGAACGCGCTGATCGGCACGCCGTTCGGATCTTCCCAGGCAGGGTCGATGGTTGGGCACTGCGACGCCGGCGCCGTGAAGCGTGCATTCGGATGCGCGGCCTTGGCCCCTGTCGCAGCGGCGATTTCCGGAGTCCACTTCTTGCCCTGCCAGTCGATGCATTCCGCCGGCGGCTCGTCCGTCATTCCCTCCCACCAGACGCCTCCTTCGGGCGTGAGTCCCACGTTGGTAAATATAGAGTTCTTCGCAAGAGTGGCCATCGCGTTGGGATTCGTCTTCACCGACGTTCCCGGCGCTACACCGAAGAATCCCGCTTCCGGGTTGATGGCGTAGAGACGACCCTTTGCATCCGGCTTGATCCAGGCGATGTCATCGCCAACCGTCCAAACCTTCCAGCCTTCGAAACCCGCGGGCGGCACCAACATGGCGAAATTCGTCTTCCCGCATGCACTGGGAAACGCCGCCGCCACGTACGTCTTTTCACCCTGCGGATTTTCCACCCCGACAATCAGCATGTGCTCGGCCATCCAGCCCTCGTCGCGGGCGATGTTCGACGCGATGCGCAACGCGAAACACTTCTTGCCCAGCAGGGCGTTGCCGCCGTAGCCGGAACCATACGACCAGATCTCCCGTGTTTCGGGAAAGTGGACGATGTACTTCTCCTTATTACACGGCCACGGCACATCGGACTGGCCAGGAGAGAGCGGAGCGCCCACCGAATGCATGCACGGGACCACGCGCTTGAAATCCTTGTCGATCTCGCGGAAAACCGGCAGCCCGATGCGCGCCATGATTCGCATGCTGACTACTACGTAGGGTGAGTCCGTAAGCTGCACGCCGAGCTGAGCCATCGGCGACCCGATCGGACCCATGCTGAAAGGCAGCACATACATCGTGCGTCCCCGCATAGCGCCACTGAACAAGCCTTTCAGCTTGCGGCGCATGTCGAAAGGATTTTCCCAATTGTTCGTGGGGCCCGCGCCGTCCTTCGAAAGCGAGCAGATGAACGTGCGGTCTTCCACGCGCGCCACGTCGCTGGCGTCGGAGCGGGCGTAGTAACAACCCGGCCACAGCTTCTCATTCAACTTGATGAGCGTCCCTCCGGCGACCATTTCGGCGCAAAGGAAGTCGTTTTCTTCCTGCGAACCGTCCACCCAGTGGATCTCCGCCGGCTCTGTGAGCTCGGCCATCTTCTCTACCCACTTCTTCAAATGTTCGTTCTTGCTGAGAGGAAGGGCCGTGTTGCGTGTCTTGTGTTCAAAAATTGTTTTTGGCATATGCGACGTGGCTTTGGATCAAAGTATCAAACGATCAGGCTTCCCCTGATATCACGGATACCGGCTTTCAACTTCCACGATTGTGCGGATGTGATCGCCTGGTTGACAGCCTGAATATTCTTAACGCCTTCGGTGGAGAGGAAGTCCTCCAGCGCTTTCAGGCCTTTTGTGGCGTATATGGGCATGCCGTCCTTCCATGTGGCGCGGCCACAAAGGACGCCGGAGTAATCCGTGCCGCTTTCCGCGGCCATACCGAGAGATTCGATAAACTGTGCGTTGCTTACGCCCGCGCTTAAATAGATGAAGGGCTTCTTGGCGACCGCGGCCGCGCGGCGAAAATGATCCAGCGCTTCGGCGCGCGAGTAGGCAGCTTGTCCCTTGAATGCGCTGCTGCCTTCCACATAGTTGGCGTTGACCGGGACTTCTACTTTGAGAATGTCCACCTTGTATTGCGGTTTGGAAAACTCCGCCATACTCTTTGTGACGATCTCCGGTTTCTGCGTCGCGTAGTCGAGACCCTTTTCATCGCCGCCCTTCGGATCGTATCCGACGAACTCTAAAAAGAACGGAATATCGTATGCCTCGCACTCCGCGCCAATGCGTTCAACGAACGCGTGTTTGATGTCGTTCACTTTCGGATCGTCGGAGGGAGTGTAGTAAATCAGGATCTTCACCGCGTCCGCGCCCATCTCCTGTTTGAGGCGCTTCACGGAAACGTGCGGAAGCAGATCGGGCAGGCGCCCCGGCTGCGTGTTGTCATACCCGCTGTTTTCGTAAGCCAGCAGCAAGCCGGCATTTTTCGCCCGCGCCTTCGATGCGGGAAGCCCCCATTCGGGGTCGAGCAGGATAGCGCTGGCGTAAGGCGTCAAAATCCGCGTAACTGCGGTCTTGAACTCCTGCATCATCTCGTCGGTGATGTCCTTCTGCGGAACGCCCTTCGCCGTGGCGAGAGATTTTGCGAGGCTGCCGCGCTGGTCCATGGCAGCCGCGGCGATGATGCCATCCTTATTGGAAAGCGCATTCATGTGCTGCAGTTTACCGGGGGAAAGACTCACGCGAAGTGCTCCTTGCTTTCGAAAATAAAATTATCCCACGCGATGCTTTGTCAACCGTCGATGGAGGCGGTTCGCAACAACTACATCCCGCAGAATCTGTGCTTTAAGGAGGTCGGGAGTTTCGAATTTACGCTCTTCCCTTATGAAGAAAAGGAAGCTTACTTCGATGCGATTTGGATGCTGTTCCTTCAGAGGCTCGAGCAGGAATGTCTCCACCGTCAGACCTTCACCCGCGAATGTGGGCCGGTAACCCACATTCGTGATGGAATTCCAAACACGCGAGCGCACAGGCCGAGGGTCCGTTGTGCGCGTTCCAACAAATGCGTCCAGATCGCGCGTGCGCGTCACGTAGACACCGGTCTTGGGCAGTACTTCATTCTCCGGCGCGAGATTGAGCGTCGGCACCGTCTGCTTCGAACCAATCCCCTGTCCTTTGATAACGGTGCCTTCGATTGCGAAGGGAGTGCCGAGCAAGCGGCACGCGCGCGGCACCGATCCCGCGACCACCAGTTTCCGGATGACCGTGCTGCTGACCCGCTCACCGCGCCGCGCAATGCCTGGGACTACTTCCAAAGTGAAACCGAAGCGTTTGCCCAACTCCCGAAGGGTATCGAGCTTCCCCGCTTGGTTGTGCCCAAAGCGAAAGTCTTCGCCAACAAGAACCAAGCGGGCCTTCAGGGTTTTCGCAAGCACCTGCTCCACAAATTGTTCCGGAGTCAACCCCGCAAATTCGAATGAAAAAGGAATCATGAAGACCGCGTCGATCCCTTCCCTTTCCATGCTGCGCAGCTTTTGATCGACGGTCATCAGCAGCCGCGGCGCCCGCTCCGGCGCCAGTACACGCGCGGGATGCGGGTCGAAAGTAAGTACGGTTGGTATACACGCCTTTTCACGCGCCAACGCGACGACGTGCCGCATGATTTGGCGATGCCCGATATGGACGCCATCGAAGTTACCGATGGTGACGACGGACGGGCCGAAGCCGCTGGGAACTTCGGCGGGGGAGCGAAAGACTCTCATGCGGCAGGCACGTTGATTTCGAGGCCGTCGTACGCGAGAAAGATACCCGGCGGCAGCGCCGCTTCGGTGGCCGCATGCCCCAGATCGTGGCACATGTGGGTGAAATAAGTCCGTTCGGGCTTCACGCGGCGCGCGATTTCAACCGAAGCCTCCACGGTGGAATGCGTCGGATGAGGCCTGTGGCGCAGCGCATCGAGAAACAGAACGTCGAGCCCTTGCAATCGCTCGAGCGACGATTCCGGAATCTCGCTGTGGTCCGTCAGATACGCCACATTACGGAAGCGGAATCCGAAGATCGTGTCTTTACCGTGGGTCAGCGGAATGGGCTCAAATCGGAGGCCGAGAACATCGAAGGGAGTCTCGTCGATCAGGTGCACGTCGAGTTGCGGGACGTGGGTTTTGCGCTCGCGGTCATCGAACACATAAGCGAACACACGCTCAATGATGGCAAAGGCCGGGCGCGAGGCATAGATCGGAATGCGCCCTCCCTGATGATAGTTAAAAGGCCGCACGTCGTCGAGCCCGAGAATGTGGTCGGCGTGTCCGTGGGTGTAGACGATCGCGTCCAGGCGGCTGATGCCCGCCCGCAGCACCTGTGCGCGGAAATCGGGTGTTGTGTCGATGACGATATTGCCGCCGGGAGAACCGATCAGGATCGAGGGGCGAAGGCGGGTGTCGCGAGGATCCGTGGAGCGGCAGACCTGGCACGTGCAACCAATCGTCGGGACACCGGAACTGGTGCCGGAACCCAGCACCCTAATCTTCAAATCCATTTAAGCGGGTTTCGATTCTTCCTGGTTTACCTGCACAAAGCGGAAGCGCAGCTCGGCGAGTGAGCTGTCGAGCGCCCGCTGTTCTTCCATCGTGAGATTGCCTTTCGTCTTCAGCTGCAGCATGGCGAGGAGATCGATGTTGTGTCGCGCCAACTCGAAATCCGGCTTCTGCTTTTCTTCCGTCAGCGAACCGAACGGCAGCAGGCCAAGGTTTAACTCGGTCTGCAGACGCAGCGAATAAACAAGAAAATCGAAATCCGCCGCTGGCAGCTCAGGCCGTGACTCCAGCTCGTCATCGTCCTCCATCGCTTCGCTCACTGACTTCAGTTTACAACCTGCTTCGAATGCTACATTGGACTAACCCACGTGCACGAAAACAGCTCAGAGAGCGCGGGCCCAAAGTTTCAACGGCTGGTCGAGATCATGTCCCGGTTGCGTGCTCCCGGAGGATGCCCCTGGGATCGCGAGCAGACATTCGATTCGATCAAGCCCTACACGCTCGAAGAGACTTATGAAGTGCTCGACGCGGTCGATCGCCGGGATTGGGATGAGTTGAGCGCGGAGCTGGGCGACTTCATGCTTCAGGCTGTCTTCTTCGCTCAGATGGCTTCCGAAGAGCAACTGTTCCACATCGGCGATTCGCTCGACGCGATCAATGAGAAGCTGGTCCGGCGTCATCCGCATGTGTTTGCGGATGAGACCGCCGCGACGGGAGACGACGTCAAGAAGCGCTGGGACGAGATCAAGGCCGAAGAGAGAAAAGCGAAAGCGGAACAAGGGACGACGAAGGCAGAAGCTCCCCAGGGATTGCTGGCCAGCGTTCCCCGCGCCCTGCCGGCGCTCGTGGAAGCGCAGCAGATCACTTCAAGGGCCGCCCGCGTTGGCTTCGACTGGCGCAGTACCGATGAAGTATTGGCGAAGCTGGAAGAAGAACGGCTCGAGTTCGCGGAAGCCCGCGCGCGCGGTTCCCAAGACCAGATCGAGGATGAGCTGGGCGATCTGCTCTTCGTACTCGTCAACGTAGCGCGCTTCGTCAAGGTAGATCCGGAGCAGGCGCTGCGCCGCACCAACACAAAATTCCGCGAGCGTTTCGGGCATGTTGAGCGTCGCCTGGCCGCGCAGGGCAAGCAGGTGAGCGGCACGCCGATTGAAGAGCTGGAGGCGCTCTGGCAGGAGGCTAAGCATTGACGGCGGAGACACCGATCCGCGAGCTTTCCTCCGAGCCCGAGCTTCGCGAAGCGGTTGCTCTTCAAAAAACAATTTGGGGATTCGAAGACGCCGACCTGCTTCCGTTCCGAATGTTTGTTGTGGCGACGAAAATCGGAGGCCAGCTCCTGGGCGCATTCGACCGTGGTCGCATGGTCGCATTTTGCGTCGCGATTCCCGGCCTGAAAAAAGGCGTGGAGGTCTATCTGCACAGCCACATGCTGGGTGTCCTGCCGGAATATCGCAACGCGGGAGTCGGCCGAAAGCTCAAGCTTCGGCAGAGGGACGATGCACTGGCGCGAGGAATCGATCTGATCGAGTGGACGTTCGATCCGCTCGACGTCAAGAACGCACATTTCAACATCGAACGGCTCGGCGCGATCGTGCGGCGATACACGCGCAACCAATATGGGGTTTCGTCAAGCGCGCTGCATGGCGGATTACCGACCGACCGGCTGGTTGCCGAGTGGTGGATCGGTAAGCCTCGCCCGAAGGCGGAGGTGATCGAGCGAATTCAGGTCCCTGCGGACATCGAAAGCGCACGGGCAAAACAAGCCGAGATCGCCGACCGGTTCGAACGCGGGTTCGCCGCCGGACTCACGGTTATCGGGTTTGAGGGAACGTCTTATCTGCTGGGCGTAATGCAATGAAGATCGATCGAATAGTACTTCGTCAACTCCGCCTGCCTCTGGTTCATTTCTTCGAAACCAGCTTCAGCCGCACATACGAGCGCGAGATCATCATCGTCGAGGTGTTCTCCGAAGGGCTTTCCGGTTGGGGTGAGATCACGGCGGGCGAGAACCCCTTCTATAACGAAGAGTGGACGGCATCCGCGTGGCTGATCGCAAAGGATTACGTTGCCCCGCGTTTGCTTGGCCGCGAAATCGACAATGCAACCGAGGTCGACGCGCTCACCAGGCACATACGCGGACACAACATGGCGCGCGGCGGAGTGGAAGCGGCGGTATGGGATTTGGAGGCCCGGCGCAATGGCAATCCACTCTGGAAAGAGATCGGTGGCGGCTCCCGCAGGGAGATTCCATGCGGCGTTTCGATCGGCATTCAGGACTCGGTGGAGCAATTGATCGATAAGATCGAGCGCGAACTGGCAGCCGGTTACCAGCGCATCAAAATGAAGATCAAGCCGAGCTGGGATGTTGATGTCGTCCAGCGTATTCGCGAGCATTTTCCCTCCATCCGGTTGATGGCGGACGCAAACTCCGCGTACACGCTTGCCGATACGGCCCGTTTGAAACAGCTCGACGATTTCTACCTCATGATGATCGAGCAGCCGCTCGCCCACGATGACATCATCGACCACGCCGCGCTGCAACCACAGCTTCAAACACCCATCTGTCTCGATGAGTGCATTCGCTCGGCTCACCATGCCGAGCAGGCGATCGGGATGAAGGCATGCGGTATTGTCAACATCAAGCTGGGCCGCGTGGGCGGCTTTACGGAGTCGAAACGCGTTCACGACGTTTGCGAATCAGCGGGAATTCCGGTCTGGTGCGGCGGCATGCTGGAGGCAGGCATCGGGCGCGCGCACAACATCGCTTTATCGACGCTGCCGAACTTCACTCTTCCCGGCGATGTTTCCGCGAGCAGCCGGTATTGGAAACGCGACATTATTTCGCCTCCGGTCGAGATCACGCCCACCGGAACGATTGCAGTGCGCGATGAGCCAGGCTTCGGGTACGAGATTGACACAGATTTCATGCGGCACGTGACAGTGCGCGAGGAAGCGGTCAGTTGAGCGCCTTCGGCTCACTGCTGCGGGCGAATCGCAACTACCGGTTCACGTGGGCGGGCCAGGTGGTGAGCGAAGTTGGGGACCACTTCAACAACATCGCGGTGATGAGTCTCGCGATGCAGCATGCGAACCCCGGTCTTATAGTTACGGGCGTTTTCCTGTCTCGCGCGGTGCCGATGCTGGCCGCGGGCCCGATTGCCGGCGTGCTGCTCGACCGTCTCGACCGCAAGCGGGTGATGATCGCAAGCGACGTGACCCGCGCGGTGATCGCCATCGGTTTCATTCTTTGCATCCAGCAGCGGAGTCCTGTCCTGCTTTATCTGCTCAGCGCCGCTTTGATGTTCGCATCGCCGTTTTTTACTGCCGGGCGCAACTCTATACTGCCGCGGATCGCGACGCCCGACGAGCTTCACACCGCGAACACGATGACGCAGACGACCTCGTGGGCGAGCCTCACAGCCGGGGCTTTTCTGGGCGCCGTGGGAGCGCAATACGGATTTAAAGTCGCGTTCGGATTCAACGCACTGTCGTTCGTAATTTCCGCCTTGTGCGTCTTGCAGTTGAAGCTGCCTGGTGGCTTCAGACCTGTCCGGACAGAACATCAACGGCGCGAGTCGAGCCTGATGCAATATCGCGACGGGCTCCGCTACATGCGCTCGACGCCGCTGGTGTTTGGGATAGCCATGCTCAGCGTCGGTTGGGCGACCGGTGGCGGAGCGGCGCAGATCCTGTTCAGCCTGTTTGGAGAAAAGGTCTTCAATGCGGGGTCGATGGGGATCGGTGTGATCTGGGGTTTTGCCGGCATCGGACTCCTGATCGGCGGCTCGATCGCATACTGGCTGGGCACACGCATCAGCTTCGTGCAATACAAGCGCACAATTGCGATTGCGTACGTGATTCACGGCGGGACGTATATCCTGTTCAGCCGGATGCCAACCATCGCGTGGGCTTGCGTATTCATTCTGATCTCACGCGCGGCTATTGCGGTGAGCTCGGTGCTGAACTTCTCGCAGTTGCTGCGGCACGTGGAAGACCGGTTCCGCGGACGTGTATTCGCTACGCTGGAATCGTTGCAGTGGTCGATGATGATGATCTCGATGATGGCCGCCGGAGCCGCGACGATCGCGTATAGCCCAAGGACCATTGGGGCCTGGGCAGGGGCCGTGACTTCACTGACGGCGATCTTCTGGACGTGGGCGAACTGGACTGGCCGTCTGCCGGAACCGAAACTGCAAGCGGTGTTGCCGATTGAGGAGAAGGAAATTCATGCGGAGCCACAGGTGACCTCATGAAAGACAAAGTAGTCCTTGTGACGGGAGCGGCGAAACGGATCGGTCGTTCCATCGCGTTGCGCTTAGCTGCTGAAGGCGCGCGAATCGCGATCCATTACAACGGGTCGGAGAATGAGGCGCGCGCGACAGCGGCCGAGTGCGGTAACGCGCCGATCTTTCGGGCGAATCTGGAAAGTGTTGCGGAGATCCGGCGGATGTTTGCCGAGGTTGCTGAACGCTTCGGGCGCTTGGACGGGTTGGTAAACAATGCCGCGCGATATACGACGATCGATCCGCTCGCGATCGAGGAAGCCGATTGGGACTTCATCCATTCGGTGAATTTGAAATCGGTATTTTTCTGCTGCCAGGCGGCGGCGAAGTTAATGCTGACGGGCGATGGAGGCCATATCGTTAATATCAGTTCTCTCGGCGCGCTGAAGCCCTGGCCCCGGAACGCGCATTATTGCGCATCGAAGGCTGGGGTGGTGATGCTGACCCGGGCGTTGGCCAACGCGTGGGCGCCCAAGATAGCAGTGAACAGCGTTGCGCCAGGGGTAATTCCGTTCGGTCAGACCGACGCGAGAATCGAACGATTCATTGCGGCCACGCCCGCTGGGCGCGCAGGCACCGGCGATGAAGTGGCCGAGGCCGTCTTCTTTTTTCTGAAGAGCACAAAGTTCATCACCGGCCAGTTAGTGGCCGTGGACGGTGGTCTTAGCCAGCGATAGCCGCATTTACTGAGCCGCGACCCGGACATCCCCTTTAGGGGTGCCGGCGCGTAGGGAGCGTTTTCTACTGTAAAGTCAGATTTCCCTGGTCTTCGCCAGTGGGTTTTTCTTCGGATTCGGGTATCAGGCATGCTGCCGCGACCTGGTCGTTTTCGTCCATCCGCACCAGGCGCACGCCCTGAGTCGATCGGCCGGCCTGTCGGATCTCGCCCGAATCGATGCGAATCATCTTGCCATCGCGAGTGACGATCATCAACTCGGAATCGTCCTTGACAGCGAGGATCGCCACCACCTTACCGGTCTTCTTGGTCGTCTTCATGTTGATGACGCCCTTAACGCCGCGATTCGTCAAGCGGTAATCGGTAAGCTTCGTCCGCTTGCCATAGCCGTTCTCGGAGATCGAAAGAACCAGGCCCTCTTCCCCGATCACTTCCGAGCCCACGATAAAGTCTCCCGCCGCGAGGTCCATTCCGCGCACGCCTCTCGCGGGCCGTCCCATCGGGCGCACTTTCTCTTCCGAGAAGCGGATCGCCTGCCCGTCATGCGAGCCCAGAAAGATGTAGTTCTTGCCCGTGCTCAGCCGCGCCGCGATCAACTCATCCCCTTCATCGACGCCAATCGCAATAATGCCGCGCTGCATCGGATTACCGAACTCGGTCAACTCCGACTTCTTGATCACGCCATACTTCGTCACCATCACGATGTACTGGTCGGGCACAAAATCACGCACCGGCAGAAATGCCTTGACCGTTTCATCCGGCTGCAGGCTGATCAGGTTCGAAATATGTTTCCCTTTGCCGACAGTAGTGGCGTCGGGAATCTCGTAAATCTTCAGCCAGTAGACCCTGCCCTTGTTGGTGAAAATGAGCAGGTAATTGTGGGTCGATGCAACGAGGAAGTATTCCACGAAATCTTCCGTGCGCGTGCCCATGCCGATCCGGCCCTTGCCGCCGCGCGTCTGCCGTCGATATGTGTCGACAGCCGTGCGCTTCAGATACCCGCCGTGCGTGACCGTGACGGCCATGTCTTCGACCGCGACCAGATCTTCCAGGCGAATTTCGCCGGGGTCGTCGATAATCTGCGTACGCCGCTCGTCGCCGTGATCTTTCTGAACTTCCCGAAGTTCCTTGACGATGAGATCGCGCAGGACCTTTTCGGATCCCAGAATTTCCAGATACTCCCCGATGCGGCGCTGAATATCCGCAAGCTCCGTGGCGATCTTCTCCCGCTCCATCCCAGTCAGCCGCTGCAATTGAAGCTCGATGATGGCCTGGGCTTGCTTTTCCGACAGCTGGCTCAAAGGTTCCGCCGCGCCGGCGGCTTTGAGATAGAGCGCGTTAAAGACAAACTTTGTCGATGCCGCGACCAGCGCCTCGCGAGCTTCCTTGGGTGAACCTGCGGCTCGAATGAGGCGGATCACTTCATCCATGTTGTCGAGAGCGACGCGGAATCCGAGCAGTATGTGCTCGCGCTCGCGCGCTTTGCGGAGCTCGAAATCGGTGCGGCGCCGCACCACGTCGACGCGATGTTCGATGAAATACTTGATCGTCGAGATCAGGCCCAGTTCGCGGGGCTGGCCGTTCACGATCGAAAGATTGATAATGCCGAAACTGATCTGAAGCTGCGTTTGCTTGTACAGGTTATTGAGAATGACGTCGGCCTGCTCGCCGCGCTTCAGCTCGAAGACGATGCGCATTCCATCGCGGTCGCTCTCGTCGCGGATCTCCGAAATGCCTTCGATCTTTTTGTCGTTGACCAGCGCCGCGGCGTTTTCAATCAGGCGCGATTTGTTGACCTGATAGGGAATCTCGGTCACAACGATGTGCTCGCGATCGCCCTTTCGCATGGGCTCGATCGCGGCCTTCGCGCGAATCTTCAGACTGCCGCGCCCGGTGCGAAACGCTTCGAGTATCCCCTGCCGGCCAAGTATGAAACCGCCGGTTGGAAAGTCCGGACCTTTGACGATCTCCATGATCTTGTCGAGTTGCGTCTCCGGATGGCGGATTAACAGAATAGTTGCTTCGATAATTTCAGTCAGGTTGTGGGGCGGAATATTGGTCGCCATGCCGACCGCAATGCCCGACGACCCGTTCACCAGAAGATTCGGAACGCGGGTGGGAAGAACCTCCGGCTCAAACTCGCTCTCGTCGTAATTCGGGCGGAAATCGACGGTTTCTTTGTCGATGTCTTCGAGCAGCCCGGTCGCAATCCGGGAAAGCCGCGCTTCCGTGTACCGCATCGCCGCTGGCGGGTCGCCATCGACGGAGCCAAAGTTGCCCTGCCCATCGACCAGCGGGTAGCGCATGGAAAAATCCTGCGCCATGCGGACGAGCGAATCGTAAACCGAGGCGTCGCCGTGCGGGTGGAACTTGCCGAGGACTTCACCCACGATCTTGGCGCACTTCCGCGTCGGCCGATTGGGCGCCAGACCCATCTCGCTCATGCCGAAAAGAATGCGCCGATGGACGGGCTTGAGGCCGTCGCGAATATCGGGAAGCGCCCGTCCCACGATCACGCTCATGGCGTAATCCATGTACGAGCTCTTCATCTCGTCTTCGATATTGATGTTGATATTGCGGTCGTTATTGTCGCCGCCACCGCCCGTCGGAAGCGGTATCTGCGGAGGCGCAGGCGGGCCCTGCGGAGGATTTTCCTGATCAGCCATGTGTGTTCGGAGTAACCACTATTTTAGCAGCACAGCTGGCGATCTTGTCGCCGGTTTTCTACCCCAAATACAGGACGAAACTAAGTGGACCTGCCGCCGAGGATCCCGCGCACCTTACTCTCAACACTCGCGCTAATCTTGTCCTCACCGACGAACGTCTTCACCAGTGCAGGCAGTTCGCAGTCCACCGTCACATAGACTTCGTCAACCAAAACACATCCGGAAATCGGCACCGAGATGAAGCCCGCTCGCGCAGTCAAGGAAAAATCCATCAGAGGTCCTTTCCAGTCCTTTTTCCGGTCGACCAGTTCCACGGATCCCCCGCCCGCGCCGTCGAACAGAAAGTCCGCCGACCGATCGACCATGGCGATCGCCTGCTCGACCGTCGTGTGGTGGGGAACGACGACCTTCACGCGTTATTCCGCTTGAGCTGTCCGCAGGCTGCGAAAATATCGAGACCTCGCGGCTTGCGGATGAAACATGGTATTCCGCGGCGCACGATCTCCTGCTGGAAAGAGGCCACGCGCTCGGGAGACGGCGTCACATAAGGTATGCCTGGACCCGGATTGAGCGCGATCAGATTGACCTTGCATTTCAGATTCACGAGGAGCTTGACGACGCGGCGCGCATCCGCGTCCGAATCGTTTACGCCGCCCAGCAATACGTATTCGAACGTCAGCTTCTCCCATGTCCGCAGAGGATAAGAGCGGCAGGCTTCGATCAGGTCTTTCAGATGCCACTTGCGCGTGATCGGCATCAATTCCTGCCGCTGCTCTTCCGTCGAAGCATTCAGCGAGATGGCCAGTTTTGGCCGGACCTCAGCCTCGCCCAGCTCCGCGATCTTCGGGATGATGCCGGACGTGGAAACGGTAATTCTCCGCTCGCTCATCCCCACCGCTCCCGGGTCGCACAAAATCCGCGTGGCTTTGAGGACGGCAGGCAGGTTCAACAGAGGCTCACCCATCCCCATCATCACAATGTTGAAACGCTTGTTCTCTGCCAACAGGCCGTTGTCCCGCGCCACAAACAGGACTTGGCCGACAATCTCGCCGGCCGTGAGGGAACGCTCAAGCCCCATCAGCGCGGTCATGCAGAATTTGCAATCCACGGGACATCCGACTTGGCTCGAGATGCAGACGGTGTCCCGATCGCCCTCGGGCATCAGGACCGTCTCGACCGTGCGACCGTCACTCAAACGCAGCAAGTATCGGCGGGTGCCGTCGACCGATTCATAGCGCCGATCGAGTTCCGGAAGTCCCAGCTCCGCGTGCTCCGCGAGTTCGGAACGAACACGCGACGGCAATGTGGAAATCTGGAGCAGATCTCCCACCTTCTCGCGGTAAATAGCGCGATAGATCTGTGCGGCGCGGTACGCGGGCTGGTCCGCCGGAAGGACTTGCCGCAGTTCGCTAAGTTCCATCCCTACAAGAGCTTGCGGCATCTATTTGAGTGTAACACGTGATGTCGAAGTTTGGTGCGGCGGCGCTGTGAAGGTTCAACAATGGTACAAATGAAACAGGTTCATCAACGTTGTTATCCACTCAAAACGCAGTCGCGCAGGCGCCCACGGGGGAACGCGACATCCTGACTACCGCTCTGCCGAACGGAATTAAGGTCATTACGGAAGCCATGCCGCACGTGCGATCCGTGTCGGTGGGAATCTGGGTTTCGAGCGGCTCCCGCCGCGAGACCGCGGAAGAAAATGGTATCTCGCATTTCATTGAGCACATGCTGTTCAAGGGCACGACGAACCGGTCGGCCGAGGACATCGCGCGTTCCGTCGATTCGATCGGCGGTAATCTCGACGCCTTCACCGCCAAGGAGATGGTCTGCTTCAACACCAAGGTGCTCGACGAACATCTGCCGATCGCCATGGACGTGCTGAGCGATCTGGTGTTGAATCCCGCATTTCGCGACGAAGACATCGAGAAGGAAAAAGGCGTAATCCTCGAAGAAATCAAAATGGACGCGGACAGTCCCGACTATCTGGTCCACGAGATTTTTTCATCGAACTTCTGGAAGGACCACGCGCTCGGCAAACCGATTCTCGGTACGCGCGAGACCGTCAAGCGCTTCAATCAGGCGATGGTGCAGGATTACTATCGCGGCGTTTACACACCGTCCAACCTGCTGATCACGGCCGCTGGCAATCTGGAGCATGAACGGCTGGTGAACCTCGCGCGGGAGAGATTCGAAACGCTCCACACCAGAGCGCCCGAACCTCCGCCAACGGCGCCGGCCACACACGCGCGAATTTCGTTGAAGTCGAAGAAAGATCTCGAGCAAGTGCATGTATGCCTGGGCGTGCCTTCTTATCCGATCCCGCACGAGGATCGGTTCACCTGCTATGTGCTGAACACGATGCTCGGCGGAGGCATGAGCTCGCGGCTTTTCCAGAATATTCGCGAGCGACAGGGATTGGCATACGCGGTATTTTCGGAACTGAACCCTTACAGCGACACAGGTTGCCTTTCGGTTTACGCCGGCACTTCCCTTGAATCCGCGAAGAAGGTCGTCGAGTCGGTTTTGAAGGAGTTCACGGACTTGAAGCAGGAGATCGCGCCTGCTGAAGAAGTGCGGCGCGCGAAGGATCATCTGAAAGGGTCGTTGATGCTGAGCCTCGAGTCGACTTCCAGCAGGATGTCGAACCTTGCCAGGCAGGAGATGCACTTCCGGCGCTTCTTCTCACTGGACGAACTGGCCGAGAGCATCGAGCAGGTGAAGGCCGAAGATGTTCAACGGGTTGCCCGGACCTTCTTCGACCAGAAAAATGTCGCCCTGACGGTGCTTGGCGATTTGGATGGCTTCAAGATTGTCCGCGAAGACCTGGCCTGCTGACGCCGCGGTCTAATGGTCAATGGTTCTGTCGATGCTGGTCTTACTCCTGATTTTACTCAGGACGAGAGGGACGAAACTGAAGATCGAAATCGAGCCGTCGTAAATCAAAGACAGCTAATCCGAAGGCGGCTGGAAGTGCGATCTTCCAGCCGTCTCAGCATCAATGCAACACCCTTTCTCCTGTTCTGCTAATTCTGGCTGCCGGGGCCGCCATCCGGATGGCCGTAGGGAATCACGTGCAGGAATTTCTTGTGTCCATGCGCCGCTACCGCCTCCTTCGTCGTCGTTTCCGGCCGGATAGTCGCCGGGTCCTGCCACGTGGTGTCTTTTCCCGGAGCGGCGCCGCTGTCCGTATAGCCGGACTTGATCTGCAGGAACGCGTTCGCGCGCAGCTGCGTGAGGTACTCGCGGACCTTCGGAATGACTCGCGGCTCCATGAGTTTCGCGTTGATCTCGCTCTCCACTTCGTCCATGCTGGCCTGCCCGGCGGCATAGTGTTCTTCTACCCGGTAGATCTCGAAGCCCGCCGGCCTCCGGATGGGATCCGTCACGTAGCCCTTGGCTTGCTTGAATACGATATCGTCGATCTCCTTCGCCAGATCGCCTCGCTTGAACGCCCCCAGCTCGCCATCGGAGGTTGCGGTGGGAGCGTCGGAATACTGCCGTGCCAAATCGGTGAACTTCGCTTCGCCCTTGCGCGCTTTATCGACGAGCCCTTTTGCCTTCGTCTCGGCCGCGGCTACTTTGGCCGGGCTTCCGTCGGCCGTCGAAACCAGGATTTCCCGCAACGAGATCATTTCCTGGCGGATGAACTCGGTCTTGTGCTCGTTGTAATACTTTTCGATTTCGGCTTTCGGGATTACGACGTTGCGGTAGACCTCTTCGCTGATCACGCGCTGCGAAAGGAGCTGGTTCTTCATCTGCAGCCTGAAATCTTCGTAGGTCTCACCGGTTTGTTCGCGCAGCCAATCGTGAAATTTATCCGTATCGACAACTTTACTTTGCGACTGGATCTCGGCGAAGCGCCGGTTCACGTCGGCATCGACGTTGATGTTCAGTTCCTTACCTTTCTGAACCAGAAGCAGCTGGTCGATCTGATCGCGTAAGCCTTCCGCCTCTCTCTTCGCCACCGCTTCGTCGAGTGCGCGGCCTATCAAGCCTTGTTGGCGCAACTCGGCGTCGATTACGAGCCGTTGTTTTTCGAGTTCACCGCGTGTGATGATTTCGCCGTTTACTTTCGCGACGATCTCTTCGACTACACGTGTCTGCGTGTCGGGTCGATCGGCGGCGGAAAGACTTGAAGCGAAGTTCGAGGCAAAGAGCAACGTGGCGGCGGGAAGCGTTCCCACGAGCCAAATTTTCGAAGACATATGTAGTTTAGTATCGCAAACAGCACGCCTCTGTTTCGAGGGGATCGGAAGCTCCCGGCATTGATGAAAAATTAACTGTTTTACCAGATGGAGTCTGAATCGACTGCGGCTATGATCATGGGTATGAGGTTTGTGGGCTTTAACGGGGTTCCCGAGGCCGCATACGCAACTATCGAGAACAATATCGCCGGGCGCTAAATCTCGTTCGTGGACGGCATTTGTGCTGTCCTTCACGATCCTGTCTTTCAGCACCGGAGCGTTTGCCGGGGGACAGGGATTTCGCACGGAACATCTTCTGCAGGATCATTTCGAGAAATACGGGCATGCATTCGGCGCGATCTCGCGGCAGCAGTATCTCCGGCTGGCACAGCAGTTGCGCGACACTCATGCGGGCAGGAACATTCTGGAATCGAAGCGCCCGGACGGCCTGATCCGGTTCGACCGCAAACGGGGCTACTTCGGGGCTTACGACCCGGACGGGACCGTTCGAACGTTTTTCATTCCGCCGGACGGCGTTCGCTACTTCGAACGCCAGTCGAGGTGACAAGCGCCTTCGTTCCCGCCCTGTGTTACAGTGCAGGGTTATATGGCATCGCGCAGCGTCAATAAAGTAATTCTGATCGGGCATCTCGGGCGAGACGCCGAGACGAAGTTCACGCCCGGCGGAGCGGCCGTGACCAAATTTTCGGTGGCCACCAACCGGCGATGGAAAGACAAGGACTCGGGCGAGTGGAAGGAAGAGACCGACTGGTCCAACGTGGTGCTGTGGCGCAGCGAGAATCTGGCCAACTATCTCACCAAAGGCAAACAGGTTTACGTCGAAGGACGGCTGCAGACCCGCAGCTACGAAGACAAGGACGGCAAGAAGGTCTACACGACTGAAGTGGTGGCGGAGGATGTCATCCTCCTGGGCGGCCAGGGCGGCGGCGGACGCACCGGCGGCGACGAATATTCGCAACAGCCCGTATCGCAGCCCCGCGGCAGCGCGCCTTCGCGAACTCCCACGCCCGCCGGCCAACATGACGATCAGTTCGGCAGCCAGGGCATCACGGACGACGACGTTCCGTTTTAAGCCGCAATGGGCCGACCGGCGACACTGCTGGAAGGTTTGTGTGGCCACGCCTTATCGTTTGGTGCCGAGAGCCTTGACGTGGAGTACAAAGACGGCCGCCAATGGGTCTTCATGAAGCAACGCGGACAGGGATCGGTATCGCCAATTACGCTAGGTCCAGCGCCGCTGCAATGGAGTTGCGCGATAACCTCCACGCCACCCGGAAAAAGCCTCTGCGTACCGCCATCGCAGGCAAGGTATGGCTCATCAAGGTTCGCGTGAACGAAGGTTTCCTTGAGGACGCCTTTGAAGTGACGATGCATCCGGCCCCAGCCCTCGACACCTCAAGTACTCCGTCGTTCACGAAAAAGCAGGGTCAGTACCTCGCATTCATCTACAACTACACGAAAATCCACCGCAGGCCTCCGGCGGAACTGGATTTTCAGCGCCATTTTGAAGTCACCCCTCCCTCGGTTCACCAGATGATCCTCACCCTTGAACTCAAGCGGCTGATCGAAAGAACTCCCGGACAGGCACGATCTATTCGCCTGCTGGTTGCGACGGACCAGCTACCGCGACTGGAGTAGCTCGACCCAGGCGGCAGGAAGCCGCCTCTTCGCACGCCCTCGTTGAAATAGCGGAGAGGCGTCGGATATACTGTCGTTCGGCGAGTCCTCGCGTTCCCTCCCGGTGCAACCCGCCGGGAATTCAAGTTTTGGAGGCCTTTCGATGAAAGCCAGGTTTGGTCTGCTGATCGCCTCTCTCGGTCTGGTCGCCGGAGCGGCTCCGGTTTTCGCCCATCATTCTTTCGCGGCGGAGTACGACAACACGAAGCCGATCGCCCTGACCGGAACGGTCACGAAGGTCGAGTGGATGAACCCTCATGCCCGCTTCTATATCGACGTGAAAGACGATAAAGGCACAGTGACGAACTGGGAATTCGAGTTGGGCAGTCCCAACGGTCTGGCGCGCCACGGATGGACAAGAAATTCCATGAAGATCGGCGACCAGATCATCGTGGACGGTTATATGGCGAAGGACGGCTCCAGCCTCGCCAACGCAAGAAATGTCAAACTGGCCGACGGCCGCAAGCTGTTTGCGGGTTCGACAGACGACGGCAGCCCGCAGAAGTAGGCAGCGCGGGAGCCAGGAATGAGATCAATGAAAACCAAGTTAAAGTTAGACGGTTCGAGGGCGGCGCTCGCCGCCATTTCCACGGCGGCCTTGTTGTTGACCGGGTCCGCATTCATCGGTCACGGGTCGGCGCAGGTTGCAGCGGGGAAGAAAACCGCCGGCGAAACTTTCAAAAACGTCACGACCCCAGCCCTTAAGGCCCTGACCGTCGACGATTTTATGGGGGCCATGGGCGTTATTTCGGCCGACCTCGGTCTCGACTGCGCCGATTGCCATCCGGGCGCCGGTACCGACAAGGCTAACTTCGTGATCGACACCCCGCAGAAAATTACCGCGCGCAAGATGATCAACATGGTGGGTGCGATCAACCAGGCCAACTTCAACGGCGTGCAGAATGTCACCTGCTGGACTTGCCATCACGGTAAAGAGACTCCGGCGAATACCATCACTCTCGACAAACTCTACGGCTCGCCAAACGACGAGCATGACGATTTTGTCGCGCAACAACCGGGCGAGCCGAAGGGCGCCGAGGTTCTCGACAAGTACATCGCGGCGCTCGGTGGCGCCCAGAAGCTCGCGACGCTGAAGAGCTTTATCGCCAGCGGAACCAGCGTCGGTTACGAAGGGTTGGGCGGCGGCGGCAGTTTTCAGATCTTCGCCAAAGCGCCGGATCAGCGCACCACGCTCATCGTGTTCAAGGATCACCCGGAGCGCGGCGACACCCACAGAGTGTACGACGGCAAGGTCGGATGGAACAAGACGCCGCGCAACGCCGTTCCGGAATATCAGCTGAGCGGCAGTGAGCTGGATGGGGTCCGGGTGGACGCGCTCCTGTCGTTCCCGGCGAATATCAAGACCTTCCTCACCGGCCTGCGCACCGCGACCGCGGATATCGGCGATCGCGATGTCGAGGTCGTGCAGGGCAGCGGGCCCAACGGCATTCTCGTAACGCTGTATTTCGATAAGAAGACCAACCTGCTGGTGCGCATGGTGCGCTACAGCAAGTCTCCCGTCGGCCGTATTCCAACGCAGACCGACTACGCGGATTATCGCGACGTGGGCGGAATTAAGTTCCCTTTCAGCTACACCTTCTCGTGGCTGGACGGCAAGGATGCCTACAAACTGAGCGATGTAAAAGTTAACGTGCCGATCGACCCGTCGGTCTTCGCGAAACCGTAGGGAGTTTTCCGTGGAACGCGCGCTGATTCGTTTCGCTCTGATCGCATCGGTCTCGCTGAGCGTGCTTCTTGCCCAGGAGATCCTTGCGCCGGAGGCTCCCCGCAGCAAGCCCGGGCTCGAGACTAAGGACAAAGCCAAGCCTGCGCAGCACCTGCCGGACGGCAAAGTGGATCTCGGGGGCAAAGGTGTCTGGGCACCAATCTGGGTGCTCGATTGGGCCGACTCCCAGTATGTCGACAGAGCCATCGACGTCCAGTACACGCCGCAGGGCCTCAAGCTTTATCAGGAGCGCAGAGCCAACCTTTCGAAGGACGATCCCGAAGGATACTGCCTCCCGCCCGGCGTGCCGCGCTACACCGGAACGCCGTATCCGTTTCAGATCATCCAGCTTCCGGACAGGGTGGTCATTCTTTATGAAGGTGCGGGCCACATGTACCGCACCATCTATATGGATGGCCGCAAGCACACAAACCCGGATGCGCTGCAGCCCACGTGGATGGGTGAATCGATCGGCCGGTGGGAGGGTAATGACATATTGGTGGTCGATACCATCGGCTTCAACGGTCGAACCTGGCTCGACTATGTGGGGCACCCAACGAGCGAATCGCTGCATGTGGTCGAGAAGTTCAGCCGACCCGATTCGCTGACTCTTGCCTATGAGGCAACGATCGACGACAAGGAGATGTACACCAGACCGTGGACCACGAAGTTCTATGTGAAATTCCAGCCCGGCTGGGATCTGCTGGAGTACGTTTGCCTCGAGAACAACAAGGACCTCGGGCACATCGGAACTGTGACGCCGAAATAACCTGGCAGGCGAAACCGCCTACTCCACCGAGTCACCAGGTCCAGGCCAAGTCCTCGCGCCAGCGGGTTAGGGTTTGCGGGTCCAGTTTTATCGCCTGCTCGCGTGAGACTCCCGCAGGGACGGGGGTCAGTGCGGCGATGCGGTCGAATACTCGTCCCCGATCCGCGGAGTCGACGCGAGAGAGCAGATGCCAGAGCGTCAGCGTATCGCGTTTGCGGGCTTCGGAAAGGATTGTTGTCAGGGCATCGTTTCCTCCTTTTTCAAGAGCGAAAGCGTCAATCGCCTGCTTCAGCCTCTCCGGCGCATCGTCGAAATACGGAACTCCCAGACCGGATTTGGGTCGCGTCCGGCAACTCGCGCCGGCCGGCACCAGCGATTCAAGGCCGTTCCATTGAAACGACACCCAGCCCCTGCTGACGCGGAGCAAACCTGAACCGAGGTCGTCGTCCCGCAGCGTGTACTCGCAGCCCAGATCCACGGCGGTGCCAGATGCAGTGTCCACGAAAAACAGTTTTGGCGGCGCGGAAATCTTAGCCCGGATCTCTCCCCGCTGGAGCTCGAGCCTGTGCTCGTCCGGCCGCGTCGTTACCACGCGCACGCGGGTGTTGGGCGCTACTTCCACGGACCCGATTGCCCCGACTTCAACCCTGGCTCGCGAGCGTGCGTCGGTTTGAATCCATTGGCCCGCTCCAATCCGGCTGACGCCGCGACCATCGAGCCACACCACTTCCCATCGAATCCCCTGCGGATGTGCGACACGCCAGTACGCAGCACCCGTAAGGACCAACGCTACAGCCGACGCAATCGCCCACCGACGCCAGCGGACCGTGGCGACCTGATGTGATCGGTCCTGCTGGAGCGCAGCCTGAATGGACGGCCATATCGCGTCGGGCGCTTCGACCGGCGGAAGATGTGTCAAAGCCGCCATTCCGCGACTGACTTGCGCGGACTCCTCCCGGCAACGAGCGCATTGCTCCAGGTGGAGCTCGACTTGCCGCGCTTCCGGCTGCGCGAGTTTCCCGGCGAGATGAGCTGCAAGCTGCGCCGATACATGCTTCGTGAACATCGCTAGCTCTTTGCTCCCGTTACATTCCTGAGCCGCTCCGCGAGCATCTTGTGTCCCCGGCTCAGTCTGGAAGCGACGGTTCCCATGGAACAGTCGAGAGCTTCCGCCATCTGCTCGTACGAGAAATCTTCGAAATACCGCAGCAGGACAGCGATGCGGAATTTCGGAGGCAGAGCCGACACGGCCGCCCGCACTGAGGTCGCCATTTGCGCGCGCTCATAATCCTTCTCTTGAGAACCAGGCGCGGCGAAGGCTTCCATCCGGGAACGATCGGACATCACAAAATGCGGCTTGTGGCTTCTGGCGGCGTCGGTGCAGGCATTGACCACCAGGCGGTAGAGCCAGGTGGAGAACTCGGCATCTCCGCGAAACTGACCAATCGAAATCATCAATTTGAGAAAGACCTGCTGGGTAACATCGGCGGCAGTTGTTGGATCGCCATGAAAGAAATAGAGCGCAATGGAGTAGACGCGGTCCTTATACAAGTCATAAAGCACACGAAAGGCGTCCCGGTCACCATGGCGGCAAGACTCGACGATCTCCGTGCTGAGCTCGCGACCGCTCAGATTGACCACCGACGATTCAGACGGCCCATGGATGAATTTTCTTCCAAAATCTGCGGCGCCGGGAGTGACAGCAAGAAATGTCAAGACCTGAGGCGGCTTCACTGACTAAAATCGACTTGATGATCCAGACAGCCCTGACCGTCTGGGCGATGGTTTCCCTGCCGGAAGGGGGACTGGTGCGCAATTGGATTGCGACGATTGTATTGACGGTACCGGCGGCATGGTGCGGGGGTATTCTTCGGGTATCGCGCGTGCGCCTGATTGGGAGTCTAAATGGGAACGCCTCTCGAACAAGTTCAGCCGCTTCTTGAGTTCGCCGCGGCGCATCGGGACGAAGACCTCTCGCTGACGGCACTGGCCGCGCGGGCGGGCCTGTCGGCGTTTCATTTGCATCGGGTATTTTCGGCGGCGGCCGGCGAAACGCCGAAACAGTTTATATTGAGGCTCCGCTTGGAACGGGCCGCGATCCTGCTCCTCAGGAACGACGACTCCGTGCTGAATGTAGCGCTGGCCTGCGGGTTCGGGAGCCATGAGGCGTTCTGCCGGGCGTTCCGGCGCCGCTTCGGGATGAGGCCGGTCGACTATCGGACGCGCGGCCTCGCAGGCGGCGTCAGTCTGGCGCAGACGGAAGAACACGCGGCGCTGGTTACACAGGTGGGGCCTTGCATCCGGCTATTTCATTCACAGAGGAGTTACAAAGACGGCGCCATGGAATATTCCATCACGAAGAAAGAGATCTCTCCGCAGCCTGTGCTGGTGGTACGGCGACGGGTGAAACCAGCCGAGATCGCGGCGACGCTGGCGGAAGTGCTGGGCCGCGTCTTTCAATACGCCCAGCGTACGGGAACGGCGCTGGCCGGGCAGCCGCTCACTCGCTTTCTCGAATGGGGGCCGGGGCTGATCACGCTGGAAGCGGGAATGCCGGTAGCGGCGCCGGCGCCGGGCGAAGGCGATGTCCTGGGAGACACGTTGCCGGGCGGATTGGTGGCGACCACGACCCACGCCGGCGCATACGACAAGCTCATGGACGCTCATGCCGCCATTCAGGTTTGGATCGAAGCGCAAGGCCTCGTCCCGGCGGGAGCGCCCTGGGAATCCTATGTCACCGATCCGGCCGATTATCCCGATCCGAAAGATTGGAAGACGGAAGTTTTCTGGCCCATCAAAAGTTGAAGAAGATCCGGGTATGATGAAGGAACCCAATGAAGATCCTGCGATGGGTGCTGCTTGCCGCCATCCTGATTCAATTGATTCCATTCGGCCATAGCCACACGAACCCCGCGGTGACAGGTGAGCCGGCGTGGAATACGCCTCAGACGAAGGAGTTGATCCGCCGGGCGTGCTTTGACTGTCACAGCAACGAAACAGTGTTCCCGTGGTATTCCCATATTGCGCCGATATCCTGGCTTCTCCAGAGAGACGTGAACGACGGCCGGAGCCAGCTGAATTTCACGGAGTGGAACAAGCCACAGAAGCACGCCAAGGATGTCGCTGAGCGGGTTAAGGAGGGCGACATGCCACCTTGGTTCTATCTTCCGATGCACCCTGCCGCGAGACTCACCGAAGTCGAAAAACAGGAACTGGCAGACGGCGCCGAGAAGACCCTGGGTCCGCAGGCGGGGCCTGAGAAGCATTAGAACCGGACGCCAGGCGGGGAGCCGGGCGGCGGGGTGAAGCCCTGGCCCACGAGAAACTTCTCAAATATTTCGAGTTTGGGCCGAGAAGACTCGCAGCCTGGGGAGACTACGCAATGCGCGAAGTTCCTGTGTACCCAGCGGACGACAGTTGATCTTGCAGGGCCGCCTGCGGGCAATCGAAAGATCCGCGCGGCGGAAGACCGTGCGGACATTGCCGGGGAACGCGTCTCTGAGAAAGGAGGTTGCGGAACACGAACTGCTGCAGTCTCAATGGAAGATCAGCCAAAAAGAACAGGAGGTACAGAAGCGGGCACGGACAGCAGAGGCGTGGCGCGGGGTGGCCCGGAGGAGGCATTGTTGCATGGTTGTTTGGAACACGGACCTTCCGTCCGTACTCTACGGACGGGACACAGCGGCAGAATGCATTAGCCAATACGCTCGCCGACTGCGCCACAGCGGTTTCCCAAATTCATTGAGTGCGCGTGCTACAGGAGACCGCCGCCGGCGGGGTTTATGAAGACGAATATTCCGATATCGTCAGCGTTTTTCACGCTTGAAGCCCAGCCGGCAAGTTCCGGTCTTTTGGAAAACCAATCCGCCCAGCGTACGGCGTTTTTTCCAGAGCCGTAAAGGATGAAACGGCGGCGCTTGGTCAGGGTATCGCGCAACAGCCGGGCGGAATATTCTTCGGCGTCCGGAGAAATCAGAAAAGGAAAAGGATAAATTCTGCCGCGCACCGGATAGACAAACAATGGAGCATAGAGAAACCCCGGCAGATGGTAATCGGGAGTCCAGATTGGCGCCTGAGCTTCGATGAAGGGACTAATGGTGAGGACCGGGGTGTCCGGCTCCTCGGCCTCGAGATCCGCCTCTAAAGCTCCCTGCCGCCAGTTATCGGGGCTGTGATAAGGCCACAGCACGGTCCAGCGCCCTGTCCAGACTAAGCCGGCGATCGCGAGCACCACTGTAGCCTGCTGCCGGCGCGCGCGCGGGAGGTAGCAAAAAGCGAGGACGGTAGCGGCGAGCGCGGCGCCGGGCAACTCGGGCGAGTAGTATCGCGGAACGAAAAGAACCGTTCCAGTTACGCGCGAGTATCCGAAAAGGCACAGCGGCATCCATATCCACCAAGCGGCAATCAGCGTCAGGGCCTCTGCCGATACAGGCCTTTGACTCGGCCATTTGACGTATTGGGCGACCAGCCAGGGTAACCCCGCGCAAAACGCGAGCGGCTTCCAGGGGAAGAAATGCAGCCAGGCCCTAAAGCCGGGGAGCGGGGCGAAAGAATGGGATTTGGCGCTCTGCAGGATACGGAGGGCATCGAATACCACGGGTATGAGCGCCAGTGCCACGACGGAGCCGACGAGCAGGGCGCGAAGCCAGCCGACTTTCGTACCGGCACGGAACAGGCGCACCAGCGCGTAGATCAGAAATACCGGGTAAAATGCCCAGAAAACCAGCTGAACCCGCCATAAGAGGGCAGCGAAAAACACAAAGCCCAGGGCCGATCTCCAGCGAGCCGTGTCGAACCAGTCGATCAGAAAATAGAGGCTCGCGACAGTCACGAAAATCCCGAGCCCATACGGCCGGGCATCGGCGGCGTAGTAATTGAAGTCGGGCATCACGAAACAGGCGAATACGGTAAACCAGGCAGCATCGGGGTCGATCAGACGTGCGGCTAAACGGCCGATCATGAAGAGGGCGGCTCCCATCAGGAGCAGCGAGGGTATGCGGTAGGCGATTTCGGAAAAGCCGAAGATGCGTTCGGCGGCGCGCGGCAGGACGTAATAGATAGAAGCGGGAACCTGAGGGGCGACAGCGAAAGAGGGGTCTTGCGGGCGCTGGACCACGAAATAGGTGCCTGTTTCGTCGGTCCAGAAACTGGAGGGAAGGGGCATCAACCAAAGCCGTGCGATACAGAGGGCCAGGAGGAAAATCAGCAGCCGGTTCGAGAGGATCCATTGGCGGCAGGTTTCGAGCTGGGGGACCATCGCGGTTTCAAGTGTAACTTGATGCGCCGGGAGGCCGCCGTGCGGCTGGTCAGTCGGCCGTGACGCGATGGTTTCCGCGGGGGAGGAGAACCGCGGCGGTGGTTGCGGACCAGGGTGCTCCGTCCACCTCCATCCGGAGAGGTTTGCGGTCGAAGACTGCGATGGCGCGGCTTTCGCTGGAATATTCGAAAACAACGCGCTTGCCGGAATCGATGGACGCGGAGAGTAGTTTCGCGTTGAGGTCGATCAGGGAGATTGCTTTACGTTTCGAAGGTGCTGGTTCGACAACGTGGGAGCCTGCCGGCAGATTCAGCGCGGTTGCCGATTGGACGGGCCAGGGCTTGCCATCCACCAGCGCGTTTTCGCCGGTCCAGTTGAGTTCTACACCCGTGGGCGATTCGATTGTGACGCGACGGCGATCCGTTGAGTAATTCGTGACGACGGCCGACGACGCGGCGAGAAGGGCGAGGTCGGGTTTCAGGATGCTGTTTTCGAAGTAGAGCGCGACGCGCGGAAACGCCGCGGAAGCGACATGGACCAGCGCGAAGAGTTCGGCCCCGGTCTGTTGTTTCGTGGGATAGACGTCCTGATAGCGGTCGACAATGTTGATGTCGATGGCGAGCTTTTCGGTGTGCGGCGTCAAAGGCCTGTAGCGCCTGGCAATCTCGGGATAACGCTGCGGTCCGAGGTTCCACACGGTGGCTGGGTCCTCGATAAGAAACGAGAACGAATGGTGGTCGAGCAGAGGGAGGACGCGCGCAGCATCGGCCCCGATGGAGTCTTTCATTCCGGTATCGAAGCGGTCGTCGACATGAGTGAGGACGATATCGAGATCGGGGCGGAATTGCCGGAAGGATTCCACCACGCCGAGCCAGTCTTCCTGCATGCGGCGGGCGAGCAAGGCGCGAAAATCGAGAAACTGACGGAGCGACGGTGCATCCGTATGGCGGGTCCACAGCTCGATCGGATCCCACCCGGATTGTTTGCGGAATTCGGCGCGAACGTCGCCGTTCATGGGCGTGAATCGGGCGGGATTGGCGGCGCCTTCGAGCGATTCGAAATAGAGCTCGGCCAGATTGACGCCATCCCAGTCGAAGCGTTCGATCATCTGCCTGAGCCCGGCGCCAATGGCACTGACTGCGGCGGGATTTTGCAGGTTCATGAGCTTGCGCCAGTCGAGCTGGGCGTCCTGCAGGACGGCAGTCTTCTCCCGCCATTCGGGATGATCGTTCCAGAACTTTTCGCTGACGTGAGGTAATTCGACCCACGCGTAGACCAAAACACCGTGGCGATGGCAGGCATCGATGAGGTGCTTCAAGTAGTCGTCGTGTTCGACGTCCGCGTCATAGAAGTGCCAGGAAGCGACGTGCAGCGCGCTGATGCCGGCTTTGCGCCAGCGCTCGGCGAGGTAGTCCGGATCGGCGCGGGTTCGATAGGAATAATCGAAGAAGGCCCAGAGGCGGGAGCTCCGAAAGGCGGGTTCGAAGCCGAGATCCGAGAGCGCCTGCATCAGGTAAGGGAACCGCTCGTAACCGTTTTGACCGGGGTTGGCCGCGGCCCAAAGGACTGCGCCGGAGCCGACGTGCATGCCTGCAATCAGGGGCGCTCCGCTCCAGCGATCTTTGGCGAAGACGCGCGCGCCGGAAGGGATTTCATAGCGCGGGATGTCGATGGCGCGGCTCCAGACGATCGGAAGGGACGGATTGTGGACATCGACGACATGAACCACGGAGACGGTTTCCGGTTGCGGCCGGAAGCCGAAGCCGGCGGCGAGAGGTGAAGAACCTTCGAGGATGAGCGCCGCGCCGTTTTCGATCCGGTGGTTCCAATCGATGGAAGTGGGAGTGGCTGAGGACGCAACGAGAATGTCGGCGGATGCGGCAGGTCCCGCGATATGACCGACCGAGGAGAGAATGGAGGGCCATGGTCCGGGTTGCGGCACCAGGACGGCGAAGGTTCCCCCGGAGCAGAGCGGCGTGAGGGCGAGGAGGAAAAAGGCCTCAAGAATGACGCTGTGGGGCGGACCGCCCGGTCCGCGGACGATGCCCTCGCCGGCCTGATCGTGGATTGACCAATCGGATTTCAACAGTGGGAGCAGGCCCGGGGGGACGCGCGCAGACCCAGGACCCGCCCCACTATCTTGTGACTGCATACCAGATGCCTATGCGGAAATCGAAGAAGTTGGGTCGATGCGGATTGTCTTCATTTCGCAGATAGACGCCTCGAAAGCCACCCAGCGTGATCGTGAGCGAGGGGGGCGCGTGCGGCGGATGAAAACGGAAGCCCGGGCCGGTTTCGACAAAATTCGCCCAGTACTGGCTCTTTACATCGAAAGTAAGATTGTCGCTCCAGAAGGTCTGCATCTTGAAGCCGCCAAGGGACGAGGTGAAGCCGATTTTGCTCTGCGTGTAGTTCAGCAGGTCGTTATCGAAACGGCTGACGTACACGCTGTCGGCGAGTGTCTCGACGAACCATCCGCTGTGTTCGGCGGCAATGGATGTGCCGACGGTTCTGGACAACGAGACGCCGCCGCGATAATCCGCCGAATGGGAACCGTTCATATAGCTCATGCTGTTTCCCGCTTCGAACCAGCCTGTAGCGCCGTGCCAGGTTTGCGAAGCAACGCCGACAGCGAGTATGAAGGCGCTAACGGAAAGATTCTGCGGCGAAGGGCCGCCCACGATACCCCGGACGTCCCCGTCGAATCGCAGTGAAGCATAAGGGTGGATCGGAAGCTTCTTCAGCCGGAGCTCGGTCTTCAGCTGGCCGTAGCCGAAGAGGTCATGCCAGCGCGTAGAGAAGAGAGGATAGACCCAAAGCGTAGTGCGAAAGCGCGCGGTTCCGGCACGGAGATTGCCGTAGGCGCGGGCGGCTTCTTTCGATATCGCGGGGTCGTTGCTCTGGCGGGCGATATCGAACCAGTGGATGGCAGTGGCATCGTCGTGAAGCAGATTGTTGGTCCAGCCGAGTTTCAGCGCGATGGAAGCATCCGCCGGATCAAGATCGTGCGCTTCGAGGAAGTAGCGTTTGGCGTCTTTGAGGAAACCTGCCGTATAACTTCGCTCGCCGAGCAGGCGCGGATTGGCATCGTCCACCGATTTCGTTTCGGGCGGGTTTGGTTTTGCAGACGTAGTCATCAGATCGAGTTGAGCGGCGGCGAGATGGTCGGACGGGGAGGCGTCCACGATCAGCTTGAATTCCCGCTGGGCTTCGTCGCGTGTCGTCTGATCTTTTTCGGACATGGCGAGCAGGAGGTAGGCCAGTTCGCGATGAAGCGCGACGTTGGATGGGTCGAGCTCAAGCGCCTGGCGGAACTCATAGACGTATGGATAGCGGTCCGGGAGTTGTTCGCGGGCGAACTCGGCAGTGCGGGTTTCACCACCGCGAGAGGCGGCGAGCAGCGCCGACATCAGGCCTTCGGGATTGGCGCGGGCTTTCTCGACGCGAGCGAGTTCGAGCAGCACCGACTTGTGTTCGGGCAGAAGTTGGAAGGCCGACTTGTAGCTCCCTGCGGCGAGATCGAGATCGTCGCGCTGCTCGGCAAGCTGGGCAAGTTCGTACAGCGCGCTGAAGGTTGGGGGTGATGTCGAGAGCACTCGCTGCCAGCGCGCGATCCCGGCGGCGAGCGGACCGTCGATGTTCTGGAACGCCTGGGACGCGGTGGCGCTCAAGGCCGCATTATCAGATTCGCGGGCGCGGGCGAAGATGCGGCGGGCTTCGGCCTTGCGGGCGGGTGCGTTATCGCGGGCTTCGAAGCAGAGGAAGGCGTATTCGAGGGCGAGATGGAGGTCCGAGGGGGCGTCCCGGTTTGACTCCTCGAGACGCATGGCTTCGCCGAACTGCTCGCGCGCGCTTTCGCTGTCGCCGGTCTTCAGCAGAGTGTAGGCGAGGTTCTTGCGGATATCGGCGCGATTCGGCGCAAGAGCCGCGGCTTTGCCGAAGAAGGAGATGGCGGTGTCGTAGTCGTGGGCTGACAGGGCGTCGAACGCTTTGGTCAGGGGTTCGTACGCGGGGTCATTGGACTCCTGAGCCAGCGCGGCGGCGGCAATCAGGCAAAGCGCTGCAAGTCGAATCGGCGTCTCCCGCTGATGTCAGTGGGCGCACGGCGGAAAATTCTCACCGATTGTTTGAGAAAAACGCCGGCGGCAAGACCGCCAGCGGTACAAAGGTCACCTCAGGTTCAGGAAGCCAACGTTGTTAGCCGGAAAATCGCCGACGTAGTTGAAGATGCCGTTGACGTTGCCCGGGGTCACGCCGAACCACTTCGCCAGCGTGGCCGCGTATTGATTCGGGAATCGGCGAAATTAATGTCAGTTTTTCGTTGGCTAACTTCGTCAGCCTGTCGATGGTTGACTGAAGGCGGCTGATATCAAAGTATTTCCAATGTTGGCGAAATGCCTGTGAATACGGGGTTTCGGCGATGCTCCGCTATAATCGGATGCAGTGCCCCGAGTTACCTTTCTTCCAGCAGGTGAGACATTTGAGTTCGAACAGGGCAAGCTGCCCTACAAGGGGCATGGCAAGCCGGAATCACTGCTCGATCTGGCGATGAACGTCGGCTTCCATCTGGAGCACGCCTGCGGCGGAAGCTGCGCGTGTACGACATGCCATGTGGTGGTGAAGGAAGGCGACGCGAATCTTTCCGAGATGGAAGACGATGAGCTCGACCGCGTGGAACAGGCTGCCGATTATCAGCTTCGTTCGCGGCTGGGGTGCCAAGCGGTGGTAAAGGGCGACGTCACGGTGAGCATTCCGGAATGGAACCGGAATTACGTGAGTGAAGGCCATTAAAGATCTCGTCGTCTGCGTGGCGACGGAGATGGAAGGCGAACTTCTTCGCCCCCACGTTCCGGTTGTTTGCACCGGAATCGGCGCGGTGAATGCCGCTTACGCGCTGACACGATTTCTCGATCGCGAGCCGGTGAAGGCGGTCGTCGTGTGTGGGATCGGCGGCGCTTATCCGGGATCGGGGATTGGGATCGGCAGCGCCGTGTGCGCGGAGAGCGAGTGCTACGGCGATCTTGGCGCGGATTCGTCGGGCGGGTTTCTCGATATGCAGGCGCTCGGATTCCCTGTGGTTCAGGGTGCATCTCCGCTCTACAACGTCCTTCCGATGCAGATTTTTCCCGCGTTGCGGCGAACGCGTTTCGTCACCATGAACACCTGCACGGGAAATGACGACGATGCGCGGGCGATCGAAGCGCGGACTGGCGGTGGCGTGGAAAGCATGGAAGGCGCGGCGATTGCGCACGGTAGCTGCATTGGCAGGAATTCCGGTGGGCGAGATTCGCGGGATCAGCAATCTGGTGGGCAATCGCGAACGGAACTCGTGGCGAGCGAAGGATGCGGCTCTAGCGGCGCAGGAAACGTTACTGACCTGGATAAGCGGCGCGCCGGGCTTGACCCAGTTTAGTTGCAGAGCTTGACTACGAAGTTCTCCACCACCGTGCGGTCATCCGGCCGGGCGCTGCGGAGGTCGCGGTCGGTTTCGAAAAGCAGCTTCAAGCCGCGTTCCAGTTGCTCCTTCGAAAATTTCGCGGCGGTCTGCGAGACGTGTTCGGCGCGCGATCCCCACATCTGAACGCCGGCGCGCTGAAAATGCGATTGCACCTGAGATGCCCCGCGCAGGTTGGCTTCCTTCGCGACGAGCGCCATTCGAAACTGCGTGGCCAGAAACGTAAGCGCGAGTGGCAGATACTCGCCCTCACGAACCAGCGCGTCGAGAGTTTCCAGGGACCGCACACGGTCCCTGCGTCCGAGCGCGTTCACAAGCGCGAAGATTGTGCTCTGCCGCGCATCGGGGACCAGCAGAGCGAGATCGTCTACCGTGATCGGTTTGCCGTAGAGCGAGAGTTTCTCGACCTCGACCGCGATACGGGCCACGTCCGCCGCGAGGGCTTCCACGAGAGCTTCGGCGGCGGCCGGGTCCAGCTTCAGGTTGGCTTCGCGGGCTATGCGGTTTAGTTCGGCGCGGGCTTCGTCGTTGCTGAACCGCCGGAATTCCACGACGTCGGGAATCGCGCCGAAGAATTTGCGGGCCCGTTCGGTTTTTGGCTTGTCTTCGCCTTCGAGGTCCCATCGAGTGACCTCGAAGATCAGAGTTACGCCCGGGGTTGGGTTCTTTATATAGGCTTCTAAAGCGCCGGCGGCCAAACCGCCAGTGGTACTTGGTTCGTCGTCTTCGTCATCTGAGGAAGTGCTGCGGGAGGTGCGGGGCATCGCAGTTTCAGCGCCGATTACGAAGATCAGCCGCTCGGTGGCGAACAGGGACATGGCGCGGGCATCGTCGACGATTGCGTTCAGCGACGTTTCCGCCGCGTCGAATTGCTCGGATTCGACGCCTTTGGACGCAGCGATAAGAGCTTCCCGGCATCGCCTGCGGTTGTAGCTCTCCTGCCCGAGGAACAGGCAAACCGGGGGAATCTCGTTGCGTTTCACTCGAGCCAGGAACTGGGCGGGTGTCATTTGGCGTCCAATCGGAACAGACAATATACAGGATTACCCTCGCGGTCGGCGACGGTCGCACGGACCTCGTTCGCCTGGAGTCCCGGAGCTCTCAGAAAGAGAAGCTCGAGTCCGGCGAGCACCGCGGAAGTCAGCATGAGGATGGCGGCGAACCCCGGAAACCTTTGCGGACGCAATTCGTTTGCCTCTCCCGGTCAGAAGTTTTCGAGGATCGCGCTGACAACGGTGCGGGCCACGTCTTTACTCAGGCGCTGCAGAGCTGCCTGGCTTTCATCGAAATACTGCTGCGGGTTGACGCTGATTTCATAGCGCTCGCGGAACTCGATATTCGGGCGGTCGAAGAGCACTTTGCCGTTTTTGTCCGTCAGTCTGACCTGTATCTGAACAATCACCTGGGCACCGCTGCTGCGCCCGGTCACGGGATCGGCGACGGTGGCGCTGTTGAACATATTTGCAACTGCGCCGGACAGCACGGCATCGGCCTTCGCTGGGTCTGCAACAATCTTGTAGCGCGTGCGCGTGATCATTTCACGGCTCACCGACTCCGTGAGATAGTCGGAGAGTTTGTATTGAATGCTGGCATTCCTAAAGGGGGTCACGGCGATTGTGTGGATCCCGGCGGGGAGAAGGTTGGCCGTTCCGGCCACGTGATACCCGCAACCGGCCAGCAGGAGTGAAAGGGTCAAGCCAGGGAAATGTGTTGCGGGGCGGGGCTTCGGCCCCACTATCCTCATACGGCCTCCGCGGCGATCATGGCGGCGCTCTCCGCCGCAAGCCGCAGGTTGTCGACCGCGGCCCAGATCCAGAACGCGTTTCCGTTATTGCGGTCGGGCGTGATAGCGCCGACTGCAATTCCGCTCTGCCCGGCAACCCCGACATTGTTCGGCGGCTCCAGGTCGCCGGTGCGTACGTCAAAAAGATCGTGACTCATGGCGTCTTCAATGTCGGACGCAGCCGGAGCGTCTTCGAATTCAATCCAAAACGAAAAAGTGTAGCCGTGAAAGACCGGCGCCTGAATCAAACGCAGGGAGGGCATCGGAGGGCCATCCAGCCGCTCCAGCAGAGTGGCGAGGTGCCGCTCGATACGGTCTTCCACCTCGGCGAGCGGAACAGGCGCTTCCGAACCCAATTGCGGCAGCATCGCATAAGCCAGTTGCGCGTCGAAGACCTTCTTCGGCACGGGCTGAAACGAGAGCAGATTCACGGTCTGCTGCTGCAGCTCTTCGATGCCCGCCGTGCCAAGCTCGCTCGCCGGTTCGAAAATGTGGACGATGGCCCGCGCTACGGGATAAGTTCCGTTAAGTCTCTGCAGCACCATCGCGATGGCAGTAGCCGCCGGGTGGGCGACGATTTGAGGTCCGGTGTGATCGACCTCGTAATCGGGGCCTTCCACTTGCGGAGCGCGAATGCGGGCTTCGGGATTATCTTCCGCCGCATACGTCAGATCGATGATGAGACCCTGGGGATTCGCATCGAGCGCCAACTTCGAGGAGGCGAGAGTGCCCGCGAGTATAAGGGCGTCGGCGTCCTCGACAGCGTCGGGATCGAGCTTCGCGAGAAAGGCCGCGCTGCCACCGATCTCCGTGAGCGTGCCGGATTCTTCCTCCGCGGCCGCAACCAGACGAACGTGCTGGCCGAGCGCGCTTTCGCCGAGCACTTCGCGAAGCTCGCGGCCGAGGAGCGTTTCCCCACCGACAATTGCAATCGTTTCAGCCAATCTGTGTCTCCGGAGCCGGGGTTATGCTGCGGCGGAAACGGCGCCGCAATATGCCGCCGAAACGTATCGCGATGCCGCTTCCCACGTAGATCGACATGATAATCAACAGCACAGGTTGGGACCAGTTCCATACCGCGAAGATAATGCCGCCCATAACTACCAGAATCAGCGGGGAGCGCGGGCGCAGCAGATTGAGGTCCTTGAAGCTCCAGTAGCGCCAGGTACTGACCATCAGGAATGAGAGCAATGCCAGCAGCAACAGCCACAGTACGGAAGGAAAGAATCCCATCACGGGGTAGCTGTCCAGCGCGTACACGACCGCCGCTACCATGCCGGCGGCAGCGGGTATCGGCAGGCCGACGAAATACTTGCGATGAGGAGGACCCGGATTCCGCGGCTGCGGGTTCTTTTGGATGTTGAAGCGCGCCAGACGAGCCGCGCCACAGAGAAGAAAAAGGAACGCCAGAAATTTTCCCGCGCGCTGCAGCTGGTCGAGCGTTCCAGGCCCAGGATAGCCGCTGACGAACTGCACTCCCCACGTGTACGCGAGAATGGCGGGGGCGATCCCGAAGCTGATGATGTCCGCCAGCGAATCGAGCTCGCGTCCGAACTCGCTCGTGGTATTCGTCATGCGCGCGATGCGGCCGTCCAGCCCGTCCAAAACCACGGCGAGGCCGATGGTTTTGGCGGCGACCTCGAAATCCTGCGCCGCGAGGCTGGGATTCGTGGCGAAACTCATGACTCCCTGGACCGACCGGATGATCGAGAGATAGCCAAGAAAAATGTTGCCGGCGGTGAACAGCGTCGGGATCGCGTAGGCGGCGCGAGGCGGCCGCTTCCTGCCGGGAACCGCTTCAACGTCTATGTCTGACAGAGTGCCGCCTCCTCGATACTGGCTGCAAGCGGCAGGGGCAACACAATTTCGCCGGCCCGGCGCGCCAGAATGCTTGTACCCGCGCTGACCCGCGCCCCCGGAGAAACCTCGATGCGCCACTCGGGACCGAAGATGACGTCGACGCGCGAACCGAACTTGATGAGGCCGACGCGCTCGCCCGACTGCACGAAGTCGCCCACTTTTTTCGTGCATACGATGCGGCGCGCGATTAATCCCGCGATCTGCTTAAAGACGACTCTGGTTCCGTCCGCGGACCGGACGGTGATGACGTTCTGCTCGTTTTCCGCCGATGCGAGCGCGCGGCTGGCTACGAGGAACTGGCCGCGCTTGTACGTGATATCCGCGATGACACCGGAAATCGGAGACCGGTTTACATGGACATCGAAAATATTGAGAAAGATGCTGATGCGGGTGTGCCGGTCGCCTTCCTGAACTACCTGCATCACGCGGCCGTCGGCGGGCGACACTGCGACGGGGCCGACGGGTACCAGGCGCTCGGGATCGCGAAAAAACCAACCGCAGAACGCGCCCAGCGCGAAGAGCAGCAGCGCCGGCCGGGGTCCGGCAAGCCAGGACACGAGTGCTCCGCCGGCGGTGAAGGCCAGCGCATAGTAAATTCCGTCGCGAATCATCCGGCTTTGTTATTTTAACTTGCGGTTCATGAACATGCGGATACCAAGGTTGACAGGGTCTTGAAGAGACGCCGCTGGTAGCCGCATTTCCATGTATACTGGCCCGTATTATGAAGCTCCTTGTTGTTCTCCTGGCAGCCGTGGCAGTGACGATGCCGGCGGACGCGCGCGTCACGCGCGTTGTGATCGAGCACCGGGAATCGCCGGCTTACAAGGGCCAGTCGTTCGGCGAGGCGGGGCGGTACGAGTGGCTGCGGGGACACGCTTATGGCGAACTAGACCCTCGTGATCCCCTCAACGCCATCATTACCGATCTGCAATTTGCGCCGAAGAACTCCCGAGGCTTCGTGGAGTACGTGGCGACTTTCACCCTGGCCAAGCCGGTGGACGCTTCGAAAGCCAGCGGGGTGTTGCTCTATGACGTGGCGAACCGCGGGCGGATTGCGCTGGCGGGATCGTCCACCGATGCCGGCGCTTTGGCGGATTTGTTCAAGCGCGGCCATATCGTGCTGTCGAGCGGCTGGCAGGGGGACATTGCGCCGCGCGACGGCATCGAGACGATCACCGTGCCTGTGGCGAAGAATCCGGATGGGTCGAGCATAACCGGGCCCGTGCTGATTCGCTTCCGGGATATGGCGCGAGGGGCGAACACGTTGCCGCTGATGCGCGGCGAGGGAGCGGGGTCGCCCGCGCCGATGCCGGCGGCTCTCGACAACGCAAAGGCCACTCTGACGCGCCGGGCTGCGGAGGGCACCGCCATCGTGCCGATTCGCGCCTCGGACTGGGCCTTCGCCGACTGCGGCAAAGAGGCATTTCCCGGCGTACCCGATGCGGGCAAACTCTGCCTGAAGGGCGGCTTCGATCCGGCGTTCCTGTACGAACTGGTCTACACGGCGAAAGACCCGCTGGTGGTGGGAATCGGCTATGCTGCCACGCGCGACCTCAACGCATTTTTCCGCCATGCGGAGCGCGACGACAGCGGAGCGGCCAATCCGGTGGCACAGAAGATTGCGTTCGCGGTAGCGCGTGGCAGCTCGCAATCGGGCAATTTCCTGCGCAGCTTCATCCATCTGGGATTCAACCAGGACGAATCGGGAGGCATGGTGTGGGACGGCATCAACCCGAATATCGCGGTGCGGCAGCTGGCGATGAACTTCCGGTTTGCGGCTGTTGGCGGCGCGGCGGATCTCTACGAACCGGGCAGCGACGGCGTCGTGTGGTGGAGCGATTACAAAGACGAAGCGCGGCGGCGGCCTGAAGCGGGATTACTGGATCGCTGCCGGACCAGCGGAACGTGCCCGAAGATCGTCGAAACGTTCGGTTCGTTTGAGTTCTGGGGGCTGCGCGCTTCCGCCAACCTGGTGGGGACGAGCGCGGACCGCGACATCCCGTTACCCGCCAACGTGCGGCGTTATTTTTTCCCCGGCGTCACCCATGGCGGCGGGCGCGGCGGTTTCAGCACTGTGCCGCCGCCTGCTCCAGCCGCATGCGAGCTGCCCGCCAATCCGAATCCTTCTTCCGACACGATGCGGGCGCTCACGGTGGCGTTGATCGATTGGGTCACTAAGAATACGCCGCCGCCGCCCAGCCAGTATCCGCGGCTGGACCGCGGAGAACTCGTTGAGCCTACGCAAGCCGCGTTGGGATCGCCCATGATTCCCGGCGTGCCTCTTCCCGATGGGGTGATCAACCCGCTCTACGATTACGACCTTGGCGCCGGGTTTCGCTACAACGACTTGAGCGGCGCGATTGCGAGCGAGCCTCCGGCCATCAAACAGGTGCTTTCGAGCCTGGTTCCGAAGCAGGATGCGGACGGCAACGAAACCGTCGGCGTGGCGAGCACCCTGCACCAGGCGCCGCTCGGTACCTACCTCGGATGGAACGTGACTGCGCACGGATTCGCAAAAGGGCGAGAGTGCGGATTGAATGGGGCGTTTGTTCCTTTTGCAAGAAGCAAGGCGGAGCGTGTGGCGGCTGGAGATCCGCGACTTTCGCTTGAAGAGCGTTATGGCTCGCATGAGGGTTACGTGGCAGTGGTGAAGTCGGCTGCCGCGCGCCTGGTGCGAGATCGGTTCTTGCTTCAGGAAGACGCGGACCGGCTCGTTGCGGAGGCTGCGGCCAGCGATGTTTTGAAGGGTAAGTGAAGGCAAGCGTCGAGAGGAGTCTCGACGCGGCACGCAAGAGTGCGTACGCCACGCAAGCAGAGCCAGGTAGTACAGGTAGTACAGGTAGTTACAGGTACTAAGGCCGGGCGAACAGGCGCTCGAAGAAGGCGCGGGTTTCCTGCTTGATCCGTTTGGATACGGAATTCAGCGTGCCTTCATGCAGATTCTCCGGCGTCCAGCGGTGGACCAGATCCGTCAGGATGGCGACGTGCGCGCGATTCGTCGGCAGCCGGCCTTCCGCATGCCCCGTCAAAATGCGCAGGCCGTGATCGATGGCGCGGTAGAACGTGGCGGCGTCGCGGAGAAACCGGGCATCATCGCGGTCGAGGTGGCCCATTTTTTCCACAATGTCGATGCGTTCGGGCGTGTTCAGCACTTTGAAAAAGAACCCCGCGCTCTTTAACCGCAGATACATCAGGGCGAAATCGATATCGTAATAACCGCCCGCAGCCGCCTTCAGGGGATTCCGGCTGCCCTGCTCGCGTTCCAGACGGGACCGCATCTGGACGAGTTGGGCGCGCGACCGGCCGTTCTGGCCATAGTGCCGCCAGTCGATTTCCTGCAGCTCGCCGAGGAACTCGGTGGCGCGCTCGATATTGCCGGCGACGGCGCGCGCCTTCATATATGAAATGCCTTCCCAAGCCTCAGCATGATGGGCGAAATAGTCTTTATACGCGCCTTCGGTTTGCACAAGCGCGCCCTCGCGTCCGTTGGGCCGCAGCCGCGTGTCGATGGTGAAGACAACGCCGTCGCCGGTATAGGCGCTTATCACGCTGATCATCCGCTCGGCGATTCCGGTCCAAAACAGAGTTTCGGGCGCATCGCCGTCGGGAATCACGAATACCAGATCGGCGTCCGAAGCCAGATCGAATTCAAGCATCCCCAGACGGCCGAGCGCGATCACCATCATCTGCTTCGACGGAATGTAAGTCAGACTCGACGGAGCAAGGCCGGGATCGGCAATCGCAATTTCATAGGCGGCGTTAATGATTGATTCGGCCAGCTCGGAGGTTCGCTCGAGCGTGCGGAATACGGAGACGCGATGATAAACGCTGTCGCTCTGAATCCGCACCATCTGCCGGCGAAAGAAGCGCCGTAAGCCGTCAGGATCGCGCGGCGCATGAAAACCCGTCCGTCCCTGCCGCCGGCCGCACGCGGCCCGAACCTCCTCGATCAGGTCAGGATGGCTGACCAGCTGATCCGCGAAATACTGGCTGTGCCCGAAAAGGTCGACGGTGCATTTGGCCAACTCGGCATCGTTTTCGAGCGCGGGAAGCCATACCGGGTTGGCGACGACCTTTTCGAGGAACGATTCGAAACTCTCGTCCTTAAGTGAAACGGCGGCCCGCGCCATCCCGCTCTCCGCGATCAGTTGCGAAAACACGGGAGCGCGCTGGTCCAGAAGACGGCGCAGATTCGCGGAGGGGAACTCGGCGCGCGCGGGTCGAGATTCTTCGGCGGTCTCCACGGCTTCCGGATCTTCAATGATATCGGGATCCGGCATGGCGTCAGGCACTGAAACTGCAACCGAAAGCTGCGAATGGATCACGCGCTCGTAGAGATCCTGCACGCTGGTGAAGTGATGATCGAGCTCGCGCTCGAGCGTGCCCGCGCTGGGCAGGCCCGAGGACGGCATCTTGCGGGCCAGAAGATCGAGCTGGTCTTTGGTGTCCGGCAGCGTATGGGTCTGACGATCTTCGTCGAACTGGAGCCGGTGTTCCAGATGGCGCATGAACTGATACGCCGAAGCGAGCCGCGCATACTCGATGGGCGATAAAAGTTCCTTGTCCCGAAGTCTTGAAAGGGCCAGCAGAGTACCGCCGTGCCGGACCCACGGCTCGCGGCCTCCGTGCAGGCGCTGCAGGCACTGCACCAGAAATTCGATGTCGCGGATACCGCCTTTCGCGAGCTTCACATCGGCGCCCGGCGGTTTGGCGCGGCGTTCCTTGTCCAGACGCAATTTCTCGTGGATGCGGGCGCGCGTTTCCGAGACTGCTTCGATGGTGCGGAAATCGGTGGTGGTCCTGTAAATGAGCGGCTCGACGAATTCGAGAAGCTCGCGCGCGGGACGCGAATCTCCGGCCGCGATTCGTGCTTTGATCAGCATCTGCAGTTCCCAATCGCGTCCGCGGGAAGAGTAGTATTTTTTCGCGCCTTCGAGGGAGTGGCAAACTTCGCCGAAGCGTCCGTCCGGGCGTAGCCTCAAATCGACCCGGTAGCACGAGCCCTCCTCCGTGTAGGTCGAGAGCATGTCGGTCATGCGGTTGGCGGCGGCTTTGAAGAATTCGCCGGAACCTCCGATCTCACCGGGGGAGCCATCTCCCGAGTAAACGAACATCAGGTCGATATCGGAGCTGTAGTTGAGCTCGCGGCCGCCGAGCTTACCCAGCGCAACCACGGAAAACTCAGCCTTGTCGGGCGCGCCGCGTTCTTCCGCAAGCTCATGCCGGACCGCGTGCCAAGTGGCGTTCAAAATGGCGTCTGCGAGATTGGACAGGTCCTCAGTGGTTTCAGATACGTCGGCAAACTGCAGGACATCGCGCAGCAGGATCCGAAGCAACTGCCTGCGGCGGAAAAGAGCCAGATCGATGGGGCGGGGAATGCCGTTGGCGGGCAACGAGAGAGTCAGCAGTTCTTCGTATTGCTCGGCCAGAAAACCGCGGTGGAGATCCCGCGCCAGGGCGATCTCGATGAGCCACTGGGGAAAGCGGATGACCGAGTCGGCAAGGAAATGGCTGAAGGAGAAAACCGTCAGCGCATAACGGAGGGCGCTGGGATCTTCGGTGATCCGGCGCGCGGCATCGGGGGCTTCCGCCGCCAGCCGATTCAGGTAGTGAACGGCGTCGTCCGGATTGGGCAGCGATGGCAGCAGCGCCGTGACGCGGCGGATTGCAGCCGGCGAAAGTTTTCCGAGGTAAATAAGTTCCGGGCGCGCACGAACGGGGTCGCGGAACTGGATCTCTTCGAGGAGACTCAGCACTACTCAAGATTATAGGCCCGTACAAACGCTCCCTGTGGTCGCGGCTCTGTAGTATCAGAATGTTACAGAGTCGTGACCGCACGGAGTCGGTCCTCTAACCCTGCTGGTTCAGAAACGCGAGGGTCAGCGCCTGGGCTTCGGCCGCCGCTTCGGCGTTGTAACTTGGCCGGGCGTCACAATTGAAGCCGTGGTCCGCGAATGAGAACTCGACATTGACATACGGCTTCTTCGCCTCACGCAACGCGTTGTTCACGATTTGAACCTGATCCGGCCCGATGTGCTGGTCGAGGCCGCCCCAGAAGAACAGCACCGGGGCCTGGAGATCCTTCACGCGATCGATCAGCCCGGGGAAAAACGGGCTGGGGGCGATCCCGCCGCCGTAGTAGGAAACGCCGCATGCGAGCGGAAGAATAATGGCGGCGTGGCAGGCGCAACGTCCACCCATGCAGTAGCCGATGGCGGAGATTGAAAGGCCGGGGAAGCCGCTGCTCTTTTTGAGCCAGTCCCAAGTCGCGCGCATGTCGGCTTCGAGGGAGGGGTCCTTGAGCGCCTGCATGTGCGGCATGATGGCGCCGAAATCGGCGTATCCGGCTTCGAGGCCGGGGGCCGTGCGATGGAACAACTCCGGAGCGATGGCGAGATAACCCTCGTGCGCAAAGCGATCGGCCACGTCGCGAATGTGGGGATTCACACCGAAAGCTTCCTGAAAGACGATCAACCCCGCTTTCGGAGTGCCCGGGGGGCGGGAAACATACGCCCGCATCGATGTGCCGTCGGAGACGGAAAGCGTTACATATTCTGTTTTAGATGTCATAGGGTGGGCCAATTCGATATATTACTCGTGAGGCTGCGATGGCCGCAATAGAAACAACAAAGCGTTCTAAGGACTTCGCAGACTGAAGTCCGCGCTACCTCCGTCAGTGATACTACAAGTAATGCGAAGTCATTTCTGGATTCTGCTCGTACTGGCTTTTTCCCTGGCGGGTTGTTCGAGTCAAGAGCCTCAGACCCAAGCTGCAAAAGAAGCCCCGAAACCGGCCGCGTTGCCCGGAATGCCTCCCGTGGAGGACCCTTCCGACATCTACGCCGCCGATCATGCCGGAAATCTGAGCCCGGTGGTTCGGGACGTCCCATCCCGAGTTTACGTGCCCAACAGCGGCAGCAACACGGTAGACATCATCGATCCGGCAACGTATAAGATTATCGGCCATTTCCCCGTCGGGAAGCAGCCGCAGCACGTGGTGCCGTCGTACGATCTCAAACGGCTTTGGGTGCTCAACGATCTCGGCGACAGCGTGACGGAGATCGATCCCGCGACCGGACACAAAGGCAAGACCATTCCTGTAACAGATCCGTACAACATGTATTTCACGCCCGACGGGAAATACGCGATCGTGGTGGCCGAAGCACAGCAGAGTCTTGATTTCCGCGATGCGCAAACCATGAAGCTCATCGATCCGGTGAAAGTGGATTGTAAGGGAGTCGACCATATGGACTTCACGGCAGACGGGCGCTTTCTCATTGCCAGTTGCGAGTTCGCGGCGCAGCTTATCAAGGTCGATGTCGCCAATCGGAAAGTGGTCGGGACTATCAAGCTTGAAAAAGGCGGCATGCCGCAGGACGTCAAGACGTCGCCCGATGGAAAGGTCTTTTACGTCGCGGACATGATGGCGAACGGCATCTACCTGATCGATCCCGACAGCTTCACGCGCATCGATTTTATTCCCACCGGCAAAGGCACGCATGGCCTCTACGTGAGCCGCGATTCGAAGGTACTCTACATCTCTAATCGCGGCGAAGGCAGTATTACGGTTTTCGATCTTGCAACCCGCAAACCAGTGACGAAGTGGGAGATTCCGCACGGCGGCAGTCCGGACATGGGCGGCGTATCGGCTGACGGCAAGGTGCTCTGGTTGTCGGGGCGCTATAACGCGGAGGTGTATGCGTTCGATACGTCCGATGGTCACCTGCTGGCACGGATCAAGGTCGGAAAAGGACCGCACGGGCTGAGTGTATTCCCGCAACCTGGCCGATATTCGCTGGGGCACACCGGCGTGTTCCGATAAGATATTTCGACATGTACGAGAAAACGACTCGACGGAAGTTTGGCGCACTGGCCGGCGGGCTGGCGTGGTCGAAGCTATATGCGCAGGCACTGCCCGACCCGCCGCCGAATCGTATGTCCGCGCGGCCCGGCACTGCTTCGCCCGCTACGCCGATTGCGCCAGGACTGCATCCGCTCGGGTTTCGAACGGAGCGCGATGCCCTGCTTTATGTTCCTGAGTCCTCGGCGAAATTGGATAGAGCGCCGCTGGTTTTATCTCTGCACGGGGCTTCACGAGATGCCAATCGCGGAATCGAATTGCTGCGGACCCTTTCCGACGAACATGGTTTTCTGCTGCTCGCTCCGGCGACGGCTCGCGGAACCTGGGACATCATTACTGGCCCGGGTGGTCCCGACGCGAAGTTCATCAACCGCTCGATGGCCCGCATATTCGAACTACGGAAGATCGACCCGGCGCGCATCGCCATGGCTGGATTCTCGGACGGAGCTTCCTGTGCGCTCTCGCTTGGCCTCGCGAACGGAGATTTGTTCAGCGCCGTGCTGGGCTTCTCGCCGGGATTTGTAGTGGATCTGGAACGGGTCGGCAAGCCTCCGGTCTTCATCTCGCATGGAACAGTGGATCAGGTCCTGCCGATTGACGAATGCAGCCGCCGCATCGTGCCGCAATTGAAGCAGGAGGGCTATCGCGTTACCTATCGCGAGTTCGAAGGGAAGCACGAACTGCCGCCGGCGGTTGCATCCGAAGCGATGCGATGGTTCATGGAAATGCGCGCGTGACGAAAGAAGAGACCGCCGACAAAAAGGGCGCATTAAGCTGGCTGGCCGAACTTACCACGGCCGAGCGGCGCGTTTTCACGGCCTGCGTCGGAGGCTGGGCCCTCGACGCGATGAACGTTCAACTCTATAGTTTCGTCATCCCGGCGCTCATCGCGGTTTGGGGACTCACGCGCGGAGAGGCCGGTGTACTGGGGACGGCTGCGCTTCTGGTATCAGCCGTCGGCGGCTGGGTCGCGGGCTGGTTTGCCGACCGATTTGGCCGCGTGTTGACGCTGCAGATCGCAATTCTGTGTTTCGCCGTTTTCACGTTCCTCTCAGGTCTCGCGCAAAACTATTCTCAGCTGTTCGTGGCGCGCGCGCTGTTGGGCTTCGGCTTCGGTGGCGAATGGGCGGCGGGCGCCGTGCTGCTGGGCGAAGTGATACGACCGCAGCATCGCGGCAAGGCGCTGGGAATCATGCAGGCAGGCTGGGCCGCCGGATGGGGCGTCGCCGCGCTCCTCTATGCCGTCTTCTTTTCGGTATTCCCCGCACAGGTTGCGTGGCGGGCGCTCTTTATGGTGGGGCTTCTGCCGGCATTGATGGTTTTCTACGTCCGGCGTTATGTCGAGGAGCCGCCGGTCTATCTGGAGTCGAAAGCGAAGATTGCCGCGACGGGCGACCGGCCGTCGCTGCTGGAGATTTTCCGCCCACCCTTGTTAAGGGTCACGGTGATCGGCGGTTTGCTGGGCACCGGAGCCCAGGGCGGATACTCCGCGGTGACCACATGGCTGCCAACATTCTTGCGCACGGAACGGAAACTCTCGGTGCTGGATTCGGCGGGCTATCTAGCTGTGTTGATCGCCGGGTCGTTCGTGGGCTATCTCGCGAGCGGTTTTCTCTCGGACCGCATCGGGCGGCGTTTGGGTTTCCTCGTGTTTGCGCTCGGAGCATTCACCATTGTGATCACATACACGATGATTCCTTTTGGCAATTCCACGATGCTCATGCTGGGATTTCCGCTGGGTTTCTTTGCGTCGGGCGTGTTCAGCGGGATGGGCGCGTTCTACACGGAGAATTTTCCCACTCGCGTTCGCGGCGTCGGCCAGGGTTTTACTTACAATGTGGGCCGGGCGGTGGGTGCTTTATTCCCGACCCTGGTCGGCTTTCTCTCCGCCAGAATGCCGCTGGGCGAAGCAATTGGAGTGTTTGCCGGTATCGCCTATGCAACGATGGCCGTCGCCGCGTTTCTGCTTCCTGAGACAAAAGGAAAAGTTCTGGCGGCATGAAGGTTGTTCTGTTGCTGCTGTGTGCGGTGACCGCTTTAGCGCAGGACGATGTTGTGTTCCGCTCCGGGGTCTCACTCATCCGCGTGGATGCCGAAGCTATTGACGCCGGCGGACATGTGGTCGCCGGTTTGACCAAAAACGATTTCCGCGTGCTCGACGATGGCGTCGCGCAACCCCTGGTAAATTTCACCTTCGAAGAAGAACCACTGGATCTCATCCTGCTCTTTGACACCGCGGGCAGCATGCACGGCAAGCTGCTGAACATTGTGCGCGCAACGGAGCTGGGTTTCAACGAGCTGCATAAGGGTGACAGAGTCTGCGTGAGAGTTTTCAGCGGCATCAGCACGGAGATCCTGCCGTTCACGGATAACCTGCAGGCGGTCAATGAAGCTATTCTGATCCGGGTGCTTCAGTTGAAATTCAGCGGCGGATCACGATTGGAGCCGGCCGCGGATGACGCGGCGCTGCGATTTCGCCGCGAACCGGAGACGCGCCGGAAACGCGCGATTCTCATTATCACGGACAAGCCCCGGGCGAGCGAGGCGAATGAAGCCGCAATCGTGCACGATCTTTGGAATTCCGATGTGGTCGTGAGCGAATTGATTCTTGACCGCAATCAGAACGGCGCCAACTCAATCGTCGACCATACCGGCGGCGTAACAATCGCGGCGGGCAATCCGGGCGAGGCATTCCGAGATTCGATTCACTATCTTCGCAGCGGTTACACGATGTACTACGCTTTGCCCCGCGTCAATCCCGGATCGGAGCGCAGGCTACAAGTAGACCTGACCCCCGAAGCGGCCAAGCGTTTTGCGAACTTGCGAATCCACGCGCGAACCGGATATGTAGCGCCGTAATTCTCTCCTACTCGCAGCGCAGTGCGATCATCGGATCGGCCTTCGTCGCGTTCCGCGCTGGAATGTAACAAGCTGCCAGCGCCGAAAAAAGGAGCACCGATCCCACGGCCCCCAAATCCGGGAGGTCAAACACACCGACGCCGAAAAGGGCGCTTTGCATGGCGCGCCCCACAAACCAGGCCCCGATCAGTCCGAGACCCAAACCGGCACACGACAACACGATGCCCTCTTTCACCACGAGAGCGACCACATGATTGCGGGTGGCACCCAGCGCCATTCGCAGAGCGATCTCATGTGATCGCTGCGTCACGCCGAATGCCATTACACCGTAAATACCTACTGCCGCAAGCAACAGCGCAATGGTTGCAAAGCTGGAGAACAGGATTACCGTAAACCGGTCGTTGGCCAGCACCTCGTCGTGCACTTGCTCCATACTCCGCGGCATGTAAACGGCAGCCTGAGAGTCCACGGCATTCACGGCTTTGGTGATGCCCTTGATCATGGTCGCCGGATCTTCGGTAGTGCGGACACCTATACCAGCCTCGGGCATCGCCATCCCCATTCGTTGGAAGGGTATGTCGATCTCAGGATTGTCCTCGCGAGATTCGCGGCTCTTCACGGTGTGAAACACGCCGATGATCTGCCACTCGATGGCTGGACCGGGCTCACCTGGGCTCTGCTGCTGCATTACCACTCGCTCTTGGAGCGGATCGACCCCTTTCAGAAATTTGTTGGCAAAGTCCTCGTTGACCATTGCTACTCTTGACGAGATCGAGGCATTATCATAATCGGTAAACCCTCGCCCTTTCACGATTTGAATCCCGAAGGTCTTGAAATACCCGGGCGTTACCGACTGGAGGTCCGCGACAGGGCGCAGCGACGGGGCTGCATATGCGGGTTGGCCGGCAATGGTGAAAGGCTGTTCCCAGTGCAAGCCTTCGAGGGGCAAATAAGTCATCGCGCACGCTTCCGTAACGCCAGGAACCCCTTCGATGCCTGCGAGAATCCGGCGATAGAGTGAGTTAATCCGCGTGGCCTCGCCATCCAAAGGAAACAGGTAGAAGCCAAGAATGTGATCGGTGCGAACGCCGAGATCTACGTGCATGAGATTCCAGAAGCTGTGAATCGCCAACCCTGCTCCGGCAAGCAATGGCAGAGCCAGAGCAAATTCGGCGATCACGAGGATCTGGCGAAGCCGGTAGCGGGCGACACCAATCCCCGCCCGGCCTCCGTCCCTGAAAACTCCAGCCGGATCCAGGCGCGAGGCGTACCACGCGGGGACGCAACCAAAGAGCACACCAGCCAGGGTGGCTACGGCCAGCACGAAGAGAAGAACAGGAACATTCAGCCGCGGATCAGCCTCGGGGGGTAAGGCATGCGGGGGCATGACCGCAACCAACCCCCGTAACATGGCGTACCCCGCGGCGATGCCGGTGAGGCCACCCAAGATCCCCAGCACAAGGCTCTCCGTCAGGAACTGCGCGCAAATCGCCGCCGGCTTGGCTCCCAAAGAATTGCGAATCGCCACTTCCCTGTGCCGGGTCGTTCCGTTGGCCAGCAACAGATTGGCCACGTTAAGGCACGCGATCAGGAGCAGTAATCCTACTGCACCCAGCAGCAGCCAAAGTGTCAACTGCCTCTCGCCGGGGAAAAAGTCATTCTTGAACGGTTCCACAAGCGCACCCAAACCTTGATTGTTTTGGGGATTGACCTTCTCGATGTGTGCAGCAACCATCTCCATTCTGGCCCGGGCCTGCTGGATGGTTACGCCGGACTTCAGCCTGCCTGTAACGACCACGAAGTAGCGAGGGTAGCGAGAATCGTGACTGAGATGCTCGGGCTTGAAGACAAGAGGCACGATCAATTCTTCGTCCCGACGATCCTCCATACCCGACGCCATTACGCCCACCACCGTATGGGGTACGCCGTTGATTCGCAGCTTCTGGCCCACGATCTTCGGATTCGCGCCGAGACGCTGCCATAGCCGATGGGCAAGGATCACCACATGTTCTCTACCTGGCTCGCCTTCCCTGGGGAGGAAATTGCGGCCAAGGAAGAGGGAATTTCCCAACATTCCGTAATAGCCTGGCGTGGCTTCCATGCCTTGAACGAACTCGGGCCTGTCCTGAGTGGCAATGTTAAAATCGTCCGGGCTCCAGGCGTTCAAGTCCTGGAAAACGGTGTTCTGCCGTTTCCAATCTATGAAATCGGCAGCTGAAACCCTGATGCGATGACCTTGAAGGCTGGACCAGACCATCACTAACCGATCCGGCTTTGGATAAGGCAATGGCGCCAGCAGCGTCGCGTAGTCCACGGTATAGATCGCCGTGTTGACGCCGGTGCCGAGCGCCAGAGTGAGAACAATGACGGCGGTAAAGCCGGGAGTTTTTCGGAGCATGCGCAGACCGAACTGGCTATTCCGCAGCAGGGATTCCAACGCGGGAATGCCGCGGCGGTCGCGGTATTTCTCTTTAGCCTGCTCGATGTCGCCGAGCTTAATCAGCGCCTCCCGGCGCGCATGGTCCGGCTTCATGCCCGCGCGGAGGTTTTCCTCGATCTGCATCTGCAGATGGCTGCCCAGTTCGTCCGACAACTCGCGGTCACGGTGCTCCTTGTAGAACAAACCGGCGAAGCGAATGCACCAGCCGCGCAGCCATCTCATAAGGACTTCATATTCTTCACAACGGCTTTGCGTCCGGCGACAGGAACCGTGCCAGGATCGCTGTGGTTTGCTCCCAGTTGCGCGCCTCTTTCTCGATTTGCTTCCGGCCCGCGCGGGTGAGTTTGTAGTATTTCGCCTTGCGATTGTTATCCGACACGCCCCACTCGGAGGCAATGCAGCCCTCCTGCTCCAGTTTCAGAAGCGCGGGATACAGGGTTCCGTAGTTGACCGACAACAGATCGCCGCTGGTTTGCTCGATACGGCGGGCAATCCCATATCCATGGAGCGCGCCCATACTCTCCAGTGTCTTCAGTACCATCAGAGCCAGGGTTCCCTGCGGGACATCCGTCTTTTGCGTCACATTTGCTCCTATTGGTTAACCATAAGAAGTTTCTCAAACAGTCCTATGGGAATGCAATAGAAAAGATTTCGTCCCTGGCCGGCGTGCGATCACTCGGGGCCTCGATGTCGGGGCCGTTGTGATTAAGCGACGGTTCTGACGTCTTTGCCGATCCACCACCACAGCGCGGTGCCGAGGATTGGGATCACGCTGAGCGAAATGAATATCGCCGCATACCACTGATGATCGAACCAGCGGCCATAGATGGGCAGTAGGATCGCGACCACAGCGGACCACGCGCCGGAACCGACGCCGGCGACCATACCGGTTTGATCCCGCCGGTATGCGCGCGCGCCGAGGTGCAAAGACATCACAATGAAGCCGACGGCAATGAACATCGCCCACGAAAAGAACGCCAGCACTATGGGCCAGGAGTCGACCTGTGTGAGGAAGGCGGGCGCGAGGGCCAATACCGTGAGCACAAGGTAGAGGCGAGTGGGCCGCGGGTTCTCGCGCACGAATCGGTCGCCCACCCAGCCCCAAAAGTAATAACCGCATTCCCAGATCAGCGCGGGAATCCAGAGAACCTTTCCGAGTTGCACCTGCGACAAACCCATCACGCGGTTCAGATAAAGCGGACTCAGGTAAAGCGTTGGGCCGAGCGCCGCGCCGCCGAGTCCGAAGTTTACGACCAACAGCCAGAAACGCCTTTCGCGCATGTCGGGCCAGGTGATCCTGCCAGTCTTGCGGGCGACTGGCGGAAGTAACGGCGCGCGGGCGACGAACCACCACACGACAAGCCATGCCACGCCCAACAGGCCAGTGGCGATAAATGCGGCACGCCAGCCGAAGCGCAGCGCTATAGGGGTAACGATCAGCGGAGCGACTATGGCTCCTACGGAAGCGCCACTGTAAGAAATCCCCATGCCGCGGGATTGCTTGCTGAGAGGCAGGGAGTCGGCGGCGGTCCTAAGTCCGCCAGGGAATGTTGCGCCCTCGCCGAAACCGAGCAGGGCGCGGGCGGCGGCGAATCCGAGCAAGCCGGTCATCCATGCATGCGAAGCGCTGGCGAGCGTCCAGATGCCCACGGCGATGAGCATGCCGAGACGGAGCCCGACGAAGTCCAGCAGCGACCCCCACAACGGGTTGCCGATCATGTACGCAATGGAAAAGGCGGAGACAGCGTCCGCGTAATCTCCCGCGGTAAGGCCGGTGTCCTTGAGGACCATCGGGGAAATCACGGCGAGGGCCTGACGATCGATATACGAAAGCCAGGAGCAGGTCATCATCACGAGGACCGGCACCCACATTCGCAAGCCCGCAACCGGGTGGTCTACCTGATTGTCAGGCGGTGCAGCGGTTCCCGGAGTGGTTGCCATTTGCTCGGACTAAACCGGGAGTCTATCAGATCGATATGTTAACGTTACCGGATTGGATATCGCGCATTTACAGCAATGGGCCGGCAAGAGCGAAACCCGATCGGACTTGGTGACTGCTGCGCCGATAGCCGCCCTGGCCGCTACGCTCGATATCGATATCCCTTATCCGAAGGCTGGAGCGGCACTGCCGCCGCTGTGGCATTGGCTCTATTTCCTGCCGTTTCCTCTTCAGTCGGAACTTGGCCCGGACGGTCACGCGCGGCGAGGAGCCTTTCTGCCTCCGGTGGAGTTGCCGAGGCGTATGTGGGCCGGCGGCCGCATTGATTTTCATCATCCGCTGCGAGTGGGGGAAAATATCACGCGGACTTCGCGAATCGTCGATGTGAAATATAAGGAGGGGCGCAGCGGCCGGCTGGTATTTGTTCTGGTGCGGCACGAAATCGCGAGTGCTGGAAAATCCGCGTTGACGGAGGAGCACGACATTGTTTATAGGGACCACTCAGGTTCTGAAGCTGCTTCGCCGACGCCGCAGATTGCCCCGGAATCCGCTGCATGGGAGCGCGTCGTTACTCCTGACGATGTGCTCTTATTCCGATATTCCGCGCTGACCTTCAACGGGCACCGCATCCATTACGACCGCCGTTATGCGACCGAAGTCGAGGGTTATCCGGGGCTTGTAGTGCATGGTCCGCTGCTTGCCACACTGCTGGTGAATCTGCTGCGGTCGAATCTGCCCGAGGCGCTGGTCACGCGCTTCGAGTTTCGGGCCGTGAGCCCGATCTTCGACACCGGAGCGTTCTCAGTTTGCGGAAAGCCCGAGGACGATGGGAGACCCATCCGCTTGTGGGCGAAGGATCAGTCCGGCGCGCTGGCCATGAAAGCGTCGGCAATCGTTGCATATTCGAAGTAAACTCAAGTGAGTTATCCGAATATTAACGGAACTTTCTTCGAGGCTGCCGCGTCGGCCCACTAACCCTTCGCGATCGACTGCGTCCTATGAGCAACATGCGAACGCTCGCACTCATGCTGCTGGGCACTATGGCGGCGGTTCCGCAAACGCCCGGTACGCTGCGGGGCGTTCTCACGGACTCGTCGGGCGCGATCATTCCGGGCGTAACCGTCTCGCTGACAACCGTGAATAACGCGAGGACCGCAACCAGTCAAACGGACGGCTCATATACTTTCGTCGGCCTGACGCCCGGAGAGTATACGATCAAGGTCGATTTTCCCGGGTTCGAGGCGTTTGAGAAAGTGGTGACATTGGATTCGGGAAAGAGCTTACAGTTTTCCATCCAATTGACTCCCAGCGGCGGTAAACAGGAGGTCACCGTGTCCGGCGGGAAAGGTCCGGAACTCAGCACCGATCCTTCCAACAACCAGTCGGCGCTTGTAGTCGCAGGCGACGATCTCGATGCGCTCCCGGACGATCCCGACGATCTCACTGATATGCTGACGCAACTCGCCGGTCCGGCCGCGGGAGCCACGGGAGGAGCGCAAATCCTGCTGGACGGTTTCAGCAACATGCAGCTCCCGCCGAAGGCCGCCATCAAAGAAATCCGGATCAATCAGAATCCGTTCTCGGCAGAGTACGACAATCTGGGATTCGGGCGGATCGAAATCATCACCAAACCCGGCGCCGATAACTTTCGCGGCGGCGTGGGGCTCACGGACAGCGACGCGTATTTCAATTCCCGCAATCCCTATGCGGAAAATAAGGCCGACTACGTGAGCCGGATGTTTACGGCCAATCTGGGCGGACCGATCGGTCATCACGCTTCGTTTCTGGTGAACTTCTACCACAGCACGATCGACAATACGGCGCTGATCGACGCGGTCACTCTGGACCCGTCCACGCTGGCGGAGTCGCCGGTTCGATCCAGCGTGTTGACACCGCGTGCCGATATCAGCGGCAACGCCCGACTCGACTATCAGCTTTCCACCAATCAGACGTTCACCGGCAGTTATCAGTACTATCTCAGCAATCGGGATAACAACGGGATCGGCCAATACAGCCTGGTTTCACGGGAGTACAACAATGAGCAATTGAGACACGACGTGAGGCTCACGGAAACGGCCATACTGAACAGCAGTGCCGTTACCGAAACGAAGTTTGCTTTCACGCAAATCTCGACTCACCAGTTCGGGGACAACTCCATTCCAGCCCTTATCGTGGCTGGGTCGTTCAGCGCCGGCAGCGCACAGGTCGGGAGAGCATCCAATCTGTGGCGGCAATACGAATTTCAAAACAACACGACAGTGGTTCACGCCGCGCACTCGGTTAAGTTCGGCGCGCGCGTGCGCCATACCGGAATTACCGACATATCGCCGGCGAACTTTGGCGGCACATTCAGCTTCTTCGGCGAGAGCGATGCACCGGTGCTTACCGCGAACAATCAGGTCGAGGTCGGACCGAACGCCCTACCTCTGACGGCTCCAATTACGTCTCTCGAGCAATATCGCCGCACATTGCTTTTCGAAGGACTCGGATATTCGCCGGCGGCAGTTCAGGCAATGGGCGGAGGGGCTTCGCAGTTTTCGATCGCCGGCGGAAATCCGCTGGCTCAGGTTGGCCAAGCCGATGCTGGTCTTTACGTGTTGGACGACTGGCGGATCAAACCGAATTTTTCCTTGAGCCTGGGGATGCGATACGAAATGCAAACCAACATTTCGGATCATTCGGATCTTGGCCCGAGGATCGGCTTCGCATGGTCGCCGGGAGCAAGCGTAGCTAAGTCCGGCAGCAACCCGCCCAAGACTGTGATCCGAGCGGGTATAGGGATGTTCTATCAGCGATTCTCGCCCAATCTTATCCTCCAGCAGGCGCGATTCAACGGCGTTAACCAGCAACAATTCATAGTTACGAATCCGGATTTCTTTCCAAACGTTCCCTCGTTCTCCACGCTACTTGCCCAGGAGCAACCTCCTGTCACTTACAAAGTGCAGGCCAACACACGCGCGCTGGCATTACGCTACAGCGCTTTGACTTTAGAGCGGCAACTGCCTGGCAAGACCACGGTTTCGGCGACGGTACTCAATCTGCTTGCGACCCACGTCGTCAGCATCGTCAATGTAAATACCCCTCTGCCCGGAACATTTACACCCGGCGAACCCGGCAGCGGCGTGCGACCCCTGGGCAATGCCGCCGGAAACCCGTTCGTCTACGAAGCGGAAGGTTTCATACGCGAGAATCTGGGTTGGGTTACTGTCACCAACAAGATCAATTCCAGGGTTTCACTCAGCGCTTACTATTCTCTGACTTTCGCGAACGGCGATGTGGACAATCTCGGTTCGCCGTCCAACCCGTACAACATCATGCAGGATTACGGCCGCGCCTCATTCGACCGACGGCACTATTTCACACTGGAAGGAACGTTTAAGGCGCCGCTGGGATTACAGTTCAGCCCCCTCTTTATCGCGGCATCGGGTCTGCCATACGATTTGCAGATCGGGAGCGACCTGAACGGAGACACTGTTGCGAATGACCGGCCGGCGTTTGCGACAGACCTGTCAAGGCCGAGCGTGGTGATGACCCGCTTCGGGGCCTTCGACACCAACCCCATGCCGGGCCAGACGCTGGTGCCGCGCAATTACCTAACCGGGAGCGGCATGTGGAATCTGAACCTGCGAGTCGGACGTACCTTCAGTTTCGGAAAGCCGAAAACGGCAGCGGCAACAAGCGCGAATGCCCCGAGCGGGACCACGGAACGGCGTTACAAGCTGAACTTCAACCTGGACGTGAACAACGTCTTCAACCACGTGAACCAGGGTGGTTTTGTAGGCGATCTCTCGTCGCCGCTTTTCGGCCAGTCCACCAGCCTTTTTCTGTTCCGGGACACGTCGAATAACCGCCGCGTTCAGTTCGGGACGCAGTTCAGTTTCTGAGCGGGGCGTACATCGTCCCAAACGCGGCTGTCGCCGCATCTCCCTCACTGTTGCTGCTGTTGTTGCTCTTCGGCGTCCGGGTGGGGCGGAGGAGCCGCGGATGTTTCCTGCAGCAATTCAGCGCCCTCGTCGTCGAGGGCCGGCCTGACGCGCACGTCCACCGAAAGGCTTTGTCCGGCGTGGCCCTTGTAAACGCCGCGCACAGGCGGCACGTCGCCGTAATCGCGTCCGCGGGCGACCAGAATGTGCTGTTCGTCGACGAAATGTCCCACGGTCGGATCCAGTCCGATCCAGCCGATCTCCGGAATGTTGGCCTGCACCCAAGCGTGCGAAGCATGTCCACCGATCACATTCTCCATGGCGGATCTTGCCCCTTCTTCGGAAGCGATGCGTGCCTGGCGCGGCACCAGATAGCCGGAGACGTAGCGCGCCGGTATTCCCCGTTGCCGCAGCATGGCAATCAGCAAGTGCGAGAAGTCCTGGCAGACGCCGGCGCGCGTGACCAGGCAGTCCTGCACCGAGGAATGCACGTGCGTGGCGCCGGGTTTGTAAGTGAACTGCTCGTGGATGAGCGCCGCCGCGGTATCGGCGAACCCCCGCACGGTGCCGTCGCAGCGAGCTTCAACCTCCATCGTCAGTTCGCTCAAAGTCGGCATCACGGGGCAATACTGGCTGGGCGCAAGCCAATCGTAGTATTCGTCCCGAAGCATTTCCAACCGCTGATCGAGTTCCTGCAACGGCACTGCCTGAAAGGTATAGGGGGGCGTGGGATGCACCAGCACGATGGCTTCGGATTCGACACGCAGTTCCCTGTGCTCCGGCAAAATGTGGAACTGGTGCACCCAATTGTTGAAGTAATCAAGGTGGGCGGCCGGCTTGGAGTAAGGCGTCGTCGTAAGCCGGAAAGAGAGGCAGCTTTGGGTCTCGTCATGGCGGGGGCGCAAGCGCAGCTCGTTGTAACTCTCCGAGACCGGGCCGTCGTAGGAAAACAGGGTTACGTGCGCCAGCTTATACCGGTTTAAAGACATCCTCACGCCACCACCGCGTAGTGGAAGTATGCGCGCGTGATCTGGTCCCCGATGCTACGGCAAGTCTGCTGCAATCCGGTCAGGAAGTTATGGAGCCCGCCATCGAAAATCTCTTCGATACTGTCGTAGGCAAGCCGCTCGTGAATCTTCCCGGTGAGGCGCTCGGCTTCGTTCGCGTAACTGCCGGGCACGGACCCGCTGATCGCATGCAGCGAACTTTGCAGTGCACCGAAATTGAACCTCACCGAACGCGGATGACGTGAATCGAGCAACAGCAACTCCGCCACTTTGGTGGGTTCGATCTGCGAATACTGCCTCTTATAGAATTCGAAAGCGGCTACCGATTTCAGCACCGCCATCCACAAATGGCTGCGTGCTTCGTTCAGAATCGGAGGGCCTTCGAGCAGCTGGTGATAGTGGACATCCAGAATGCGCGCCGTCATCTCCGCGCGTTCGAGCACGCAGCCGGCCTGCACAAAATGCCACCCTTCGTCACGGGCCAAAGTAGCGTCGCAAACACCGTGGAAACGATGCCCGCCGCGCTTGACTGCATCGCAAAACCGCGAAAGGCTTTCATCTTCGTCCCGCAGTTTCGTGACTTTGTGATAGAGGCTGTTGATGTCTTCCCATAACTCGCGGGAGATGCGGTCGCGGATGGTGCGCGCGTTTTCGCGGGCGCTGATGATGCATTGGCCGATGGAGTTCGGGTTATCTTCAGCGAAGCCGAGGAAATCGAAAGCAGTCTGGGCGCTGGCCTCTTCGTAGGTCTGGTAGAAGCGCGCTCGTTCGCCGGTGACCGCAATGAGCGGGTCCCAACGCAGCTTGTAGGTGTCGGGCGGCTGCTCAAGCAGCATGTGGTAATTGACGTCGAGGATGCGGGCCGTATTGTCGGCGCGCTCCATATACCGTCCGATCCAGAACAGCGAATCCGCGATGCGCGAAAGCATCATTCTAATTTCCCCCGCGCACAACGGACCCTTCGGCCTGTGCGCTCATTCGTCATTTCCCCCGCGCACAACGGACCCTTCGGCCTGTGCGCTCATTCGTCACCTCTCAAAACCCAGGTGTCTTTGCTGCCGCCGCCCTGCGAAGAGTTCACCACGAGCGATCCACGTTGAAGAGCGACACGGGTCAGTCCCCCCGGAACGATCGTCACCTTCTGGCCATCATAGAGGCAGTAGGGGCGGAGATCGACGTGCCGCGGGCTCATGGCCCCGATCGCGGCATCGAACGACGGGACGCGGGAGAGAGGAATCACCGGCTGCGCGATGTAGTTTCGCGGATCGGCAATGAGGCGCGCGCGGAAATCCTCGATCGTCTTCCGGTCCGACGACGGGCCCATCAACATGCCGTATCCGCCGGATTCGCCGACAGCCTTCACCACCAGTTCCGGCAAGTGGTCCAGCACGTACGCGAGTTCGCTCGGTTTCGAGCACAGCCAGGTCTCGACGTTTTGCAGAATGGGATCTTCGCCGAGATAGTATTTGATGAAAGCCGGCACGTACGCGTAGATGGCCTTGTCATCCGCGACCCCGGTGCCGACCGCGTTAGCCAGCGCGATATTACCGGCGCGATAAGCGTTCATGAGTCCCGGCACGCCGACGAGGGAGCCGGCGCGGAAGGCAAGCGGGTCGAGAAAATCGTCATCCACGCGGCGGTAGATCACGTCGACGCGGGTCAGGCCGTGGATGGTCTTCATGTAGACCACATCGTCGACCACGACCAGATCGCGGCCTTCCACAAGCTCGATGCCCATCTCCTGCGCGAGGAAGCAATGCTCGAAGTAGGCGCTGTTGTAGAGACCGGGAGTGAGCAGCACGATGACGGGGCGCTCTCCGGTCCGCGGCGAGAGGCTGCGGAGGATCTGAACCAACTCGGCCGGGTAATGATCGACGGGAAGGACTTCAACGACTTCGAACGCGCGTGGAAATGTGCGCCGCATGACGAGGCGATTTTCCAGGACGTATGAAATGCCGCTGGGCGAGCGCGCGTTGTCTTCGAGAACAAGATATTGCCCCGAGCGGGAGTCGCGCACCAGATCGATGCCGGACACGTGTATATAGATGTCGCGCGGCACCGCGAGCCCCACCATTTCGCGGCGGAAGTGTTTGCACGAGAAAACAAGGTTGCGAGGGACGATGCCGTCTCTGAGGATGCGCTGCGGCCCGTAAATATCCTGCAAATACAGATTCAGCGCCATTACGCGCTGGGCCAGACCGCGTTCGATGACGTCCCACTCCGAACGGGGAATGATGCGCGGGCAAAGGTCGAACGGGAAGAGACGCTCGGTGCCGCGACCGTCGCTGTAGACCGTGAAAGTGATGCCCTGGACGAGATACGAAAGGTCCGCCAGCTTGCGCCGCTCTTCAAAAACTTCGAGCGGCATTGCGGCCAGCTTTTCATACATGGGTGCGGCGAACGGACGCGGCTCGCCATTGGGGGCGATCAGCTCGTCGTAGAACGGTCCGGGGTCGTAGCCGGTGAAAAGCAGCTGGTCCAATGGATGGGTCGAAGTGGCGGAAGACATAGCGGTCCCAGGGCAAAACCGGCGGTTCGAGCTACCTGGATCGCTGCCGTTTTCGTAACTGTCATTGTATCGCCGAGGGCACTATCTCCAGCATTCGCCACTCGTGTTCGCCGAACTCGGCCGCAACGTGCGCGCCTGCCGCTTCCAGCGCCGCCGACACGCGCGGGATATCGTTGGCTTCGAAGCCGCTGAGGATGGCACGCCCGCCGGGCTTCAAAACGCGCACCCATTCCGCCGCGAGATCGGCGATCCACGCGGGGCTGATGTTGGCGATAATCAAGTCGGCGAAGTGATCGGGGAATTCGCCGGCCGATCCGAGCGATAGTGCGACATCGACTCCCGCCCTGGCGAAATTCTCGCGTGCCACAACGACGGCCTCGGGATCGTTGTCGTTGGCATGCACTTCACCGGCGCCCAGCTTGGCGGCCGCTTCGGCGAGAATACCCGATCCGGTCCCGACGTCCACCACGGTCATGCCGGGTTTTAAATGCCGCTCCAGGGCTTCGAGGCAGAGACGGGTCGTCTCATGCGCACCGGTTCCGAACGCCAGGCCGGCATTGACCACGATGCGAATGCGGCCGGGAGGGGTCGGATCGCCGCGCCATTCGGGGCAAACGAAAATGCGTTCGCCGATCTCCATGGGCTTCAGGTACTCGTGCGCGAACGCAACCCAGTCGCGGATATCGGCCGGTTTGATTTCTCCACCGAAGCGGGACTGGAGACCGGACGCGCGCGCATCGTCATCGAAGAAAACGCGCATTCCGCCGTCGTCATCCAGTTCGACAATACCGGTGCATCCCGCTTCCCAAAGCTCCGCGATGGTCAAATCCTTGTCTTCGGGTGCGCACGCCAGGTCGATTGAGAACATAGTTTAGGAGCGCACAGGCTGCCGCGCACTCGGTTACGAGCGGGGCGGCCGTTGTGAGCGGTAAAGAATAGGTTAAATGAAAATCCAGGGAATATATGCGGCGGTCGCCACGCCTTTCGATCACACGGGCGCCCTGTATCGCGTCAAGGTCCAGCATAACTTCGAGAAGTGGTCGCGCACCTCGCTGGCTGGTTTCATTGTCGGTTCCCTGCCGGGGGAAGGCCCCCTGCTCGATGCGGAAGAGAAGCTGGAACTGTTGCGGCTCGGGGTCCCGCATGTCCCGCCGGATCGCACTATCATCGCGGATGTAAGCGGGGAGGGAGTGCATACCGCGGTCAAGCTGGCTCACGCGGCGGCCGAAGCGGGTGCTCACGCGGTGGTGAGTTCCGTGCCGCATCAGTATCGGAACCTGATGTATGGGCCGGAAACGCAGATGCTTTTCTTCCGCGCGCTGGCGGATCAATCGCCCATCCCGGTGCTGATTCACAATGCGCCACAGATGACCGGGGTCGATCTGTTGCCGGAGACGGCGGCGAAGCTGGCCTGCCATCCCAACATTGCGGGTGTGATCGAAACCGGCACGCCGCCCTCGCGGATCGCACAGATTCGCGCGGTCGCGCCAAAGGAATTCGGGGTGCTCGCAGGGACGGAATCGCAGGTCTGGGAATCACTGAAGGCGGGCGCGAACGGAGCCGCGTTGCCATTTGTGAGCGCCGCCCCGTATGCGGCGATCGCGATCTGGGAAGCGTTCCGCACGCGTGAGGAAGAAGCGGGCCTGGACTGGCAGAGCCGCATCTCGCATCCGTCGATTCTGGTGACGGATATGTATGGCGTGCCGGGGCTCAAGCACGCCATGGATTTGAACGGCTATTACGGTGGTCCGCCGCGATTGCCGTTCGTGCCGGTGTCGCTCGACGCGCGGCGGGAGATCGAAGACGCGTTCCGGGATTTGAAGGGTTAGGGCGAATCGGAGGATCTCTGCGCCTTCACGCTCAAGGCAAAGACGCGATGGCCAGCGCTGCCAGTGCTTCGTCCACATGCCGCGCCGGGCTCGACTGCGAGGAAAATACATGCCGCACGACGCCTCCCCGATCGATCACAAACGTCACCCGCCCCGGAATCACCCCGAAGGTCTTCTTCACTCCGAACAGCTTGCGGACGCTCCCGCCTTTGTCGCTGAGCAGCGTAAACGGAAGCTTGTATTTCGATGCGAACGTGCCGTGAGATTCGGTCGAATCGTCGCTGATCCCCAGGATCTGTGCGCCGGTCGCGCGGAACTTTTCGAAATCGTCGCGAAACCGGCAGGCTTCGATGGTGCAGCCGGTCGTGTCGTCTTTCGGGTAGAAATAGACCACCACCGCGCTCTTGCCGCGGTATTGGCTCAGACGCACCAGGTTGCCGTGCTGGTCGGGTAGTTCAAAGTCGGGCGCCGGTGCTCCGGTTGCGATTGCTGGCATAGGTTTTGTCAGGGAATCTCGGCGTTGTCGTGATGGAAATCGGCATAGTGGAAGTCGTTCTCCACCATCAGGCTGTCGTTCGCCGGGCCAGCGCTGAGAAACTGTTTGTGCGTGACGCTTTCGGGAACGAGACCGAACGGCGACGGCATGTAGTCCACCGTGGCCTCGGTCCGGATGGTGAACTTCTTCGACAGCGGTAAGATCCGTTCGGTGGTGTTCATGGTAATGCGGATGGGAAGCAGATCCTTCTGCCGCAGCCAGATCTGTCCCGTGGCCGTGCTCGTTTCTTCAGTGCGCTCCCTGAAAACGGTCAGCCCCTGCGCGCCGGAGATCTGCCGATAGCCGAGAACGAAAACCGGCTCATCGCCGAGATGCTGACCGCCCGCGAGGGAGAAAACGTAGTCCTTCTGGAGACGCTTTGTGAAGAGCAGGATCAACTGGCCAAAATCCGTGACAGCGCCCTCCAGTTGATTGCGCTCCAGATTCTCCAGCAACTCGCGCTTGGTGCGGTCGTCGGCCGATCGCAGGCCGATTGTCAGGGCATGGTGCGCTTCGGCAGCGGTCGTAATGCTTTCGCCATCCATAGTGACGATCGTGCGGATTTCGTGCAGCACGCGGCCCTCGCCAATCTCCGCGAGAGCGTAGCTGGAAACGACGTGGTGACTGTGGAACTCCTCGGGTAGCTTGACGTCGAGATTCTTAATCTTGTCGTTCTTCTTTTTCAGGACCTCAACGAAGCCACGGCGGCCGCGCTGGTCCAGCGTTTCTTCGGCCGTCAGCCCGGGGGCGGTGGCGGCGAAGGTGGCGGCAGTGCGGGCAAGGGCCTCCAGACAATCGTCGAGGTCTGCGCTCTGTGCACGCAGCAATAGTGCCGGGAAGAAAACGATAAGCACCCGCCGCAGCATCAGAGGCCAGTTTAGCGAAATGGGAGGGGCGATAGAGCGGCATCGCCAGCCACCAGGAACGGAATTGCCTCACTGGTGATCCGATCGAGAGCGTTCAGAAGCTCATGATCGGAATCGAGCTCGACCAGCCGGACGTTCGGATGCTTCGCCGCGAAGTCTCTTGAGTACTCGATCGGCACGACATCGTCGTGGACGCCATGAAAAATCAGCGCTGGCTGCACGAAATCGGGCGCTGCGGGAAACCGGAGAGCGTCCTCAATCAGGCCGTAATGCACGCGTCGCGGGCCCTTGTCGCCGTAATGGAAAACCTCGAAATCGGGGGGCTTTGGTTCGCCAATCTTCTGGTCCCAGCGCCGCGCAAACCCGAAGGCCGGAGCCAGAAGGACAAGTTTCGAAACCTCAGGATGCATCGATGCGTACAGCGCGGCGATAAATCCCCCCATACTCGATCCGATCAAAAAAGCGGGTTCCCCATCGAGCGCGTTCTCCAATACGCTCAGCTGGCCGGAGATGGTGAGGTGCTCGAAATCCCCCTGATCCATTGCGGGAATTTCCGCATGAATTCCCCGGCTTGTCAGGGCGGAACGAAACTGCTCAGCCTTGCGCGATTGCGGGCTGGAAGCAAACCCGTGAATGTATACAAACCGCATGTGTCGTTACTGTATTTGTCCCAACTTGTCTTCCCGATTGAATGAACGATATTATCGGACCAGTGTCCAGGCTCCCGCTGCTGCTGTTCGCCGTTGTGTTTTCGCTGAACGCACAAACCGGTGAGAACGTGCTGGTAGTGGTGAACCGCAATGATCCCACGTCCCTGCGGATTGGCGAATACTACCAGTCCAAACGTTCGATTCCAGCGCGGAATATCTGCCGGATCGAGACCGTCACCGACGAGAATATCTCATGGCAGATCTATGAATCCGGGATCGAGAAGCCAATCGGCGAGTGTTTGAAGAAGGCGGGCCTTCAGGAGAAGGTGTTGTACATCGTCACCACGCTTGGGGTGCCGCTCAAGATGACCGACGGCGAGGGCGGGCCGAAAACGGAAAATGCTTCGGTCGATTCGGAGTTGACGCTTCTCTACAGCAAGATGAAAGGAGCCTTGTTTCCGCGGGCCGGGTTTCTGCGTAATCCCTACTTCGGCGAGCGCGACGCTTCGTTCCGCCATCCGGCGTATCCCATCTATCTGGTGACGCGGCTCAGCGGCTGGAGCTTCGCCGAGGTGCAGGCCATGATCGACCGCGCACTGGCGGCACGCAATCAGGGCAAATTCGTGTTCGATACCAAGGGGCCCGAGGACAACGAGGGCGACAACTGGCTGCGAACGGCGGCGCTGCTCCTGCCCGCGAACCGCGTGGTTCTGGATAATACTTCCAGAGTGATGTTCGGCATGAAGGATGTGATCGGGTATGCGAGCTGGGGCTCCAACGACGGTGGCCGGCAGCAACGTCGATGGGTGGGTTTTGAATGGCTGCCCGGAGCCATCGTTTCGGACTTCGTCTCGACTAATGCGCGGTCTCTCAGGCAGCCGCCGCCCAATTGGACGCTGCAGGTCCCGTTCGAGGGCTGGGAGCAGAACCTCAGCGCGGATTATCTGCACGAAGGCGCCACCGGGGCTGGGGGCCACGTATACGAACCTTATCTCGAGACGATTGCTCGGCCGGATTACTTGTTCCCGGCGTATTATAAGGGCCGGAATCTGGCCGAGAGCTACTACCTGGCGATGCCCGTGCTGAGTTGGCAAAACATCGTGCTGGGGGATCCCTTGTGCTCCCTGGCCAAACCGTAGCGCGCGCACTCGTGCGTGCTGGCCAGGCGCAGCTCGCAGGACAGGCCTTATCCCCGGACAAGGTGATCCATTAGTTGTGCCTGTGGTCGGGAGACTTTTCTCGACACCCGTTTTCACACCCTCGCGCACTCGTGACGAAATTTAATCGACGCGCGAATCCCAGGAACAACAAAAAGCGACAGAACGACCAGTTGCGTCACCTGGAACGGCGGCTCGGATTGAGTCGGCGCCACCGCTTTGAACTGCAGCACTTTCCGAAACAGCTGCACGATCAGCACAAAGACGTTTAAATAGAGCGCGAGAGTGGCGGTGACAACGTAAGCTGTAGCGCGCGAGGATGGCTATCGCCAGAACAATGATTGAAAGAATGCCCACCACAATGCCCGGCGTGACTCCGTGAAAGGGAAAGAGGAAGCCGGTGACGCTGGTGGCCGCGGTAGTAATCAGGAACAGAATGGTCCAGCCATCCAGCCGTTTTGAATTAAGCAGCCCGGCCATTACAACCAAACCCGAGCCGATCCCCATGAGGCTAATAGCGATGTGGAAAAGAGTGAAAGCGCTGAATTCGATCACGCCCATCGTGTCCTCCCCGCTTTGGATCGCCGGATCGTATGCTACTTCGATTGTCGTGATGTTTTCGTAAGGGGTGTGGCAGAAAAGCGCCCCTGGACGCATTTAATTTCCAGACGACGTTGCCGCCCGGCGAGAGGTTCGGAGTCTTCCACGCCTCGCGCGGCGCGAGTGCATTCGAGGGCCATCCGATAATTTCTCTCGCGGTGCTCGTAGTGCTTGGCTAATTCCTCATACGCCCGCCCCCGGAAAGGATTGGGTGATAACGAGAGATCGGTGAAAGTAGCCAGGGCGGCATGTTCCATCCCCAGTTTCTTTTCCAGATTGCCCGTTTCGAAGAGAGCGCGGAAAAGATGCTCGTCCCGCAGGCCCATGTCGACGGCGCGCCGCATCAGTCGGTGCGCTTCTTCCAGACGCCCCGAAACCTGCAGCCAGCGGGCGAGGCCCAGCAGATCCTCGCCATGACGCACTTGCATGTTTTCAGGATCGCGAAAGGCTGCGGGAATCAAACCGGTGAGACAGGCCAGCGACACAATATCCAGAACGTTGTGATGGAAGACCGGGAGCAGCCGGAAGGCATGGCGCGTCCGAAGATATTCGAAGTAGTAATACGGGATCAATTCGCCCGGCACGTCGGCGTCGCGCTCCAGGCCGAGAATCTGGTATTCGAGATTCACGAGGCGGCAGCTTTCCAGGCGCAGCTTGAATAGTCGCCTCGCTCCGTAAAGCAGATCGAGGTGCTCCATGGCGGCGAAGGGATGGCGCGCCCTGCACATCGTGTATCGCGTTTCGAGCAGCGGCTGATCAAAGCTCTTGCCGTTGTACGTGATCAGCACATCAAAGCGGGCGAGATAAGCGGCCAGTGAGTGCAGCACGGACGGCTCCTCGCAGTAATCCCGCATGAAAAACTGGCGGACGCGGAACCCTTTGTGATCGATGCTGCCGACACCGATTAGAAACGCGCAGGTGCCCGACCCTCCGGCGAGCCCGGTGGTCTCGGTATCGAGGAAAGCCCAAGTGGTGGGATGTGCGCTCGGTATGGTGCCACCGGAAAGCGAGGCGAGCAGGTTCTCGGGGAGCTCGATCAAATCGGAGATCTCGCAGCTGCCATAGCGCTGGTGGCGGGGGTAAAGCTTTTCGGTCTCGAAGTGCTTGCCGAGGGGCGTTTCGACAACCTCGCCGGAAAGAAGTTCTTCGACGAATCCAGCCGAACTTCGCTCAACCCGGGGCTGGGGCGGAGGGAGTCCGGCATACTTGCGGTCGATCCCGGCAACCGTTTGGCGAAGATGGGCCAGTTGTTCCGTAATAGTCATGTTCGTCGTTTATTCGCCCATGCTTGTTCCATACTAGAACATTCTGCGCAGAGTATTGTTCTTCTCCGGATTGTTCGCGCTTTTGCTGACCGCTCACCTGTGCGAGTCCGGGGTGCTGTGGGAGGGAGAGGACCTTCCGCTCGCCGCGGCGCTGCGGATGCTTCACGGGGGCACGCTCTATCGCGACGTCTGGTTCGACAAGCCGCCGCTGGTGCCTGCCGTCTACCTGCTGTGGGGCGCGCGAATCGGGCCAATGTTGCGCATTGCGGGCGCGATTTACGCCTGGCTGGCTTGCGTTCTGGCGTACGCGCTAGCGACTGGCCTTTGGTCGCGGCGCGAGGGTTATTTTTCGGCAACGCTGCTCGGCTTCTATCTGACCTTCGATACGCACTCGGCAGTCTTGCCGCTCGGGGCGGATTTGCTGCTCCTGGTTCCACATCTCGCCGCCATGCTTCTAGCCTCGCACAGACAGTTTTTCTGTAGCGGGTTAGCTGCGGGAATTGGATTCCTGTTCAATGCGAAGGGCGTTCTCGTGCTGGCGGCATGCCTGGTTTTCGCATGGCCGAATGCGGTCCCGCTGCTGGCGGGTTTCGTGATTCCAAACATCGCCGCGGCCGGTTGGCTGCTGGGAACGGGATCGCTCGCGCCTTATCTCGACCAAGTGTGGCGCTGGCCGGCACAATACGCGGCAAGCCCTGTAGTGGCGGATCCCGTATGGAATGGCGTTGTGCGCACAGTGAATTGGCTGGGCTTTCACGTGGTGCTGGTTATCGGGGCGGGTGTGTTCTTGCTGCGAGACGCTGTAAGAGAGCGCTGGAGGTTTATCGCGTGGATCGCGATTTGCATGGCCGGAGTAGTTCTGGGTTGGCGGTTCTTTCCGCGATATTATTTCCTCCTCCTTCCGGCATTGATCATTCCCGCCGCGCACGGATTGACGCTGATCCGAAGCCGCGCCGTGCTTGCGATCGCACTGCTGACAATGACGGTTCCATTGATCCGGTTCGGCCCGCGTTACGCGATGCTGTCGAACTGGAACGATCTGGCGCTCGATCGGGACAGCCGGGAGGCTTCGCGCGTTGCTCGGTCGCTTGCGCCGCCTAACGGATCGCTGTACGTTTGGGGCTATCGGCCCGAAGATTATGTGTACACAGGTTTGCGGCCTGCAACGCGGTTTCTGGAGAGCCAGGCCATGACCGGCGTGCCTGCCGATCGCCATTTGACACAGTCGACGATCGTGCTGACTTCGGGGACGCACGACGCGCGTGAGGAGTTGGCGCGCTTGCGCCCCGATGTGTTGATCGACGGACTCAGCCTTTATAATCCTGCACTGTCGATGGATCACTATCCCGAGTTGCGCGCGTGGCTGGCCGGATATCGGGAGGTGGCGCGGACCAAAGGCTCGATCATCTATCTGGCGGCGCCTACTACAATCGGACGGTGACCAAACGTATTCTCGTAACCGGCGGAGCCGGTTACGTCGGCTCCAACACGACCCTGCAGCTTCTCGACGCGGGCTATGACGTGGTGGTGGTCGACAACCTTTCCCGCGGCAGTCGCGAGACCGTGGATCCAGCGCGGCTGCGCGTGATCGATCTGCTCGACACCGACGGGCTCGTCCGCGTAATGAGCGAGAAGCCGTGCGATGCGGTGATTCACTTCGCAGCTTTCATCGCAGTGGGGGAATCGATGCAGGCTCCGGAGATCTACTTCAGGAACAACACCGCCGGATCGCTCTCGCTGCTGACGGCCATGTTGAAGGCGGAAATCGGAAAGATCGTGTTCTCATCCACGGCCGCCGTTTACGGGATGCCGGAGCATGTGCCGATTCCGGAAACGGAGCCGCGCGCGCCGGTGAATGCGTATGGCGAATCGAAAGTCATGGTGGAGACGCTGCTGGAATGGTTCGACCGGATTCACGGCGTGCGGAGCATCTGCCTGCGCTACTTCAACGCGTCCGGAGCGGATCCGCAAGGGCGCGCGGGAGAGGACCACGAGCCGGAGACCCATTTGATCCCGCTGCTGTTCCGTGCCGTACAAACGGGCAAACCGGTGACGCTCTTCGGCGACGATTACGCTACGCCCGATGGAACCTGCATTCGCGACTACATCCATGTGACCGATCTCGCACAAGCCCACATAGCGGCCGTGGAGACACTCGCTGGAGGCAGCGGATCAAAGAAATTCAACGTGGGGACGGGCCACGGTTTTTCAGTTAAGGAAGTCCTGAGCGCGGTGGAAAAAGTTACGGGGAAGAAAGTACCTTTTCAAATGGGCCCCAGACGCGATGGCGACCCGCCCATGCTGGTGGCCGATTCCACGCGCCTGCAGCGGGAACTCGGGTGGAAGGCGGAGTACTCGGACTTAAACCGGATCGTCGAGACCGCCTGGGCTTGGGCGAATCGAAAGGGTTTGGTAAGGTAGGCGGTTTCGCCTGCGTTCTTCAGTCCCGGGAAGAAAATCCCCCTCCCCGCGTCCAATAGTCCCGAAAGGAGTTTACGATGTTTAGATCTGGTATCGCCGTCTGCGCCATGGTGTTGCTGGCCTTATCGGCGCTCGCAGGCGGATTTACCTTCAGTATCGGAAGTCCCGTAGCATCCCAGGACTTTCGCTCCAAATCGGCTGCATTCGTGTTTCGCACCGAAGGCTGCGTCGGCCCCGCAAAGCCGCAGATCACCGGCACGGCCGAAGGACTTGTCAGTGGAGCGCGCCAGTCGGTGGCGCTCAAGCTGGTGGAGACTTCCCGGCCAGGCGTTTACGCCGTGAACCAGAACTGGCCGGGCGAAGGCGAGTGGGTGGTGGCTCTCAAAGGCACGTGCGCCGACGCTAATGCAGGCGCCATTGTCCCCATCGGACCCAACGGCTTCGTCAGAGAATCCTCGAAATTCTTCCCGCGTCCGGCCACTAACGCGGAAATTGAAACGTCCCTAAAAGCACTCGCACAAGGAAAAGACAAATGAAACCCACAGTCCGTTTTCTAACAGCTGCTGCTCCGGTTCTGGCAATCGCCACGGCCTTCCTGACGGCGGCCAATCTCCACGTCACCCAATCGAGCGGCCTCACGGTACACGAGTGGGGCACCTTCACATCCGTCGCTGGAGAGGATGGTTCCGCCGTTGAATGGAACGTTCTGGGTTGCAGGAGCGACCTCCCGCGGTTCGTAAACGACTACGGATATCGCGGCTTCAAGTTGACCCTGCGCGATACCGTCCGCATGGAAACTCCCGTGATGTATTTCTACAGCCCGCAGGCATTGGACGCGCATGTGAAGGTCTCATTTCCTCGGGGGCTTATCACCGAGTGGTATCCCCAAGCGGAATACAAGGCCAGCGCTATAGAGTGGCGGAACATCAAGGTTCAACGGAACACCTCCCCGGCCTTCCCGATCGAAAACGAGTTGAATCGCTACTATGCCGCGCGAGAAACAGATGCCGCTCCTCTCACAGTCGGCGAACAACACGAGAAATTCCTGTTCTATCGCGGGGTGGGGCACTTCCCCGTGCCCCTCTCGGCCCGCGTCTCCCCCGACGGAAAAATCGTGGTGGAAAACCACGGCCTCGAACCCGTCCATAACGTGATCCTGTTCGAGAATCGCGGCGGCCGCTTGGGCTATCGCAGTGCGGGCGCCGCACCGGACGCTCTCACGCTCGACTCCCCATCGCTCGATAGTTCGCTCCCGGTATTGCGGCAGGAATTGGAAGCCGCGCTCGTCGCGCAAGGCCTGTACCCGAAGGAGGCCAGGGCGATGCTTGAGACATGGCGCGATTCCTGGTTCGAGGAGGGTTCACGCCTGATCTATATTCTTCCGACAACCGCGGTCGATGGGATTCTCCCATTGCAGGTCGAGCCAGCTCCGTCGGCGACTGTGCGCGTTTTCGTCGGACGAATTGAGTTAATCACTCCCGAGACAAAGCGATCCATGGAATCCGCCATTGCCGGAAGCGACTGGCCGACAGTTGCCCGTTACAACCGTTTTCTGGACCCGATCCTGGCGCGCATCTATCCCGGAGATCGCGCCCGAGTGAATCAAGTCGAACAACTTTACCGGACCTCAGGCTCCGCGGGAGCGAGTTGCCGCTAACACAAGGCCGCGTGGGGCAGGTCATCGCTTTTGGTGGCCTGTCGCGCCAGCCGTATCCGTATCACAATTCTTTCAATCGATCCGTACCATAACATCTCCGTGAAACGCGCCACATTCCCCAATGATCACGCAAATCGGGAGAGCACTGCGTTCGACCATCAGGCCGATGCCATGAATGTCCGCCGGAAGATCAAAATGGCGGCTGGTTATAATCGACTCGCCCGCCTGCAACAACGCATTCAGCGGAATCTCCGACCCGCTGAGAACAGGGTCGTATCTTCTCCAGCGGCCATCCACGAGGTAGACATCCTTCGCCGCCAGTTCCCGCTGCGCAACTCTCCGGGCACGGCTGAAAATACGCAGCGTAACGTCGTAGCGCGCGACAGCGTTCTGCTGCGTCCGTTTCACGCCTTCTACCGCTATACACCAGTCGTCGCTACATTCGGGATCGCCAACCCGGAGCACAACTTTCGGTGACAGGGCCGTGGCTGCGTACACGATTGCGATGTAAGCCACCGCGCAAAAAGCGAGCCTCCGGAGAAGCCCGAGCGCATGCTGGCGCTGGCCGCGAAACGCTGAAACCGCGACAACGACGAGAGTCCCGATCGCGGTGAGAAACAGCGCGATGAACAGCAAATCGAACACAGTCATTGCCACCCCCCGGCCTGAGCTGCCCGGATAGCCGCTTTTGCGCACCACAGGCACGCTGCCGCAAGAAGGAGTGAGACCAAGGCGAACAGGATGGCCCGCATTTAAACAAGACTATACCGAAAGTACTTCGCTATGTAAAGTACTTTTCTATATAGCTATCGCCACGCGCCCAGGATTGCGCCCATTATGACCAGCGCGACCGTGAGATATCCGCCGTTCACAATAGCGTAAGTCCAGGGCCGCCGCTCGAACAGCGAAACGATTCCAATGCCCATCGCCGCCCAGCCAAAGCCCGCAAGGAAACCGGCGGTCGCGCCCCATGCAAGATTGGTTTTCGGGTCGTTTAGGAACATCGCCAGGTTGAGGGCCATCACGAGACTCAGCACGAAACTGATGGCGAAGATTTTTCCCGTTGCCGGGGGAGGCTCACCCGCTCCAAATCGATTCGCCTTCTTCCAAAGCGCTTCGAACATAAGAGGCGAATACCACACGCCGCCCAACGCGAAGGCGGATACCGCCGCCGCCAAAATGGCCCGCGGATTCAGGCTCTGAAAATTCATTGCTTTGCCTTGCTGCCTTCCTGCGCTCCCCACTCTTTCGCCCAATCGATTGGCCCACTAACGAATCGGCGGAGAAGCGCCTCCAGCATTTGCGCGTTGCCTTGGGCAAGGTAATCGTAGGCGCGATCCCATTCCGCGCCAGGCTTCCATCCCGTCTGCACCAGGCGCACGACTGTGGATTCTCCCTTGGCCACAAACTCGAATCTCGCCGTAGTTCGCTCCGCCCGGACCGTGGGGAATTGTTCGGGAGCCATTGCTGAGATAGTCATTTCCCGCTGTGGAACGAAGCTGATAATCGTTCCGCCCCCGGTGCTCCCTCCGGGGAAATGCGCCGTCCACTCACCGCCGTTTCGCAGGTCCACCACGGCACCCGGTGTCAGCCACGTGGATAAGCCGTCGCTTGTCGCAAAAGCTCGCCAGACGGCGGCCTGAGGCGCCGGAATCGTTACCTCGAAAATCAACGATTTGTTGGGAGCCGCCTGTTTGACCACCTTAACGGGGTCCTGTGAGAAAGCGATGCCCGCCACAGCCAACAAATAGAGTATCTTCATAGTCACTCTCACTTACTTGATCATTCAAGTAAAGCCTGATACCCTAAAAAAGTCAAGATCTAAATTGGTGACAACAAAGCCTTCTGGTACACGGGACCGGCTGATCGAATCAGCGCGCTATCTCTTCTGGGAAAGGGGATTTGCCGGGACCAGCATGGCCGACCTCTTGGGCCATGCCGGCGTAAACTCAGGCAGTTTCTATCACTTCTTCGAAAGCAAAGAAGCCCTGCTCCGGGCGGTCCTGGATACCTACTTGGCCGCGCTGAGACCGATGGTCGTCGACCCGGCGTTTGCTCAAACCAACGATCCGGTTGAGCGCATATTCGGCATCCTGGCGGGCTATCGCGAGCGAATCCTCCAGACCGATTGCCAGTACGGCTGCCCGCTCGGCCGCCTTGCCCTCGAAATCGATCCCGAGAATCAGCCCGCGCACAAGTTGATCGCCGAGAACTTTCAGGGCTGGATCACCGCTGTTCGCGAGTGCACCGAGCAGCTCAAATCGAGGCTCCCGGAAGGAACGGACCCCGAGACACTCGCCACCTATGTACTGGCGGTGATGGAAGGCGGAGTGATGCTCTCCAGATCGTACCGATCGGTCGAACCGTTCGACCGCACGGTCGCCCAACTGCGCGAGCATTTTCGTCTGCTGCTCGCGTCTCGATGAAAATCAATGCTGGGAGATGCCCAACGTGTTGCCGTCCGGGTCTTTGAACCAGGCTACTTTGGCTGCGTGGTCCGGCGCCGTCCAGATTCCCAAGTCATCCTGCTCAAGGCCCGGATAGCGCTCGAACCGGACGCCGGCTTTTTCCAAAGTCCTCGCGGCTTGCGTAATGTCCGGCACTTGCCAGCCGAGCACCGTGTAGACCGCCGGGTGCAATTCTTTTACAGGCGTCACCCGAAGCATGGTTCCGTTCGCATCGAAGACCAATGCGAAGGGAAGTTGATCCAGCACCAGACGAAGTCTCAGCGTGTCACGATAGAATTTCCTCGCGCGCTCCGCGTCACGTGTAGCGATAAAGGCAACGATGGGTTGCTTTCCCAGTTCGAACTGTTCCTGCATAGGGCTATGATGACGCAAGAACATGCATGATTTTCTCTGATCTTGATCTCTCCCGCAGGCTCGAACGCGCGGAAGCCACTGGCGGAGCGCGCTTCGTGGAGGCGAACGGCTCGGTGTGGATCGAAATCGCAGGCGCGTATGCCATGTTCAACGGTCCGGGGTCGCCGGTCACACAGACCTTCAGCCTCGGACTCTTCGTCGAACCTACAGTCGCAGATCTCGACCATATTGAGGCTTTCTTCCACGAACGCGGCGCTCCCGTCAATCACGAAGTGAGCCCGCTTGCAGGAGTTGCGCTGGCGGACGTTCTCGCCCGGCGCGGCTATCGGCCCATAGAACTGACCAGCGTGATGTACATGCCGCTCACACCTTCGTCCGCCCTGCCCCACTCCCCCTCTCAAATCCAAACGCGATTGCTGGCCGAAGGTGAGGAGGATCTTTGGTCCCGGACATCCGCCCGCGGATGGAACACCAGTCCCGAGTTCGCGGAATTCGTGCTTGCTCTGGGGCGAGTGACCGCATCCTGCGAGGGTGCCATCAACTTCTTCGGATGCCTCGGTGAAGCGCCAATCGCCACCGCGGTCCTCCGCTGTGACGGAGGCGTGGCTCTTCTCGCTGGCGCCAGCACCATCCCGGAAGCGCGCAGGCAGGGAGCGCAGCGCGCGCTTCTAGAAACCCGCCTGAATCTGGCTGCCGGCCGGGGATGCGATATTGCCATGATGTGCGCCGAACCCGGCAGCGCGAGCCAGCGCAACGCCGAGCGCCAGGGCTTCCGCATCGCCTATACCCGCACCAAATGGCAACTCCCCGCGCCGGTTACACTCAAGGCGCAAGCTACAAAGGTTGCGATTTGATATGGCTACGGATCACCCAGCCCAACCCGGCGAAGAACAGAAGCGCGAGCGTGCTCCACGGCGCAAACGGACAGAAGGTCGAATAGCCCAAGTCGCTGATTACCGGCGCTGAAGAAGGGAATAGCGTCGCCACCGCCAGAACCAGAAACAGAATCGCGGCGGTGAGCAGCAGCGCGCTCAGAGTTTGTCGGGACATCTCTTATATATTGACTGAACGCCCCATGGCACCGTTTGCCCAAGCACCGTTTGCCCAAGAAAGGCTGGCCCGATTGCTTGATACCCTGGAAGCGCACTACGGCCAGCAATCGCCAGGCTGGCCTACCGATCCGTATCTCTTCCTCGTGTGGTGGCATTGCGGATATCCGGCGAGCGACGCTGCGTGCGCGAAGGGCTGGGACTCATTGAAACGCCTGATCGGTCTGAAACCGGATAAGCTGCTTGAGGCGAATCCCGCCAAGCTTGCACTCGCGTTGAAGCCCGGCGGCATGGTTCCCGAGGTCAGGGCCATGCGTCTGAAGGAGATTGCGGAACGGGTTCAAAAAGAGTTCGGCGGAGACTTGCCGGCGGCACTCAAAGGGTTGCCAATTTCGAAAGCTCGCGCGGCACTCAAGAAATTCCCGAGTATCTCCGATCCTGGCGCGGACCGCATTTTGCTCTTCGCCGCCATCTCGCCCGTGGCCGCCGTCCCGTCAAACTGTCCGCATGTCCTGGCGCGCATCCGCTTCGGGCAGGAGCGTGAGAATTACAGCAGAACGTACAAAGCTGTGCAGGAGATCATTGCCGCTGAAGTCCCGCCGACATTCGATGCCCGAATCCGCGCTTACCTGCTCCTGAAGTGTCATGGACAGCAACTCTGCAAGAGCTCCCATCCCAAATGCAGCGCGTGTCCGGTGGTCCTCTCCTGCGCCTTTGCCACCCGCTTGGCCCCTGCACAAAAGACTGGCAAGGGGGTATAACATCATCATGTCCCTTTCCACCCGGGTTTTTCTCGTTTCCGTCGTATCTCTTTGCCAACTCGCCGCCCAAAGAACGTTCCCGCAGCCCCCGCCCGCAAAAGAGGTAACGGTCACGGCGATTTCCGGAGTGATTGACGCCGGCGCCAAGTGGACTGTGGTCTGGCAAGGTAGCGAAAATGCCGACGGTATCGTGGGCACCAAAGATGGCGGTCTTCTGTTCGCGCAGGAGCAGAGCAACCATGTGATGAAGCTCGACAAAAAAGGAAAAGTCTCCATCTTCCTTTCCGCCAACGGGCCCGGCGCGGTAGCGATCGGCCCACCAATGGACCGCATCGTCGTCGTCGAGCGAACCTGTACCGACCCGGGCGGCACGCCGGATCTCTGTAAGCAACCGCCCGGCCTTGCCGCCCTGACTCCCGTTCACACGGTTATAGCGAACGGCATCGACGGCAAAACACTCGGGCGCGTCAACGACCTCGTCGCCGATAAGAAAGGCGGCATTTACTTTACCGATGGGCCCCAACCAGGCGGCGGCGCGTACTACCTCAGTCCCCAGAGCCGGATCAGTCGAATCGGCGAGAATCTCCGCACCAACGGCATCATGCTCAGCCCCAACGGTAAGACGCTTTACATCACCAACGGCCCGTCGATCATGGCCTTCGATGTGCAATCGGATGGATCGGTTAAGAATCAGCACGAGTTCGCCAAGCTCGACGGCGGGGTAAACGGAGACGGCATGGCGGTCGACGAAACTGGCCGCGTCTATGACGCTACTAATCCTGGCATTCAGGTGTTCAGCCCCGACGGGAAATTCCTCGGCCTCATTCCGACCCCGCGCAGTTCTATAAGCGTGGCGTTCTCCGGTCCCGGCAAGAAGGTCCTGTATGCCGCCTGCCTTGGCGCGTTAGGCGACGATGGCAAGGAGATCACAACCCGGCCCGGCGTGCGGAATACGGCGATGAGCATTTACAAAATCCAGATGGTCGCGGAAGGTTTCAAGGGCCGCGCCAAGTAGATCAGGCGCACTGGCTGGACGCGGATCTCTATGCGTGGTTTTATCGCGACGATGCCCTCCGCCGGCGTCGGAACTCCGGTAACCCAGGACCCGACTCCCATGCGAAATGCGCTGCACCGAAGGCGAGCAGGATCCGGCCCACCTTCCTGGCAAGTAGGACGTAGTGCAGGCCATCGTTTTTCAGTGGCCTGTACTTCTGGGTTCCCGAACAAACGCAGACGACGTAAGACGATCGTCTGTTCCACGGTGTGTCGGGCTATTTTCCAGACACTGCTCTGGTATGCAACTTATTAAATGCCACGACTAAAGGGTTGTTAACGCGCTGGTCAGGCAGTTGCCGTCTTAAATTCATACCGCTCGAAGCGAATCGCGGATTGATCGCCGACGTTCCTCACGACCGGGCCTCTTATGACGAGTTTGAGCGGGATACGTTTATCCAGCCATACTGGCCAGGCAATGAACGCTTCGACGGCTTGTCCCGGCGAAAGGGCTTCGGAGGTCGTAAAGAGCAGGCCGGAACTGCTGATATTCAGGCTCTCACTGCTCGCCCAGTCCGAACCGGTCGAGGATCCGAGCCATCGATACTTGATCGCCAGCCGCAAAGGGAAACGGCGGCTCGTGCGACGCTCGTTCGCATCCCGGATTGGTTCATCCCCGCCTTTTTTTTCCGGCGACATTTGAAACCAGTCTACGGGAAACATGTGCCGGGAGCTATAGTTTCCGTTTGTTAGGGTACTGGAACCAGAAATGCGGCCGCTGGCACCAAGGTCCTAAATCGAGTGCGAGATGGCCCTTAAAATGAACTCGCCGATCTTTTCCTGGCTCAGCGTTCTCATTCTCTGATGAATTGGGGCTGGCCAGCTATTCATCCACTTCAGGTACGACTCGTACGACCCGGGCGACGAGATGAAACCAGGTCGACCGCCGGTTCTGCTCTCCACTATTTCCATCCAGCGGGCCGCGAGGGCCTGGCCGGTTTCACTGTCGGGGTCAGTATCAAGCGATTCCTCGATCTTGAAGTGAAGATCGAGAACGGCCAGTGCGAAGCGCTCTCGCTCCTCAGGCGTGAATTGGCTCAGATCCCGGGACCAGACGATTTCGCCGAAGCGCTTCTTTCTGTAAGAGGCGAAGACTCCGGCGATGAATTGCGAAATCTCGTCGAAGTTGAACTCTGAAAACCGGTTCTGCACTTCGGGGGGCCAATACTGCCGGTCATGCCAGGCTTTCAGCAGGCCTGAATGGAGCTTGGGGTCGCCGCCGGAATCGCTCACACGGAGCCTTCTCCACCGCGCCGCAAGGGCTTGCGCCGCTGGGCTCGACGGGTCTAATGTGCGCGAGGATTCGATGTCGCGAAACAGTCTGTTCCACTCATGCGAAGGCCAATCGCGGTGACGGGTCTTGAAACGGGGCCAGACGTCCTCGCGGTAGTAGTTCTTCATGAACTCCGTCGCGTCTTGAATTTCAGTCTGCATTTCTATCGCCTCGATGATTTGTTTGAGCACGGCGGCGTCGGCCGGTTTGCCCGACTCGATGATTTTCTCGGCGTTCCCGATGGCGCAGATGGCGCGGTCCAGCAGCCGCCGTTTTTCCTCCAGTACGTTGCGCTGCATGCGCAGGGCTTCGGGCAGTTGGAGAGGATCCCGGTCGAGAAGGATCTTGATCTGCTTCAGCGGAAGTCCCAGAAACTTGAGCGCGACAATTTGTTCCAGCCGCGCGAGATCCTGTTCTTCGTAGATACGGTAGCCCGAACCGGAGCGGCGCGGTTTCAACAGCCCGAGGCGGTCGTAGTGATGGAGCGCCTTAACGGTTACGCCGGCGATTTGCGCGAACTCGTGGACGCGATACAAAAGGCCAATCTCCTGATCCCGCTCCATCTCTTCGACTATGCTGCCCCCTCACCCTGGGTCAGAGTCAAGCGGAAATTGATTGCGGTTTTCCTCTGTACAGAGACGGTGTTCCGGCGGTATGCTGGATTCCCGAATCCGCGAGAACGGCCTATGCCCGATGCCACACCATTAGCCCCGCTCCCCTTCGGCGGAGTCACGCCCGTACTCCGCGTGCGCGACGTCGCCGCCAGCCGCGACTATTATGTTCAGGCCCTCGGGTTCAAAGTTGACTTCGAGACCGAGGACTTCGTCTCCGTCTCCCGCGGCCGCTGCGGCCTCTTCCTCTGCGAGGGCGATCAGGGGCACGCCGGCTCCTGGGTCTGGATCGATGGGACCGACGTCGAAGCTGTTTATAAGGAATACCAGACCTCGGGGGCCAAAATCCGCCATCCTCCCACGAACTATTCATGGGCGCTCGAAATGCAGGTTGAAGACCTCGACGGCAATATCCTTCGCCTCGGATCCGAACCTCGCGCTGGCGAACCCGACGGCGAATGGCTCGACATGTACGGCCACCGCTGGCTCAACCGCAAACGCATCGATCAGGATTAATCATGACGACGGTCACAGCCCCAACGAATATGTTCCGCCGCCAGTCATCTTCTTCGCTTGCAGTGGGTTGAAGCAATCTTCCACGACGACCGCAGCTTCGCGGCACCCCGATTTTCTCTACCGCCGTGGTAGGGTCTGAATCGGGAAGGACTTCGACATGGCGGCCGAAATGGGTTCGGATTTGCGAATGACCAAATCAAGTACCACTGGCGATCTTGTCGCCCGCGATTTTGCCACGCTTCCGGGTGTGAAATCATTTACCAGGAGCAGTCCGGTGAGACAAACAAAACACCTTGTCCTGATGGCGTACGTATTGAGCGCGGGAACGGCGATGGCGGCCAACGATCCTTGTACGGATTCGCGCAACTTGAAGCTGGTGAACGGAAAAATCCTCACCATGGACAAGAAGAATTCCATCGTGTCGTCGGTGACGATTCAGAATGGGGTTTTCGATAACGCCGGCAAGCTTGCCCCATGCACGAAAGTGATCGACCTCCACGGGCGCACGGCTGTGCCGGGCCTGATCGATAATCACAACCACATCGTGGCGCTCGGGCTGCGTCCGGGGCGTGACACAAGGATTGAAACCGCGGCTTCCATCGCCGACGTGCAGGAACTGATTTCGGCGCGCGCTAAGAACGTTCCGGCGGGCGAGTTTCTTACGGCGATGGGCGGCTGGAATCCGGCGCAGTTTAAAGAAAAGCGCCTGCCCACGCTGGCCGAGTTGGATACCGCAGCACCGGATCATCCGGTGCTGATGTACCTGGCATTCACCGGGCCAGCGGCAACGAACTCGAAGGGCAAGGCATTCTTCACATCCAAAGGCGTGGCGGTGAGCGCAACCGGGGAGATTGCCGCGAACGCGCCGTCGCTGGCCGCTTTGAACGCATTGCGCGCAGCCCAGACATTCGACGATCAGAAGCGCGGAACGTCGGATGCGATGGCTTACGCCTTGCGGGTGGGCGTGACCACGAGCGCGGATATGGGAGTCTTCGTGATCCCGGGGACACCGGATGTGCAGGACTCGTTCACGTTCGACACCTTAGCCAGCGGAAATCCGTTCCGCATGTATGACGCATTCCTGGCGCTTCATCGGGAGCGCAAAATGCCGATGCGCCTTCGCGTCTTCTATCTCACGATGGACAAGGACAACACCATTCCGCTGCTGACGGAACGGGTCTTGAACAGCTTCCCGGAGTTCGGCGACGACATGATGCGGATCTCGGGAATTGGCGAATTTGCCACAAACTGGCCGCTGTTCGGGACCGTTACCCCGCCGCCAAACTACCTGATCGCACTGCAATTCGTGGCAAAACACGGCTGGGCTTTTCAGCAGCACAGTTTGTCGCCCGCGGAAGATCAGTTGACGGTCTCGACGTTCGAGGCCGTGAACGCCACGACGCCGATTGCGGGACTGCACTGGTCGATCGCTCATGCGCCGCGAATCGACAGGCCGTTGCTGGACCGGCTGAAAGCGATCGGGGCGGGGATTGCGGTGCATCCGTTCGCGTATTTGGGGGGAGGAAGCGGCGGTCCGCCGTTGCGTATGATTCTGGATAGTGGGATACACGTGGGCGCGGGATCGGATTCGGCGCAGATTTCGACGCTCGATCCGTGGTTGATCATTTATTACATGGTCACCGGGAAGACTGCGGCCGGGGCGCTGATCAACGACGGGCAGCAAGTGACGCGCATGGAAGCGCTGCGGTTGTATACGGTGGAGAACGGGTGGTTCTTCCATGAGGAAGACAAGCTGGGGTCGATTGAGCCTGGTAAGTTGGGGGATGTGGTGGTGTTGAGCGGGGATTATACGGATCCGAAGAAAGTGCCGGATGAGGCGATCAAGGGTTTGAAGTCGGTGCTTACGGTGGTGGATGGGCGCGTCGTCTACGACGGGTTGAAATAGCCCCGCGCGTCAGCAAGGGGAATCAAACAGGAGTTGTCTATGACCAGGTTCGTTATAGCGCCGCATATGCGGCTTCAGGAATGGGTGGCCGAGGAAAAGGGTTACTTCAAAGACGAGGGGCTCGAGTACGATTTTCTCGATGAGCTGGTGTCGAAGGAAGGCAAGAAGCACGATCTGGGAGAGAAGATCGGCGCCTATCAGACGTTCGAGCGCGGACGGCATTCCGACATTAGCTGCGCGTGCCATTGGACCGTGAATGTGGCGGCGTCGAACGGCCATGGCAAGCTCTACGCCGACGTGTATTCGGTTTCACCGGCAGGTGTTTTTGTGCCGCGCGATTCTCCGATTCAGGAGCCCCGCGATCTGGCGGGCGTGCCGATCTCGGTGGGATATCAGTCCGGCAGCCACTACTCGACCATCCAGGCGCTCGAACAGTATCTGAAGCCGGAGGAGATCAATCTTTCGTTCGCCGAGGGACTGTTGTTTCACCGGATGGAACTGCTGATCGACGGCAAAGCGCCGGCCTGCTCCCTGTTCAGCGGTCCCTACTACTTCGCGGAACAACTGGGATTCCGGAAGGTCATCGATACGACATTCATGATCGCGACCATGATCACAGGCGATCCCGATCCGGAAGATGTGAAGAAGTATTTCAGGGGGCTGCGGCGCGCGCAACGGGATATCGATCTGCATCCCGAGCGCTATACGCATTTCTATAAGAAAGAATTTCCGGAGCGATTTACGGATCAGATGGACACGCGCCGATGGGGGCCGGGTGAGCGGATCGTGTTTGAAGCTTATACGCAGGAGTCGTATGAGGAATCGTTCCAGTGGATTCGCGAGCATGAGATTTTTGCGGAAGGCACGATGGGCGCCTGTGAGTATGACCAGGCAGTAGTGTCTTTGTCGGCGTAGCGCCGGCGATCTTGTCGCCGGTGTTCTTTCCCAATGTTGAAAGGCAAATGCGCGCTCATCACCGGCTCCACAGGCGGACTCGGTTTCGCGGCCGCGGAGCGCTTCGCTGCGGCCGGGTGCAGCATTGTCCTCAGCGGATTTGCCGAGCCGGACGTAATCGCGCAGGCGAGAACCCGCCTCGAGGCACACGGCGTTCGCACCCTCTACTCGGGCGCTGATCTTCGCCAGCCGCGGGAGATTGAGCAAATGTTCCGGGATAGTGAGGACGCGTTCGGCGGGGTTGACGTCCTGGTCAATAACGCTGTGGTGCGTTGCGCCGCTCCGGTGGAGGAATTTCCGGTTGCGGCATGGGACGAGGGTGTCGCGGTAAACCTGAGCGCGGCGTTTCACACGATAAGGCTCGCGATGCCCGGGATGCGAACGCGCGGTTGGGGGCGGATCATCAACGTCTCATCGATTTACGGGTTGATCGGCGCGGCGAATCGAATTAACTACGTGACCTCGAAGACCGCGCTGATCGGCATGACTCGCGCGGTGGCGCTCGAAACGCTGGACACCAACATAACTTGCAACGCGGTATGCCCGGGCTCGGTGCTGACTCCGGTGCACGAGGCGGCGATTCGCAAAACGATGGCGGATGCAGGGAATGCCGGGCTGTCGCGAGCCGATGCCGAGAAGCGTTTCCATGCCGGCAGACAACCGAGCGGACGCTTCATCGCTGCGGAGGATGTAGCCGACCTGATGGTGTTTCTGTGCGGCCCGGGGAGCCGTGACATTAACGGAGCAGCGTTGCCCATCGAAGGCGCGTGGTCGATTTCGTGAGCAAGATCTCGATACTCGACGATTACTTCGATACCCTGCGGACGCTTCCCTGTTTCCAAAAGTTGGCGGGACACGATGTCACTGTCTGGAATGATCACACGCAGGATCTCGATACGCTCGCGGAGCGACTGAAAGATACCGAAGGGCTGGTGCTGATACGTGAGCGGACTCAGATTCGGGCGCCACTGCTCGATCGCCTGGACAAACTAAAGCTGATCAGCCAGCGCAGCGTTTACCCGCATATCGACATCCAGGCCTGCACCAGGCGGGGCGTGATCGTGTCGTCAAGTCAGCATGCGGGTACGCCGTGTTATGCCGCCGCTGAGTTGACCTGGGGACTGATTCTTGCCGCAAACCGGCAGATACCGCAGCAGATGGCTGCGCTCAAAGCGGGGAAGTGGCAGATCAGCGTTGGCAACAGCCTGCGCGAAAAGACGCTGGGAATCTACGGTTACGGGCGCATCGGAAGCGAAGTCGCTGGTTACGGGAAGGCGTTCGGGATGAAGGTGGTCGTGTGGGCGCGCGAGAGCTCCCTCGCGAAGGCGCGGGTGGATGGGTACAGGGCGGTGGCAGGCAAAGAAGCGTTCTTCGAAGAGTGCGACGTGATCTCGCTGCACATGCGGCTGCTAGAGGCGACGCGCGGGATCGTAACTGCGGGAGATCTCGCGCGGATGAAGCCAACGGCGCTGCTTGTGAATACCAGTCGTGCGCCGCTCATCGAATCCGGCGCGTTGGTGGCTGCGTTAAGAGCAGGACGACCAGGGATGGCCGCAGTCGATGTCTACGAAGAAGAGCCGGTGCTGAATGTCGATAATCCGCTGCTGACAATGGAGAACGTGGTTTGTACGCCGCACATCGGATACGTGACGCGCGAAGAGTATGAGATACAGTTCGCTGAAATCTTCGATCAGATCACAGCGTATGCCGCGGGCAAGCCGATCAACGTGGTGAATCCTGAAGTGCTGAAGACCGTTTGAGACGTCGGTCTCAAGCCGCGAAGCGTCTTTTTATTCGCAAATCTTTTACATCCTAACTACGAACTTTTTGAGAGGCGGCGCGTATAACGTATGTAAGTAAAAAACGCTTCAGGGGGAAGGTCATAGGATGAAACAAAGAACACTTCGTGCAGTCGCATTACTGCCTTGCGCCGCGCTGATTCTGGGCGCGTCCGCGCTTCAGGCTTCTACAGTGAAATCGGACAGGTTTGAGATTCCTTTTGCGTTCCAGGTTCAGAACCATAAGACCCTGCCCGCTGGGGAATATCAAGTTCAACAGGCCCCAGGTTCTGAACTCGCGATCCTCGTGAACAGGAAGACGGGCGAGAGTTTTCGGTTCATACGTCCCTGGCCCAGGCCCGCGGATAAAGAAGGCAAGTTCCGGCTGAAATTCAGGAACACAGAAGAGGGCCACGTACTTAAACAGATCTCCTGATTAGGGCGTGTTCACACTACGCGCAGCGCTTCGACGATAAGTGCGAATGAGAGGAATCCCAGGAAGAGGACGTCGAGTTTTTCAAAGCGCGAGAAGATGCGGCGGAAGCCTTTGAGTCTG
>Ga0182024_10000326_pt1 | contig 120465 bp, 102 predicted proteins | sample P32metaG_FD_120480 | JGI IMG/M metagenome (GOLD analysis project Ga0182024, IMG submission 120480) | Permafrost microbial communities from Stordalen Mire, Sweden - P3-2 metaG (Illumina Assembly) | ecosystem: Environmental > Terrestrial > Soil > Wetlands > Permafrost | place: Sweden: Stordalen... | reverse complement strand
TGCCACTGTGCACAGAAAGACTCCCCGGGACACGGCCCCTCCTACTCGCTGACTCATGCCAGCGCGGGAAAGACCATCACCCAAGTCATCCCCCAAGGACCGGCGGTAGATCGTACCCGAGCCCAGATCGCCGAATACCGTCGTTTTCGCAAGCTCGTGCAAGAACTGATTGCCATCAGCGAACAGCTCTGCAATGCCCGACTGCAGCAGCCGGAAGCGATGGTGGCAGAGGGGAGTAAAAAAAAACCTCTTCGCCGATCTACTGGCCAGCGACGTCGTGCAGGAGATTGAGACGCTCCTCGGTCGTCAGGCGGTGCAAGACCTGGATCTGGAAGCGCTGGAGCTGGCGGTGCGGCAACAGGTCTTGCACCTGGCGGGAGCCGCGGTCGAGCAACGTCTCAACGCCGACACCAGCGATGAGCGAGGCTCGCGAACGGGTTGTGGTTGTGGGCAGGAAGCGCGCTTGGTCGGACGCCGAAGCAAGCAGGTGCAAAGCGTTCTCGGTCCCCTCCAACTGGAGCGCGCCTACTATCATTGCTCTTCCTGCGGCCACGGCTTCTGCCCTCGCGATGGGCATCTGGGCATAGAAAACACCTCGCTCTCTCCAGCACCGCGATTAATCCATTGGCTCCGAGCGCTTCCATCCCCGCGTAGAGCACCAGTACCATGGAAAATGTCAGCACCTGCCAGAAACGTTGCTCGGAGAGAACGTGCAGCAGCCGCGACCACAGAATGCCCGCCACCACCGCAAACAGCAATGCCACTCCGACCTGCACCAGAAACCGCTTCGCCAGTCCTTGCGCCAACGGGCCTGTCTGACTCTGCAATCCCAGCAACAAGCCGACCATCAACACCGCCAGCACATCGCCCCAGGACGCTTCCAGCAGCAGCGTGACTTTGACTGGTTCCTCCGCCTCCATTTGCTGCAATACCGGTAACACCACCGTGCTGCTGGTGCAACCGAGCGTGGCCCCCACTAGCAAACCGCTCACCAGCGGGAGATGCGGTCCCTTGAGCATAACCAGCGCTACTAAACAGACAGTGAAGGCCAGCAAACGCAGGCCAGCAGGAAACTGCCAGGAAAATGCCGCAGAGTGTCACGCAGGTTCAGTTCCAGCCCGCCCTCAAACAGCACGAGAATGATGGCCAGAGTTCCGAGAAGATTGGTAGCTTTGGAAAGCGTGCCGGCGTGCAGAAGTCCCAGGCCGGGCCCGAGGACAACGCCCAGCGCCATGAGCAGCACAACATCCGGAATGCGGGTGACGCGAAAAACGCGGTTCGCCAGAAAGGCCAGCACCAGCAGCCCGCCCACGAGTCCGAGAACCAATGCTGCGGACATCTGTCACCTTTCTTGGCTTTAAGACTGGAAAACTGAATAGACCAGAAAACTTGTCAGACTGTCTCTACGAATCGTTCCCCATCCCCTGTTCTTGCAGTCGGGCTGCTCCGTGCGCCACCGTGGAAGATCAGGCCTTCCAGGCCCGCGTTGTGAAGCAACGACGATCTACGCGGCGCTGAAAGCGCCGCTCTTCCACAGAGCTCCATTAGGTCCCATTGCGCCGCAGCACGCGTCCGATCATCCTATCGCGTGCTAACCTCGTTTACGCCGACTCGGGCCAAACTTCATGGCGCTTCCCTATCCATTTGCCCCGGCGACTTTCAGTCTGGGCGCCGTCTTCGTCTGGGGAACCAGCGATTTCGTCGGCGGCTATGCCGCCAAGCGCGCCAACGCATTCGTGGTGACGTTGATCGCACACGCCAGCGGCATGTTGTTGATGACCGCGCTTGCCCTGCTGACACATTCTCCATTCCCTTCAAAACACTGCTTGGAGTGGGCGCTGGCCGCGGGTTTAGCTGGAGGCGCGGCGCTGGCAATTTTTTATCGCGCGCTCGCAGCTGGCAACATGGGCCTCACGGCTCCGGTTGCCGCTGTTCTCGGAGCGTCGCTTCCTACCGCCTTCGGCATGATCACCGAAGGGTGGCCCGGAGCGGCTCCCATCGCTGGATTCGTGCTGGCCGTCATCGGGATCTGGTTGATCTCCCGCTCCGAGGACAATCGCCGCCCCGAGGGCATTGGCCTGGCCGTCTTGGCAGGCATCGGCTTTGCCGGATTCTATCTTTGCGCCAAGCAGGCGGGAGACGGTTCCGCATTATGGATTTCCGCAACCGCTAAGGTCGCGTCATCGGCACTCACGGGCGTGATGGTATTGCTGGGACGCAGCGTTCGCACGCTCAATAAGTCTGGAGCGGCCTTCGGCATTCTGGCCGGATTCCTCGATGCTACCGGCACCGTGCTATTTATTCGCGCCAGCCAGACCGGCCGCCTCGATTCGGCGGTTGTACTCTCTTCGCTTTATCCTGTCATCACCGTCCTGCTCGCCAAATTGATTCTCAAAGAACACTTCACGCGTTGGAAAGCCGCGGGGATGGTAGCGGCATTATTGGCTGTACCCTTGATTGCAATGTGATAACTCCTTTTATTCTATATTCTAGAATTGAGAATAATTACTAATGCTGTTCGTCATACTATTGTTTTTAATTGACATTCTCTATTCGAGAATAGAGAATAAAAATGTGGATCTTCGTCCTCAAGACGTCGTCGTTGTCCTGAAACTGTTAGCCAGCGGATTCAATCCGTGGACCTATGCCAGGCTCGGACAGGAGTTGGCCATGAGCCCATCCAACGCATTCACTTCGGTGGTCCGAGCCGATGCGGCCCACTTACTCCATGCCGCTGCGATTCATCCTGCTAATGGTCGGAAAGCTCGAGCTTTGCTCCCTGAGCCCAATCGGAGCAACCTGAAGGAGTTCCTAATCCACGGGGTAAAGTACGCATTCCCCGTGGAGCGCGGTGGTCCAACTCGCGGTGTTCCCACTGCGGAGGGCACCAGTCCGCTTAGCCACCATTTCCCTCAATCTTTTCCGCTTCCGCCGGTATGGCCCTATGCGGAAGGTTCGATCCGTGGGATTGCGTTTTCACCTCTCTATAGAAATGTGCCCGCAGCTGCGTTGCGCGATACGAAGCTCCATGAACTTCTCGCTCTGGTGGATGCGATCCGTGAAGGCCGGGCGCGCGAACGCGAAATCGCTATCCGCGAATTGACCAGCAGAATTGATTCCGGGTGATTATTGATCCGGAGAATCCGAATCTTGCTCAGCTCCTGGTCGCCGCTCAGAAGTTGACGCCGCTGCTCGATCAGATTGCCTTCGTCGGCGGCTGCGTGATCGGATTGCTCATTACCGATCCCGGTGCGGCTCCGATTCGCGCCACACGGGATGTTGATGTGATTGTGGAGATCGGATCTTATGCGGAATTCACTCTTCTAGAAAATCATCTCCGAGAGCTTGGTCTTCGAGAGTCTCGCGATATTGTTTGCCGCTGGATTAATGCGGACATGATTCTGGATCTTATGCCCACCGATCCTTCAATCCTCGGATTCAGCAACCGCTGGTACGGTGCGGCCCTCGAGAATGCGCAACAAATCCGCATTGAACAATACGAAATCCGAGTGATCACCACTGCCTACTTTCTAGCCACGAAACTGGAAGCGTTTCACGATCGTGGAAAAAATGAGGATCAAATGAGCCATGACCTGGAAGACATCGTTACGGTCATCGATGGTCGGGTGGAAATCATAAAAGAAATCTCCGTGGCCGAAGTAGAATTGCGGCGATATCTTAGGGATCAATTTCAATCTCTGCTCGCCAGTCGTGATTTTCTGGAAGTTTTGCCCGGACATTTGCTGCCGGATGCAGCCAGTCAGGGGAGAGTGGGCATTGTGATAGACCGAATCAAGAAGCTCACCATCGAGAGTTAAATCCCATGCTCCTTGTTGAAATCCGCAATCTGACCAAAGTCTTTCCGCTGGGTGAATCCATTTTCGGCGGAGGCGCGAAAGGTGAGGTCCGGGCCGTGGACGATGTCTCGCTCGACATACAGGCCGGCGAGACTCTCGGTTTGGTCGGCGAATCCGGATCGGGCAAGAGTACGCTGGGACGCCTGGTGCTGCGGCTGATTGAGCCAACTTCCGGCGGCATTCGCTTTGATGGCTATGACTTGCTGGCAGCGAGTCATGGCGAAATGCGCAGCCTTCGCCGCGACATGCAGATCATCTTTCAGGATCCCTTCGGCTCGCTCGATCCCCGCATGCGAGTCGAAGACCTGATTGCCGAGCCCCTCATCATTCATGAACCGGGTGCCCCGTCTTTTTCGCGGTTCTTGCGAAAGGGCGGGCCCCGCGTCCGTCACGCCCGCGTCGCCGAATTGCTGAAGGCCGTTGGTCTCGATGAATCTGCTGCCCGCCGTTTCCCGCACGAATTCAGCGGCGGACAACGTCAGCGCATCGTGATCGCTCGCGCTCTGGCCCTTCGTCCCCGCTTTATCGTTGCCGACGAGCCCGTGTCCGCTCTCGACGTCAGTGTAGGTGCGCAGATCGTAAATCTGCTGGCCCAGTTGCAGCGTGAGTTCGGACTGACTTACTTATTCATTTCGCACTCCATGCCCGTAGTGCGTTATCTGGCGACGCGCATTGCGGTCATGTATCGCGGAAAAATTGTGGAAGTCGGGCCGACCCGGCAGATCACCGAAAGCCCGCAGCATCCCTATACGCAAAGCCTTCTGGCAGCCACCCCAGAAGTGGTTGCGTAGGATTGTGTGGCGCGGGTGCCACCGCCCGCTACCGCATGAATCACTGTGGCAGAGCGGTCCTTTCAGGGCCGCGCGCCATCCAGAAACGATTTTACACGGCGCTAAAGCGCCGCTCTTCCACAGTGGCGGATATCATATCCTTAGCGCATTGCTCTCCTCAGGGTTTATGCTGTCCTCGCACTTTGGAGGCTCTCCCAATGAAACTCACTTTCAGTTTTCTCTTTGTCATCCTCACGTTTAGCGCGATGGTTTGGTCCCAGACCGCCCCCGCCGCAGCGTCATCGTCCGCGCCGGCACAGGTTAAGGATCCCGTGACCACTTCGATCCGCATGCTGTTTCCGCGCTCGCAGAAAAATATTCTGGGCGCAATCGAGGCTATGCCCGCCGACAAGTTTTCCTACAAGCCCACGCCCGATCAGATGACGTTCGGCCACCTGGCCGTACACATTATCGAATCCAACAACTCCATCTGCGCCAAGGCGGCGGCCGTTGCCGAACCCAAGGTGGACGAAGTCAAAGACACCGATCCCAAGGACAAACTACTGACCGCCGCCAAAGCATCGTTCGACTTCTGCGGCGAGGCTGTCGCCAAGATGGACGATTCCAAGCTGGGTGACAATATTGAATTGTTCGGACGCCAACTTCCCCGGGCCATGGCGGTGCTCGGCATGGCAAGCGGATGGGCCGATCACTACGGCGCGGCGGCATTCTATTTGCGGCTGAACGGAATCCTGCCGCCAACGGCGCAACCAAAGAAGTAGGAAATGCTCACGTAGGGACAGACGCCCTCGTCTAAGGCAATCTTGCGGGATTTGCGGAGGTTTGCTCCACCGGGCAGACGAGGGCGTCTGCCCTTAGGTGATTTTCGCCAGCCCTTTGCATTCAATAACTTAACTGTAAGTTATTGAAAATACGTCTCGGGTCAATCGCATCTGCGGGTCGGCGTCTTGGTCAAAGGCTTGCGCAGGATGCCTCTGCGCGGCCCAGAATTGACTTCTGAGCAACGATCGCCGTCTTGGACATGCCCGCCCCCACACAAAGGTCATCCGGGATCGAGCTGTGGCTTAAATCGACGGCTGCCACATCTATTAACTATTAGCTAACAATTCCCAGGATGGCAATTCGGCAAGCAACTAATCGATGTGCACCAAACCACTCGCGGCGGGAGTCATCGGCTGGGCGGGATGCTGCGGGTCGCGCCAGTAATCCACAACCGAAACCTGATGCACGCACGATACGGTGCAATTCGGCGCACAGGATTTTTCGGTGAGATATTCGCGGCGTATGTCATTGACGGTGTAGTCCGCCAGCGGCGTACCGGGATAGCCGCGCTGTTGCGAACAGTAGTGCACCAGCCCATTTTCGCAAATGTATAAATAGCGCGCACCGGCACGGCATCGCCAATCGTTGGGGCGTCCTTCGGCAATGTTGTTCTGGAAGCCGTCGATGCGCGTGAAACTGCGCTTGGTCATGCCCTGCATTTCGTGATAAACGCGTTTCTCTTCGTCGTTCAGCGGCTGCAACTGTCCGCTGCCGTCGTGAATGATGCCGATGGTGGAGGTAAATCCAAGCGCCACAGCACGTTTGCCGATGGTGAGCGCATCCTGCGGATAGCGCACGCCACCACCGACCACGGAATTGATGTTGACGTGAAAATTGGCGTGCTCGGCCAGCAGCTCCAGTTTCTTATCAAGGACTTTCAGACTCTTCTTCGAGACATCGTCCGGGGTGACGTTATCAATGGAAATCTGCAGCCACTCCAGGCCGGCGCGGTTCAAGCGCTGAATGCGATCCGCCACCAGCAGATAGCCGTTGGTGATCATTCCGGCGATCATTCCATTCTTACGAATGCGGACAATGATTTCATCGAGTTCGGGATGCAGCAGCGGTTCGCCTCCGCTGATCGTAATGACCGATGTGCCCAGCTCTCCGAGTTTATCCACGCGGCGGAACATTTCTTCCAGCGGGACGGGCTTCGAGAAATCGTCGTACTCGTTGCAATACTCGCAGGCTAAGTTGCAGCGGCGCATGGGGATAATGTGCGCCAGCAAAGGATGATCGGTAGAAACCAGCGAGCGGACAACTTCCCTGGCTCCGCGAAGATCGCGGCGCAGGCCTTTTAAGCGGCGGCGGAAAGTTTTAGGGCCGAGTAGCATATCTGTTCTCGAATTCTATTAGAGCATATCCAACCCCCAAGGTGCAGCCATTGCAACAGTGTTTGGCGAGATTCCAAGGGCGAATGGGGAAAGAAGAGAACTTGCCGAGGGTTGCTCGGCCTGAGAGGCGAAGGCACCTGCCCCTGCGTGATTCGACTAGCTTTTCCGCTCGCATCAAATCTAAAGATCTACAATCTGAAACTACCTGGTTCTGTGGATCAGCAGATGGGAGGGTGCCGGATGCGAATCATCTTTGCTCTTGGACTATTGGCTCTATTGAGCGGTTGCGCCGAGCGCAATTTTCATGCGTCCGCAAGTCCAGAAGCAAATGCTATCGAACCTGGATATCTCGATCTGCAAGTGGGATGGCGCCTGGTCGTGGTGATGCCTATCTTGAAATCAGGGGGATATCGTCTCCCTTCATGGCGGGAGCAAGGCGCGGAAAACCTGGATCACCTTTCGGCCGGACCGGATTTTGTCGGGTATGAGACCGACTACTATGCAGTAACCAGCAACGGAGCGGGAGTTTATATGGAGTTCCGTTCGGCGGAAGTCATGAAAGATGGAAAGAAGGGCCGAAAGACGGCCCCGCAGCTTGCACTTTTCGAACTGCCTCCGAGCATTCGTTACGTTCGACTCATTTACCTGGTTCGAGTAAGCCAAGCAGACCACAACATGGCCGTCGTCGCCGCTGAGGATCCCGACACACTCGCCAATATGACTCGCCTGGTGCAAACCCATCCCGACGACGGATGCAAAGAGGAACTGCATAGTTTCTGTTCGTGGGTGCCGACCGGAATCGCGGTCCGGCCGGAAGAACGAAATGTCGTGGACGGTGTAAAGCAGTGGACGCCCGTTCGCTAATAGCCCGATTTAGACAGTCGTGGAAGTGCGGCGCCTCAGCGCCGCGTAAATCGTTTGCTCTCAAAACGGAGGTGCATGCGGATTCGAAAATCCTGCCCAAAAACGCCGAGGAGCGAAATAGGGTGGGACTCCCTACGTGATTCGATTGCGGCGATTTAGTCATACGCGCGAGATCCCCTTCGACTTCGCTTAGGGGCAGGCTCTCACCGCAGAGTTGGGGAGGGAAAGGCAATCTGCGATCTCAACTCATCTTGCGGCGGCGGCGTCAAACAAATTTAGGAATTCGAGTTTCTTTTCGGCGGGAAGAAATGACGCTTCAAAAGAATTGCGGGCCAGTTCGCGCAAATGTTCGTCGGTGAAGCCGAAGGTTTTCTGGGCCAATTGATACTCGCCCGCCAAAGACGAGTTGAACATCGCGGGATCGTCGGAGTTCAGCGTGATCATGACACCCTGGTCGAAGTAGTTGCGGACGGGATGGTCGGCCAATGACTTGCAGCAGCCGGTGCGCAGATTGCTGGTGATGCAGATCTCCACAGGAATCTGGCGTCTGGACAGCTCTTCGACCAGCTCGGGGTCCTGCGCGGCGGTCAGGCCGTGGCCGATGCGCTCGGCGCGAAGGTTCAGCGCGCCCCAAATAGATTCGGGGCCAGCACTTTCGCCAGCATGGGCAGTCAGGCGAAGTCCATTTTCCTCCGCCCAGGCGTAGGCTTCACGAAAAAGTTCGGGCGGGGCTTTCAGTTCGTCGCCGCCAATTCCGATGCCAATGACGTTGCGGTCGCGGAAACGGCCAGCCAACTCAAAGACCTCCCGCGCAGCTCCCGGACCGAATTGGCGTACCGCGTCGAATATCCACAAAAGCGAAACGCCGAAAGCGCGCTCGCCGCGCTGGCGTCCACGCTCCAGCCCCTCGAAGAGGGCGTGGAAATCCTGTTTGCGCCAAAGGCACACACCGACGGAAATATAAACTTCTGCGTGAAGAATATTTTCATGCTTGAGCTGCTGCATGAGGCGGTAAGTAATGAGCTCGTAGTCTTCGGGAGTCTGGAGGTCCGTAGTGACGGACTTGAACGCCGTGAGAAAACCGTTGAAGTCGTCGTAGCGGTAGAGGTTTTCCACTTCCAAGAGCGTGCTGGATTTGCCGTGGTGCTGCTTGAGCTCGAGCAGAGTTGCGGGATCGATGGAGCCCTCGAGGTGCAGATGCAGCTCGGCCTTGGGAAGCGAAAGTATGAAAGCGTTGGGCTGCGGACTCATCAGTCCTGATTGTAGAGTTCGGATGGCGGAATTGCGAATATCGTTTTTATTGACTTCGGGCGCTAACGCGCGTTGTCGTTGCGATGATTTTAACGGCCCGACTAGAAGTCGGGCCCTTTCCAAATCTATCCAACCTTAGAATTTCTCCCTTTACTCGATGCGAAGGGCTTCCATGGGTTCGATGGAGGATGCACGTCTGGCGGGAATGAAACCGGCGATCGCAGCAGCAGCAGAAAGCGATAACACGCCGGTGGCCATGCAAAATGGATCGTAGATGTGTACGCCGTAGAGTTGACTCGCCATGAATCGTCCACCGAGCAGGGCGACGGGGATGCCAATGGCGAGGCCGAGGCCGATCTGAAGGAATGCGCCACGCAGCACCAGGCTCACGACATTGCCGCGATTGGCTCCAAGTGCGATGCGGAGACCAATTTCAGAGGTGCGTCGGGCAACCGTGTAGGCAGTGATGCCATACAAACCAACTGTTGCCAGGACCAGCGCCAGCAATCCAAACAGAGTGGTGAGCCGGGCGACGAGACGGTCCTGATCAAAGTTCCCGGCCACCTGACTATCCAGCGACCTAAAGTCGAAAACCGTGAGGTTGGGATCGATATTCGAAAGAGTGCTGCGAACCAGTTGCTCAAGGCTTTGCTGATCGCCGTGAAACAGGATGGTGGCGGAATTGACAAAGAGAGAGCTGGTTTCGGCGGTGATCGCACTGGATTCCGTAATTGCCTTGTTCCACTGAGTCAACGGGCGAAAGTACATCGGACGGAAAGGGTCGCGCGGATTATTGTATTTCGCGTCCGCCACAATTCCGACGATCTCGTAATTGCCTGAGTACTTCTGGCTGAAGGTCCCGAAGTGGCGCCCTATGGGGTCTTCGTTGGGAAAGAATTTTTTTACGAACGCCTGGTTCACCACCGCAACCATGCGGGAAGTGGCGGTGTCCTGTTCGCTGGGGCCGCGGCCGCGAAGAACAGCCTGCCCGATGGTGTCAAAAAAATGCGGGCCCACCCGGTCCCAGGAGGAACCATTGTGGGCGTTCGGAGCTGGAGCTGGCCGGCCTTCGACATAGACTCCCTCGCCCCAATTATTTCCTTCGAGCGTGCTGTACAGAGCCAGCCCCACACTCTGTACCCCGGGAATAGCGGAGAGCTGTTGTTCAAGCTGTTGGTTAAGAACATCCAGGCGGGCCGGGGTATAGCCGGCTCCCTCAGGATCGAGATGGACCACATATCGGCTTGCGGTAGCAATGCCAAAATTCTGGCGCTCAAGGTTCCGCAGGCTTCGAGTGAGCAAACCAGCTCCCACTACCAACACCAGCGAAAGTGCCGCCTGCAGCACAATCAGCGATTGCTGCGGCAGAGAAGATCGTTCGCCTTTGGAGCGGTTCACACCTCGCAGGGCTTCGGCGGGGTCCCAATGCGAGGTGATCCACGCAGGGGTGATGCCGAAAACAATTCCGGTTACCAGCGACAGAGCAAAAGCAAAAGCTAAGACGGCAGGAGAAGGGCTGGCTTGAATGGCTGAATGCGTGGCATCCGGAAAGGCAAGCGTCAAAATCATCCGGGTACCGCTGTAAGCGACCGTCAGGCCGACCGCTCCACCGATACAGCTTAGCAGAACACTCTCCGTCAGCATTTGCCGGATCAGGCGGATTCGAGCAGCTCCCAACGCCATGCGAATCGATGTCTCGGCGCGGCGGACAGTGCCCCTGGCCAGCAGCAGATTTGCAACATTGGCGCAGGCAACGAGGAGCACGAGACCGGAGATTGCCATTAAGAGGCGAAGACCGCTGCCGGTTTCCTGTTGCAGGTTTTGCACGCCCCCGCCGCCAGGAGTCAAAACAACGTGCTGTTTGGGAATTTCAGATTGGTTTCCGTTGTCGGTGTAGGTTGGCCGCGTAGGAAGCCACTGACGGAGACTGATGGAAAGTTTGGATTGCAGGCTGGCAGGATTGACACCCAGCTTGACCCGGCCGAGAAGATACAGCCAGTTAGTGTCAGCCTCGTTCAGGATGCTGTTACCCCGATGTAGCACAGGCTCATCGGCAAGAGGAATCCAGAAGGTGGGTGGATCGCTATCAATCCGATCGCCAAAAAATCCCGGAGGCGCAATCCCCACTACTGTGAAGGGCATGCTCTGGATGTAAAAAATCGATCCGACGACAGCCGGATCGGCAGCATACTCGGATTGCCATCCTTGATAGCTAAGCACGGCCACCGGGGCTGCTCCGGTCGTATCGTCGGAGGGGAGCACGGTGCGCCCGGCATACGCGCCAATGCCAAATGTCGAAAAATAATTGCCGGACACGAATTCGCTGTGCTCTGCCTTGCCCGTGCCAGAGCCATGGCGAACATTCATAGTCTCTCTACCGGACTGAAAAGCGGCCAATTGCTCGAATTCTGGAGTGGACTCGCGGAAGTAACGATAGATATCATTCGAGAAGAGGTCGAAATCGCCGTCATCATTGATGAAGCCGGTATCGACGCAGCAATCGTCCAGATCGCCAATGCGGTAGAGCGCAGCGGGATTGGCGACCGGCAAAGACTTCAGCAGTATTGCGTGCACCAGAGTGAAGATGGCTGTGTTCGCGCCAATCCCAAGCGCGAGCGTGAGGACAACGGTGGCGGCAAAGCCCGGAGACTTGCGCAACTGGCGGAGTGCGAATTTGAGATCGTGCATAGGGTATTCAAAGGCGAGCACGCATGTTGCCATGAATAGCTTGCGATAAGTTGCGAGGATTGTTCGCGATGCACAGGGATGGAGAAAGCAGGTTGTGTCCATTTTCGGATGCCGTGACCGGAAGTGGACAGTGGGCTTAGTCGGTTTATGAATCGCGGGCGCTAAAGCGCGTTTGTCGATCCAGCAAGCTGACGCGGCGCTAAAAGCACCGCTCTTCCACGGTGCCCGCGGGTTTTCAGAGGATCCTTCCGTAGCCGGGGAAAGTCGTGCCCTTCCCAGACCCCAAGCTTACGGTACAATCCGATCTTTCCGTGACAAGCACTTTGTCCAGCTTCACCAGTGCTTTGCGGTTCCAGGTCATAAAATTCGGGAGCGTACGAATATGCAGATTCTTTGCAGGCCGCTCATTTTGTTAGCAATGCTGATCATGCCATTGATTTCGTATGAAACCTCAACGCTGCAGGTAATGGTGGGATCTGGCGTGGTCGAAGGGAAGCAGGACGGCCCGGTGCGCACCTTCCTTGGAATTCCATACGCCGCGCCGCCGGTCGGCGACCTGCGCTGGAAACCGCCGGTCGCGCCAGCGAAGTGGACCGGAGTGCGCAAGGCCACGGAGTTTAGAGCACGGTGCGTGCAGGCACCAGTCTTTGGAGACATGAATTTCCGCGATGCGGGCCACAGTGAAGACTGCCTGTTCCTCAATGTGTGGACGCCGGCGAAAGCTTCAGAAGCCAGGCTTCCAGTCATGGTTTGGATCCACGGCGGAGGATTCGTGGCAGGTGCCTCGTCGGAGCCGCGGCAGGATGGGACCGTCCTGGCCCAGCAGGGAGTTGTGGTGGTCTCGATGAATTATCGCCTGGGAATTTTCGGGTTCTTTGTGCATCCCGAGCTGGCTGCTGAGTCGGGACGAAATTCGGCAGGCAATTATGGATTGCTCGATATGATTGCGGCCTTGCAGTGGGTACGCGACAACATTGCGGCTTTTGGCGGGGATCCGGGAAACGTGACCATCTTTGGCGAGAGCGCCGGATCGTTTGCCGTGAGCGACCTCATGGCTTCTCCACTGGCAAAAGGGGTGTTTCACAAGGCAATCGGCGAGAGTGGCGGGGCGTTTTCCAGGACTGGGCTGGCGTTGCAGACCCTCGCGGTACGCGAGGAAAAAGACTCGAAGTTTGCCAGTACGGCATACGGCGTACAAACGCTCGCCCAGCTGCGAGCCATTCCCGCGCAGAAGTTGCTTGACGGGTCCTGGAAACCCGGGCGAAATGACAACTTTGATTTCGATCCCGTAGTCGATGGCTATTTTCTACCTAATACGGTGGCCGCAATCTTTGCGGCAGGAAACCAAAGCGACGTTCCGCTGCTGGCGGGGTGGAACCACGACGAAGGCAGGGTCGCCACTGCATCTGCGCCGAAAAAATCTGACGCTGAAAGCCTGAAAGCTCTGGCGCAAAAGGATTTCGGCGCCAAGGCAGCGGACTTTCTAAAGCTCTATCCAGCAGACAGCGATGCGCAAGCACTGCGATCTGCGGAAGACTACGCGGGCGATCAGTTCATTGCCTGGTCCACGTGGAAGTGGATCGAAGCGCAGGTGACGACCGGCAAACAGCCGGTTTATCGATATCGCTTCGATCTTGGGCCTCCGTCTGATCCGAAGGGCCCACAGCTGGGGGCATTCCACTCGGCGGAAATCGAGTATGTGTTTGGGCAGCTCGATTCAAGGCCCCATGTGGAATGGAGACCCGAGAACCGTCAGCTTAGCGAGCAGATGCAGAAATACTGGGCGAACTTTGCGCGCAGTGCCGATCCCAATGGCCCGGGCCTGGCGAAGTGGCCGCCTTATTCGTCCATTGGCGGGTGGCGGGTCATGTATTTGGATGAACCCCCAGAAGCGCACAAGGACGACCAGCGGGGACGGTATTTGTTTTTAACTGCGGTGTGGGAGAAGTAGGGGAGCAGAGAACTCCCATTGAGGCCGGCGGGGGCCGCTCGCAGACACGGGGTCCTTCGACTACGCAGCCCGATTCACTGAGCTCCTCGGCCTGCTCCGCTCAGGATGACAGGGTGGTTTTGCTGACAGCTGAGGGCTGACGGCTATTTCCTTGCGAATTCGCTGCGATGGCGGCTGTAGAAAATGTAGATGCACAATCCCAGCGCCAACCAGATGATGAAGCGGAGCCAGGTGATCACGGTCAGTCCTGTCATCAAGCCGCCGCACAGCAGGATGGAGATAATCGGGAACCAGGGGACAAAGGGGACACGGAAAGCGCGTTTGCGGTCGGGCTGCCGCCGCCGCAATAAAATCACACCGAGCGACACCAGCACGAAGGCGAACAGCGTGCCGATGTTCGAAAGGTCGGCGGCATCCCCGATATCCACCACGCCGGCAGGAATGCCGACCGCAAAGCAGGCGATCCAGGTGGACCAGTGCGGGGTCTTGAATTTGGGGTGAACGGCTGAAAACAGCTTGGGCAAGAGTCCATCGCGCGACATGGCGTACCAAATGCGCGCTTGTCCGTACTGGAAAACCAGCAGCGACGAAATCATGCCCATGAGCGCACCAAGGATAATCACCGAACGGAAGAAGCGGTGCGCGCCGAGTTGCTGCAGCGCATAGGCGACCGGAGCATCCGCGGCAGGGCCGGAAACGAAGGTGGTGTACTTCATCATGCCGAGCAACACAATCGCCACACCTATATACAAAACGGTGCAAACCACCAGAGAAGCGATGATGCCGAAGGGCAAATCGTGCTGCGGATTTTTGCATTCTTCGGCCGCCGTCGAAACCGAATCAAACCCGATGTAGGTAAAGAAAACGATGGCACCGCCGGTCACGATTCCCGCAAAGCCCGAGGGGGCAAAGGGAGTCCAATTGGCCTTGTTCACCAGCAAGCCGCCTACGACGAGAAAGGTGAGAATGGCGCCGATTTTGACGGCCACCATAATATTGTTGGCTTTCGCTGACTCGCGCACTCCGCGCACCAGTAACAACGTCAGGATAAGAACGATCAGGAAACCAGGAACATTGAAGTAGGCACCGGTCCAATGTCCACCGGCAAAAACGGGGTTGGACCACTTGTCCGGCAAGTTGAGACCAAAGGCAGCGAGTTGCGCTTTCGTGTACCCACTGAATCCTACGGCGACGGCCACATTGCTGACCACATATTCGAGGATTAGGTCCCAGCCAATGATCCAGGCAAAAATTTCGCCAAGCGTCGCATAGGAGTACGTATAGGCGCTGCCGGCGATGGGAATCATGGAAGCCAGTTCGGCATAACACAGACCGGCAAAGCTGCAGGCTACAGCTACCAGCAGGAAAGAAATTGCGATCGAAGGACCGGCAGCGGGACGCCCGTGCATGAGCGCGCCGGCCGTGCTTCCGGTACGCAGGATGTTGGCGACCAAGTCCATCACTTGCGCGTGCAGGATGGACGGGGCCTCAAAATGTTCTCCTGCAGCCGCGGTGCCCGTGAGCACGAAAATGCCGGAGCCGATAATGGCACCAATACCAAGCGCGGTGAGCGACCAGGGGCCGAGCGACTTCTTTAGCCGATGTTCAGGATTGTCGGCGTCCGAGATCAGCTTGTCGATCGACTTGCAGCAGAGAAGTTGGTTGTCCGAGGTGCGGACCGTCTCTGTCGGCGGTTTGATCGTCGGGATTTGTGACAAGTGGCAGTGTCTCCTGAAGGAAGCTGTCAGGTTGGCACTTAGCATTTAGCTAGCGAGCGTCCGATTGGAGAGTCGAACGCTCGCGGCCAATTGCTAAATGCCAAGTGCTGCTTCTTACCGCTTCGCCGTTCCGCGTACCATCTTCTTCACTTTGCGCTTCGCCGAGCCGCGGGCATATTCGCGGGGCTTGAGCGGGTTTTCTGCCTTGCGCTTTTTGCGGACGGTCCGCTTGGCCTTTTTGCGTTCTTCTTTGGTTAATTTCTTAGTGTTTGCCATGAATGCAGTCTATCGCTCCTTACAAAATTAAATGTAGACTTCCGTCAAAAAGAGTTGAGCTGCGCTCAACGGACAGACGAGGGGGTCTGTCCCTAGGTGAGCTGTGATTGAGACCTAAGCCCTCTCCAGCTGGGCATACTTCTCCACCAGCTTCTTCAAACCGAAGCGAGGAAATTGTACCGTAATTTTGGCCTCTTCACCTTCTCCTTCGCGCTGACAGACCGTGCCTTCACCATATTTGGGATGCTTTACCTTCTGGCCGGGGCGGAAGCCCTTTTTGCCCTTGGGCTCCTCTGGGGTCAATTTTGGCACGGTAAATTTCTTGCCGCGCGAGGCGAAAAACTCGGCGATGTTGCCGATGGAATTGTAGGTCTGGCCGGAATCCGAGGCGGCCGGAGTGCGTTTCTGGTTGCCAGGGGCCCAGTTCGCCGACTGATCTTCGTCCTCGTAGGCGTAGTGGGTGGATTCTTGTTCGTGTGGCCGCGGGCGACTCGCCCGCGCATACCCGGCCGTGGGCGAGTCGCCCGCGACCACACGAGCATGGCGCGAGGTCCCCAGTTCTTCGAGCAGTTCGGCCGGGATTTCTTCCAAGAAACGCGAAGGGACGCTGGCCTCCGGCTGATCGGTCCCATAGCGGCGGCGATCGACGGCTCGAGTCAGGATCAGCGTGTCCATGGCGCGAGTCATGCCAACATAGCAGAGGCGGCGTTCTTCTTCGATGTCATCAGGTTGCAAAAACGTGCGAGAGTGGGGGAACAGGCCTTCTTCGAGGCCCCCGAGAAACACCAGCGGGAATTCCAGGCCTTTGGCGGCATGGAGCGTCATGAGCGTGATTTGCGAGCGCTCGTCGTAAGCATCAGCGTCGCTGACCAGCGCGGCGTGGTCGAGAAATTGATCGAGAGTTTCGCCGCGATCGCGGGAGTCCATCGCGGCGTTCACCAGTTCGCGCAGGTTTTCGGTGCGGGAGTAGGCCTCGGGCGTGTCTTCTTCCTCGAGCTGCTTGATGTATCCGGTGCGATCAATCAGGAATTTGAGGATTTCGGCGGTGTTGGCAGCACCTCCGGGAACACGGAATGCGGCTTTCTCCGGGGGCCCTTGGGCAGCTGGATCTTCGGTTACAACATCCGGCGTTGGAGCTGAACCGATCATTTCGTCTGAGGTGTCGAACTCGAAGCTGAAGTTGTCTGGACTGAAGTCAGTGTCTTCATCGGGGATGGGGGCGCTAACGAGCGCGGCATCCGTGTCTGCATTGTCGGTCTTTGCAAAGTCCGCCAAGCGATCGTCAAAAGTTCCGGCCAACATGGCGCGACCGTCTTCGATTAAGTCGCGGAACGCTTTCAGCGCAGCCAATGCACGTTGCGGAAGAAGTTGGCGCCTGATGGCCTCGGTGATCCCGCCCCACAAAGAAAGTCCGGTTTCGAGCGACAAGCGTTCCAGCGTTTCAATGGTGCTTTTGCCAATACCACGGACAGGCGTGTTGATGACGCGCAGGAGCGAGATGGTGTCGTCCGGATTATGAATGACTTTGAGGTACGAGATCATGTCTTTGATCTCGGCGCGCTCGTAAAACGAGAACCCTCCGACCACGTGATACTTCAACTGATAGCGCCGCATGGCCTCTTCAAACAAACGCGATTGGGAATTGGTGCGATAGAGCACGGCGGCGCGTGAATTCTCCCCCTGATCGGCGGCTTCGCGCAGATATTTGGAAATGTAGTCGGCGGCGAAAAGGGCTTCGTTTTCGCCGTCGGGGGCTTCGTAATATCCGATTTTGGTGCCGCCCTGGCGCGATGTCCAAAGATTCTTGCCTTTACGCTTGAGGTTGTTGGAAACCACAGCGGACGCGGCCTGCAGAATATTTTGCGTGGAACGGTAGTTCTGCTCCAGGCGAATGATTTTAGCTACGGGAAAATCTTTTTCGAATTCCAAGATGTTGCGGATATCCGCGCCGCGCCAGGAATAAATGGACTGGTCTTCATCGCCGACCGCACAGACGTTGTGGCGCGTCCCTGCCAACACGCGCATGAGTTCGTATTGCGGGCGGTTGGTGTCCTGATATTCGTCGACCAGAATGTACTGAAAACGGCGGTTGTAATATTCGCGGACTTCGGGCACCGCCTTCAGCAGGCGGACGGCCTCTAGCAGGAGATCGTCAAAGTCGAACGCGTTGGCCTTCCGCAGTTCCTTGGTGTATTCCGCGTAAATCTGTGCTACGCACTCGGTCTTGGGGTCGCCGGATTGCAAATAAACCTCCTGCGGATCGAGCATGTGGTTCTTGGCCCAGGAAATGTGCCCCAGCACGGAGCGCGGTGTGGTCTGTTTGTCGTCAATGCCGAGGCGGCGCATGATGGATTTAACCACCTGCTGCTGATCGGTTTCATCGTAGATGACAAAACTTTTCGTGTGACCGATGGGCGGCTGTCCGGACACGGACGAGGGAATGCGCAAAGCTTCGATGTCGCGGCGCAACACTCGCACACAAAAAGAATGGAACGTGGCGATGGCGGGCTTGGCGATGGATAAACCGCCGACAATCTTTTCCACGCGCTCGACCATCTCGGAAGCGGCCTTATTGGTGAAGGTAACCGCGAGAATGGATCCGGGCATGACTCCGAGATGCTCGATCAGATGGGCGATACGGTAAGTGATGACGCGCGTCTTGCCACTTCCCGCGCCGGCGAGGATGAGCACGGGGCCGTCGATGCTTTCCACGGCTTCGCGTTGCTGCGGGTTGAGTTGGTCAAGGAAGGACAACTAGGGGAGGCTCCGGTGGCTCTGATTAGATTTTACAAGGGATTGGAGATTGGGTGAGGCTGAGCCGAAACAGCACAATGCGTTGTTGAGATTTGTTGGCGCGTAGTGTGAACATTCACGTTGGGAGGGACGCCCCGTCTGTCCAGCGAGCGAAGCTCGCCTTGGATTCGGGCTGAAGCCCGGGGGCAGGTGGGGGCACCCGCCCCTACGTGTGCATCGTTCTCTTTTCTGAGCTGTCACCGCTCAAGGCTTTGCATTCTTCGCAAGGGCAGACTTCGCGGAGAAACTTCCAGGAATAAATCCCCAAAGCATGACCATCGTTCCAATTGAATTTGATGGCGTATTTACCGACACCTTCCGCCGACAAGGGTTTAGCGGCTTCCTTGAACATGGGCAAAGCTCCCGGTGCGGTCTGGGGAGGATCGCCAGGCTTGCGTTTGGTCTTGCCGCGCTCTTCTTCGCAGAGGGCGCAGGGGCAGGCATCGCGCAGAAAAATGAAAGAGTAGTGCGAATGATGGCCGTCTTTCCATTCGATGTCGACGCCTTCGCCGGTGGTGAGGTGCACCTTAACGGATTTGGGATCGGCGGAAGGGGACATGAGTTGAGTATCGCACGGGACAACCTGAGGGGCTAAAGCCCGTACAGAACACAATGCATTGATCGCAGCGCTGAAGCGCTGCGCCACCCAAATCGAGTGGCGGAAAGCACCGAAATCCGGTAAAATCTAGGTCTTACACAGTCAGTTCTCAACCTATCTGGAGCAGTCAGTCATGGCACAAGTTTGTGATATCTGCGGCAAAGGGCCGCAATTCGGAAATAACATCAGCCACGCCCATAACGTGACCAAGCGGCGCTGGAACGTCAATCTGCATGCGGTGCACGCCAAGGTGAAGGGCGTCGGCAAGCGCATTCGCGTCTGCACTGGCTGCCTTAAGGGCGGCAAAGTCGTTAAGGCGTAGAAACCCAAATTAACCGCAGAGATTGCCGAGGAATCAAGAGATTCTTGTGGCTCTCTTGTGCCGTTTGTGGTGAAGAATTCAGCTTTACTCCACAGCCACAAGCTGCACGTCGAAAATCAGGGTGGCATTGGCTGGGATGGCCCCCGGATATCCCTTTTCGCCGTAAGCCAGGTCTGGCGGGATGCGCAACTGGCGTTTGCCTCCGACTTTCATTCCGGCTACGCCTTCGTCCCATCCCTTGATGACCTCGCTCGCGCCCAGTTTGAACTCGAACGGCTTGCCTGTGCCGACGGAGCTGTCGAACTTCTTGCCGGTGGTGAGCCAGCCGGTGTAGTGGACTTTGACCGCTTGACCGGTTGCGGCTGTGGCTCCGGTGCCAACCTTGATGTCCCAGTATTCAAGGCCGGAGGCGGTCTTGACGGGATCGCCGGTCACTTTGGTGGGGCCGCTCGCGGCCGTGTGAGTTGCCGGCTTCTTTGGGGTGCTGCTTTGCGCGGTACTAATTTGCGCAAACATGGCCGTGATGGCCAGCGCGACGACCGCCGTTATCAGCATATATTTCAGCATGTCTGCTCCTTCGGAACGAATTTCAGATTGTAGATTGTAGATTGAAGATTTCAGATTGCCATTTCTTCTTCTATGCCAAGGCGATCACGTCGATTTCGACCAGAACGTCCTTGGGCAAGCGGGCGACTTCGACGGTGGATCTCGCCGGGGGCGCAGCCCTGAAATAGCGTCCGTAGACTTCGTTCATGGCGGCGAAGTCTCCCATGTTCTTGAGAAACACGGTTGAGCGTACCACTTTCCCCAATTCGCTTCCTGCCGCTTTTAAGATTCCCGCCAGATTCTTCAGCACGCGATCGGTTTGAGCGGCCACGTCGCCGCGGATGACTTGCTGGGTCGCTGGATCAATCGCCACCTGCCCGGAGACAAAGACAAATCCGTTGGCGCGGATGGCTTGAGAATATGGGCCGATGGCCTTGGGGCCGTCGTTGGTGGCAATGACTTCACGCATGGGAATCTCCGACGCTGGTGTCTAACCCAAAGGCTCGGAACGAAGGAGGCCGAGATGAAAATTGTAGGGTGCGATCTACATGCAAAGCAACCGACCATTGCCATGGTGGATACCGAAAAGGGGCGCCTTTAGACCTTCGATCCGACATCGCCTGAGCATACAAAATTGGGTGTCGAGAGTCCAACTGCCGTTCAGATTTTCTGCAGTCTTTGCACGTCGTGCACGCCGGGGATCTTTCTCACACCCTGAATAATATTTTCCAGGTGCTTCAGGTCGGCGATATCGAGAACCACGTCCACATTGGCCTGTCCGTTCGAAGTGCCCGCTTCGATATTGCGGATGTTGGTTTTGGTGTCGCTGATGACGGCGGTAATCTGCTTCAGCATTCCAAAGCGGTCATCGCAAAAAACGGTGAGCTTGACGGGATAAGCGCTGGGCGTTTCTTCATCCCTTCCCCATTCCACATCGATGCGCCGCTCGGGCTCGTACATCAGGTTGACCACGTTGGGACAAGTCACGGAGTGAACTGCGACGCCTTTGCCGCGAGTCACGTATCCGACAACGGACTCACCCCGAATGGGGTTACAACAGCGGGCGCGGTAAACCAGCAGATCGCCCTGGCCCTTGACGCGAATGGCGTTGGTGTTGTCGCCAAACACCCGCCGCACCACACTGGAAAAAGTGTTCGATTTTGCCGCATCCGCATCCGGCAACGGCTCGGCGGCGCTGGGAGCCAGCTTGGCGAGGACCTGGCGCGCGGAATATTTGCCATAGCCGATTCCGGCCATGAGGTCGTCGGCCTGGCCGAGGCCGTAATCCGAAGCGATCTTGCGCAACTCTTCGTCCTTGATCTCTTTGAGCGCGACGCGATACTTCCGCGCCTCTTTTTCAATCAGCTTGCGGCCAATTTCAATGGCACGCTCGCGCTGGTGAAGGTTGAGCCAGTGCTTGATCTTGTTGCGAGACCGCGAGGACTTCACCACCGCCAGCCAGTCACGGCTTGGCTTGTGGCCAGCCTGGGTTAGGATCTCGACGATGTCGCCGCTGTGCAGTTTGTGGCGCAGTGGGACCATGCGGCCGTTTACTTTCGCGCCTACGCAACTGTGTCCGACTTCGGTGTGGACGGTGTAGGCGAAATCGATGGGCGTGGAATCGCGCGGGAGGACAACGACTTTTCCCTTGGGAGTGAAGGTGTAAACCTCTTCCGGATAGAGATCGATTTTCAGCGTGGAAAGAAATTCGTTGGGATCGGAAACGTCGCGTTGCCATTCGACCACCTGCCGCAGCCAGGCCAGGCGTTGCTCGTCCTGCGCCGAGACCGGACCGTCTTTGTATTTCCAATGGGCGGCGATGCCTTCTTCCGCCATGCGATGCATTTCCTCAGTGCGGATTTGGATTTCGAACGAAGTGCCTTCTTCGTTGATCACCGAAGTGTGCAGCGACTGGTAGAAGTTGGGCCGCGGCATGGCGATGAAATCCTTAATGCGTCCGGGAACGGGCCGCCACGCGTTGTGCACGATGCCCAGGACAGCGTAGCAATCCTGCACCGACTGCGTGATCACGCGCATGGCATACAGATCGTAGACCTGGTCGACGCCGATATGCTGCCGCTGCAGTTTCTTGTGGATGCTGAAGACCCGCTTGATGCGGCTTTCCACCTTGGCCGTGATGCCGGCTTCTTTGAGTTTGTCCCGCAGCGCCTGCTCCACGCGGGTAAGGAACTCCTCGCCCTGCTTGCGGCGCGCCTCGACGGCTTCCTGGACCTGCTGATGGGCAATGGGATCGAGATAGAGGAAGCCCAGGTCTTCCAGTTCGCCGCGAATCTTGCCCATGCCCAGGCGGTGGGCGATGGGGCCGTAAATATCCAATGTCTCTTTGGCGATTTTTTGCTGGCGGTCTGGAGCCAAGTGTTCGAGCGTCCGCATGTTGTGCAGGCGGTCGGCCAGCTTGATCAGCACCACGCGAATGTCATCAACCATGGCCAACATCATCTTGCGGAGGTTTTCGGCTTGCGCTTCTTCTCGGGTGGCAAAGTCGATTTTGCTGATTTTGGTAACGCCCTCGACAATGTGGGCCACCTGTTCGCCGAATTCTTTGCGAATGTCGACGATCGTCACCGAGGTGTCTTCGACGGAGTCGTGGAGCAGGCCAGCGGCGATTGCCACCGGATCCATCTTCATTTCCGCCAAAACCAGCGCGACTTCAAGGGGATGCACAAGGTAAGGTTCACCGGAGGCGCGGCTCTGGCCGGCATGGTGCTTCTGGGAAAACTCGTAGGCTTTGCGCACCAACTCCAGATCGTCGCCGGGACGATTGTCCCGCATCTTCTGCAACAGGTCACGGAACTTGGTGACTGTGAGGGTAGTGGTTGCGATCTGTTGGCGCAAAGTCCCCATGTTGGATTATAGCCCGCGGGAAATGGGAGGGAGGAACCGTATCCCCTTGCTTTTCTTGAGATTGATTATAGCGCGGAGGGGCCTGAAAACAGGCGGTTGGGCGCTTGTTCTGCTAGATTGAGCTCATGGCCGAGACGAAAGCATCTCGCGTTCTGATGAGCGGAGCGTCTGGCCTGATCGGCGCTGCGCTTTTGCCATCGCTTCAGGCAGCAGGGTACGAAGTCACGCGACTGGTTCGCGGGGCACGCTCGGGAGACCCGCAAATCACATGGGATCCCACTCGGCCTCTTGGTCCAGAGGTGGTCTCTGGTTTCGATGCGGTGATTCATCTTTCCGGGGAGTCCATCGCGGGCCGCTGGACGGAAGCCAAGAAAAAACGGATTGTGGAAAGCCGGGTATTGGCGACGCGGAATTTGTCCGAGGCCCTCGCCAGAGCGCCGCAGCGCCCGCGAACTTTCATCTGCGCTTCGGCGGTCGGATATTACGGCAACCGCGACGACGAGATTTTGCGGGAAGAGAGCGCATTGGGAACAGGATTTCTTCCGGAGGTGTGCCGCGCATGGGAGGCTGCCACACAGGCGGCATTCGCGGCGGGGATTCGGGTCGCACAAATTCGCACCGGAATTGTCCTGAGCGCACGAGGCGGTGCGCTGCAGAAGATGCTTTTGCCTTTTCGCCTAGGACTGGGGGGGAAGACGGGCAGTGGCCGACAGTGGATGAGCTGGATTGATATCGAGGACATGGTTGGAGCGGTTCACCACATCTTAAGAAACGATTCGCTGCAGGGGCCAGTCAATATGGTATCGCCCAATCCAGTGACCAATACGGAATTCACACGGATATTGGCCTCGATGTTGTCGCGTCCGGCCATTTTTTCAGTGCCGGTGCTTGCCGTGCGACTGGCTTTTGGAGAAATGGGTGAAGAGATCCTTCTCGGCAGTCAAAGGGTCGAACCCGCCAAGCTTGTCGCGAACGGATACGTTTTTCAGCAGTCGGATTTGCGGCAGGCGTTGGAAGGGATTCTAAAGCGGTAAGCGTTTGTTGTAAGCTCCTTGGCCTCCAACACCTTGTCATTCCGACCGGCGCCAGCCGGGAGGAATCTGCTGTTCCCGGGCAGCGGCAAGCAGATTCCTCGTTGCTGCGCCTCTCGGAACGATAAAATTTAGTTATCCAAGATCTCCTACTGCACTTCGCATCTTGCCTTCGCGAATGCTTCCACTCGCTCGCGAACACTGAGAACATGTTTAGGCAGATTCAGATGGCTGCCTTCTTCGAGAATCGGGACCAGTTTGTCGAAGGCCGGGCCGGAGTGGGATCCCATCACAACCATGCGAATGGGATGAAACAATTCCTTGCCCTTGGCGCCGGTCTCGGCTTTGACTTCACTTACGATCTGGTTGAAGCGCTCGGGAGTGAGTTGGCCGGCTTGCGCGGACTCGTCTTCAAGAACCTTGACGGTGAACCTTGCGATCACCACATCGGTGTTGTGCAAGGTGAGAACTTCGGCATTGTCGGGAGCGGCTAGTGCAGCTGCGGCATCGTATTGGAGGATTGGTTTGGCTTTTTCTGGAAGCTGATCAAGACGGTCCACGTAGGGAGCAAGCAGTTGCGTGATCTTCCCAAACCAATTTACAACTGCCGGAGGCCACGGATAATCCGATGCCGGAATCCCCCCGTGTTGTTGATCAAGTTCCGTCGCGATGGCAAGGCCGTGATAGGAAAACACCAATTTGTCGATGCGTTCGGGAGAAGCCTGCTTGATGTAATACCTGTTCAGCCAGTACAGCTTTTCCATGTCAAACACCGCGGGTGAGGGCGTGACTCGCTCCAGGGAAAATTCTTTCACCAGCTCCTGGGGAGTGAAGATTTCTCTCGTTCCCCCGGTCGGCGCCCAGCCCAATAACGCCAAATAGTTCACCAGCGCTTCGGGTAAAACTCCCATATCGCGGAGGTTCGCAATCGACGTTGCCCCGTGGCGCTTGGAAAGTCGCTCTCGGTCAGAACCCAGAATCGTGGACAGATGGGCAAACTCCGGCACCGGCCAGCCCAGGGCCTCGTACAGCGCGACCTGCTTGGGAGTATTGGAAAGATGATCGTCGCCGCGGATCACGTGGGTGATTTTCATGAGCGCGTCGTCCACCACGACCACGTAGTTGTAGACCGGCATTCCGTTCGAGCGCACGATGATGGGGTCGCTGACCACTTCATTCGAGAACTTGACTTCTCCGTGTACGATGTCGTGAAAGCGAATGGGATGCTCGGGGATCCGCAAGCGGATGGCGCATGATTCACCCGCCGACTGCCGGCGCTGGGCTCCCTCAGGATCAATCGCGCGGCACTTGCCAGAGTAAAGTGCCTGGCCGTGCCCGGCCTCTACTCGCTCCCGTTCTTTTTGCAGATCTTCTTCGCTGCAGAAACACAAATATGCCTTGTGGTCGTTGAGCAAGCGCTCGGCGTGTTCGCGATAGATTTCCAAGCGGTCGGACTGACGATAGGGAATATCGGGGCCGCCCACGTCGGGGCCTTCGTCCCAATCGAGGCCCAGCCATTTCAGGTCAGCGATGAGCTGGTCTTCGTAACGCGCCTGGCTGCGCTCGACGTCGGTGTCTTCGATGCGGAGCACCATGGTTCCACCCTTCTGCCGGGCAAAGATCCAGTTGAACAGGGCGGTGCGGGCGTTCCCCACGTGGAGATGCCCGGTCGGGGAAGGCGCAAAGCGCACTCGTACGGGAGAATTTGCGGTCACGAAATGATGTTAACAGGAGAGCGGGAGGGGATTCACGTTCAGGGTGGATGGGTAGTGGGTCAGTTCTGCAGATGCGCGCAAGATCCCTCGCCCGGCTGAACTGCGCCGGATCTTCGGGATGACCTAGGTTGGGTGGATAACCCTACTCTAGCCCTTACTCGGAGAATCGTCGCTATGCATTTCATCCAACAACTTGGCCAACGCTTCAGCGCGCTGATCACTGGTCAATTCCCGCCGCAGTTCCTGGAGCGCTAAAGCGACCACGTGGTAATGGTGTGCCCCGGCGTACTTAGGATCGGCCGTGACGTCTAGCCACAACTTGTGCATGAGCTCCACATCCTGAGCACGCAGCCGCGGAGTGTGCGGCCCCAGCGGATATTCGCGAACGCCGCCATCGGGCAAATGGACTTCGATGGTCAGCCGCGGCCGGGGCTCGGGCAGACGCTCCCAAGCGTCGCCGGTGAGCTTGGCCTGCTCGTCCGGAGTGAGCTTGTTGGACAAACCGCAGACAATGCGGCTTGAGTCCATTCGCTGGGCAGTCATGATGATGGCCTCAAATACATCGGCGGCGGGAACCACCAGCAAGGAAACTGGCCTGCCTTCTTTTTCCGCCAGAGACACCGCGGCGGTGAAGAGTTCCTGCTCGTAATGATCGAAGATTTCGTTGGCGTCATACACGGTCCTACCACTGAAAGAGTGTTCGCGATGGTAGAGCCGCGCGGTCATGACGACCACATCCTGCTTGGCGGTGTCAGTGCGCCTTAAGACTTCGCGCAGATAGTAAAGGTTCTTAGGGTCTCGCACTGCGACCAGAATATTTCCGGGACGTACTCCCAATTCGCTGCTGCCCATGTCCTGGTTCCCATAAACCCGGAACTGGGCCAGGCCTTCCGGCTTGCCGACACGGGCTTTCGCTACGCGATGTTCCGAGTAGGTGAAAATCCCAAAGAAAATCGCGCTGAAGGCGACTCCTGCGATGGTCGCTTCGGATTTCGTAAAAAGGTTCACCAGTGCCGTGGTAAACAGGACCACGGACACCACCATAAGGCCCAACGGTATCTCCCGCCCGAAAATCTTGGGATTGCCAGGCACTCGCCACTCTCGATTTCCGGGATCCTTGTAGCGCAATACGACCACGGCTAGCGACATGAACGCAAAACTCCAGATCACGCCGAAAGCGTAGAGTCCCGCCAGAACAAACACGTTGCCGTGGGTGAGAAGGATGGTGAGCAGTTGCAGGACCACAATCAGGTTTACGACGCGATAGCTGGTGCCAAAGCGGGGATGCGGTTTCTGGAAAGCAGAGGTCAGGACGCCGTCTTCCGCCATGCGGTTCAGCACGCCGTTGGCGCCCACAATCGATGTATTTTGAGCGCCTGCCAGGATCAGCACGCCCACCAGCACCACAAAGCCACGGAACACCAGTCTGGCCCAAGTGGGGCCAGTCAGGAACATGGCAATTCCACCAATGAGGTTTCCGAAGTATTCCGGTCTCACTTTGTCGGGAATAATCATGACCGCGAAGAACGAGACCAGCGAGGTGAAAAGCAGGCTGTACACGAAAATGACCAGCCCGGTTTTCTCCAGGTTTTTCAGCTTGGGATGTTCAATCTCACGGTTAACCTGGGCCAGCGTCTCCTCGCCGCTCATGGCGAGAACCGAGTGTCCAAATCCGACGAACACGATGATCCATGTGAGATGGCTGATCCAGGTCCCGTGCAGCCAGCCCAGCGACTCTTTGGTAAGCGGTACTACGCCGGGGTGCAAGGGGTTGGGCGGCATCTGGATCGGTGCACGGAGGATTGTGATGGCGCACCAAATGATCAGAATCACCACCATCACGGTGGTAATAATCATGATCTGCAGGGCCTTTCCGCTGGATTCGTGAATCCCCTGAGTGTTTTTCCACCAAAAGTAAGTCACGATCAGGACGGCGAAGCCTGCGGCAAAACTATTCTCGGGAAAACTGCGGAGGGAATGGCCGCTGTAACGCGCCATATCTTCCACGAAACCGGCCAGGTATTGCCCGGCTGAGACGGCGCTGATGGGCCCCGTCAGCACGTAGTCAAAAAGCAGCGCTGAGACCGAAATCTTGGCTAGCGTGCCACCCATGGCTTCTTTGACCACGCGGTACACGCCGCCGCGGACGAACATGCTACTGGATTCGATATACAACGCCCGAACGGCATAGCTGAACAGCATGACCGCCAGAATGAACCAGGGCGCGCTCTTGCCAATGACTTTTTCCGCGTCCCCGCCGGCGTAATACGCTGAAGACGCCAAGTCGGCAAGAACGATGGCGGACGCCCGCCAGAAAGAGATGAACGTCAGCATCACCGTGGTGGCGACAAACACCTTTACGGCGGGACGATTCAGATTGTCGATGGGTGGTGTCGACATCGCGACTAGCGCCGGTAGACCAAGTTTTAAAATCTAACACAGCGGGGGTAGATTGCGCTTTTGGGACAGATTAAATCATTTTATGGGAGCCATATAGGTCCGGGTGATGCGATCGTGCCAGCACAGTTGATCCTCATCGAGGAAACACCAGGCATAGCCCAAACCGAGCGAGAGTCCGGAAAGCACCGAGGCCAACACGCGCCAGCGCCTGGTTTTACGGGGAACAGGATTGCCCTCAAACCGGCTCAACTGGAGCTTGGCCAACTTCAGCCCTGGGGTGGTTCCGGTGTGTACCAGTAGCAGGTACTGGTAAGCCACCCAAAACATTCCAGCCAAAGTCACCATTGTGCCAGCCGCACTGCGTTGCAAGGGCAGGACAACTATGGTGATCCGAAAAAAGACGTATGAAAACAGACTCAACGCCGACAAGACGATCAGCGCATCAATAGCAACGGCCGCCAAGCGTTGCGCCATGGGGGCGGATTGCAGTGGGACTTCGAAACCGGGCCGTCTTTCGGTTGCCGCCTCCTCCACGGGCTCGATCGAAATACCGCCGAGCGCCGGAGGCGGAGGTGCAATCTCCGGAGCTTCCAGGATTCGCGGGCGATCGAACACCGGTTCCGCCAGCTCATCCAACGGCCTCGGGGGCATCGATGCAAACGACGAGCGCGGAAATTCGAGAATTCTGGCGGTTTCTGGAGCAGCGGTCTGTGGCGCGACATACTCCAGCGGCTCGGGCGACGTCAGCTCCGCAGCAGGGGGGGCAGAATCCAGGGCAATAGCTTGCCGAGTGGCGCTCGGAGACGCAGGCGATTCGGGCACGCCGGAATAAGTATTCCGCGCTGGCTCGTAGGCTTCAAATTTCAATTGCAATGAGGGATAACGAGGTGCCCGCGGACGACGGCGTGCCCGGTAATTATTCACTCTCACCGCAACCTCGTTCCGCCATGAATCGGGGTCTTGCGATTGGAGTTGATCCGTTTGCGCTGGGCTCATTGTTGAGTCGTCCGGAGTCCCGAGCGCGACGGTCGCGTCGGCGATAGCACAGTTCTCGTGGGTCTGATTCTGGTTCGAGCCTGGCTCTACTGCAGACTCTGTGATCGTTAATCTCGGAGAAGAAGCAGGCGGTTCCTCGACGTTTTCGTCCGCGTCCAGAACGAAGCTTGCTTTCGCAGGCACGGGAAGCTGCTCGAGGCTGGCGGCAAACTGCTGCTCACTCGCATCAAATTCGTCAGGATCGATCAGCCGCGCCGAAGGGCACGTATTCTCATCGCCATCCGGCTCGAATCTCGATTTCATTCTCGGTTTCATGGTGAAACAGTGGCCGGACGCATTTCCAAGATACGGCGGCAGACATCACCGCAGAACGGGCAGGATACGAACCGGTCTTTCTAAGCAAAATCATGCAACCAAATCGGCACTTTGCCTCTCGAGCCGACGCCATGCTAAGGTCACGCATACTCCGGAGTGGCGTTCCCACCCGGGCAGTTTGTGCGTTTCCGATGACTTCCCGCACACGATTCCTTATCACGGCCGCGTTCGTTTGTCATCTGCTACTCGCTCCATCGTTAGTTACCAGCCAGTTGCTTTCCCCTGCACGCCAACCCAGTCCATCACCAACCCTGCCCAACAGCGCCTCGGCCCTGCAATATCAAGACGTCACCTGGAGCGCAGTCACGCAAGAACTGGACGGCCCGATGGTCAAGCTGCACGGGAACGCCGAGATCCACTTCGGCACTTACATCCTCTACGGCGACGAGATCACTTACAACCGCGATACCGGGGATTCCACAATGGATGGCCATGTCATACTTGACGGCGGCCCCAACGACGAGCACATCAAAGCGAGCCATGGAACATACAACGTGCGGTCCGAGTCCGGACGCTTTGAGATCGTGACCGGCACCACCGGATTGCGCCTGAAAGAGACCCGGCTCATCCTGACCTCCTCGAGCCCGTTTGCCTTTACCGGCAAGGTGGTAGTGAAGACCGGCCCCGATCACTATCTCGTATATGACGGCACCATCACCACCTGTGAGCTGCCGCGACCGAAATGGCAGTTCTACGCTCATGAAGCTGACGTAGAAGTGGGCGACAATGCCAAGATCTACCGGAGTACGTTCCGCCTGGAAGGGGTTCCGGTTCTGTTTTTTCCCTTCGCCACGCATCCCGTGCAGAAGCGGCCGCGGCAATCGGGCTTCCTGATCCCCAGTGTTGGGCACTCCTCGACCAAAGGCTATACCGCCGGCGAATCCGTGTTTTGGGCGATCAACCCCAGCATGGATGCTTTGCTGGGCGCTCAGTATTATTCCAAGCGTGGTTGGGCGCCAGAGGGCGAATTTCGCGCCCAGCCTGGCGATGCCTCTTTCGTGGATGTCAATTTCTTCAGCGTGCTGGACCGTCTCCAGGGCGCGCAATATCAAGGCGGCGCGGATGTGCGCCTGACCGCCGAGGGCAACTTCGCTCATAATTTCCGCGGCGTTGCGAATATTGACTACCTCAGTTCTTATGTATTTCGCCTTGCCTTCACCGACGTATTCACGCAGGCGGTCAACTCGGAAGTGAATTCCACGGCTTTTCTTTCCAATGCGACACAGGGCTTCTTTTACAACGGTTCGATGCAGCGTTACCAGGATTACGAAGGGACGACGAACGGCGACGTTATCAGCATTCTTCACGCCCCCAGCTTTACGACTTCCAGCGTGGACCATGCCTTAGGACACTCGCCCTTTTACTGGTCCTATGACGCAGCCTTCGACGGCCTTGAACGCAGCGATCCCCCCTTGAACGCGACGATCCCTCCTTTTTCGACCGGCGGGCTGGTGGGCCGTTTCGACCTGAGTCCCAGCGTTTCTCTGCCGTTACATTTTCATGGGTGGTCATTTCGTCCGGAGTTTTCGCTCCGCGATACGATTTATACAAAGCAACTGCTGACTTCCACCGTGGGGGGAATGGAACTGGAATCGACGCTCTCCGATGCCGTTAATCGCAAAGTTCTGAAAGGTTCGGTCGAGGTCCGTCCTCCTGCCTTGGATCGCGTTTTTGGCCACGAGTTTATGGAACGCAAGTGGAAGCACGTGATTGAGCCGCGCGTGGTTTACAACTACGTGACTGGAGTGAACAATTTCGCGAACATTCTTCGTTTCGATGAACGCGACATCCTCAGTGACACCGATGAAGTCGAGTACTCGGTGGTAAACCGTCTCTATAGCAAGCGAACCACTGAAGAGCCCGACGACTGCGGCCCTCCCGGCATGCCCACGCTTGTGGTGGGCGGTGCACCGGCGCAGAGCCGGATTCCCTGGCAGCGATATGAGCCCGCGAAAGAAACCACCTGCCGCGCCCGGCCTCAAGTACGCGAGGTGGTCACCTGGGAACTGGCGCAGAAATATTTCATCGATCCGACATTCGGGGGCGCTCTCGTTCCGGGACGGCCCAATGTTTTTGCGAGCACCATCGACCTGACTGGCATTTCTTTCTTAACGGAAGCGCGTCGGTTCTCGCCACTCATCTCCCGCCTTCGCTTCCAGACCAGTAACCGGACGGACGTCGAGTGGGACGTTGATTATGATTTCAAATCGGGCCACATCAATAACAGCACAGCCCTGCTGAACTATCGTATCGGTCCGTTCACGCTGGGTGGTGGCAATGCTTTTTTGCGCGTTCTCAGCGATACTTTGCCTTCGAATCCCACTCCCGTGACCGCGACGTCCTATAACCAGTTTCGAGCGGTATTTGGTTATGGCCAACCTAATAAACGCGGATTTAGCGCCGCCACCAATATAGGACTCGACGGGGGAGTGGGAACTCTCCAGTACAGCTCGGCGCAGGCGGCCTATAACTGGGATTGCTGTGGAATTAACATCGAATACCGGCGCTTCAACCTGGGGACGGTACGCGACGAGAATCAGCTCCGCTTCACCTTCGCCCTGGCTAACATTGGCGCCTTTGGCAATCTGAGACGTCAGGAGCGTTTGTTCTAGTGATTGAACTTCCGCGTTTGAGCTCGCGTCGTATTAAGATACGTCCATGCTGATCGGCCCCGATCCCGTTTCCAAGCAGCTCGCCTTAAAACAGGCCGCGCTAAACGACCGGCTCCGTTGTTTGGGCCGCGTCTTGGTGGCGTACTCGGGTGGTGTGGATTCCGCTTTCCTGGCCTGGGCGGCCCACCAGACGTTGGGTCAAGCTATGCTAGCGGTCACAGCCGATTCTCCCAGCCTGGCCCGTACCCATCTTGCTGATGCGATTGCGTTCGCACGCGAACAGGCGATCCCGATTGAGGTGGTCGCCACCAGCGAGCTCGACCGTCCCGAATACGCTCGCAATGACTCCTCCCGCTGCTTTCACTGCAAAGATGAGTTGTTCACGGTCCTGGAAGATCTCCGCCAGAAACGCGGTTTCGATGCCATCGCTTATGGGGTCAATGTAGACGATCAGGGCGACTTCCGGCCCGGACAAGCTGCGGCCCAGCGCCATCATGTGGCTGCCCCTCTGTTTGATGCCGGGCTAACCAAGCAGGATATTCGAGAGCTGGCACGAGCCGCCGGCCTTCGCGTTTGGGACAAGCCCGCCTCAGCCTGCCTTTCCTCGCGCATCGAGTACGGGCGTGCTGTGGACCGCGCGGTGCTTACTACCGTCGAACAGGGAGAAGACGCCATTCGCTCGTTGGGCTTCCGCCAATTTCGCGTGCGCCATCACGGAGAGATTGTGCGCATCGAGATTGCGCGGGAGGAACTGCCGTGTGCCTTAACCCCGGAAATGGCCGCCGAATTCAGTCGCATCTTCAAGGCGCTGGGCTTTAAGTTTGTGACCCTCGACCTGGAAGGATTCCGTTCCGGATCGATGAACTCGCTGCTGTCGGCCGAACAATTGGTCCAGCCGACTGATTAATCCCAGCCACCCATCCCTCGCGGACGCTGAGTCAACCTCGTCTCCCGGCTGGCATAGTAACTTATGAGATAATTAGCTTTATATCTCGGTATTTAGGCGGTTTCTGGTGACATTTTTGCGGCGTTCGATTCTTGTGTTTCTGTTGTTTTGTCTCGGCTGTTTCGCTCAATCGGCGCCTTCCGCCGAAACCCTGCAACGTATTGAACGGGAGGTGCGCTCCTACTACAACGTTCCGGCCTCCGTGAAGATCGTTGTGGGCGCCATCAAGGCCAGCGAATTCCCCAATTATGACGGGCTCACCGTCACTTTCGACGGTGGCGAAAAGAAACAGGCTTTTGAGTTCCTGCTTTCCAAAGACAGCAAGACGCTGATTCGGCTCACGAAACTAGACCTCAGCAAGGACCCCTATGCTGAAGTCATGAAGAAAATGGATCTCCAGGGGCGCCCGATCCGGGGCAACAAGGACGCCAAGGTGGTGGTAGTCAACTTCGACGATTTCGAGTGCCCGTTCTGTTCCCGCGTTCATGAGACTCTTTTTCCGGAACTGTTCAAGGAATACGGCGATCGCATAGCCTTCATTTACAAGGATTATCCGCTTTCAGAGATTCACCCCTGGGCCATTCATGCTGCGGTCGACGCAAATTGCCTGGCTGCGCAAAACAACGACGCCTACTGGGAATTTGCCGATTACATGCATGCGAACCGGTCGGAAGTCGATTCGGAAAAAGGCCGGGAGGGGAAGTTCGCTGCGCTCGATCACATCGCCCTGCAGCAGGGACGGAAGCATAATGTCGATGTGGCCAAACTTCAGTCCTGTATCAAGGCACAGAACGATGATGCGGTGAAAGCTTCGGTAAAGGAAGGCGATGCTCTCGGTGTGGACGCGACCCCGACCCTGTTCATCAATGGGCAGGAGGCTGATGGGGCGCTTCCAGCCAGCGAATTCCGCGCCTTGTTCGATCATGCTTTAGAGCAGGCCGGGGTAGCGCCGCCAACACATGCCATTGCGCTGCCCGCCGGACCGCAGGCTCCCAGCAAGTGATGGGCTTCGAAAAGCCGCAAAATATCCCACCGGCTAATTTCCTGGGGAGGATTCATTGAACGCAAAGTCGATAATTCGTTGCAGCCTGGCAGCGCTTTTGGCGTCCCTGCTGGCTGGATCCACCGCCTGCGGCGGGAACCAGGGCGGTAGCGATGTTGCCGCCACCGTGGACGGACATAAGATCTACCTCTCCGACGTGGAAAAGTATTACCAGAACACAACCGCCGGCTCTGACCAACAACCGGTCGGGGAACAAGCCACCAGCCTGCGGCTCAGCATTCTGCGTGAGCTGATTGACAACGAAATCCTAATGCGCCGCGCCGAGAAATTGGGCCTGCTGGCCACCGACGATGAAGTCGACCGTAAGTTAAACGAAGTCAAATCGCCTTACACGGCGGAGCAATTTGCCGCCCGGCTGAAGGAAAAGAACATCACCGCCGACGATTTCAAGCGTGACATTCGTCGTTCCCTGACCGTCGACAAGGTCATGAACAAGGAAGTTACTTCCAAGATCAGCATTTCCGACCAGGACGTAACCAACTACTACAACACGCACAAATCGCAATTCAATTTCATCGAGCCCCAGTACCACCTGGCACATATTTTCGTTACGCCTCTGCCAAATCCACAAGTCCGTCAAAGCAGCAAGGCGCAGAATGAGCCTGAGGCACGAAAGAAAATTGAGATGGTTCTTAATCGCCTGGAAAGCGGCGACGACTTCGGAACGCTCGCCATGAACTACTCGGAAGATGCGGAAACCTCAGGAAATGGTGGGGATCTGGGATTCACCCCCGAATCTGGGCTGGTTCGCACGGATCCCAGCACACGCGACGCGGTTCTTAAATTGAAGGCTGGACAGTATAGTCCCGTCATTACGATTATCGACCCCCGGACCAAGCAATTATTCGGCTTTCAGATTGTGAAGCTGATCTCCAAAGAGCCCGCCGGGCAGCGGGATTTTTCCGATCCTCGCGTGCAACAAGCCATCCGCGCTCAACTTCAGGACCATCGCGAACAGCTTCTCAAAGCCGCCTATCTCGATGTATTGCACAACCAGGCCAAAGTGGAAAACTACTACGCCGAAAAAGTGCTGGAAAACAATGGCACGATGAAGTAGCTGCCGCCCTTCATTCGACGATCGCGAGAACATCGCCCGCACTGACGTTCGCACCCTCCGCTGCAATAAGTTTTTGAACGATACCTTTCTTAGGCGATTTGATCTCATTCTGCATCTTCATGGCTTCCACGACGACGATTCCCTGGCCTGCCTCCACTTCCGCTTTTTCGCTCACCAGCACACGAACAACTTTGCCCGGCATGGATGCAACCAGTTTCCTGGGGCCGCTTTCATCTCCAGCTTTTCTCTTCCGGGCGCGTAAGGATCGGGGATCGCGGACTTCAGCGGCGTACCCTGAACGACCGACCCACAAGTACGTGTCAGTCGCCGTGCGTTCACGTCTGATTTCGTATGACTTGCCTGCGAACAAAACGGAAAGTGTGTCGTGCCCAGTGAGCACTGGGTCAATCGGGAATTCCTGTCCATCGAGGCGGCATTGCCAACGGCCTTCCGCCCGCCCAAGTTCGAGGCGGTAGGACTTGCCGTCGATGGTGATGTCGTAGAGCATTACCTCAACGCCTCGCCCTTTGCAGCCTGCTTCCAGCTTGAAGATGAGGGCCCTTTGCTGTCTGCATTTCCTCCATCGGGGGGTGGCGTTCCATCGCTAGCGGCGGCTGACGCGGAGTCCAACACGGCAAACAACCCGGCCGCTATAGCCGCGATTTCCGAATTGTCATTCTTTGGTTGGGCAGGTTTGGACTTCAACAACCGATCCAGAAAGCCGGTATCTACATTCCCTGCCTGAAAGTCCTGATCGCATAGAATCCGCTGGAAAAGCGAGAGATTAGTCTTAATGCCGCCCACAAAATACTCGTCCAGCGCGCGCGATAAACGGGCAATAGCTTGCGTCCGGCTGGTTCCATAACCGATGAGTTTGGCCAGCAGTGGGTCGTAATCAATCGGTACCGTCCAACCTTCGTAGATGCCACTGTCAAGCCGGATTCCGGGGCCAGCAGGCTCCTGCAGTAATGTAATTTTCCCGGGGCTAGGGAAATAGTTGTTGTCCGGATCTTCGGCGTAGATGCGGCATTCGATGGAGTGTCCCCGAATCAGCACGCCCTCTTGCGCGAAAGGAAGCTTTTCTCCGGCCGCAATGCGAATTTGCAGATGCACCAGATCGAGGCCCGTAATCAGCTCGGTCACGGGATGCTCCACTTGCAGCCGCGTGTTCATCTCAAGAAAATAAAAATTCTTCTGCTCGTCGACCAGGAACTCGACCGTCCCGGCGTTGCTGTAACGAGCAACTTTGGCCACTTGGACAGCGATTTCGCCCATGCGCCGCCGCATGTCTGAATCAACAATCGGTGATGGAGACTCCTCCAGCACTTTCTGGTGCCGCCGCTGGATGGAACATTCGCGTTCGCCGAGATATACGCTGTTGCCATGCTCGTCGGCCAGCACCTGCATCTCAATGTGGCGGGGATTGATGATTGCTTTCTCGAGGTAGACTTCGCTGTCGCCGAATGCACGCTGTGACTCGCTTCGCGCCGCTTCCAGCGCTGGCTTTAGCTCTTCCCGGGTATGCACCAGCCGCATGCCCATGCCGCCACCGCCGGCTGCTGCCTTAAGCATCACGGGATAACCGATCTTTGCCGCAACTTGCTGCGCTTGCTCAATGGACTCCAATCCCCGTGAGGTCCCTGGTACGAATGGGAGACCGGCCTTTTCCATTTCCCGACGGCCCCGGGTTTTCGAACCCATCATTTCTATCGACGAGGCGGCGGGACCAATGAACTTTATGCCGGACTCCGCACAGGCCTGGGCAAACTTCGCGTTTTCGGAAAGAAAGCCGTAGCCCGGATGGATTGCGTCTGCGCCGCAGCGTTGAGCGGCTTCGAGAATCCCGGAGATGCTGAGATAGGATTCTGCGGCCGCCGCTGGACCAATGTGATACGCCTCGTCTGCTTTTCTTACGTGCAACGACGCCCGATCCACGTCGGAATACACGGCTACTGAAGTGATCCCCAATTCCCGGCAGGCGCGGACCACCCGTACAGCGATTTCTCCCCGATTCGCGATGAGAATCTTTTTGAACATGCTTGCGTGTGGAACGTGGCGGACTCGACATTTACTCCGCCGGTCTGCTTTCTCGAGCCGCTTTGACTCAAACTGTTAATTTTACTGGAGTTTTGTTCAGAGTCTTTGTCTTTCGAGATACCATGGAATTCCTTGTGAACGCCTCTGATGCCACACCCGGGAATGCGGGCAAATCGCCTGCCATCGAATCAGCTCGCTTTCCTTCTGCTCTGGGACTTCTGGCAGTAATCACGATCTTCGCCGCCGTTCTCCGCTTTCATGCCCTCGCAGCCAGAACTTTCTGGTTCGACGAAGGGGTGAGCGTTGGCATCGCCCGCCTGGACTGGTACAACTTTGGGCGAATTTTGTGGCGGCGCGAAGCCAATATGTCGCTCTACTATCTGCTGCTGCGGGGTTGGCTGCACTTCGGCCAGGGTGAGGCCTTCGTTCGCACGCTTTCGGTGCTTTTTGCACTCGCTGCTATTCCCGTAATTTACTTTTTGGGCCGCAGGCTTTTTGATAGGCGCACAGGGCTGATTGCGGCATCTTTGCTGGCAACAAATGCCTACCACGTTCGGTACTCGCAAGAGGCACGCAGCTATTCCCTGATGGTGCTTCTCTGCGCAATGAGCAGCTTGTATTTTCTGAAATGCCTCGAGCTTCCATCACCCCGAAATCGCGCAGCCTACATACTGCTTAGTACTGCGGCAGTGTACGCTCATTTTTATTCGGGCTTGTTGATACTCGCCCAGTGGTTGTCCCTGCTATTTCTCGGCCGGGAATACATTCCCAAAGAAATGCGAAAAGACTGGCGCTCGATTGCCCTGCTGGTCTCGCCGATCGCAGTTTTCGTGGCAACTACCGGAGCCGGGCCGCTCCGCTGGATCCAGCGGCCGGGATTCAAAGACCTCTGGCAACTTGGACTTCGACTCACGGGAAACGATGGCGTCATTCTTTTATTGGCATACGTGGCCGCCTGCTTGGCCGCGGTCGTTCTAGCGATGCTCGGCGAAACCAAACATGGCCAGATAGGAAGAGTTCCGTGGGAGACCTGGCGTTACCGGTTTCTCTTGCTGTGGCTGCTTTTTCCCATATTCTCCGTACTGGCTCTGTCGATGGCACGTCCACTTTTCCTGCCGCGATACTTTTTCCTGTGCCTCCCCACGCTGATTCTCCTGGCAGCCGCGGGGCTCTCTCGTATTCGCCCCCTTTGGATGATGACGCTTGCAACGCTGCTCTTTGTCGTCCTCTCCATTCAGGGCACGGCATCCTACTTTCGGCATGACTTTGAAGACGTGCAGCGGGAGAATTGGCGTGCCGCCTCGCAGTACATCTTAACCAACTACGAGCCGGGGGATGCCATCGTGTTCCACATTCCGATGGGACGCATGCCTTACGAGTACTACCATTCACTTCCGGGCGGGGCTTCCGCGAGTCCAGTTGTGCTTTATCCCAGCCATGGTGATCGCGTTACGTTCCTGGATTTTGTGGAAAGGCCATCCTATAGCCAGCTCGGGCACGCCCTTCCTCAGTATCGGCGAGTGTGGTTGGTTCTGTCGCACGCGGAGAGCCCTTCCGGACCCGACGAAACTTCGATTGCCCTCGCGAACTTGATCGCGGATGGTCATTCTAACCTTGAGCCACACGATTTCACGGGCTTGGAAGTGTCGCTCTACAGCGGAGATCACTCGATTCCCTGAGCAGCAGTTCTCAATCACTCGCGGCCTATCAAACGCAAATACAAAAGCCCCTTCCAGAAATACGGAAAGGGCTTCTGCGTCTCTAGGAGGAAATATTACTGACTCGGTTGATCCATGGTGATACCTTGTGCCGCCGGCGCCTTGTCCGCTTTGGCTTTCTTGACTGCCAGCGTTTTGTCTACCCACTCATCCGCAGTTTTCAGGTCAGCCTGTCGAGCCCCCTCGTCACCGCACTGCAGATCACCCTTGCGGCGGTAGAGAAGGTTCATGTATGCCATGGCGTCGTCATAATCCGGCCTCAGCTGCAAGGCCTTGTTCAGGCTATCTATACCGTCCAGCACAATGGCGTCGGTTTTCGTCTTGAGGTCAGGGCAGAGCTTCTTGTCCTTAGTGATGTCATCATCAACCTTCAGGCCATCCTTCGACTTGGCTTCCGCGGTTTCCTGATAGGCTTCTGTCCAGTCAATGACGCCAATGGAGTAATAGGCTTCCGGATCGTTGGGATCGTGCTCGGCCACCTGATGGTGGAACTGCTTGGCCTCGTCCCATTTCTTCATGTTGAAGTAGAGCGAGGCGATTCCTTTGAGGCAGGTCAGCCTCTGGTCGCGCTTCGGCTTCTCGTCTAACACCTTCTTGAATTCATCGATTGCCTGATTGGCGATACGAGTGTTGTCCGCGGACTCGACTCCGGGAGTGTATTGATTCGCCAGGGCCGTTGCCAGGTAAAGTTGGGCATTCAGCAGCTTGGGATCCAGACTCGCTGCCTGCTGGAAATGGTCAATTGCCTCTTCGTACTTGCCGTTCCGGTAGGCGGCAACGCCCTTGTTTAACTGGTCGCGCGCTCTCAATTTGTCGCAGCCAGTTGCAGACAATAGCACCAGGCCGACTGCCATGAGTGCCAGCATTCTTACGCTTGGTTTCATTGCGTTATAGGTCTCCTGCCATCAGATCACAACCGGGACTAGCACACAGTGATCCAGGCTGCCGCCCCGGTTCTCCTTAACGGGCCGAGACAACAGCAGAACTTATTGGCCTGCTTCAATCTTGGCGGTGATCAACCCGACTTTATCTACGCCCGCGGCATGCGCGATGTCAATCACATTCGCCACATCCGCAAAAGGAACGTTGTCGTCGCCTTTGACGAACATCACCTTTTCCGCGCGCATCTTGAAGATGTCAGTCAGTTTCGTCTGCAAAGTGTCCCAGGCCGCGTCTTCCTGATTGATTTTCAAACCAGGATCTTTATCTGCGCCACGGTCAATCAACTGCACAACGATGGTGCGGTCGGGTGTGTTGTCCTGCTTCTGGTTGGGTGGCGGCGGCTGAGGCACCAGCGCGTCCAACCCTTTCGGAGTCAGGGGCGTGATCGCCATGAAGATGATCAGCAACACCAGAAGCACATCAATAAGCGGGGTCACGTTGATGTTGGCGGTTTGGCCTCCCTTGCCGCCGATTGCCATTGCCATATCGATCTCCTCTGATTTGATTCTCTGTCGCTAACCTATTGCCCGCCGCTGGGCGGTGGAGGCGCAGAGGTTGTTGGCGTCTTCTTTTGCTCGGTCAACAAACCCAATTGGTCCACGCCGGCAGCCCGAACATTGTCGACCACATCCACGACATACTTGAATCTGGCTCGAGCGTCGGCCCTCAGGTACACCCGTTTGTCGGTCCGGTTGGCGAGTCGATCCTTGACCTTCTCCGTGAGCACGTCCAAGCTGACCTGGTCAGTGCCGAAATAAATCTTTCCATCCTGCATCACGACGACGAGCAGCGCATCTTCCTTGTCCGCATCCGGCATCGCCATCGGATTATTGACTTTGGCCATGTTCACGTTGACACCATGCTGCAGCATGGGAGTGATGACCATAAAAATAACCAACAGCACCAGCATCACGTCCACCATGGGGGTGACGTTGATGTCGGAGCTGACCTTGGAGCCTTCATCACGTTTTGCTAATGGCATACCTGTCGTCTCCTGCGCGTCAGACTCTCGCCTTCGCGGTAGCGAGGATCCCGGCGCCGGACTAATGTCCGGCGCCGAACCAGCAACTCACAGCTACCAGGTTCTACTCGTTTACAGCCAGCCTAGCGGCGCACTGCCCCGCGGCGCTTTAGGAAGTAGTCGATCAGTTCGCTCGAGGAGTTATCCATCTCCACGTCGAAAGCTTCCACGCGGCCGGTCAGATAGTTGAACATCATGACCGCCGGAATCGCGACCACCAGTCCGATGGCCGTGGTCACCAGCGCTTCCGAAATACCTCCAGCGACTGCGCCCAGACCGGTTGTCTTGCTCTTGGACATTTCCTGAAAGGCGTTCAGAATGCCCATCACCGTGCCAAACAGACCCACGAAAGGGGCCGTCGATCCGATGGTGGCCAGACCGCCCAGGCCGCGTTTCAACTCAGCGTGTACGATGGCCTCGGTACGCTCCAAAGCGCGCTTGGAGGCTTCGATGGTCTCTCCCGGAATTTCGCCACTTTCCTGGTGAGCGCGGAATTCCATCAGGCCGGCAGTCACCACCTTGGCCAAATGGCTTTTCTTGTTACGTTCCGCCACCTTGATGGCCTCGTCAATCTTGCCATCGCGCAGCGCCCCGGCTACCGCGGGAGCAAACGCCCGTGACTGTTTGCGCGCCGCATTGAAGGCCATCCAGCGGTCAATCATCACGCCGATCGACCAACCGGACATAATGAACAGAATGATGACATCAAATCTTGCCACCCATCCCATGTGGTGCCAGAGAGCGAGTGGATCCCATTGTACGGTTTCCTCCTGGAACATCCAGGTCGCCACCGCGGGTACATGATGAAAGGCTAAAGTTGTTAAATTGGCTACGAGCATGAGTTGCTTCTCCCTCCTCAGAACTTTTTCGAATTGGTAAGTAATTTCGGGCTGCAAAGACCGGGTCAACGCATTACGAACATCCGATACCGCCGTCTTTCTCGGTTTAGCCAGCCAGAGTAAAGTTCACGGTAATCGTTGTCTCCACTTCCACCGGTTCACCATTCAGAATATATGGCTTGTACTTCCATTGCTTGACCGCTTCGAGAGCGGAAGGCACGAGCATGGGGTGGCCGCTGATCACATGCAGGTTCTGGATCGACCCATCCTTGCTGATCTCAGCCTGTAACACCACCGCCCCAGAGATGCGGGCTTGTTTGGCCAGCGGAGGGTAAGTAGGCTGGATGCGCCGTATCAGGAGACCCGAGGTCACGCCCTGGGATACACGTACTCGCGTAGCCTGATGGATCACGGGAACAACCGCCGTGCTGCTAACAATTCCTCCGATGACCCCGTTCATCGAGCCCCCGGGGACTCCACCCGGGACTCCGCCTACAACTCCCGCCATTTGTGGCGGTGCTTCTTCTTCCTTGACGATTTCGATCTTCTTGGGAATCTTGGTGGGTGTACGCAGCTGGTCGTTAATCATGTTGGTCTCAATCTTCACCACCTTGATCACGGCTGCCGGTGGTGGTGGAGGCGGTGGCGGTGGGGGTGGCGCGACCAGCCCTGTCAGCAATTGCGCTTTGGGCAGAGCTTCCGTAAATAGCAGTGGAATCAATACGATGATCCCGACCAATATGATTTCTAAAACGAACGTGAGCGAAGTTGTTAAGCCACGTTTAGTCTTAAGCTTGTTACCCGATTCGATTAGGCTGTCTTCAAACATAAGGTTTTCTCCTACACGGACCCTACGTACCCTTAGACACCGCCTGCCACTGGTTTGCTCCCAAATTCAAGCACCGCACTCACGAAACCTGAAATGAACATTCAACTCATGCAATCAATAACTTACGCAGCCTTGAGTCCTCGCCAAAATTGCCCGATCACGTCCCGCCTTTTTACTTTCTACCTGCCATTGCCTTGGCGGTCGGCGCCATTGGTGTCGGCCGTCCCCGGTTTAAACGCCAATCCTGATAGGCCACCAGAATAGGGGCTGCGATGGCGATCGACGAATACGTCCCAATTAAGATGCCGATTACCAGGGCGAAGGAAAACCCTTTGAGCACTTCGCCGCCAAAAAGATACAAGGCCAGTACAGTTATGAAGGTTAAACCCGCTGTCAAGATGGTCCGGCTCAGAGTCTGATTAATGCTGCGATTGACAATGTCCGAAAGCTTTTCCCGCCGCATCAGTTTTATGTTCTCGCGAATGCGGTCAAAAACCACGATGGTATCGTTGTTCGAATACCCAATCAAGGTCAGGATGGCGGCAATGACGGTCAAGGAGATTTCCTTGTTGGTCAGAGAAAATGCGCCCACCGTGATGAGGGTGTCATGGAAAACGGTGATCACGGCCGCCACACCATAAATCCACTCAAAGCGGAGCCCCAGATAAACCAGCATTCCCGCCAGCGAAAACCCAATCGCGATCCATGCTTGCTTCTTCAACTGGCTCCCCACCTGTGGCCCCACGATGCTCACATTCCGCACCCCGAAATTCGAGACATAAAACCCGTCCGGCAATGACGCCAGCAGCGCAGGATCAACGACGCCCTTCAAATCATCCAGGGAGCTCAACACGCCCCCTTTGACTTTATCGCGATCATCGACAATGGCCTGAGCTTGCACGGTGTAGCGTTGATTGGCATCCGTCCCGGCATGCAGAGGATCTTTCTCCAATAGATAGCTGGCTAAGGTCAAAGAACTGGTGTTATTCAAGTCCGTCTTGCCTGCGGGTGCATTTGTTTCCAAGGCGCTAATAATCTGGACTTTGCCTTGATCCAGCGCCTGTTCACTGGTTTCCTGCGCGGAAAGGTTGATCAGCACTTCATTGCCGCTCGCCGATCCCAACCGCTGAATTTTCGCATTATGCAGGCCCGCGCGGTCCATGGCCTCGCGAATCGCGTCGTCATTGGGAGCCTGAGCGAACTTGACCTCCACCAGCGTGCCTCCCCGGAACTCAATCCCCAACGGAATTCCGTGCCAGAACAGCATGGAGAATATACCCGCCACACTGAACACAAGGGAAAAGGCAAGAAAGTACCACTTTTTGCCAAGAAAATCTATGTTCGGATTGCGAAAAAATTCCACGCTGCTAAAATCCCCTCAATTGTTTACTTACTATTAAATATTCTGTCCACAAGAAAAATTACTAAATACTTAATGCTTCACCTCTTTGCTTCCGGCTCAAGATCCAGTCAAAAATCAGACGCGACACAAACACGGCGGTAAACAGGTTTGCCAGAAGTCCAATGGTGAGCGTCACGGCAAACCCTTTGACCGGCCCGCTGCCGGCGGCAAACAGTATGGCAGCCGAGACCAGCGTGGTCACGTGCGTATCTACGATCGTCACCCAGGCGTGCGCGAATCCCTGGTCCACCGCCGACGGAGGTGTTTTTCCGTTCCGGAGTTCCTCGCGGATGCGCTCGAATATCAGCACATTCGAATCCACGCCCATGCCCACGGTCAAAATTACTCCCGCGATACCCGGCAGTGTGAGCACAGCTCCGAAATAACCCATACATCCCAGCAGAATGATCAGGTTGAGAATGAGAGCGACGTCCGCGTTGATTCCGGCACCGTGGTAATAAACCAGCATGAAAATCAGAACCGCGACCATGCCGACTATGGCGGCTTCCACGCCAGCGCGAATGGAATCCGTCCCCAGCGACGGTCCGACAGTGAGCTCTTGCAAGTATTTGATTCCCGCGGGTAGCGCACCGGAATTCAGGACCAGGGCCAAGTCCTTGGCTTCGTCCTCTTTCATCCCGCCGCCGCTAATGCTGCCCTGGTCGTGGATCTCGCCCTTGATGTTGGCCACGTTCCGAACCCGCTTGTCGAGCACCACGGCCAGCGACTTCTCTATGTGTGTGCTGGTGAATGCGGCGAACTTGCGGCCGCCTTCGTTGGTAAGCAAAAATTCAACTGCCGGCGCATTCGTGTTGGGGTCGCGGTCGACACTCGCTCCGTTTGAGCGCAAATCCGCGCCAGCCACCGCCGAACTTTGGGCCAGTATCCAGTACTGATCTCCAGCTTCATCGGCACTCCTACCTCCCTCAGCTTTGCCCTTCATGAGCACGGAATTGGGAGGTAGAAGGCCATTGTTTGCCTGCAGTGCCTCCTGCTCGCTAGCAAAGGGGCCGCCTAGCACCAGCTTGATTTCGAGCATGGCGGTGGACTGCATGATTTCCTTGACTCGCGCGGGGTCATCGACGCCCGGTAATTGCACCAGGATTTGATAATCTCCCAGCCCATGCTCCTCAATGGTGGGCTCACTCACGCCGAGGGTGTCAATGCGGTTGCGGATAGTGTCAATGGCCTGCTGCACCGCCCGGTTTTTCAATTCGATGAGCGCCTGCGGCTTCATGGCGAGAGTGAAGGTGTTTTCCGCGCCGGAAGTCGCGTCATAGGTTGGCAGGTGGTCGCTGATAATCGATCTCAGGTCGGAAATAGAGTCCGATGGGACGCCTTTGATCACAATCTTGTCGGGAGCGTTGACTGGATCGGGCTTGGTGGCATCCGCAGAAGGGGGGAATTTGTGGACACGGAACTGCTCCCTCACGAGGTCTACGGCACGATCCGAATCAGCGTTAACGGCGTCATTCACCTGCACTTGCAGAATTAAGTGGGTCCCACCTTTGAGATCCAAGCCCAGATGAATGCGGTTCTGCAGAGCGGCCACGAGGCCACTGCGCGACCAGCTATCCGGCACCCCAAAAATGCCGTACAGGAATACCACCAGGGCTACGATGATAATTCCGAGTTTCCAGCCTAAATTCTTGTTCATGACCTTAAATTTATGAATTCCTGACGCCTTAAATAAACCTTGCCGCTCACTTGCTAGCGGTTTCTTCTGCGCTTCCCACCGATACCACCGAAGCGCGGCTGACCTCAATGCGCAAATTATCCGGAGGCACTCGAAGTTGAACGTAGTCATCCTTTAGCGAAATGATGGTGCCACGCAGCCCGCCGCTGGTAATGACCTTGTCGCCTGTCTTGAGCTCGCTCAACATGTGTTGCCATTTCTTCTGTTTTCGCTGTTGCGGCAGGATGAGAAGAAAATAAAAAATGGCGAAGATAGGGATGAGTGGGGCAATACCCCACAAGCCCATGGAACCGCCAGCTTGCACTGCCAAAAGTTGTTGAACGTTCATGAAAACCTGGAGACCTATTTTTCCGTTAAAAATTTTCAGAGCTGCGCCAGCCGGGCGCTTCCGGCCCTATCCATTCAAACGCGGGGGCTCTGCGCTATCAGACCGGAAACTTTACTGCAGGCACGTACGGGGGTCGCAATCTATGGCTATTGCTGAGACCACTGACCAGACAGAAACCGGGCCCCTTTCCCAAGTGCAATAGAATGACGCACCGCTCGCATAGTGTCAAGGTAGAAACTAAGGTTGTGGACGGTGTTCAAGACCTGGGCCAAGACCTCGTTCGACGCATAAAGGTGCCGCAAATAGGCGCGAGAATAGCGCTGGCATACGCGGCAGCCGCAATTTTGGTCTAATGGGCCCTCCTCTCCCGCGTAGCGGGCCTGCTTAATCGAGATCTTCCCCTCGGAGGTAAACAGCAGCCCATGCCGTGCAGCCCGCGTGGGCAGGACACAGTCCATCATGTCGATCCCCAGGTTCGCATACTCGACGATTTCCTCGGGCGTGCCCACGCCCATCAGATACCGAGGCTTATCGGCAGGCAGATGCTGGATCGTCGATTCCACAACTTCCCGCGTAAGATTACGCGGCTCACCCACGCTGAGACCGCCAATGGCGTATCCGGGAAAGCCGATCTCAATGGTGCGTTCGGCGGATTCCTTTCTGAGCGTCAGATCCATGCCGCCCTGCACGATGCCGAAAAGGGCCTGATGCACCGGTTGCGTAGGGACAGCCGCCCTCGGCTGTCCCGCCACAAGCCCCACCCCGGAGACAGAATCTGCCGAGCCTTGCTCGGCCGGACAGCCGGGGGCGGCTGTCCCTACGTGACCACTCTTCCATGGCATTTCATTCTTATGCTCCTCAAAATATTTCTTGCTTCGCTCCGCCCAACGCAGTGTCAATTCCATCGACTTATGCATCCGCTCGCCGTCCGCCGGAAATTCGGTGCATTCATCAAACGCCATGATGATATCCGCGCCCAGGCCAATCTGTGCTTCCATGGCGCTTTCAGGGCTGAAGAAATGGGCGGAGCCATCCAGATGCGAACGGAAGGTCACGCCTTCTTCGGTAACTTTGCGTAATTCGTTGAGACTGAAGACCTGAAAGCCTCCGGAATCGGTGAGGATGGCCCGCGGCCAGGACATAAAGCGATGCAAACCTCCCAGCTTGCGAACCTGCTCCACCCCCGGCCGAAGGTAGAGATGGTAGGTATTTCCCAGCAGAATCTGCACGCCTAGCTCTTCGAGAATGTCCTGCGGCACACCCTTCACCGTGGCGAGTGTGCCAACCGGCATGAAGACCGGGGTTTCAATTTCACCATGATGAGTGACCAGACATCCGGTGCGAGCTGCGCCAGAAGTGGCTTGAATTTGAAACTGGATGGACACTGCTCAGGATTGTATCGAACCACGCAGGGCAGGTGCTCCTTCGATCAGGACAGGCTAAAGAATCTGCACAATCTCCGCTCGAACTTTGCCTTTTTCCACGATCAACCGACCAACGCTCACCGGGAGTTTGAACCGCCTTATCCCAGCGCTTCCGGGATTGAAATACAGCACCCCGTTTTTGATCTCCTGCTTGGGCGTGTGGCTATGGCCGGATACGACTACTGCAAATCCCGCCGCTTCGGGCTTGAGATCGAGTTGGGTCAGATTGTGGAGGATGTAAATAGACACATTCCCGACTTCTAGTACATTCGTCTCGGGGATTTTCTTCGCCCAGTCGTCACGATCCACATTGCCGCGGACGGCGGTCAGGGGCGCGATTGCTGCGAGCGTGGTTAGAATTTTCGAATCGCCGATGTCCCCGGCATGGACGACGTAATCGGAACCTCGAAGAGCGGCGAAAGCCTCGGGGCGAAGCAGCCCGTGAGTATCCGAGATGACACCAATCTTCATGCGCGCGCGGACATCCCCGTCTTGATCGGAGTGTATATCTCAGGATGCACTTGAAGCGCGCGAAGTTATCACCAATCGCCTAGGCGCAGACGCCTCGTCTGGGCACGAGCTTTAGCTCGTCATGACAGTGCGGGCTAAAGCCCACAGGGCAGGTGGGCACACATCCTTCGACTTCGCTCAGGACAGGGTGCGAGGCCGCCTGCGAATTTTCCTGCATTGGCCCTGGTGGCACTTATAGGCTGGAGGCTCGCGTCGCTATTAGTTTGTTAATTCTTTCCGCAAACTCGGCGGCCGGCATGTCTTCCGTCTTTTCTTTGCCACGGGTGCGGACGTTGACTTTGCCCGCCTCAGCTTCTTTATCGCCGACTACGAGCAGGAACGGCACCTTCTGCATGGAGTGCTCGCGGATCTTGGCATTCATCTTTTCGTTGCGGCCGTCCACATGCACCCGAACGCTGGCTTCTTTCAAGTGGGCGGCGACTTCGTTCGCGTAGTCGACATGACGCTCGGCGATGGGAATCATCACCGTCTGCACTGGCGAGAGCCAGACTGGAAACGCCCCCGCATAGTGTTCGATCAACACGCCGAAGAAGCGCTCGACCGATCCGTACAGCGCGCGATGCACCATCAGCGGCTGCTTGCGCGAGCCGTCTTCCGACACATATTCCAGGTTAAAGCGCTGCGGCAAATTGAAATCAAACTGCACGGTCGAGAGCTGCCAGAGGCGTCCAATCGCATCGACCAGCTTCACGTCAATTTTCGGACCGTAAAACGCAGCTTCGCCGGGAATGGTTTTGTATTCGATGCCGCGCTTCTTCAGCACATTCTCCAGTGAGCCGGTCGCCAGGTTCCATTGCTCTTCGCTGCCTACGAAATTCTTGCGGTCGTTCGGGTCCCAGGTGGAAAGCTCGACCTGGAATTTCTCAAAGCCAAAGTCCTTTAACACATCCAGCGCGAAGTCGATGCAGCCGATAATTTCATCTTCAATCTGCTCGGGAGTGCAGAAAATATGGGCGTCGTCCTGAGTAAAGCCGCGCACGCGTAACAGGCCGTGCATCACGCCAGAACGCTCGTAGCGATAAACCGTCCCCAGTTCACCGAGCCGCACCGGCAAATCGCGATAGGACTTCAGCGAATCTTTGTAGATCAAAATATGGAACGGACAATTCATGGGCTTCATGCGGTATTCGGCATCGTCGAGTTCCATGACGTCGAACATGTTTTCCGCGTAGTAGCCCTCGTGCCCAGAGGTTTGCCACAACTGCCGCCGAGCCACATGGGGTGTATAGACCAGCGAATATCCGCGCTTGATGTACTCGGCGCGCATCCAGTCTTCCATCTCTTTGCGGATGATCCCGCCCTTGGGATGCCAGAAAATCAGTCCCGGCCCGGCCAGCTCCTGAATCGAAAACAAATCGAGCTGCTGCCCCAGCACGCGATGGTCGCGCTTCTTCGCCTCTTCTTGCTTATGGATGTACTCGTCAAGGTCTTTTTTCGAGTAAAACGAAGTCCCGTAAATACGCTGCAGCTGCGGGTTCTTCTCATCTCCCAGCCAGTAGGCGCCAGCGATGTTCAGCAGCTTGAAGGCCTTGATCTTTCCCGTGGAAGGGACGTGCGGGCCGCGGCAGAAATCTGTGAACTTACCAGTGCGATAAATGGAAATCTTCTCATCGGGCTTGGTGAACTGCTCGATGAAATGACACTTCATGAAGTCGCCGTCTTTCTTGAATTCCTCAAGACCCTGTTCGCGGGGCAGAAATTCGCGCGCATAGGGAAGGTTCTGCTGCACCAACTCCTGCATTTTCTTTTCGAGTTTCTGCAAATCCTCGGGAGTAAACGGAGTGGGGCGATAGAAGTCGTAGAAGAACCCACTCTCGGTCGGCGGACCGTGCCCAAGTTTGGTCTCAGGAAACAGCTCAAGCACGGCGGCGGCCAGCAAGTGTGCCGACGAATGACGAAACACCTCCAGGGCTTCCGGGTCTTTTTCAGTGAGGATGCGGAGATCGGTATCTTTTTCGAGTGGCCGGGTCAGGTCGATGAGATCGCCATTGGTTTTCGCCGCCAGAGCTGCTTCAGCCAGCCGCGGGCTGATGGACTTCGCGATATCCAGGGCAGTCGTGTCCTTGGGAACTTCCTTCGTGCTCCCATCCGGGAGCTTCACATGAATGCTGTCTGCCATAGGGTGGAGGCCTGGAATCTGCTGAATCTTTTCAGTTTATTGGACGGAGCAGAGAGGGTCAAACTGACCGCCGACCCAGGCTCGCTGCTAATCGCGGGGCGCTTGCGGACTTATTTCAAGCCAAGCTCGCCATCGTATTGTCGGATAACCCCGTAGCACTCGCAGGCGGAGTCTTCAAGTTTCTTGCGGTTCACGATCTTCACTGCGCCACGGGTGTACTCGATGAGCCCCTTCCTCTGCAAAACACCAGCTGCCAGGCTCACGGTAGGCCTATCTGTCCCTAGCATCGTTGCGAGAAAATCATGGGTGACAGGCAGCGCCGCTGAATCCACTCTATCCTGAGTCATTAGCAACCACCGCGCCAGGCGCTGCTTGATCTCGTGCAGCCGATTGCAGGCGGCGGTTTGTGCAACCTGCATACACCGAATAGCAGCATACCGGTTCAATATCATTTGCAGGTGTGGAGTGGATTCTAACGTATTTTGCAAAGCTCCAACTTTTACCCGAAATCCGTCCCCCGTAACTTGTACCACCGCCCGCAGCGGGCCCCTGCTCAGGCCAACCGCTGCCGGTGTTCCCGTAAATCCCTCATTGCCAACTACGCCAGCTTCGGCGGTTTTTCCATCTTTCATTACGACTACAAGAGAAATCAAACCTCGATTCGGGAAATACGCAAAGTCCAACCTTCCACCTGTCTCGTGAAGGACTAAATGGTTTGGCAAGCGGACGTATTCGAGGTGAGGGCGAAGTGAGTTGTACTCGCTATCGGGGATCGATAGAAGTATTAGGTTGCTGACTGGCTTTCCTGCGGCATTCGTCCGCTCGCCAGACTGCACGATTTGGAGGTCTTTGCGTGCCACAAGCCAGAACCGAAAAGCCTCCGTGATGCGGGGATGAACCCCGCCATGATGTGCGAAACAGGAACTCCGCTTATTCGCTGTACTCGGCAGAGTATACAGGGCCAAACACGACCATTCTGCATGGTATCTTACGTTGGCTTCACCGCCGCACGAAACGTGACCAACACTTAAGGCAATTCCGCCACTTCGAACGAGACCCGACATCTGGCGTGGGCAAGAACAAGAACCTTCCATGTATGTAGGCTGCCCGACAGACCGGTCAACTCGGCGCCTGTAAAATCCGTCCCTTTACGCATCTTCCGCCACGCCCAGACTGGGTGACGGTTTTCTGCGGCAATCAGGCATTACGCCATTGCGAAAGGAGAACGTTTCGTCCCTATGACGGCAAGCGGGTTCTAAGCATGCGGTCGGACAACGTTGGGACCGAACGACGTAGGTGGGCCATGAGTCGGAAGCTGGTGTGGATTGAACAACTGCGTTTTCGGGGTTTTGGTTGCTCCGAATGCGCCTGGGTCTTCAACGCTTCTGGCGCGCCCGCTGGCAAGTCTTTCGATGAAATGATGCGGAACTTTGAGTTGCAGCGCGACAAAGAGTTTGTTTTGCATGTTTGCGCCGATCACCGAAGAGCCAAGAGCACAAAGAGCAAAGACGCTGATTAATTCAAAATGCTGGAAAGAGAGCCAAACTTGGGAAACCCGGTGAGTACAGTTCGCTTGCCCAGACGAGGGCGGCCAACTCTAACGTTGACCCTGGTGCTGGTGCTTACCAGCCCACCTTCTGTCCCTTAGTTCTGCTCGTCCAGCCATTTCTGCAATGGAGCGAAGTATTCCAGAATTGCCGCTGGCGTCCACCTGGCGTTCACCGGTCATGGCTTCGAGCGCTTCCGGCCAGGGCTTGCTCTGGCCCATCTCCAACATCGTGTCGAATTTCGCTCCCGCTTCTTTCGACCCAAAGAAAGTGCAGCGATTCAGTGGGCCGGTCTGCCCGGCTGCCTGGCATAGCGAACGATAGAACTGGAACTCGAGAATGTGCGCCAGGAAATAGCGCGTATTAGGGAACGTTGGCGGCCACGTGATACTTGGCGCCCGGATCGAAATCGGCTTCGCTGCGTTTGATCGTTGGGAGCGGGCAGCAGTTTCAGCAACTTGAATTTCCGCGCGAGGTCTGGTGGCATGGCCAGCCCATCAAAACGTTTTGGCCTGCTCGACCAGTTCCGTGGTCAGTGCCGTGTTTCGGTCAAGCGCATCCGAAGCCAGGGCTTGCGTATCGAATGTGATGAAGTTGGCCTGCACCCAACTGGCATGATTCATTGTAAGGCTGAGCTCGGCGAGGCGGGATTCCGCCTGCTGCATGAATGCTTCAGCATCCGCCAGTGTGGGTTTCGATTCGGTTTGAGCTTGCAGAATCATAGAAAATAAGAATATCGGCAAAGAGCCAAGCCTTTTATCCGTACATCTCCCCTCGAGATTATGCCATCGAGGATTATGAACGAGCGGAGCGCAATGGTCAGGCTGTGGGAAACAATCTATGTATAGCGATCTATGTCAAGAATCGCTCAGAGCATGATCTACGCAGTTCGTGACGAGCGCCCTTCGTAGTACAAACCTTCCAGCGCTTTCTGCACCTTCTCTGACAGAATATCCATGTCACGCAGGGTCAGGCCTGCCGTTGAAATCGGACCGCCAACTCTCATCTCCAGGGGACGGGGTTTGATGTGGTACGTATCCATGGGTAGCATTTCGTAGGTTCCGACCAGCGCCACTGGCACGACGTCCACTTGTGCCTTGATCGCCATAAAAAAAGCTCCGGGCAGGAACGGCGTGATTTCACCGTCCGGTGTCCGACCGCCTTCTGGGAAGATCACCAGGGGCATGCCACTTTTCAGGCTCTTCACGGCCGAGCGAATGCTTCCAATCGAACCCGCCGGGTTCTGCTGATTGATGCAGATCTGGCCCGAGCGTTTGAGATGCCATCCCACAATTGGATACGAAAGCAATTCCTTCTTGAAGACGATGCGGAACTGAAACGGAAGGTTCACATACAGCACCGGAATATCAATCGCCGAACCGTGGTTGGCCGCATAGACGAGTGGTTTCGAGGTGTCGATCTTATCCAGTCCCATCACTTTCACGGGCGAGGCAATCGTCTTCATGATCAGCTGCGACCAGAAGCGCGCAAAGCTGTGCAGGATGCGGGTTTTCTCGCCAAACAACGAAACCGGGATGGAAATGATCCCGAGGACGACTGTAACCAGCCAGATCAGGGGATCGAAAATGAAGTAGGAGCGCAGGCGGCTGCCCCAACCATACTTTTTCGTGGGCAGTGGTTCTGGAATGGCAATCTCGCTTTGCCTCTCGATAGAGGCGTTCACTTCCTGCATAGAACTCCTAAACCTCTACTCCTAGCGCTCGCATCGCCTCTCCTACAATGTATATCGAACCAGTTATAACGACCATGCTATTCGGAGCCGCCAGGTTGCGTGCGCGCGCCAGAGCTGCGGGCACATCCGGTGCGTTCTCTATCTCAGTTGAGATGCGCGCCGCGGCCTCGCGGATTTCTTCTGCAGTGGCCGACCGGGGGTTATCGGCCTGCGTGGCAATCACCCGCTCTGCCAGCGGGAACAGGATCTCAGCAATTTCCGCGATCGCTTTGTCGCGCATCGCTCCGAAAACAAATATCAGCCGCCGGTCTTCATAGGCGGTCGAAAGAGTGGAGCGCAATGCCCAAGCGCCTGCTGGATTGTGTGCTACATCCAACACGTACTCCGCAGAACCATCGCGGGCGGCGATGACTTGAAAGCGTCCCGGCCAGCGGGTTTCCCGAATCCCGCGCTCGGTCGAGTCGGGCGTAACCGGAAATCCTTGTTTGTTCAGTTCCTCCGCCGTCGCCATTGCCAGAGCAATGTTCCTGAATTGATGCCGCCCGACCAGCGGAGTTTCGACCACAATCTCCTTTCCCATGAACTGCATGGGATAGCGAGAAGCGAGCGAGTGAGAAATTGGCTGGGACACTTTGCTTTTAAGTTCCGCGCTGCTTCCAAAATACTGCGCACTGGCGGGTGAAACCGGTGGCACATAAGGGACTGCGCTGACGCCCTTCGCCCCCAATTCCAGAATTGTATTTCCAATCACGTCATTGGCCTGGGGTTGCTGCGGCAATGTCACCACCACTCCTCCCGCGCGAATGATCCCCACCTTTTCGCGCGCGATTTCGGTCACGGTATCGCCCAGAAATTTCTGATGATCGAGCGAAATATCGGTGATCACGCTAACTCGGGGCTCAATCACATTGGTCGCATCCAACCGCCCGCCCATTCCGACCTCAAGCACCGCAATCTCGACCTTCTTTTGCGCGAAGTATTCAAACGCCATGGCCGTCAGCATCTCGAAAAAGCTGGGATGCGAGAACAATTCGCCTTCGCTCACCAGCCGCTCGGCGGTCCGATCGACCACATCGTGAAGAAGCGCAAAATCATCGTCACTGATCGGCTCGCCATTGATTCGGATCCGCTCATTGATCCGTACCAGGTGTGGCGATGTATAAAGTCCGACGCGCAAACCCGAGACCTGAAGAATGGATGCCAAAGTGGCTGCAGTCGATCCCTTCCCATTCGTTCCCGCAATCAGGACCCCTGGAAACCGCCGCTCGGGATTGTCCAGGGCACTGAGCAGCACCCGCATGTGCGCCAGGTCAAACTTGTGCGATGGCGTCTGCGTCAGTTCGTGACCCAACGCATACATGCGCGAAACGGCGGTTTGGTAGGACATGGTTAGCTTTCAGCTCTCGGCTCTCAGCTGTGAGTGTCAGATTATCAGTTTGCCCGTTTGGACTTGGAATGCCCAGCACGCGGCATCGAATGAGCAAATAAGTGGTCCAAATGGAGGGAGAAGCGGGGTCAAGCTGAGAGCTAAGGCTGAGAGCGGACACCTTAGCCGTTAGGCGGCGGCCATAAAATCCAGCGCCCTCGCGAGATACGATTTCATCTCCTTACGGTGCACCACCGCGTCCAGCATGCCGTGTTCCAACAGAAACTCGCTGCGTTGAAAACCTTGCGGCAACTTCTGTCGGATGGTCTGCTCAATTACGCGTGGCCCTGCGAATCCGATCAGCGCCCCGGGCTCTGCAATATTCAGATCGCCCAGCATCGCGAACGAGGCCGTAACCCCACCAGTCGTGGGATCGGTCAGTACGGAAATGTACGGCACTTTGGCTTCATCCAAACGCGCCAGCGCCGCCGAAATCTTCGCCAGTTGCATCAGGCTGACCACGCCCTCCATCATGCGCGCCCCACCCGAAGCCGAAACGATCACCACCGGAGTCTTGCTTTCGGTCGCCTGTTCGATCGCCCTGGTAATGGCCTCGCCTACAACCGCGCCCATACTTCCACCGATGAATGCGTATTCCATGGCACTGACGATCACCGCGCGGCCGTTCATCTTGCCGCGGGCGTTGATGATGGCATCGTTTAAGCCAGTGTCCTCCTGCGCCTGCTTCAACCGTGAAGAGTACGCCTTAAGGTCCACGAATTTCAGCGGGTCGGTGGAAACCAGATCGGCGTCAAACACTTCATATTGGTTGTCGTCCAGAAGCTGCGCCAGCCGCGCCCGGGCATCGATGCGGAAGTGTTTGTCGCACTTGGGACAAACGTTCAGGTTATCCTCTATATCTTTTTTCCAGATGATCTGGCGGCAGCTCTCACATTTGATCCAGAGACCTTCAGTGCGAACTTTCTTCTCGCCTGAAGTGTCCAACTCGCCGGATTCTCGCTTAAACCAGGTCATAAGAACAGTCGATGGTCGTTCGTCCTTCGGTCGTTCGCTAATTTGGTCGCCGGCACCTGGTGGCTTTGGCTAACGACGAACAACCATCGACTAACGACGCCTTAATATTCAATTCCCTTTTGCGCCATCACGCCCTTCTCGTAGGCGTGTTTCACCTGGCGCATTTCCGTAACGGTGTCTGCCACCTCAACGATTGCTGGATGCGCATTGCGTCCCGTCAAGATAACATGCACCATCCCGGGCCTCTTCTTCAGCCCTTCGGCCACCTTTGCCGGATCGAGCATCCCATAGCTGATGGCGTAATTGATTTCGTCGAGGATCACCAGGTCCCATTCGCCGGATTGAATCGCTTTTTCACCCTCGGCCCAGGCTTCTTCGACCATCCGTACATCTTCGGGCTCGGGCTTTTCAGTCCCCACTTTCACGAAGCCGCGGCCCATCTGCTTCATGATGAAGTTCTCGCCAAAAGCCTTCACCGCATCCAGTTCCCCGTAATGCCACGACCCTTTCAGAAACTGCAGCATGAGCACGCGCATGCCCTGGCCAACCGCGCGCAAGGCTGTCCCCATCGCGGCCGTGGTCTTGCCCTTGCCGGGGCCGGTATTCACGATGATCAGTCCACGACGGACGTCCTGCATAGTCGAATCTTTGATTCTACCTGTTTTGCAGCTGGCGAGCTTGTGGGAATGCCTTAAGGTATTGAAGCGGAAGGGGTTAATTTCAGAAGTGATGAGCCGTTGTCATCCTGAGCGCCGCATAAGCGTTCGCTTGCGAACGCTTATGCGGAGTCGAAGGACCCCTATAGCGTTTCAGAAATGTTGGGAGGGCTGCAACTACTACAAACTCTTACGGCATTTCAATGACTTGCTGTCCGTTGGTCTTCGGATCGCCGATTGGCTTTTCGTCGCCCAGCAAGCGCGCAGCAATCCGAAGGGCATTGATCTCGTTCTTCACCCGCGATAATTCCTGCTCTTTCGTCCGGAGAACTTCAAGGGGATTTTTCATGGCAATGCTCCTCGTGTCTGTAACGAATCTAGTCTGCGCCGCCGGAATGGGAAACATCACGAAAGTACACGCCTGATTTCCTTAGAACCTCAGTGTCCCAGATGGTACGGATGGCCCTTGAGGATAGTGAACGCGCGATAGAGCTGTTCCAGCACCACGACGCGGGCCAACTCGTGCGCCAGGGTCATTTTGCCCAGCGAGAGCACCAGCGTGGCCGCCTGCCGCACCTGGTCAGAGAACCCGTTCGCCGAGCCAACCGCGAACAGAAGTGGCAGGGGATTGCGATCCTGATGGTCCCCGAGAAACCTGGCGAATTCCTCAGAGGAACGCTGCTTCCCTTTGCTGTCAAGCAACACCAGGACATGCTTGGCTGCCCGCGCATCCCGCCCGCACAACTTCAGAAGCGCCGCCTCGTCCTTCAAGACCAGACCTTCGGTCTCAGCGTAATGGGACAGGCGCTTCAAATATTCGTCGGTCAACCCCTGAATGGCTGGGGATTTCGTCTTACCGATCCATGCGATCTTAAGTTTCACAACCCGAATTTAACCATAGACGTAGCAACCATCGAAGATATTATGAGGGACGTTATGAGAAGCCATAATTCTCTTGAAAAGATTGTGCGCATTGGTGTTGCCGCTCTTCTTTCTCTACCCCTTAGTGGTCTTTATCTGGAGAGCAACCGAATTCGTGACCCCGGGTTGGCTCTTTGTCCATTATGTGACCCCACCTACAGGTCTGTGGCATTTAGCGTAGATTTTGTTCTCTGTTTCGCGGTGATATTACGCTTGTGTTACCTGGGCGCCAAAATTTAGCGAAAACGATTTCCACCAGGAAATCAGGCCTAGTCACTTGGACAGTGAAGCCGAATCGAACGCCTCCAACTACGCTCGCTTCTTCTTCGCAGTCCTGGCCGGAGCGCGCTTCCGGATGGCCATCAGTTCCGCCGGCTCCAGCCGCTTGGCGGTTTTCCAAAGCCGTTCCAAGTCGTAAAACTTGCGCGCCTTTTCGGTGAAGATATGCACCACAAAGTCCACGTAATCCAGCAGGACCCATTCCGCCTGCTTATAACCTTCCACATGGGTGGGACGTTCACCAGCCATTTTCAACCGGTCTTCCACTTCATCGGCGATGGCCTGGATCTGCCGCGGATTGCTGCCGCTGCACATCACGAAGTAATCGGTAAACGCTCCCGATCCCTGCTCCAATTCTAAAATGGTGATTTCTTCCGCTTTTTTTTCCTGGCAGGCGGCAATGGCTGCGCAGACTTGTTTTTTCAGGTCGTTCTTCTTCATGCAGGGGGTCGCTGGATCAATCGTCCTCGGTGCTCCGTTCCTATTGTAATGGATAGTCGCCGCGCCCATTCAAGGCGCGGAGAGCTTATGGGTGGAGCAGCGCTTCTAGCACTGCGTAAAGGGCAGCACAGTGAACGGCTTCAGCCGCTACGTACCTCGGGGGCTGAAGCCAGTCTATATCGGATTCGCCAGCAACGCAGGCCTAGGAAGGCCTGCTCCACCCAAAATCAAACCACAGCAGGCTGACGGGGAAGAACAGCCCCCTAATTCCCAGAACCGAGCGTTAAACATACAATTCCATCTTCTTAACATACGCCACCACCGCTGGATCGAGAAGCCGTCCCACGGATTTTTTCGCGGCTACCGCTCCCCGGATCGCAGTGGCGGAGATGTTTTGGTTTACATCTCCCAGCATGTGCACCGTCGCCCCACTCAAAACCAGGTCTCCGTTGGCCGCTTGCTTGGCAAAAGGTTTTCTCACTTCCGCTCTGGGACGCAATCTCTCGGGTAGAAAGCTGGCAACATCAGCAAGGGAATATCCCGGACGGCTGGCCACAATGAATTCACATTCGCGGAACAACGCCTCCGGCTCATGCCACTGCGCAATGTCCTTGAAGGCGTCAATGCCAATAAGAAAAAACAGCCGGTCCCTCTTCTTCAGCGCCAGCTTCAACCGCCGCAAAGTATAGATGCTGTAATTGACCGCCAACTTCGCCGGTTCCGCCTGTTTTCCCTTGCCCCCAGCGGCAATCGTGCTCGCGTCAGGTGCTTCGAGCAGGGACGGCAGAAATGCCTTTTCGCCCATCGTTGCCAGCACCACCATGGCATAGCGGTGAAAGTAGGACGCCATGGGCCGCCGCCTATGAGGCGGAACATGGGCGGGAACAAAGTGAATCTTGCTGAGTTGAAAGCGCTCCTGTGCTGCCCGGGCCAGCGCCAGATGTCCGTTATGGATGGGATCGAAGGTCCCGCCGAAAAGACCGATGTTCATGTTGTTATGTCAGGTCTCGCAATCTGAGATTTTGCCTCAAACCAAACGCCAAATACCAATTCCCCCTGCGAAAAATCGCCCAAAGACTTGTCCTCATGGCCATCGTTCAAGTAGTCCACCTGGCGCCACCCGATGAACTCCCGTAACTCGCCGGAATCCCATTTTGGAACTAAATTCAATTTGTATGCGAGCGAAGCTCCCCCTTCTCCGCAAACGTTACATTCCTCCGGCCCGGGCCCCAATCCTCCGGTACGGAGTCGCCGTTCTCAGCATTACTCTGGCCCTGATCCCAGCCTTCCTGCTCTCTGACGTCGTCGAAAGCCGGCTGGTCGTCTTTTCCGTTGCCATCATGGTCAGCGCCTGGTATGGCGGCTGGAAACCGGGCCTGGTTGCCACTTCTTTCGCCTTGACCGTCAGCGCCTATTTCTCGTTCAGCGGGGCGCGTTCCGCTGCCGATTATCACAAAGCCATCATACATCTCACGTTATTTGTGTTTGTGGCCTTGCTGATTTGTTCGTTCAATGCCGCGCTGCGTTCGGCACAGGAGGGATTGCGGCGCTCCGAGGTAAATTTCCGCTCGTTGGTGACCAATGCTCCTTACGGGATATGCCGCTGCGATTCCGGCGGAATTCTGCTCGATGCCAATCCCGCGTTGATTGCGATGCTGGGCCAGGCTTCCGCCAAAGAGCTGGTGGGCCGGGATCTTGCCACCCTCTATGCCGACACCCAGCAATGGTTCGCCGTTGCCGATCATCTCCGCTCCCTGCAGTCCTTCAACGGACTGGCGGCGGAGTGGATCCGCAGAGACGGCAGTTTCATGAGCGTGCGTCTTTCCGGACGCACCATCCGCGGTGAGCGCAACAAGATTTTCTTCGAATTATTCGCGGAAGACGTGACCGAGCATCGCGCGCTGGAGCAGCAGCTCCGCCAGTCTCAAAAAATGGAAGCGGTTGGCCGGCTCGCGGGCGGAATCGCCCACGATTTCAACAATCTGCTGATGGTGATCTCCGGTTACTGCGAATTCCTGCTGGACCGCGTCGGCGCGGACCCTGAGCTGCGCGGACCGGCGCAGGAGATCGCAAATGCCGCGAACCGTGCCACAGCGCTCACTCGTCAGCTGCTTGCCTTCAGCCGGAAGCAGATGCTCGCCCCCAAAATCCTCGACTTGAATGCCGTGGTGACTGAGAACCTCAAGCTCCTAGACCGCCTGATTGGCGAGGACATTGACATGGTGATGGTTCCCGGCGCGAACCTGGGTGCAGTCAAGGCCGATCCCGGGCAGGTCGAGCAGGTCATCATGAACCTGGCCGTGAACGCGCGCGACGCCATGCCCAGCGGCGGCAAGCTCACGCTTGAGACTTCGAACGTCACGCTCGACGAAACCTACGCCCGCTTCCACCCTCCGGCCCAACCGGGCGAGTACGTGATGATCGCCATCAGCGACACCGGCATGGGCATGGACACCGAGACCCAGACCCACATCTTCGAGCCGTTCTACACGACCAAAGGGCTCAAGGGTACGGGCCTGGGACTTTCGACGGTGTACGGCATCATCAAGCAGAGCGGAGGTTTCATCTATGTTTACAGCGAGCAGGGTAAAGGAACCACGTTCAAGATTTACCTTCCACGCGTGTCCGCCACGGGAGAAAGCATCTCTGCTCAGCTCCCGGTTGCAACGATGCAGAGCGAACCGGGCAAGGAAACGATCCTGGTCGTCGAAGATGAAACCAACTTGCGCCGCCTTGCCCGGCAATTCCTAGAGAAGCAGGGATACACCGTACTCGAGGCGGCCGATGGCGCACTAGCCATCAAAGTTTCAGCTCTCTATCCCGGGCCCATTCATCTGCTGTTAACCGACGTCATCATGCCGGGAATGAACGGGCGTGAACTCGCCAACCAGCTTTCTCGCGTGCGGCCCGAGATGAAGGTCCTTTACATGTCGGGTTATACCGAGAATGCCATTGGCCACAACGGCACGCTGGACGTGGGTATCACCCTGCTCCAGAAGCCCTTTACCCTCCCTGCACTGCAGTCAAAAGTGCGGGAGGTGATTGATTCTCCACTCCCCCAAGAGGTTGCCATGTCTGCTCGTTTAGCAACACAAAGCCGGTTTGGACGCGTGCGGGAGAACTTATCGTCTCCCTTCCGCGCCCAACGATTCAACCTTCACTTGCCGTTGAAATACCGTCCGCTCGGCGAAGACGGCTGGCATAACGGCACTACCGAAAACATAAGCCGCTCGGGAATGTTGTTCCGGGCGGAAGAAGTGGTTCCGGCCAATGTCCAACTCGAAATCAACCTCGTGCTCCCGGCAGAAATTGCAGGATTGTCGGCGGCAGAGGTCGTATGCCGCGGCGAAGTCGTTCGTTCGGTGAGCGATACATCGACCGTCGGCCCGGCACTCGCGGCCAAGATCATTCAATATCACTTCCAGCACGGCTCGCACGTGCCGGAGGCGTGAAATCGGCCGTTGGTCGTGCGTCGTTGGTCGTTGGCGCTTCCGAGATGCTGCAGTGACACTAATTCAAAAAAAGAGGTGGCCGTTTATCGGTCGCCTCTTCTTTTTACAATCCAACATAATTGTCATCCTGAGCGCCGCGCGGCCTTTTTCGCGTTCTTCGCGCCACCTTCGCGGACGTTGCGGTTAAAGATCGTCGCGCTTTGAGCTCTCCTCATTACCGACGGCTGGCTCCTGGAGGCTGGCCTTCACCTCTTCCACCTTCTCTGCCATCGCATACTTCAATTCCTCGATCCCCTTACCCGTCACCGCTGAGATCGCAAACAATTCCAGTTTCCTTTTTTTTGCGTAGCGCTTCAGCTTGGCCAGCTTGTCTTGATTAGCGACATCGATCTTCGTCGCCACCAGGATCATCGGCTTTTGGTCGAGGCCGCCCGCGCCAAAACTGGCGAGCTCCCCCATAATCACTTCGGCATCTTTGGCAGGATCCGGACGCCCGCTCGAATCCGACACATCCACCAGATGCACCAGCAATCGCGTCCGCTCAATGTGGCGCAAGAACTGGATGCCCAATCCTGCACCAGTGTGAGCGCCTTCGATCAGTCCTGGGATATCAGCCACTACAAAACTTCTCTCGTCTTTTTCCTCTCCCACAACGACCACGCCCAGGTTCGGCTGCAGGGTAGTAAAAGGATAGTCAGCAATCTTCGGCCGCGCCGCCGAAATCCGCGAGATCAAAGTCGACTTCCCGGCGTTCGGATATCCCACCAGTCCCACATCGGCAAGCAGCTTCAGCTCCAGCCGAAAAGTCCGCTCTTCCCCCGGGCGTCCCTCTTCATGTTCACGCGGAGCCTGGTGCGTAGAGGTAGCAAACTGAGCATTCCCTCGCCCACCCCGTCCACCTTTGGCAATCACGACGCTCTCATCAGGACGGGAAAAGTCATGCACTTTCTCGCCGCTATCAGCGTCATAAACGATGGTCCCCACCGGAACTTTGAGAAACATGTCCTTGCCTTGTCTCCCTGTACAGTTCGAGCCCATCCCGTGCTGGCCGCGCTGCCCCTTGTACTCCGGATTAAAGCGAAAGTGGACCAGCGTATTGTGGCGCTCACTGGACTCCATAACGACATCGCCGCCATTGCCGCCATCTCCACCAGATGGCCCGCCTCGCGGAACAAAGGCCTCACGCCGGAAGGCAACGCAACCGTTGCCGCCGTCACCAGCTTTAACGCGAATCTTTGCTTCATCGATAAACATAAAAATTGGTTGCAAAACAGAAAAGCCTCGGCCCGAAGGCGAGGCTGCAAGGTTGGTGTGGCGCGGCTCGTGTGGCGCGGGCGCCCCCGCCCGCAATGCAGTGCCTCAGAAGGCGGGGCTACTTCGCGACGAGGGGCTCCACCATCACAAACTTGCCCATGCCGCCCCTATCCAGAAACTTAATGCGGCCTGTAACCTTGGCAAACAACGTGTCGTCCTTACCACGACCCACATTCAATCCCGGCTTTACCCGCGTGCCCCGCTGCCGCACGATGATCGTGCCACCGGGGACAATCTGTCCCCCGAACGCCTTGAAGCCGAGCCTCTGCGCGTTCGAATCGCGCCCGTTTCTTGAAGTACCCTGACCTTTTTTATGTGCCATACCCTGTATTCCTCTACAATTCCTCTATAAAATCTATGCCATCCTGAGCGCACCATAAGCGTTCGCTTGCGAACGGTTATGCGGAGGTCGAGGGACCCCTACATTCTTCCTACTTTTTCTTCTTCGGCGCGGCCTTCTTCGCTACAGCTTTCTTCGCCACAGCCTTCTTCTTCGCAGGAGCCGTATGAGTTCTCGCCGACTTCGCCTCCGCCCTATGCTCAACTTCCACAGGCGCAGCCTTCTTCACCTTGGGTTCCTTCTTCGGAAGCTCCGGGGCCTTGAAACTCTGCCCGTCGAACGCAATCTCGGTGATGCGCACAGCGGTGAACGATTGTCTGTGTCCACGCAGCTTCTTGTACTGCTTCTTGCGCTTGTAATGGAAGACCAGAATTTTCTTGGCCCGTCCCTGTTCGACGACCTCGCCGCTAACGTGAGCTCCGGACTGAGGCCGGCCAATCTGGCCATCGCCACCGGAAACCGCCAGCACATCGCTGAACTCAACTTTGCCGTCTGTATCGGCCTGCGTCTCCAGACGAACCACATCTCCGGGCGCCACCCGGTACTGCTTTCCTCCGGCGCGGATGACCGCGTACATACCTATGCCTCCATCAAAACGCATCCCGTCGCATATAGACGCGATCTGGGGACCTGCTGATTGTCCGTGCTTGCTGCTTTCCGCGTCGGCGCTCTCGGCAACGAATGCGGACGGCCCCAGAACAGGGCCGCGAGTACAGGCAAACTCAACCATTTTAGCGTGTGCTGTGGAAAACCGTCAAACCGGACTGATTTTCACGCTTCGGGCTGAGACCCTCACGGTCGCCAAGTCCTGCTTGCGTCCGAAAGAAATTAGAGGCGCCATTCAGAACAGGTGATTGCAGCGACCCATGCTTCGTGTATTGATTGGAATACTTGCGGCGATGGCCGCAGCGTTTTTGGCTCTCGGCGCCGGCTTAATCATTTATGTTTTGGTTGCCAAGCCCGTAAGTAGGCATGGAGAGTTGGAAGGAATTCTTGTTGTGCCAATACTGCTGGTGTGCGTATACATTCTACTTCTTTTGACGCGATACGCGTTTAGGCCCAGGCATTAGTAGCAAAAAGCAGGTGTGTACCACGCTCTCATCGTTGGCCTTGTCGCCTATGGTGGTTCAATTCCTTGGATTACGTATCGAGTGCTGAAAAACGATCGCGGAATATGGTGGATTCTAGTCATTTGTGTACCTATTCTATGCATACCTCGACTGGCATTACGTCAAAGTGTTCCGCTATCAGATGAGCAAGATTAGAGTCGGCGAGAATCTATATGTAGGCCGCCCATTCTGATTCCAGTCTGACTCTAAGACCTTCTCCCCTCTCTCCAGAAAGCCGCCAATCCTCCCCGCGTCCCATTGGCAGCCCCTGAAATCGGCAACTGGCGCCTTCTTCATGCCCTTTAAGTCATTTGTGGTTTTTGCCTTTCCGTGCGACAATTTGTCGCCGAATCGGAGGAAACCCAATGCAGAAGCGCGTTCTCACCCTGTTGACCTTGGTTCTTGCATTTAGCCTTTCCAGCTTTGCCGCACCCAAGAAGGCTGCCGCCAAGACCGCCGCTGGCCCCATCCCGGACAAAGCCTACTTGCAAAAAATATGGGATGGCTGGGGCACACTCGATGCCTCCAAGGTGGCCGAATTCTATGCATCCGGCGATCACACCTTTTTTGACATTGCTCCGCTGAAATACAACAGCTGGGACGAATACCAGAAAGGTGTCACCAACGTGATAGCGGATTACAAGAGTGCCACTTTCACGCTCAATGACGATGCTCAGCTTCACCCCGCCGGGGATTATGTTTGGGGGACTGCTACCGTCAAGTCAGACATGACTCATAAGAGCGGCAAGCGCGATATGGCCACGTTCCGCTGGACTTTCGTTTTCGAAAAGCAGGACGGCAAGTGGCTGATCGTGCACGAGCACATATCCGAGCCATTGCAATAGCTCGTTTCCATTTCGATGTAGCGACGGGCGTCCGCGCCCGTCATCCATCCGGGGACATGGCTAAATCGGCTGCGGAAACGTTTTGAAGTTGGGTGGCGCAGCGTTTTCAGCGCTGCGATCAAAGGTATTGTTTTCTGTACGGGCTTCAAGCCCCCGGAGGTGCCTGAGCCAAGCTCTCCCAGAATCAGTAAGCTTTCGCAAAGAAGTACACCGTCATTCCCGTTCCCACCAGAATGACGAACCGGCGGATCCAGACAGCCGGAAGTTTCTGCGCATAGTGCGCCCCGAAATATCCGCCCACAATGCCTCCCACGATCATCACCAGCCCCTGCTTCCAGTACACGGCCCGCGCCACGATAAAAGCCACCACCGCGACACCATTAATTACGAAGCCCATCACGCTTTTCAACGCATTCATGGCGTGGATGTCGGTCATGCCCAGCGCCGCTAGCATGGCCAGCATCACAATGCCCATGCCGCCGCCGAAGTAGCCGCCGTATACCGCAACTGCCAGCTGAAACAGGGCCGCCCCCGCAATCGCCGTCGAGGTGGCATCTCTCCCCACTCCTGAAATCCGGCCTCCCGCAATCTTTTTCCCGAATGCAAACAACAGAGTCGCTCCCAGCGTCAGCCACGGCAACACCTGCATAAAGGTATGCGCTGGAGTTTTCAGCAGCAGCCATGCCCCCGCCAGTCCACCGATCACGCTGGAGATCAGCAGCGGCACAAATACCCGCCGCGGCATGTTCAACCGGCTGCGATACGCTCCTCCGCTGGCGGCCGCTCCGGTCCACAACGCGATGGTATTGGTGGCATTCGCGGGGATAGGCGGTACGCCCACAAACAAAAGCGCCGGAAAGGCCACGAAGCTGCCGCCGCCAGCAACGGCGTTCAGCACTCCACCAATGGCTCCGGCAACCGACAGGAAGATGGCCTGATGAAAGTTCAAGAATAATGTTTATCACAGGACGTGCGAAACACCTTATTCGCGAGAATTGATTCCTCAAGAACGCCGAATTATCGGAGGAGTGTTTGAATCCGGGAATATAAACGTGAACGTGTCAGCCTTTCGAACATTGATTACCAGGACAGGCCGAAAACAAGCGATACAGGTTCCACCGGACCGTCGGACGCTTGGATCGACAACTCCTGACAGGCCGAATTTCAGGAGCCGCTCCGCAAGCACCTGCGAAGCCGAGTAGTTGTCAGGTGACAGACAGTCCGCGTGCTCCGCCGCTCCTCGAATATCGTAGAATTCTGCGCGAAAATTCCGCCAGCCCCTCATTCATCCACAACGGCATCCATTCTGCAGCCTGGCTGAGAAGCAGGTGCGTGTACTCGCGATAGACCACCGAGTAACGGTGTTCTCCCTGGGCATCCACTCGCATGAGAACGTAGTTCTTGTCGGGCGTCCACAGAAAAAGTCCGCCTAGCTTGAGTTGCCCTTTTGCCAGATAAGCTTGCGGTTCGAGCCCTCGGAAGTCTTTCTCGTCCTTGACTGCCAGCACGATTATGGGCGAGCCGCTGTCGATGGACAGTTGCGGAAACGGCACATGAAAAACCTCGCGCATGCGCTCAAACTGGTCGGCAATGCGCCGCCCCGTTTTCTCGTTGGCGTTCGTCACTACACAGAAATGCTGACTGCGGACTTCCAGCCAGTTCTCCTCCTTATCGCGCGCCTGGGCCAGCGCAGTTGAGAACAAGAGTAGGAGCAAAACGATACGCGTCCACATAGCGGCGAACCCATACAGATATACCGATGAGAATGGCGAGTCAAATGAATTGTTCACGCAAAGGATGGTCTTGTCGCGAGGTGCTAAAGAACAGCTCTGTGGGCTTGTTGTATCAGGCTCACTTTAGCCCTTCAACCAGGTAAAGGTCGGCGAGCATGCGGTGATATCCGAAGACGCAGGTCTTGGCGTCGCGTGTCATATAGATGGGCCCGATGTTCTCGACACCGGCAGGATCGGACGGCAACAACTGTTTCCACAAAATGCGCTGTCCGGTTTTTACATCGAGGCGATAGACCTGGGCGGGCAACTCGCCCGGCTGATAGATGTAGAGGGAGCGTCCGTCTTCCGTCCAATTGATCGGCTGCTCACCGGCGTTGAGGCCAACAATCGGGGGCGCATCGCCACCCGCAACCGGATACAGATATCCCTTTTGATCAGGCCCGATCGCCGCCACCATCGACGAGTCAGGCGAGATGGTAAAAGCGTTACCGTTCACGCCTTCCGGAGAAATCGCCTGGCTATTGCCCGACTCCATGTCGTAAACGTAAAGTCTGACTCCTTTGCCGGGCTCGTCCGCCGAGAACAGAAGGCGCTTGCCATCCTGAAACCATTTCGCCCAGGTATGGTTGACATTATCTTTGGTCAGATCTCTTGGTTCGCCTGCGCCCGTGGTCAGCAGCTTGAGCTGCGAGGGCGTTTCCTGGGTCTGGGCAATCACCGACTTCCCGTCGGGCGACAACGCCACTGCTCCGCCCTCTCCGAGTAATACCGCCGGGGAACCATCCGTCTTGCGAATGTAAACCGCATAAGTCATGCCGCTCGATTTTGAATAGTCAAGGGCGCCGCCTCCACCCTCCTCATCAAACAACAGCGTCTTGCCATCTGCCGAGAGGTCCGCAGGATAGGTGTAATCCAGCCACGAGAGTTCATGTTGTTTGGGATCGTTGGCGAAGACCCCCATCAGTTCGCGGCGCCATGTCGCCCGCACCAGAAGCACACGCCCATCTTTCGCGATGTCGAGCAGCATAAGCGCACCGGGCAAACGCGCGACGATGCGCTCATTCCCATCCAGCGAGGTTGCATAGAGCGTGCGATCGGTGCCCGACTTGCTGGCAGTGAACCACACTTCTTTGCCATCCGGGGACCACGCCACTCCCTGAATTGTGAACCATTGGCCGGAGAGAGTTTTCTTGTTCCCGGCCAGATCGACAACGGCGAGCGTTCCGCTGTCATCCCCCTGCTGAGGATGATCGGCAAATGCGATCTGGTCTCCCTTGGGCGAGACGCGGGGATTGCCGACCCATCCCCCCGTCTCATATAACGGTTTCTCTATTGGATATTCCAGCCGGTTGCGGCCGTTAAGATCGCGGACAACAGCCAGACTGGTCCCATCGGGTCCCCAGTCGGCCCACTGTACTTGCTCCAGCACTTCTCGCGGCGCTCCTCCGGAAAGAGGCGCGCGCGCCAGCGTACCCATACTCACCCATGCCCCGGTTGCCTTGCTATTCAGCAGGACCGCCATCTCCGCCGTCGAGGAAACCGACATGAGCTGGGTGTGGCCAAGTCCCATGGATCTTGATTCGGGCGCCTCAGGGCGCGCCGTGAAAACATCCAACGGATTTCCCTGCCAGGCCGCGCTGTAAAGAATCGTCTGCCCATCCGGAGCGAAGCGCGCGGAACGAATGCTGCCACGGCGAAACGTAAGTTGCCGGTAAATTGGCGGCGGAGCCGGCCCCTTCGAAAACAGCAGCTTGCCCGCGAGTACGCCGACAGCCAACGCGATGACCGTACAAATTCCCAGAAGCATCGCTAGGCGAGGCCGCTTTTGCTGCGCGGTCGAGGTTCGTGTCGCTGCAGTCGCAGATGAAACGGGCCCTTCTGTTTCGGAAATCACCGAGGTGCGAGACGAGTCCACAGACCGCTGCACCCGCTTCAGATCCGCGCGCATTTCCGCTGCGGTCTGGCAGCGCATGTCGCGATCTTTTTCCAGCGCCTTGTTGATCGTCTCTTCCAGCTTCACCGGAAGCTCTGGAATCAGCCGGGTGGGGGCAGTCGGCGCGCGGTTAAGGATGGCTTCCGTGATGACCGCCGAAGTCTCTCCCCGAAACGGCAACACTCCCGTCGCCGTTTCGTAAAGCACAACCCCAAAGGAGTACAAATCGGTTCGTCCGTCCAGTTCCTTGCCTCGTAACTGTTCGGGTGACATGTAGGCGACGGTCCCCACCGCAGTTCCCGGACTCGTCAGGTCAAGGTTGGCAGGATCGGCTATGGTCTGCGAATCAGCGCTGGCAGGCCTGTCGGCACGCGTGATCTTCGCCAATCCAAAATCGAGGACCTTGGCGTGTCCGCGATCAGTCACAAAGATATTGGCCGGCTTGATGTCTCGATGAACAATTCCCTTGCTGTGCGCAGCATCCAGCGCGTCCGCCACTTCGATGCCGAGACTTAAAATCTTGTCCAGCTCAACCCGGCCTTTTTGGATCATGTGCTTCAGCGTCTCGCCGCTGAGGCATTCCATCACAATGAAAAGATGCCCTTCATGCTGCCCAATTTCATGGATGGTGCAAATGTTGGGATGGTTGAGCGCGGAAGCCGCGCGCGCCTCCCGCCGAAAGCGTTCCAGAGCTTGCGGGTCTTGGGAAGCCTCATCGGGCAGAAATTTCAGGGCCACGAACCGGCCGAGCGCAGTGTCCTCGGCCTTATAGACCACGCCCATCCCACCGCCGCCGAGCAGTTCAACAATCCGGTAGTGGGAGACCGTCTGACCGATCATGGTTCGAAAGACTGTGTTCGCCCGGGAGACTGCTCCGGAAATCAGCGGAATACAAGACGTGCCATCTTAAAGTTGATTGTCCGCCGAGTCAATTGGAGCTTGCACAGGGTGCACAGGGACAGCGAGATGACGAAGCAGCTCCGTCGTCCCCCGCCACCGCTGAAAAACTCGCCGGGTATTTCTGTTTTTGGGTGGCGCAGCGCTTCCAGCGCTGCGATTCAGGCTGTCAGAGTGATTGGCTTTAGCCGCTGAGGGACGGCGTCCAGCACAAATCCTGGATGCGCGGAGCTATGAGGGATATTCTTCCGCCGCAGGCGCCAGCCGGCTCTTCAGCGGATTGCGGTAGATGTATTCGCGGAAGTGGTACTCCTCGATGTTCCGCACTCGTCGATCATAGAAGCTTTTCTGCCAAATCTCAGCGCCGAAACCCAATTCCTTTCTGGCTCGAAAAGAGAAGCCGCCCTTGATGAGCTGCAGAGATCTTTCCAGAGCCAGGGTCGGAGTAATCAGCAGATGGAAGTGGTCGGGCATGAGCACAAATTTATGGAGCCGGAATTTGCGTTGCTCGTGATAGTGCAGCAAGACTTCGATAAAGAGCCGCGCCATTCTCTCTGACTGAAACAGGTTTTGCTTTTGGAACGTGGAGGCTGTAATGAAGTAGGTGCTGTATCCGGTGTTGCCCCGGGGAGGAGCTGCCATAACTACCTCTACGGCTAAAGCCGGCGCCGCTTGGGAAACTTTATCGCAGCGCTGGAAGCGCTGCGCCAGCCAAAAGCAAATAGATTCGCCTCGCTTCCCAATTTGGGAAGAGTGTACCGCTGTCGAGCTGCGCTCGACTGGACAGCTGAGGCGGCTGTCCCTACGCAAAACTGCCCTACTGGATCAGCGCTCCTCCATTGCCATTCGCCGGTTCTTCTTCCGGAGCTAGCACCACGACGGCGGCGACGCGGTCGCCGACTTCCACGTTTAGCAGGCGGACGCCTTGGGCGGCGCGGCCGGATTCGCGGATGGTTTTTGAGTCCATGCGGATGATTTTGCCGTATTGGCTGATGAGCATGACCTCGGAGTTTTCGTCCACTTGAGCGATGCCGACGACTTTGCCGTTGCGGTCGGTGGTCTTGATGTTGATGACGCCTTTGCCGCCGCGTCCGATCAGGCGGTACTCGTCGGCTGGAGTGCGTTTGCCGTATCCGTTTTCAGTGACGGAGAGAATGAGCGAACCTTTTTTGCCGACGTCGATGACTTCCGCGGTTGAAGCTTCGGCGTCCTTCCCTGCGTTTGCGGGAGGGGCGGCCTTCGCCACTTCCGGCTTAATCGTCGTGGCCATGCCTACTACGTAGTCACCCTTTTGCAGGTCGATGCCCCAGACGCCGTAAGCGGCGCGGCCCATGGAGCGGACATCGTTTTCGTCGAAACGGATGGCCTGGCCTTCGTGCGAAGCCAGGAACACGATCTGCTGGCCGTCGGTGAGGCGGGCGGTCACCAGTTCGTCGCCGGTTTCGATGTTGATGGCGTTGATGCCATTCGAGCGGACGTGGCAGAAATCCTTGAGCTCGGTTTTCTTGACCAGACCGTTGCGGGTGGCGAAGAAAATATATTTGCCTTCTTCCTCGAGGTTGCGCACCGCTAGCATGGTGCGTACGGTCTCTCCGGGTTGCAGACCGACCAGGCTGCCAACGTGTTTGCCCTTACCGGCCGCGCCCACGTCAGGAATTTCATAAACCTTGAGCCAGTAAACGCGCCCGTTGTTGGTGAAGATGAGAATGTAGGCATGAGTGGAGGCGATGAAGAGATGTTCGACGAAATCCTCGTCGCGGGTCTTCATGCCCATGCGGCCTTGCCCGCCGCGGCGCTGACTGCGGTAGGTGGTGATGGCGGTGCGCTTCATGTAGCCGCTGTGGCTTACGGTGACGGCCATCTGCTCGTCGACGATGAGGTCTTCGAGTTGAATTTCCGCGGCTTCGTCTTCGATGACGGTGCGGCGCTCGTCGCCGTAAAGTTTTTTTACTTCTTCCAGCTCTTTCACGATCACGCCGCGAAGTTTCTTTTCCGAAGCGAGAATGGCTTCGTAGTCGGCAATATTGTCGCGAACCTGGCCCAACTCCTTGGTGATTTCGTCGATCGAGAGTTTGGTCAGGCGATGGAGTTGCAGTTCCAGGATTGCGTCGGCCTGGATGCCGGTGAATGGCTTTTCAGGATCGAGTTTGGGAGCGCGGCCGGTGGTGTTGATGTCGATTTTTTTGCCGGCAAAGTACGCGACCAAATTTTCGCGGGCGTCGGCTCGGTTGGCGCTGGCGCGAATGATGGTGATTACGTTGTCGAGATGGTCGAGCGCGGTGAGGTAGCCTTCGAGGATGTGCTCGCGGTCTTTCGCCTTCTGCAATAAATACGAAGTGCGGCGGCGGACGACATCGACGCGATGGTCGATGAAGTGTTTGATCGCCTGGATCAGGCCCATTTCCTTGGGCTGATTGTTGACCACCGCCAGGAAGATCATGCTGAAGCCTTCCTGCATGGAGGTGTGCTTGTAGAGCTGATTGAGCACGATCTGGGGCTCGGCGCCGCGCTTGAGTTCGACGACGATGCGCATGCCGTCGCGATCACTTTCATCGCGAATGTCGGAGATGTCTTCAATGATCTTGTCATTTACCAACTGCGCGATGCGCTCGATGAGGCGAGCTTTGTTTACCTGGTACGGGATCTCGGTAACGACGATGGCCTGGCGATCTTTATTGAAAGTTTCGATGCCGGCTTTGGCGCGCATCATGAAGCGGCCGCGTCCAGCTTTGTAGGCTTCGAAAATTCCCGCTTTGCCGTGGATGATTCCGGCGGTAGGGAAGTCCGGGCCTTTCACGATTTGCAAGATTTCTGGCAACTGGGCGTTGGGATTGTTGATGAGCGTGATGGTGGCGTCTACGATCTCGGTCAAATTGTGTGGCGGGATGTTGGTCGCCATGCCGACGGCAATTCCGTTCGAACCGTTGACCAGCAGATTGGGAATGCGTGTGGGAAGAACGTCGGGTTCGATTTCGTTACCGTCGTAGTTGGGACGGAAGTCGACCGTTTCTTTGTCGAGGTCCTCGAGCAAAGCGCCGGCCACGCGAGTTAGACGGGCTTCGGTGTATCGATCGGCGGCGGGCGGATCGCCGTCCACGGAGCCGAAGTTGCCTTGTCCGTCGACCAGGGGATAACGCATGGCGAAGGGCTGCGCGAGGCGGACGAGGGCGTCGTACACCGCGAGGTTTCCATGCGGATGGTATTTGCCCATCACTTCTCCAACGATCCTGGCGCACTTGCGCGTGGATCGGTTGTAAGCGAGGCCCATCTGCTGCATGGTGTAGAGAATTCGCCGATGCACGGGCTTGAGTCCGTCGCGCACGTCGGGCAGCGCACGGCCAATGATCACCGACATGGAATAGTCGAGATACGACCGCTTCATCTCCTCTTCAATGTTCACGGGCTGAATGTTGAGAGCGCCGGGATTGCCGCCTTCGCCGGGAGGTGGAGGAGTTAAAGGAAGTTCGGGGTTTTGATCGTCAGCCATAAGGAAGCTCTAGCTTTTCATCCAACAGGATTCAGGTTTTTACGACTGCAAAAAGCGAAAGCGTGAGTCTGCCACGAGGCTAAATCCGCAAGCTCGGAGGAACTCGTAAACAATTGCATTTACAGGATGTTAGGTCTGCTTTCGCGTGATTAAAATTATACCATGAAGAGAAGCCCTGAAACTGCTTGGAACTGCATCCTGGCGAATAACAAATATGGTTCTAAACCATTTATGTTGTTGTATATTGCTGCCCAGCTTGAACGAAGCTTGGGGTGACCGTCTATGGCAACTGCAACCGCACCACTACAGCGCAATTCCTGGTGGCGCTCAAAATACTTTCTGTTTGCCTTCATCGGTCTGATGCTGGCCTACGTCCTGCAGCACGACGAGAGTTTTCTGGTGCATCCAAAGGACCCGGTGTGGCAGCATTACCAGCCATTTAAATGGTGGCTGTTGCCGCATGGAATCGCCGGAGCATGCGCGATCCTGCTGGGTCCCATGCAGTTTTCCGACCGCCTGCGCCAGCGTTTCACGAAGTTGCATCGGGTTGTGGGTCGAATCTACATTGCAGGTGTGTTCATCGTTGGGCCGCTGGGTACCTACATACAACACGTCTTCAATGAGCGGACGGGGGCGCCCCGCTCGTTCAGCGTCGCCGCCGGGGTCAATGCGGTTTTGTTGATGATCACTACAGGTATCGCCCTTGCATTCATTCTCCAAGGAAAGGTCCAGCAGCACCGCCAATGGATGACCCGCAGCTTTGCGGTTGCTTTGGTCTTTCTCGAAGTGCGAGTGATTCAGGGCGTGACCGGGTGGGAGAATCTCGGGATAGCGGCCACCGAGACAGTAGTGTGGAGCTGCCTTGCGTTTTCGATCCTCTCAGCAGACATCGTACTTCAGTGGCAGGAGCTTCGGCGGTCGCGTCCCGTTGTTCCCAAGGTCCGAGCGGCTTAGGGTTAGGCGAAGTACGGATTTTTACGGCCGAGTGACAATTTCATTCGGCGAGCCGGGCAACGCGAACTTTACGCCGTGGTCCTGATTGGCCTTCGTGGTTGCGGGAATGTTCAGCACGGAAAGCTGAATGTCTTTCGTCCAATATCCGTTCTGCCAATAATCGCCACGTGCGTACATGACCGCTCCGACGATGGCGTAGTCTGACACCTCTTCGCGATGGCCATCACGATAGATAAGCACTACCGGCGGGAGTTCGCGTGGTTTAGGCGTTGCAGTGGCTTGAGGGTGAGACCTCGAGTGAGCGCCGGATTCGGTGGACGCCGGGGATGTCGCTGAAGTTTCGTCGGAGTAATAGGGCGGTGCCGTGATTCCGCGCTCTCCGGATCTCTGTACGCCACCGAAGCGAACGTACTTGTCCCCTCGCAGTTCAATCAGCAAAGGCTCGGATTTTGTCTCTTGCGGCGCATCGGCGAGGGACCGCACCACTATGACTTGTGGTGACGCAGGTTGAGCCGCGAATCCCCCGAAGGGATAGTCGGAATAGAAGAAAGGGGTATCGCCCAGATAAAAGCCACGGCTGCCAAACGGTTGATTTCGCGCGGCGACGGTCACACCGCGCCCGAAACCCGACCCGGCGTGAGGTGATCCACCGAAGCCGCGTACTTGCCCCATTAGGCCCGACGCAAGAACCACGACCGCCAGCAGCGCGAGAATCAACCACCTCAGCGTTGGGCTAGTTCGCTTGAGAACCTGCGGGAAATTGGAAGTCGATTCCACGATCATCGTTCTCTTTCGTCGTCGAGGTGAGGTTCAATTCGGAGAGCGGAATTTTGTGGCTATGTCCGCCACTCAAATCGAAAAGCGTAGTACCCACGATAGCGTAGTTCGCGACCTCGAGTTGGTGTCCATCCTTGAACACCAGCACGGTGTCGGGCTGATTCGAAACTGGTTCATCTTCGGCCGCCGCCGCAGCCGCAGGCTGTACCGGGCTTTCATCAGCGTAGGGCTCTTGAGCAGCACGGCTGGTTCCCGGGCCGCGTCGGTCAAAGATGGTCGGACCACCTTGATATTCGTCGTCGGCTGAATCATCCCCTGCGGAAGGCTCGGCGTTGTCGTAAGCGTACGGGTAATAGGAGTAGGGCGCTGCATAAACGGCGCCTCCCGGCTGATGGTGAAACCCATCGCGGTGCTGATGGCGAAAAGGCTGCGGAGCCGGATGCGTCGCGAATCCTCGGTTGCTGTTCGAAAAACGGGGCGAGGTCACGGTTGGAGGCAGCGCATGATTGCCTTGGGCGCTAAATCCGATGGAAGTCACGCTGGGAGGCATTCCGCGGGGCCCGCTTGATCCCCCAAAGCCGCTCGACGTCACCGAAGGAGGCCCGCCATTGAGTTGCGCCTGCGCCGCTGGAACCAGCAATGCTAGTGCAAGAACCGCTACCGTGGCTGGATTCAGCCGTCGCACAATAAAATCATACTCCAGTTTCAGGACCATGGCGCGCCCTCTTTCGATCAACTACCTACTTATTAGAACGCGTCGGAGTTGCCGGAGTTGCTCTAAATTTATGTGTCTTTAGCTCTGCTTTTGCCCGAATTTTCTGACTACGCTAAGCCATTGCAATCATGGCCAGACCGATCGGTAACCAGTTCCTGATTACATTCAGTTATCCCCGCCCCACATGTGCCAGTTCGGCCAAATTCCAGAGAGCGTTGGCAATCAGTAATCCCCAGACGCAAGCCTGGACCAGAGCACGCTGGCGGGTTTCCAGCAGATCGGCAGCCACTCCGGCCACAAACGCGAACAGGAAGGGTGCAGCCACCAGCCAGAATCCGAGGCCGGGATAATGCCGCGAGCCGAAACCTAACACCAGGAACAACAACGCAACCAGCAGCGGCGCAATGTTCCCAAAGTAACGCGCCCGCCGCAAAGCAAAAAATGCGATTAGAGTTGCGGGCAGCGCCAGCAAGAGCGCCGGACTGCTATGGCCCAAATGGAACAGGACCTGCTTGTAAGCGCCGGTCATTGCAAACGCCTTCCCGGTGATTCCAAGAAAACTTGCGTGACGCATGCCTTGCCAGAAAATACCGGGATGAAAGAAATACGAGGCGTAGAGCAGCACGAATGCGATCACGCAGGCTGACGCCCATATCGCCAGCGCCGCCCACCGTCGCGTGGGCGCAAGGTACAGCATGAATGCGAGGGCAAGTGGAAGCAGAATGATCAGCGAGAACTGCGATCCAATGGCAAGTGCGAGCGAAAACCCCAGTAACAAAATCCTCCGCCAGTTCCACACCACGACTTCACGAGGGGCGTACAGAGTGTGCGCCACAGCCATAGCAGTGAAGACAGCGCCGAACGCACTCCAGGCCGCTCCCATCTCCGGCGGCAACGACCAAAGGGTACTGCTGTGAATCATTGCAGGCGAGAAGCAGTAGAGAGCCAGCGCAATATAGCCGCCCGCATTTCCATAGAGACGGCGTGACACGTACCACAGCGACGCCCCCAGCAGTATTCCGAACATTAAGTACGGTGCCCGTTGAAGCCACGTCCAGTAAGTCAGCGCCGCTTCCTGCGACGAGGCTTCCCAACCCAGCAGCGGAGCCGAGGCCATCAGATACCACACTGGCGAATGGTTGGGATCGTAGTCTTCATTGCTTTCCAATTCTGGCGGGGCCATCCCCCCCCTTTCGGCACGCGCCATGGAAGGAATCCCCGCGATCGATTCTCCGTGCCACTGCGCGAGTCCTTCCTGCACCCGGAAGAATTCGCTGGCTTCCACCGTGAGCTGTGGTGTTCCTCGTGCCAGCAACCAAACACATTGCCCCACGAACATCGACAGCAAAAACCCAGCCAGCACTTGCGGCTTGCCGAAGCGTTCGCGACTAAAAAACTGGCCCATGAGGGGAAAGCGTGTTTTACCATGTCCGGGGACGATTCAGGAAATGCAGCCGCCAACGATCAACCGAGAAAAACGACCGCTAATAAGGATTAAAGATCGACGCAAATGACCGATGAATCAAGAACGCTTCTGGTCGGCCAAGGGGATGGCGCTCCCCAGACCCCTCGTAGCAAATACGGCGGCGGAACCCTTTCCCTATTCGACGACCGGATGCACAAGGTGCTCATCGGCCCGGAAGGCCTGCGCGCGGGATGGCGCTTCCTGCTGTATGCGGCCATGGCGCGATCTCTCTATCTGCTCCTCGGCGTCGTGACCCACTATGCGCGGCAGTTTGGGGTACACGGGCTGTGGCTGGAGATGTTTGCGGAAGCAGGGCTGGTACCGGTCGCTGTTGCACCTGCATTGGTATTGGCCAGTCTTGAAGGAAGGCCCTTCGGCAGCTACGGCCTGCCCCGGCGTGGGGCATTCGGGAAGTTGTTCTGGGCTGGCGTTCTGTGGGGAATCGCTGCGATCACAATGTTGATGCTCGGATTGCATAGCGCGGGCGCTTTTAATTTTGGAACATTCTCGCTGCACGGCTTGCGTATCCTGAAGTTTGCGGTGTTCTGGGGAGTGTTCTTCCTCCTGGTCGGCTTCTACGAAGAATTCCTCGCACGCGGCTACACCCAGTTCACTCTGACTCAGAGGATTGGGTTCTGGCCGAGCGCTGTCCTGCTTTCCATGGCATTCGGTGCTTTTCACCTCGACAACCCCGGCGAGAATTGGACCGGGGTCCTTGGCGCCGCTTTAATTGGCTTTTTCTTCTGCCTGACCCTGCGCCGCACCGGCAATCTCTGGTTTGCCGTGGGCTTCCATGCGTCCTGGGACTGGGCAGAAAGCTATCTTTATTCCGTGCCTGATAGCGGCGGGATTTCTCCGGGCCATTTATTGAAATCTTCCTTCCACGGCGCGCGTTGGCTAACTGGGGGATCGGCCGGCCCCGAAGGCAGCGTATTGTTGTTCGTGCTCATCGTGCTGTTGTGGCTGGTGTTCGACCGTGTGTATCCTGAAGTGAAGTATCAGGCCTGACTAATTGTCGATTGCGGATCCGCAGTTATGCTACAGCGTTGGGCCTGGCGAAAAATGTCCGTGCAGCCCAACGCAGAATTCTCCAGCCCACCGCCGCGCCAGTCAAGATCGTCATCAGCCACAACAAGCCTGTAGGCAGATAAAACACGAACGATGCCGTCGCCGCAGCGATGCAAGCCGAACACTTGGGCTTCAGCTTCTGCGCGCAACCACACCGTGATGGCAACGGTCTCCACTAGCTTAGACAGGGCAGCGAATTCCACCTGCTCCTGTTCGATCTCGCCACGAACTTCGTTAAGTTTGTCACTGACTTGAAGCGTATCTTTGACCGTCTTCGCCTGTTTTAGGATTCCGAGATACTGCGTCTCTTGTGCGCGCTGATTACGCAGGCGGGCTTCATCGTCCCCGTACTGCCGAGTGACGTCCTCGGCTTCAACCTTCTCGCTTTCGACGCGGACGCCCAACTTACGAATCTCTTGCTGAGCTTCTTCAAAACGCGCAGCAGGGACTCGAATGGTGAGCGGGCCGCTCGACGCATCCTGTTCGCCGTGCGATTCGGAGGTCACGAGGAAACCACCCAGCTGCTCGGCAAGTTGTCGGAGCTTTTCAGAAGCGGCACAAGGGCTCTTCACGATGAGGTCTATCGAGCTGGAGCGCACCATCTTACGGTGGTCTGGCATGCTCAACTGGCCGCCTGGCGACTTAGCGCAAGCCGATGGAGGAACGAGCTTCACCACAAAGAGATTGGTTCCCAGGCGACAGCGCCTAGCCCGGTATATTCTGTTCGGCGATTCTGTGGGCATTTTCGTAGGGCTGGATAGCACCGACGTAGATGGCGACCAACCCCGCCAAAGCGAGCCAACCTGTTTTCAGCCATTTGCGGCTCTTTTGCGAGAATCCTCCCCGACCGATTTCCATTTGCGCTTTCCTTGACCCTACAGACCCACTGTAGGGTTGTTTTGTTCCCCAGTATCTGAACTGAAGAACGCGATTTCAAGGCAGGCTTGCGAGGATTCTCGAAGCGAGAAGGTGACCCTAGGGACTCTCGACATGCGTTGGAGAGAGGGTTGTTGCCTTTTGCTGAGCTAGCGCTCGGCGGGGCAGACAAGGCGAGGCGTCCCCCCCTACGTGACCCAATTAGATGTCCAAATTCTTTACGTCCAGCGCGTTGTCTTCGATGAACTTGCGACGGGCTTCCACGTCTTCGCCCATCAGCGTAGTGAAGATGGTCTCGCACTCGGCGATGTCTTCTAATTTGACCGACAACAAAGTTCGGCGCTCGGGGTCCATGGTGGTTTCCCAAAGTTGCGGCGCGGTCATTTCGCCCAGACCTTTGTAGCGTTGCACGATGTAATCCTTGCGTCCTTCGGCCAGCACATATTCGAATAGTTCGCGCGCCGTGGATTTCTCCACCAAGACCGGCTCGGCGGTTTTCTTCCTAGCGGCTGGCTTGGCTACTTCTTTGGTTTTCTTTTTCCCGGTGTCTGCGTCTTCGCTGTCAACGTCTGCGTCGATTACTTCTTCGGCCGCCTCGCTCGCAGCAGCGCCCTTGGCGATGGTTTCCACCACGAATGGCGGCTCCATGTAGGTCTCGATCTGTTTGAACTTCGAGAGCAGCTGCCGGTATTCGGCGGTGGAGGCCAGCTCCCAGTTGATCAAGTGCTCCGCACCCTGCGAATTGACGAAGCGGACTTCCCACAAATTGTGTTCTTCGTCGAAGCGGCTTTCCACTTCCTTGAACTGACGTTCTTTTTGTATCTTCTTCAGATCTTTTTCGAGTCGCTCGATCTTCTTCGGCGCAGCTTTTTTGTCGCCTTCGAAGTCGGCGCGCTTGGCGAGGTCGAGTTTCGGCAGCATTTCCGTGACCTGCTCGTCACGCACTCGCTTTTGGACTTTGTCCTGGAAGCCCAGATATTCGTTCAGCACTGTAATAAAGCGTGCCAGGTTCGTGCCTTCCAGCTTCGCGGCTCCTTCACCATAGCGGACGATCAATCCGTCCGCGGCGCGTTTCACCATGACTTTCACGAATTCGCGGTCGTCTTTGATGTACTGCTGCGTTTTGCCTTTTTTGATCGAGTAAAGCGGCGGCTGCGCGATGTAGATGTTGTTTCGCTTGATCAATTCCTGCATGTGGCGGAAGAAAAACGTCAGCAGCAGAGTGCGGATGTGGCTTCCATCGACGTCGGCGTCGGTCATCAGAATTACTTTGCCGTAGCGTAGTTTCGCAGGATCGAAATCTTCTTTGGAGATACCCGTGCCCAGAGCGGTGATCATGGCTCGGATTTCCTCGTGCCCGAGCATCTTGTCGTAGCGAGCTTTTTCGACATTGAGAATTTTTCCCTTGAGCGGCAGGATCGCCTGAAAGCGTCGGTCGCGGCCCTGCTTGGCAGTTCCGCCTGCCGATTCACCCTCTACCAGGAACAGTTCACAACGTTCTGGCTGCCGTTCGGAACAATCCGCTAGTTTGCCGGGAAGGCCACCACCATCCAACGCGCCTTTTCTGCGCGTAAGGTCGCGGGCTTTTCTCGCGGCTTCACGGGCGCGCGCAGCGTCGATGGCTTTGTTGATGATCTTTCGTCCGACCGTGGGATTTTGTTCGAGGTACGCGCCCAGACGCTCGTTCACGAATGCCTGCACAATACCCGCGATATCGGAGTTTAGCTTGCCTTTGGTCTGGCCTTCGAACTGCGGCTGCGACAGCTTCACGCTGATCACTGCGACCAGTCCTTCGCGCACGTCGTCGCCGGTGAGATTTTCTTTGACGTCCTTGAACAATCCCATTTGCTGCCCGGCGTAATTGATGGTACGAGTCAGGGAGGTGCGGAAGCCGGAAAGATGTGAGCCGCCATCCACGGTGTTGATATTGTTGGCGAAGCTGAAAACGGTCTCGGAATAAGCGTCGTTGTATTGCAAGCCAATCTCCATGGCGACGCCATCGCGCTCGGCCTCCATGTAGATGGGTTTGTCGTGCAGCGTTTGTTTGCCGCGGTTCAGGTGTTTGATGAACTCCGCAATGCCGCCGTTGTATTTGAACTCGGCGGTCTTGGGCTCACCCGTCTTGGCGTCGGTCGTACGCTCGTCGGTCAGCGTGATCAGCAGGCCTTTGTTGAGGAAGGCCAGTTCGCGCAGCCGCTGGGCCAGTGTGTCGAAGTTGTATTCCGTGGCGGTCAAGATACTTCGATCGGGCAGGAAGTGGACCTTGGTCCCACGCTTTTTGGTCGCTCCTGCTTTTTTCAGCTTGCTGGTGGGTTCACCTTTGGAGTAAGTCTGCTCCCAGGTGAATCCGTCACGCCAAATTTCAAGGCCCAGTTCTTCGCTGAGTGCGTTGACGCAGGAGACGCCTACACCGTGCAGTCCGCCGGAAACTTTGTAAGTGGAGGAATCGAATTTTCCGCCGGCATGCAAGGTGGTCATCACGACTTGCGCGGCAGGAATTTTTTCGCCATCGATATCCATCGAATCCACAGGAATTCCACGGCCGTTGTCGACCACGGTAACCGAGTTGTCGATGTGAATCGTAACTTCGATCTTGTCAGCATGGCCGGCGAGCGCTTCGTCCACCGAGTTGTCAACCACTTCGTAGACCAGGTGATGCAGTCCGAGTTCGCCCGTGGAGCCGATGTACATTGCAGGGCGCTTGCGCACCGCTTCCATGCCGCCCAGCACTTTGATGGAATCGGCGGTGTAATCACCATTCGTGGGCACGGGCTTGCTATTCTTATTTTTCGCGTCGACATTTTTTGCGTCGACCACAAGCGGATTGATCTCTTTGGTTACCAATTTAGCTCCGTGTGGATACTGCTGATTTGAGCCCTTGGCCGGCGGTGTTTTCCCGGTACCTTAGTTTCCCTCAAATTGCTGAAATTACTAGCACTTACACCGCCAGAGGATATACTGAATTATAGCATATCCAAGGGCCGATTTCGAGGCCCGGAACCGGGGAGATAACCCGAGCGGTTACAATACTTACAGACCCCAGAATTTAGTCCCAAATCAGGCGGTTGGAGATCGGGCACCTGGGAGCATCCAACGGAGTTAAGCCTGATAGCATAAAGAATTCAGGAGACAGATCGAAATGGCAGTTCCGGTTTCGCAGATGTGGACAGTGAGCTCGTATGTGCTGCGGCAGAAGCTTGCCGGGCGGAAGCAATATCCGCTGGTGCTCATGCTGGAGCCACTGTTCCGTTGCAATCTCGCGTGCGCCGGCTGCGGCAAGATCCAGTATCCCGCCCACATTTTGAAGCAGCAGCTTACCGCCGAAGAGTGTTTACGCGCGGTGGACGAATGCGGTGCCCCCATGGTGTCCATCCCCGGTGGCGAACCGCTCATGCATCCCCAGATCGGTGAAATTGTTGAGGGGCTGGTGGCGCGCAAGAAATACATTTACCTGTGCACCAACGCTTTGCTGCTGAAAGAAAGAATCGGCCTGTTCAAGCCCAGCAAATATTTGACCTTCAGCGTGCATCTCGATGGTCAGCAGGAAGAGCATGACCTCTCCGTTTGCCGGGAGGGTGGCTATGACATCGCCGTGCATGCGATTCGCCTGGCACTCGAAAAAGGATTCCGGGTCACCACTAACACCACTTTGTTTGACGGCACCGACCCCAAGAGCGTGCGGGCCTTCTTTGACGACATGATGGAACTGGGTGTCGAAGGCATGATGCTTTCCCCCGGTTATTCCTACGAAAAGGCCCCCGATCAACAGCATTTCCTCGGACGCGCACGCACAAGGAAGTTGTTCCGGGCCATCCTTTCCAACCGGGAAAAGAACTGGCGGTTTAATCTTTCGCCGCTGTTCCTGGAATTTCTAATGGGCAAGCGCACTTATCCCTGCACGCCCTGGGGAATGCCCACGTATAACGTTTTCGGCTGGCAGAAGCCCTGCTACCTGCTGCAAGACGGTTATGCCGATACGTTTAACGAACTGCTCGCCGAAACGAATTGGGCGAATTACGGGACTGAGTCGGGTAATCCCAAGTGCGCCAACTGCATGGTGCACAGCGGCTACGAGGCATCAGCTGTAAATGCGACGTTCAGCTCGCTGGGCAGCTTCCTGTCCACGGTGAAGGCGACGCTGTTTTCCCGCTATTCGGACGAAGGCGCACGGCGGTTGCTCGATGAACCAGCGCCGGCTGTGCATCCGCTGGTTCAGATCGGAAATGCGCACGAGACCGCGAACCAGTCCTTCGAGGAGACGCGCGCGTGACCGGAAGTTCTTCCACGGTAAATCCGCAAGCGAATCCTGACGCGCTGGAAGTTGCACCCGGCAGAGAACGTGAGAACCTCGAAGGTTGGATTCCCCAGCTGGCCAGTGATGAAGAAATTCGGCTCGCGTTGGAAAAGGCCTTCGATTACCGCGGCGACGTGACCATCATCCGCAAAGACGGCTCGAAGATCGAAGGCTATCTTTTCGACCGCCGCAGCGGAGCCACCCTGGCGGATTCGGTGGTGCGCCTGATCCCCAAAGATTCCAATCAGAAGATTGCGATTACCTACGCGGACATCGCATCCCTGGCCTTTAGCGGTCGCGATACCGCCGCCGGCAAGAGCTTTGAAGCCTGGATGAAGAAATACGCGGAGAAAAAAGCCGCCGGCGAGAAGAACATTGCTTTGCATCCAGAAGCGCTGGACTAAGCTTTGATGTTGTCATTCCGTGAAGCGCAGCGCCGAGGAATCTGCTGTCTGCCGGCACTCAGGGGAAAGCAGATTTCTCGCTTCGCTCGAAATGACATTGGGTGGTGGATTTGTAAGCAAACATCTAGCGAGCCGGCTTCTTGCCTCCAAAACTCAAGTTCTCGATCAACCCGTTTACTTCGTCCTCGCTCCCGCCAATCAATGTAAAAGACACAACGTAGCTCTTTCCCAACATCACCAACGCAGTCTGGTACATGGTGAGCTCGCCCATTTCCTTGCTGAAATCGCAGCGTACCAGGGTTTTTGTGCCGACTGCGAATTCGGAGGGTTCATTCACCACCTTGAAACCTTTGTCTGTGGTCAGTTCGGTCAGCGGCCCAAAATAATCGGCTGTAGTCTTCAGCCCGGGATACGAGGAGACGCTCTCCGCCGCGATCACAACTCCGGGATTGATCCCATCTCTCGGCGCTTCGGGCGGCCGTTCGAAAACCGCCAATAGCACTAAGGACTTCCCGGGATCCTTCCCGGAGCCAGGCGAGTCGTCCTGCATCTCGTTCGTTCGGTCCACCCATCCAAATGGCAGTTTGTAGCTGAATCCTAAGGAGGGATTGCGATAGATGCCGTCGGTGATCGCGCCGGGATCAAGAACCGAGGTCGCGGCTGGCTTGGGATGTTTCGTGTGCTGTTTTGAAGACGATTCTCCAGAGGTGGGCGGCGCCTGTTGCGCCCACAGCGAAGCGGCGAGCATCGTCAAGAAGACACAGCTAAATGTTTTCGTGCGACTGAGATTCATACCACAGTCATGTTACTTGAGCGACGCCGCCGGGTGGCTTACTCACTAAGAGTAAAATTCAATTGCAACTGGGTCTCGACTTCGATCGGCTGGCCGTCGAGAAGAATGGCTGATACCTCCACTGCCTCGCAGCTTTAATTGCGGCCGGCGCGAGCAATGGAGGCCGGACACCAAGTTCACTTCCGCGACGTGTCCCTGCTTGCTGATTACTATTTTCAACACAACCAAACCCTGAATATGCGCGTTGCGAGCGTCATCCGGACACTTAGGATTCACCCTCTTGATGAAAAGTCCCTGCATGACTTTTTCGGAGACTCGCACTCGCGTCGGTGGTTGCTGAGCTGACGGTTGTTGTGTGGTCGGTTCGCTCTGGGAACACTGCGAGGAGTCTTGTGCAGCCAGGGCAGAGGCCAGGCACAGTGCTCCGGACCAAATCAGAAGTCTGGATCTGCGCTTCATTCTATCTTCTCTGCTTATGCTGCTTTGCCCAAGACCGGCTGCGTGCAGTTCATACACCGTCGCGCGTCGATGGGGATCTCGCTCAAACATTCCGGACACTTCTTGGTGGTCGGATCAGCGGGCGCGGGGGCCTTACGCATGCGAGCAATGAGCGCATTGATCGGAGTGACCACGAAGAAATACACCGCCGCCGCGATCAGCAGGAAGGAAATAAGCGTGTTGATGAAATCGCCGACAGGAAAAGGCGTGCCACGAATGATGAAGCTGATGGAGGAAAAATCGGGCTTGCCGACCAGCGCGGCAATGAACGGCGTTAACAGATCCTTGGTGAGAGCAGTGACCACGCCTCCAAAGGCTGCGCCAATCACGACGCCAACCGCCAGATCCACAACATTTCCACGAAGAATAAATTGCTTGAACCCGCTTAGCATGGGTCACTCCTAGAGTTCGGATATGGGCGACACTGTAGGACTTCGGAGCCTTTGGGGTCAAGCGGTTCTTTAGGACCCGCCGTAGGAAACAGGATGTTCCCCCGAAAACGACAACAGAGATATTGTGACTGCCAGCCCTCAGATCCGCATTGGCATGACGATATAGCGGTACTTGTAGTCCTCGCTCTCGGCGGGACGCAGTTGTCCGGCGGACTGAGCATCTTTCAGTTCGAGCTTCACGTCGCCGCTGCCGACAGCCTTCAGAAACTCCAGAACGTACTGCGCGTTGAAGCCGATGGTCAGCGTCTCCCCGTTGTAGTCGGTCTCGATGGAATCTTCCGACTCGCCAGTTTCCGTGGACGAAGCCGAAAGCTTGATCTCGCCTTTCTCCAGCTTCAGACGCACAGCGCGGGAGCGCTCGTCGGCAAACTGCGCCACGCGGGCGATGGCGGCGCTCAGTTCCTCGCTGCGCAGCGTGATGCTCTTGTTGTTGTCCTTGGGAAGTACGGCCTCGAAGTTGGGGAACTGGCCAGTGAGTTGCCGCGATGTCAGCAGGCGCTGTCCAATCCGGAAGAACAGCGTCGATTCATCTTTCGCGAAATCGATGGTCTCGGCGTCGGTCGAATCGAGCAAGGACTTCAGTTCGTCCATCGCTTTCTTTGGCACCAGAGTCTTCATCTCGCCCGAGATGCCTTCGAACTTTTCGCCACTGCGCTCGATGTGCGCCAAGCGGTGGCCATCGGTCGCCACCATGGTGATGGATTCCGGCTTCAACACCATGAGAGCGCCGTTTAGTGTATACCGCGATTCTTCGTTAGCAATGGCAAATCCGGTCTTGGCAATCAAACTTCGTAAAACCTGGGCCGGGATCTTTACCACGCCTGCGGTGGGAAATACGGGAAGACTGGGAAAATTCGATCGCGTCATTCCGACCATCTTCGTATTGGACCTGCCACAACGAATACTGACCCAGTGGTTCTCCAACATCTTGATGGTGATATCGGCATCGGGCAGGAGCTTCACATAGTCATGCAGTTTGCGTGCCGGGATTGTGCAGGAGCCTTCTTTCTTCACTTTTGCATTGCACGAGGTCCGCAGGCTCAAATCCAGGTCTGTAGCAGTGAGTGAAAGTTTATCTCCGCCCGCTTCAAATAAATAGTTCGATAGGATGGGAATTGTAGTCTTGCGCTCGACTACGCCCTGGGTCGCCGTCAGCTCCCGTAACAGTTCAAATTTACTGACCGTAATTTCCATGGCGGCGGTTTCAGTTACTGGGGCGATTGCTTCTACTGGCATGACCTGGTTTCTCCCGTTGCACGGCTACTTTGAATACTTCTCTTATATCAAAATAAAAAGCATTAAAACCAGTAGTAACAGTAGGCAAGCCGGAAAAGTGGAAATCTAGGTCAACCCCCAATGCAACAGCAAGTTCGGACAATTGCTCTCATGTCCAAAATCAGGCCCGGACTTGGCGGAGGAGAGAGCATATTCAGAAACTCTCTGATAATTCATCTCACTCTTGCACAGCTTCCACATCTACTCCACAACCATACTTAGGGAAGAACCGTTCATTGGGTGGAAATCCGCACTAAACCGCAACTAGCCGCCCAACTGCTCTGTCATCTTATTGATCAGCCTGTTCAAATCCTTGTCATTCTTGCGCACGGTATCAATCTTTTCTACTGAGTGTAAAACCGTGGTGTGATGCTTTCCGCCGAATTGCCGTCCAATTTCTGGTAGCGAAGCTTCCGTCAGATGCTTGGCCAAATACATGGCAATTTGCCGTGGGTAAACAATGGCACGCGAGTTATTTTTCGCTTTGATTTCCACCAGCCGCAGTCCGAATTGCTCGGCAACCGCTTTCTGGATGGATTCAATAGTGACTTTACGCGCCTGAGAGTCAATAAAGTTCTTGAGGACCTGCTGGGCATAGGGGAGGGTAATCTCGGCGCCGATCAGCGACGAATGCGCCACCAGCCGGATCAGTGCGCCTTCCAGTTCGCGAACATTGGAGCGAATATTCGAAGCAATGTAGAGGGCGACATCAGTGGGTAGCGTGACCTTTTCCTGCTCCGATTTTTTCTGCAGGATCGCGACCTTGGTTTCCAGATCGGGCGGTTGAATGTCAGCAATCAGGCCCCACTCAAAGCGACTGCGCAGCCTATCTTCCACCTCGGCCAATTCCTTGGGCGACCGGTCGCTGGCAATCACAATCTGCTTCATGGACTCATGGAGCGCGTTGAAGGTGTGGAAGAACTCTTCCTGGGTACGCTCCTTTCCGGTCAGGAACTGGATGTCGTCCACCAGCAACACATCAACATTGCGGAACTTGTCACGGAAACTGGTCATCTTGTCGTAACGCAGCGAGTTAATCATCTCGTTGGTAAATTTCTCGCTGGAGACGTAGCAGATGGCTGCTTGCGGTTGCCGCCGTTTGATCTCGTGCCCAATGGCCTGCATCAAGTGGGTCTTGCCCATGCCAACGCCGCCATAGAGGAACAACGGGTTGTAGGCTTTCGAGGGACGCTCGGCGACGGCCTGGCACGCGGCGTGGGCGAATTGATTTCCGCTCCCAATGACAAATGCGTCAAACGTATAACGGGAATTCAGCTGCGCTGCGCCGTCCCAGTCGAAGCGCGTCTGCGAGCCTTGGCTAGCCACGGACGCATGCCCGGAGAGCCCGCCATCATGACGCAGCGGGGTAGCTGCGGGATCGTCTTCGGGTGTCACGAACTTCACGTCCTGGTATTCCAGACCCAGGTTATCCAGCGCCTCCTGGATGAGGTCTGCATACTTGTCACCGACATGCCGAAACTCCGCAGTGGGGACGCGTACAAAGAGGATGCCGGCGCTGGAATGACTATAGCGGGTGGGCTTCAGCCAGGTGTCGTAGGAGTGGCGGTTGATCTTTTTCTCGAGCGCATCGAGAATGCGCAACCACGGATTGGGAGCAAGGGTCGGAGTTGGAACGGACATAATAAATTTTCGTGGGCTGACGCCAGTGGTCAGCGCCGTATCAATTCAATCATTGCAGAAAAGAAACTTTCATTTCCAGCAGAACAGCCTCTATCTGGCAGGGCAGTCACGCTGGGTTGGGGAAAAAACTAATAAGCTGGCCAGTCCGGGATACTAGCACAAAAATTTTGCCTGTGTGGAAATCTTCCACGAGGATTTTTCGGTGCATTCTGAATTCAAGGCGCGGAAAAAACTTCTGTCAAGTAGCGAAGTTATAACTGCCGCGCAACTGGTGCATCCGTGAATGCAATCGTTGCTGACATTCCGAAGAGCAGCACGACCACCCCCGCAAATAGTAATGGGTTGAGCCTAAGATTAGCCGACGGACTCGGGAGCTATGGCTGGGGACTTTTGACTTCCTTCTGCCCAGCCAGATACGTGAAAATAGGTCCGCGAAATCCTATGATCTGCGTGGCGACGTGTTTTCGAATGCGCGGCTGAAGGATCCGCGTTACGCAACGATCAAGATGCAATCGCGGTCATTGGAGAGGCGATGGCGCACGCAGCCAGATTGATTGTCATCCCCGGCTCGAGGTTTCACCCAGATTTCTTTCAATTGCGGACACGCCGTGCCGACGAAATGCTCCAGAAATTTGTGAGCTACCGGCTGAGGCTTTGCGATCATCGGCGATTTCTCGGAGGTTACTTCCAATAGCGCCGCGCTTCGAGCCTTCATCCACGAATCGAACCGAGGCGACGAGGTTTGGTTCCTGGCTGACGTTGGCGAAGTGGAAAAACGACTCGCGCCACAAGAGAGCAGTCTGTCTTAACTTAGCCTCGGAAACGGACCCTCTAGCCAGCCATGCCCGGTTTGCCCCTCCGCCTCCCGTCATTTATACTTCTCATTCGCCCTACGGCTATGATTGAAGTCAGGAGCAGCTAAGTTTCATGCCCAAGCGCACATTCCAACCTAACCGACGTCACCGCTCGAAGACGCACGGATTTCGTACGCGTATGAAGACCAAGAGCGGCCAGGCGGTAATCTCGCGTCGGCGAGCCAAGGGCCGCAAGCGGGTGTCGGTAAAGCCCGGCTTCCGTGAATAAACGCCCCGCTTTTTCAGGAATTTCTGGGAGTCCGCAACCAGAGTCTGGGTGGTGAGTTGTGAACGCCATCGCTCCGAAGGGGAGTACCAACCTGTCCAGTGCGGGCAACGGGGCGAGATTTCCACGCAGCGCCCGCCTGCTGCGGCACGCCGATTTTGAGCGCGTTTATAAGCAGGGCAAGCGCCACTTCGCTGCCCACATGACGGTGTTTTACTTGCGCCGTACAGAGCAGTCCGCGGAAGGAAACGGGATTCGCATCGGATTTACGGTGGGACGCGCTTTAGGCGGAGCAGTCGACCGCAACCGCATGAAGCGTCGCTTGCGAGAGGCGGTTCGCTTGAATCATCCGGGCGCCAGCGCCGCAGTCGATGTAGTGATCAATCCAAAGAAATCGCTCCTCACCGCTGATTTTGCCGCGTTGCAGAGGGAGGTCAGCCGTGCTTTTGAAATGATTCGGAAAACGGTGGAGAGACGGGTCACGTAGGAATCAGGAGCAAATGAATAACGTCGCAAAGACCGTCGTTCTCTCGCTGCTTCGCGGATACAAATGGATCATTTCGCCGATGCTTGCGCCCGCGTGCCGTTACGTGCCGACTTGTTCCGAGTATGCCATGGAAGCAGTCGACCGCCTCGGCGCCGCCCGAGGCAGTTGGATGGCGGTCCGGCGAGTGCTGCGTTGCCATCCTTTTGTGAAGGGTGGGTACGATCCTGTGTTGGATTCAAGACATCCGGCCGCGGCGGATGGATGTCAACAAGATGGTTTGCGGTCACTGAGTAGGTAAATTGCCAGACTTTCAAAATCCCAATCAAGATCCCGGCATGGAGCGGCGGCTCCTGCTCGTCTTTGCGCTGACGTTCCTCGTCATCCTTGTTTTCCAGCCGCTGCTAAAGAAATATCTGCCACAGCCAGTCACGCCGCCAGCGCAGACCCAAAGCCAGAATCCATCACCGACCACGTCACAAGTTGCGCCAGCTAGCAATCCTTCCAGCACGGCTCAGTCTTCGTCCGCGGGCCCGACTGCAACTGGCGTGAAGCAAGCCAGCTCGGAATCCGACACCATCATCGAGAATGATCTTTACCGCATCACCTTCACCAACCGCGGCGGCCAGGTGAAGTCCTGGATCCTGAAAAAGTATTACGACGATAATCGCCGGCCTCTCGACTTGGTGCACACTGTTGCTGCGGAAAAATACGGCTACCCACTCTCCTTGTGGACTTACGACGAGAGCCAACGGAACAAAATCAACTCAGCACTCTACGTTTCCACGGGCGATGTTTCCGCTAGTGGCCAAGCGGACAAAAATCACATCCGGACTCTCGACTTCGAGTACGCCGACCAAGATGTTAGGGTAAAAAAGACTTTCCGCTTCGACGACAGTTACGTCGTGCGAGTGGAGACCTCATTTTTCTCCAAGGGGAACCTTGTTTCCGCCTTACCCATGTGGCCTGCAGGATTTGGCGATGAGTCAACGCCAGCTTCTTATGCCGCCAGCCGCATCGAGTATCACAACGAAGAGTCCACCGAGCGCACTCTTTTATTCTTCCCCAGCCTGACGCAGCGTCTGGCCATCAAGGCGATCAGCAGCGGGAACACGCTCCAGGGGCCGTTCAACTGGGTCGGGGTGACAGATCAATATTTCGCGGCAGTCTTTATCCCCGAAAATCCACGTGGCATCAGCGCAGTGGTTCTCCGCAATGCCATCGATGTTCCGAAAGATGAGCAGAAGCCCAATCCGCAGGAGACGGCCAAGATGGAAGTCCTCGGCGTGGCGGTCGGTGATCTGCTGGGCCCGAGCGTCGAGCGCCTCTTTGTGGGACCCAAATCACTGCAGGTCGTGGAGGAAGTTCCGGTCCCGGGGATCGCCGAACATGCCGATCTGCGCGACCTGGTGAATTTTGGTTTCTTCGGCCTTATCGCGCGGCCGCTCTTCCTTTGGTTGCGGTGGACTCATGAGCACATTGTCTCCAATTGGGGCTGGGCGATCGTAGTTCAGACTTTGATCATCAGCCTGGCGTTGCTGCCGCTGCGTATCTCCAGCATGAAATCCGCGCTGAAGATGCAGAAGATCCAGCCGCTGATGAATTCGATCAAGGACAAATACAAGAAATACGGCATGCGAGATCCGCGCCGCCAGGAGATGAACGTAGAAATCGGCGCACTGATGAAGCGGGAGGGCGTCAACCCGGTCGGCGGCTGCCTGCCCATGATCATCCAGATGCCATTCCTATTCGCGTATTACAGCATGCTCAATGCTGCGCTTGATCTTCGCCATGCGCACTGGCTGTGGATCAGCGACCTGTCGTCGGCAGATCCCTGGTATCTGCTGCCCATTTGCCTCGTCATCAGCATGGTGATCACGCAAAGATTGACTCCGCAAACGGGGATGGATCCGCAGCAGCAGAAGATGATGAACCTGGTGATGCCCATCATGATGGGCGCTATCTTTTATAAGCTTGCCGCTGGCGTAACACTCTATTACATGGAGAGCAATCTGGTCTCAATCGTGCAACAGGTCGTCCTGAATCGCACGAGCTTGGGCCGCGACATGCGCGAAATGGCATTGAAGCGAGCAAGGAAGAAAGATAAAGACAAATGATTTCCGACAAGATCGCCGCAGCAAATAAGATCAACGAGTTCTTGCGTGATGTAGTGGCTCTTAGCGGCTTCCGCTTGAAGTACCGCATTACTGTGGATCCGCCGCTCACGGAAGAGCGTGATTGGGAGCGCCCGGAGATCATGGTCGAGTTTTCCGGCCCGGATTCTTCCCTGTTGCTGGAGCGCGGTGGCGAACTGCTGCGTTCGATTGAGTTGCTGGCGCTCGAGATCATTCGTCTTCCCGGCAATGAGCACGAGAAAGTCCGTTTTGATTGCATGAACCAGCGCGCCCTACGCCTTCAAGAATTGCGCGTGGCCGCGGATGTTGCCGCTGAACGGGTGCGGAGACTTGGGACGCCCTACGAATTCGCGCCCATGTCCTCCCGCGAACGCCGCATCGTCCACTTGGCGCTTCGCGACCACGCTGACCTGCACACCGAAAGCCAAGGAGAAGGTAGCCGCCGTTGCCTGGTGGTTTATCCCAAGGATTACAAGCCGGCAAGCAAGGCCGCGCCAAAGACTCTCCCATAAACAGGCGATCCTTGAGGCAAGTTCAAAGAGTGTTAAGCTGCGCGGCGATGTTGTATTTGCCAATCACAAGAGGTTGGATTATCTCTCGGGCCTCGCGCCGCGTATATTTTGTGTGCGCTTTGGCTGCCTTTTCTCTCTTCGGAGTGTTGCTCGCTAGCCTCGCGGCATTGGGGGTCGCCGGCGTCCGATCATTTGAAGTGTTTCCGGCCGCTGCTTTGATTGTCCGGGTTCTCCTTTGGCCGGGGATCGCAGGTACCGCGTTGCTCTCTATTGCGGTGGTATTTCTGGTCTGGCTTTGACAACTCCCCCTGGCTAAGGAAGGCCGTTTGGTTTGTGCCACTGTACCTTGTTTCTCCCAGTTGGTCCGGCATTTTACTACTTTTTTGTTTACCGGCGCAATGCGGAAGTTGCGAGATGCGCCTAAATTGCCAGACGACCGACGACCCACTGCTACTGACTTCACCCGCTACAATCTTCCAGTGAACCTTGACGACACCATCGTTGCCATTGCTACTCCGCCCGGTCGAGGAGGCATTGGTGTTATTCGTCTGGCGGGCCCGGAAGCGAAGAAAATTGCCCTCCCATTGCTACGGCTGAAGCACGATCTAGAGCCCGGTCGTGCGGTGTTCGGCGAATTGATCGAACCCGGCAATGCTCGCGTAGGGACGGCCGCCCCCGGCTGTCCGGCCGAGCAAAGCTCGGCAGTTTCGGAACGCATCGACGAAGTCGTCGTCACCTACTTCGCTAAGCCCTACTCCTATACGACCGACGACATCATCGAAATCTCTGCCCACGGTTCGCCTGTGGTTCTCCGGCACATCGTCGAGCTTGCGCTCGCACGCGGCGCACGCCTCGCCGAGCCAGGAGAATTCACCATGCGTGCCTTTCTCAACGGACGCATCGATCTTACCCAGGCCGAAGCTGTCCGCGACCTCATCGATTCGCAAACTCTTTACCAGGCGAAGGTCGCGGCCCAACAGCTCGAGGGCGCTCTCTCTCACCGTCTGCAACCCATCAAACAAAAGCTGGTTGAGTTGATAGCGACTCTCGAAGCTGGAGTGGACTTCGCCGAAGACGATGTTTCGGTGCTGCCCGGAGATCAAGTCCTGAAGCGGATCGAAACCGTACGCACTCCCCTCGAAGAGCTGGCGCGTTCCTTCGCTTACGGCAAGATTGTCCACGAAGGCCTGACGCTCGCCATTGTAGGACGTCCCAACGTCGGCAAGTCGAGCCTATTCAATCGGCTGGTCGAACGCGAGCGCGCCATCGTCACCGCGACCCCTGGCACTACCCGCGACCTCGTAACGGAAACAGTTGCGCTCGGAGGCATCCCAGTTAAGTTGATCGATACCGCCGGCATCCGCCGGGCTTTGGATGAAGCGGAAAGCATCGGCATCCGCAAATCCCTGGAGACCATCGCAGATGCCGACCTTGTCCTCATCGTAAGAGACTCATCGCAGCCCGTGACGCCAGAGGACGAAGAGTTGCTGAAACCAGTAACCGGGCATCCATCAATTCTGATTGAGAACAAATGCGATTTGGCCGCATCGGCATCTACGCCTCCGGGAACGGTGCGAACCTCGGCCCTCACCGGAGAAGGTATCCCCGAACTACGAAACGAAATTCTTCGCCACATCGGTGGTGAAACCGGGGCTCAGGCTGAAACTGGTTTTCTCACCAACGTGCGGCATCAGTCGCGGGTCCGCGAATCCATTACTGGACTGGAAACTGCTCAGGCCGCCGTCGGTAACAAAGTTCCGCATGAAATGCTGCTGCTCGATTTGTACAACGCTTTGCGTCCGCTCGATGAAATCACCGGAGCCACCACGAACAATGACATCCTCAATCTGATTTTCAGCACCTTCTGTATCGGAAAGTAGAATGGATGACGACGGCTGGAAATCGGTGAAGCCATACTAAAAGGCAAGTCACATTGAGACAGCCCTGCCGATACAACTCGCAGGAACGCTAAACTGTGGGCGCTGCTAGCCCTGAGATACTGAGTGCAGCGAAAATTGGGCGGGATGCGTGGTCTCGATAATTATCCTTCGCTTTCTCCACCTCTGCAGCCGTTCCGTGGACGATCCATAGAAACTGATCTGTCTTGAGTGCTGCTCCGTACTTCACAATGCTGTTTTTTGCATGACGCTCCGTTCTGCACACTCTGGAATAAATCTCTGGCTCATTCTAGGATCAGGGGAATAGCGAAGAAGGTAAAAGTAGCGATCCAGTGCTTGACTCACGCGAAGCAGAACCCCTGATACGACCTGCACCACTTTCATGTCGGTGAAATTCCCGGACAAGGGAAGGCTGTATCCGCGTTTCCTAACGAAGTCGTCGGGACCGAACCCAATTCGCAATCGAGACGCCGATTGCCCTTGCGCACAGGCTTCCGAACTGAGCCATTTTGCACAGTATTGCAAAAGGGGTTGAGCGAATCTTAGGTGAGGATTAAAGAGGACAAAGCTGCTGGGGATCACAGCCAGGCAGTGCAGGTGCGCAGGAGGTACAAGAATATGACCATTTTCGGACGTACCGCAGGATTCTCAGAGCGTCGATTGGGCAAGGGGAATTTGATTCCCATTTTGTCTTTGGTTCTGCTGTTCACCGTTTGGCTTCAGAATGTGGCTGCCTCTCAAGACCAGCAACCTCAAGATCAGCAAACCCCGGCGCAGGCCGCGCCGGCGCCGCCATACACGCAACAGAGTCCCGAGCAGATGCAGCAGTTGGTAGCGCCGATTGCGTTGTATCCCGATTCGCTGGTGGCACAGATCCTAGCGGCTTCCACGTTTCCCGAGCAGGTCGTCGAGGCCGATAGATGGGTGCAGGCGCATCCTGATTTGAAGGGCGCCGATTTGGGTAAGGCAGTGGACCAACAACCCTGGGATCCGAGCGTCAAGGCTCTCGCAGCATTTCCATCCGTCCTAGGAAATATGGACAAGAATCTCTCTTGGACGTCCTCTTTGGGCGACGCCTACTACAACCAGCAACAAGATGTGATGGATGCTGTCCAAGTGATGCGCCGGCGGGCGCAAAAAGCCGGCGATCTTAAGACCACGCCGCAACAAACCGTCACGACGCAAGACTCTTCAATCGTGGTTGACCCTGCCGACCCGGATGAGGTTTACGTCCCCGCGTATGATCCGTGGCTGGTTTACGGAGATCCCATAATGGCGTGGCCGGGATGGTATCCGTATCCTGGAATCTGGTTTGGCGGTCCCTACCTCTCGTTCGGCGGCGGCTTCGGAATCGGCTGGTTCGGCGGTTTTGGATGGGGCTGGAATAATTGGGGATTCGATTGGCACAACCGATACGCGATGTACAACCACGGCCGGTACTACTCCCGCAGCAACACGTTCTACAACCGGAGTAATTTTTACCGAGGAGCAGGCGGTCGCGGTGGAGTTAACGGCAACCGTGGCGAAGTTGGCGCCCGCGGCAACGCAGGAAACAGGATTTCCAACGGGAACGTCAGTGGGCGCGGCGGAGTTAGCGCCCGTGGGGGCGCAACCGCCAGGCCTTTCAACGAAAACACGCAGGCAGCCCGAGGATACGCTGCGCCTCGCGGTCAGAGCGGCGTCCGTTCGGGCGCGCTCAGCGGCTACCAGCATGGCGGACAGGCCAGGAGCTTTTCGTCACGCGGAAGCGCCAGCATGGGTGGCGGAGCAGCGCGCGGCGGCGGTGGCGGGCGGCGGTAATCGAGGTTCGCTCTGTTCCTGGTAGTTTGCAAAATCTTGAAATGGAGAGAGAGCATATGCGACGAACGAAGCTGGATTTAGACAAATTTCATTGGGTCAATCTTTCTAAGTTAGCCGCAGTCGCTATCTTTTTGACGGTGTGCGTTTCCACCCCTTCCAGGGCGCAGCAACCGGGCCAAAAGACATTTTCATCGCCGGAAGACGCGAGCAACGCACTGGTCACGGCAGTGCAGAGTAACGACGAAAAAGCGACGCTCGATATCCTCGGACCAGAGGGAAAGCAAATCATCTCGTCCGGAGACGAAACCGAGGACGCGCAGAGCCGTGCCAATTTCGTGCAGAGATATCAGGAAATGCACCGTCTGGTGAAGGAGCCGGATGGAACCACTACCTTATATATTGGCGCGGAGAATTGGCCCACGCCCATACCACTCGTGAACAAAGCTAATTCGTGGTATTTCGACACCGAGGCAGGCAAGCAAGAAATTTTGTACCGGCGAATTGGCGAGAATGAAACATCGACCATTCGCGTTTGCCAGGAACTCGTGGCGGCGCAAAAGGAATACTTCTCTGCACAGCACAACGAGTATGCTCAGACAATCTTCAGTGATGAAGGGCAGCACAATGGCCTTTACTGGAAAGCTGCTGATGACGAACCCCAGAGCCCCATCGGGCCGCTGGTGGCATCGGCCGTTGCCAAGGGCTATGCCAAAAGCCAAGACGGTGCTCCGACTCCTTACCGCGGCTACTATTACCTAATCCTGAAGCGTCAGGGAAAAAATGGCCCAGGCGGCGCGAAAAGTTACATTGTAAACGGCAAAATGACCGGCGGCTTCGCTTTTGTGGCCTATCCGGCGGAATACAGGTCGTCCGGCGTGATGACATTCATCGTTAACGAGGATGGAGTCGTACGCCAGAAGGATCTCGGCAAGAAGACGGATGTTCTCGCCAAAGCTATGAAGGAATACAACCCTAATTCCGGTTGGCAAGAGGCTGAAGAGCATCAGGAGTAGGCTGCTGACGACCAGAAAACCAAGTAAAGCGCATTCTGGCGCCGCACTGCTCCAGCGGATTCATGCCCACTTCGGATCCAGTAGATCTGCCTCTCCGCAGTCCCCCCGCGCCGATGCCGATACCAATGCTTCTGTGCCTCAGGCCCGATGCTGTATGGCCCCGTTCGACAAGCACTTTCGCGCGCGCGCCGCTGGTATCCGCGTGAATAGGACCGGGTCGGCCCGCAGGGCGTGTTTGCAAGTTTTTCTGGAAGTATTTCCTGTGCTTCGCGATGTTTCTAAGGCAACCGCGTTACGAAATCCAGGAATAGAACGGTTGTATGCGGAGAGGGTCTCATGAACCAGTTGGTCGGATTCGAATGAAAAGCACTATGGCAAACTTCTCTTAGACTTCCGGCGTTTCCCTTTCAAGAGCTTTCCCAGTGGTCATTACCACAGAGTTGATCCTTAGTTTCTGCCGAAACACTCTTTCGTGATCATACCAGCCGAGGTGCAGGACGCCTTGGATTAACCGGATATTCAACAATTGTAAACAAACGGCGGATAGGATCAGTTGTTCACACCCAAGGAATAACCATTACCTAAGAAGTTTCTCTGCACTGCTAGCCCGTTGTCTCACTTTTTATTTTTCAGGAGAAGGAAACAATGAAGCGAGTTATGACTTTGGCGCTGTCGATGGCGCTTGCGGGGAGCTTGTTCGCGACACAAGCCCAGCAAACAGCGCTAGTTACTATCAAGAAGAGTGCGAACAAGACGGTACCAAAGGCATCTGAGCCGAGTGTTGCAACTCAACTCAATGAGATGAAACGGGCGATGGAAGCGCAGCAGCAGATCCATCAACTGATCGATCAGGCCCAAACGCGCGAGCAACGGATTCAGCAACTCGAACAGCGGCTTGACCAAAGCCAAACTGTGGCCGTCCAGGCATAGACCAAGGCGGATACGGCGGCTGCTCAAACTGCGGAGCAAGAACAAACAGTCACGGCGCTCAAAAGTGATGTTACGGACCTGAAGTCGAACGCTACGAATGCGGCGCTGAGTCTGCAAGAAACGCAGAAAAATCTGCAATCAAGTTTAGTTAGAGAGTCCGCTGGCGCTTCACTTCAAGGGGTTACCGCCTCTACAACGGCCCCAAGGGCTGAGTCCAGTGGGGACCGCAATTCTCCTAGTGACCCGCAATACCTGGGCCGGTTTTGGGGATGAACCGCACGGGGTGGATGGCATGGTCTTCACGTCATTCCTCTACTACTTGCCTTAGCGTGTGCGGACCTCGCCCGCGGTTGGGATCCTCTTCTCTTCGGGCGTGAAAAAGGCTTGGTGGCCAGTTGTTCTCGGGCATGATTAACCGGATATTTAACGAATATTCATCTGTTTTTAACAAATGGCGGCTAGCATCTGGATTCATTACTCAAGGCCAAGTTGCACAGTCGAACCCGGTTTTCGGGTGTGATCCTCGTCTGTTCTTAAGATTCTTATTTCGTGGGAGGAAAAATGAAGCAAGTTTTGGCTGTGCTGTTATCGTGTGCAATCGTGTCGAGTGCGTTCGCTGCACCAGCTCCGCAGGGCGACGCCAACACTGAGGCCCCAACAAAAACAACAAAGAAGATGGCTCACAAAACAGCTGCGCCATCCGTTTCGAAGCAACTCGAAGAGTTGAAGAACGAGATGAATCAGGCGATCGACGCCCAGCAGCAGCAGATTCAGCAGCTTAGGCAGGAATTGCAGACTCGGGATCAAGCTGTCCAGCAATTGCAGCAGAGGCTTGATCAAAGCCAGGCTGTCGCCACCGAAGCGCAGGGGAAAGCTGATTCTGCTGCCACCCAGGTAACCCAGCAGCAGCAGGCGGTCACCGAGCTAAAGAGTGACGTCGCGGATATCAAACAGAATTCTACCAACACCGCGCTCAGCCTGCAGGAAACTCAGAAGAACATTACCGACGCACTGGAGAGTCCACTGGCTCTGCATTTGAAGGGGATCACAGTCACCCCAGGAGGTTTCCTGGCGGGAGAAACCGTATGGCGGCAGAAGGCACTTGCCTCTGACGTCAACACGCCTTTCAACTCGGTTCCTTTTGGCGGAAGTTCCCAAAGTGATCTCTCAGAGTTCTTCGGTTCAGGTCGGCAATCTCGGGTATCGATGCTGGCTGAGGGTAAGCTGAAGAACGCCAAGTTAAGCGGGTACGTAGAGGCCGATTTTCTGTCCGCCGGCGTCACCTCAAACAACAATCAAAGTAACAGCTATACCCTGCGTCAGCGGCAGGCTTGGGGACAGGCTGCTCTGACCGATGGTTGGAGCTTTACCGGTGGCCAAATGTGGAGCTTGGTCACGGAGACCAAGAATGGTGTGGACAATCGTTCAGAAGCATTGCCCGGCACCATCGATGCCCAGTACACCGCCGGTTTTAGTTGGGCGCGGCAGTTTGGGTTCCGCGTCGCCAAGGACTTCGGCGACAAGTTCTGGTTGGCGTTCTCGGTGGAGAATCCTCAAGCCACTCTAACCGCTCACGGCACCACCACCAACTTTCTTCTCGGTGCTGCTGGCACGAGCGGAGGTCTTTACAACGCTTACAACGGCACTTACTCCTTCAACCCATCGCCTGACTTCATTGTTAAAGCCGTCTTCCAACCCACAAAATCGGCCCACATGGAAGTGTTCGGGATGGTCAATCAATTCCGTGATCGTATCTTCCCGTGCGCGGCGGCTTCAACCACAGTGCCTTGTGACGGGGCCACGTCGCCATCCGCAGTGGGCGCTTTCAACGCCTCCACCACAGGTGGCGGCCTCGGCGCAAACCTTCGCGTGAACTTGCTCAACAATCATGTTACCGCCGGTATTCACTTCCTCGGGGGCAACGGTATAGGCCGCTACGGTACCGTCGGACTGTCGGATGCAACTGCCCGCCCCGATGGCCACCTGGCCCTCATTCGCAGCTACCAGGCACTCGAAACTCTCGAGTTCCACGCTAAGAAGCTGGATATCTACACCAACATTGGGGGTGAATACGCTGGCCGGAATGCGGTTCTAAATGCGGCCGGTACGGGCGGCGTAGGTTATGGTTCGCCATTGTTCGTAAACTCCGGCTGCGCGACGGAAACGCTGCCCACGGGGAGCTTCGTGCCTGGAGCGCCCGGGAGCTGCACTGGCGATACTCGTAACTTGATCGAGGGCACGGTCGGATTTTGGTATCGATTCTACAAGGGACCAAAAGGCACGATTCAGTGGGGACCGCAGTTCTCCTACATCGTACGCAATACTTGGTACGGCGCAAATGGGATCACACCCCATGCGGATGAACCGATGGTTCTGACTTCGTTCCGCTACTACCTGCCCTAACTGCATTTCTTCTCGGTTGTTTTCGCTCCAGGCGCAGCCCCCCAGGCTGCCTTGGAGCGAGTTGTGTTCGGAATACGGCAACCCAACTCAGGCACGGCTCCGGATGCAGCCCAAAGCACTGGACCTTTGATGCTCACATGAGCAGTTTTGACCATTAAGAAACCTGTGGAACGCCTACAACTAAAGCTGGCTGTGCGCAATGTTGAATTGCGGTGCTGCGGGGAGGATCAGGGACGCTACGGTAAAGCAAAACGAGGCTCGTGCAGCTCCTTACGGAGAGGACATTTAAATGACTTCCGGTGGTCGCATAGCAACCATGGGGTTACCAAAGAACCCTCTCTGTCTCGCGGCTGCCAGAAGTATAATAGGTAAAGCCTTAGTTTACGGGATATTTGCCATATGGCATGGTTGAGAAATTCCGACAGCCAGAGGATCCGAGTTTTGACTTGGCGGTGGATCGTCATTCTTGCTGCTGTGTGCTCGCTAACTGTTAACGTGGCAACCAGATATTCTGTTTCAGAAAACTCTCAGGCGACGATTGCGAAGCATGTAACGAACCACTCCCAAGACCAAAAACGACAGCACCTCATCGATAAGAGAACGGCGCCAGTCGTCCCTATTGCTCGCCTTCTCGCTGTTTTGCAAGTATCCAACTACTATCCCCGGTTTGCCCCAAGCGGACCCCCTGTTCACACCCTTCTTTTAGAAAAAAGCCTCTATAATCGACCTCCTCCATCGTCTGAATTCCTCTCGTAGTCCATTTTTTCAGCTGCAACCTGCGATTTCACCAATGTCGGCACCTATCTCCGGGCGTTGATTGTTATCGCCGGACCAGATTCGATCTGGCTTCTTAAAGCTGTATGGCCCGATTCTTCAGTTTTTGACGCGGGCCCGACCGGCTTTTCGCTATGGTTCGAATCGGATCTCAATGGAGGAGATCATGAAAGAGACTTTAGTACTGCTTGTCCTTTTGTCTGGTGGACTGTTAACGTGTGCCCAAGCTAAGACGAAACAAGAATTCCAATCCGCCACGGTGGTTAGCCTGGATACTCACGAGACCCCATCTAATTATGTCGGAGATAACCCAACGGACGCACCACTACAGGCAGACGTTCACTCCTATGACATCGGTATACGTCTGAACTGCACTGTGTACACAGTGCGTTACGAGTCAGGGCTGGATTACCTGCCTTCGGCCTTGGCTCCTAACCACGCGATAGACATCAATTTACAAAAGCATGTCATGGACGTTGCTCTCCCTGGGGATCGCGATGTCAAGCTAGGTATCGTGTACCGCCGTCGCGCAAAGGATACGATATGCTCGGCCCGTAAATAGCTACTAAATAAATACTTTAGATGCGGCCCGAAGAAAGATCGGGCCGCATAGCCCTGTTACTCATTTGTCGGATTAGTCGCGACACGTATTTCGGAGGTAATGTTGAGCAGACTTTGCAATTTGCTGATCTGGTTTTCATTGATTGGGATGTTCGTCGAGTCCGCGGTTGCGACAGCTGGGACGGTCAGGACATTTCAACACGCGGTGGTAGTCAGCGCGCAGAAATATGAACCGGATAGTCCTCACTACGGCAAACGCACAGACGCCCCTCCAAAAGCAACCGAATACGATTACGACATCTCGATCCGCTTGAACTGTTCGGTTTATGTCGTACGTTATGAGTCGGTGATTGACTACTTGCCGGGTGTGTTCGCACCTAACCAGTCCATCGAAATCAGCCTCGAAAAACGCCTGATGTTTGTCAAAGTTCCCGGCTCTGGTGAGATCAAGATGGGCATTGTCCAGCGCTATGCCGTATTAGGGAATTCTTGTGAGGCAGGCCGTAAGCCTGCCTGAATTAAGGTCCGAAATGGTGACTGCAAAAATGCATAAGCGATTTATTTTGATTCTGGTTCGAATGGTGGCTCCTGCTCTGATAGCGATCTGGCTTGGTGCTACTACGGGCTGCGAGCATTCAGGCGGCTCCGCTCCATCCGTTTCAACCGATGTGGCCCCGCGTGCAGCGGTCGTGCAGGTTCGGCGCGCACCACTTTCCAACACACTCTCAATTGCAGGCGAGTTCCTGCCATATCAGGAAGTGGAACTCCATGCCAAGGTCGCGGGCTACATCCGGAACATCAACGTTGACATCGGTGACCGCGTCCAGAAGGGACAAGTACTGGCTGTTCTGGAGATTCCGGAACTGGTAGCACAGTTACAAGGTGCCGATGCAGGTGTGCGCCATAGTCAAGAGGAGATTACTCACGCTCAGAATGAGGTAAGCCGGGCCGAAGCGGATTACGCGGCGCTGCACGCCGCCGCCACCCGCTTGAGGCAGGCGTCGGAAGCGCGTCCAGGTCTGATTGCAGAGCAAGAACTCGACGATGCCACGGCCAAAGATCGCTCCGCTGAGGCGCAGGTGGAAGCAGCCAAATCGGAGTTAGCAGCCTCACGTCAGCAGTTGGAGGTCTCGCAAGCTGACCGTCAGCATTACGCCGCGCTGTCGGAATTTTCGCGAATTACGGCGCCCTTCGATGGGGTGGTGACTTGGCGGTATGCAGACACCGGATCGCTCATTCAGGCTGGCACCTCCAACATAAGCTCGATGCCAGTAGTGAAACTCTCGCAGGTGAACGTATTGCGGTTGCGGATCCCGGTGCCAGAGTCTCTGGCCGCCAGCGTGCATGATGGTGAACCGGCCGATATCCGGGTGAAGGCCACGGATGAGCACTTCTCGGGCAAAATCATACGCTCGACCGACTCGCTCGACAGCTCGACCCGCACCATGCAGGTCGAAGTAGATGTGCCCAATCGGGACTATAGGTTGACGCCCGGAATGTACGCCGATGTGTCTTTGCGGATTCAAAACGACCCAAACGCCCTGACCCTTCCCTTGCAGGCGACCAACCGAGGCGCGGACAAGACCACGGTCCTTCTGGTCAATTCGCAGAACCATGTGGAAGAACGCGAGATTCATACAGGAATCGAGGGCCCCAATCGAATTCAGATCCTGTCCGGATTGAATGAGGGGGACCGTGTGATTGTCGGTAACCTCCGTGAGTACCGGCCCGGCCAGCATGTCGACCCCAAAATGAGCGCAATGGCCGACGAAAAGTACGTCGCGGAACAGGTAGCGCAGTAGACATGTCCGGTTTCGCTATTCGATACCCATTTTTCATTATCATGCTGTGCCTGGTCATCACGGTTGTCGGCATCACGACCGTGGCGCGTATGCCCGTGGATCTCTTTCCCGACATCAATATTCCTGTAGTGGTAGTGGCGACGTTTTATTCTGGGATGCCCCCGGAGCAGATTGAGGCCAACATCACCAACCCTTTCGAGAGGTTTTTCACGCTTGGGGGCGGCATCGATCATATCGAATCGCGGTCGTTGACTGGAGTCAGTCTCATCAAAATTTATTTTCAGCCGGGGACTAACCCCGACGCAGCCGTCAGCGGCATCTCGAATCTTGCGATGGCGCAATTGCGGCGATTGCCTCCTGGCACGCTGCCACCCGTAGTACTAAAATTCGACGCTTCCAGTCTGCCCGTCTGCCTGATCACGTTGAAGGGCCAGGGACTGAATGAGACGGAGTTGCACGACCTGGGACAGTTTACGGTTCGCAACCAGATTGCAAATGTGCCGGGAGCGTCCGTACCGCAGCCCTTTGGTGGCAAGTACAGACAGATTCAAGTCTATGTTGATCCGGTAAAGCTGCAGGCGCATCAGTTGAGCCTGATGGACGTGGTTCGCACTGTCAATGATGCCAACACGATCCTGCCCGCAGGCGATGTGCGAATCGGTCCAAAGGACTACAACATTTACACCAACAGCCAGCTTCCCACGACTGAAGAAATAAACCGGCTGCCGCTAAAATCCGAGGGCAACGCTGAATTGATGGTGGCCGATATCGGGCATGCTGAAGACGCAGCCGCAATCCAAACCAACATTGTCCGCGTGGATGGGCAAAGATCGGTTTACCTTCCGATTCTCAAGCAAGGCGGGAACAGCAACACCATCGCCATCGTGAACGGGATCAAGAAATCTGTGGGCGATCTGGTCGACGTACCGAAAACGCTGGTGACGAAGGTTGTGTTCGATCAGTCGGTTTTCGTGAAGACGGCAATCTCCAACCTTGGCAGCGAGGGAGGCATTGGGTTGGTGTTGACTGCCTTGATGATCTTGATCTTCCTCGGCAATTTTCGCGCCACTCTGGCGGTGATGCTTTCGATTCCATTATCCGCCCTCGCCGCGTTCCTTGCGATTGACGTCAGTGGGGGATCGATCAATACCATGGTCCTGGGAGGACTCGCACTCGCATTTTCCCGGTTGATCGACAACTCGGTGGTTGTGCTGGAAAACATTTTCCGCCATCTGGAAATGGGAGAAACGCCCGAAGTTGCAGCCGAAAAGGGAGGGCGCGAGGTGGCAATGCCCGTGCTGGCCGCAACGTTTACCACTGCGATTGTCTTTTTCCCGGTTGTCTTTCTCTATGGGGTCAGCAGATTTCTGTTCACCGCGCTGGCCGCTGCGGTCGTCTTTTCCTTGTTCGCGTCCTACGCTGTGGCAATGACAGTGGTGCCGCTGTTTTGCGCTCGTTTCATCAAGTCCCCGCACGACGAGGCGGCGCATGAACCGGGGAGAACGGTATTTGAACGTTTTGTGCGAGGGTTCAATCGCCGCTATAACCGAATGCTTATGCACTACGACATCGCCGTGAGGCGCAGTCTCCTGCGTCCCTTGGCAACGGTCATCGGAATCCTCGGCATTTGTCTGTTCAGTTTCGCGTTGTTCCCCCTGATGGGGCTGGGCTTTTTCCCGCGGACCGACCCCGGCCAGTTCGTTATCAATATCAAGGCGCCTACAGGGACGCGCCTCGAACTGACCAACCAGTACATCAAGCACGTTGAGGCCGACATTCGTCAGGTGGTTTCGTCACGAGATCTAGACATGATCGTGTCGAACATCGGCATTACACCGGATTTCTCGGCGATCTATACCAGCAATTCCGGACAGCATACGGCGTTTGTGCAGGTCAGCCTCAAGAAAGGGCACTCGGTGGGCAGCTATGAATACATGCGCCTCGTGCGCGCAAAACTAACCGATGATCTACCGGAACTTTCGACTTATTTTCAATCCGGAGGCCTGATGGACGCGGTCGTCAATCTCGGACTGCCTGCTCCCATTGACATTCAGGTCAGCGGTAATGATCAGAAGGAAGCTTACCAGACCGCGGCTGAGATCGCCGAGAAGGTACGCCGACTCCATGGTGTAAGCGATGTGCTCATTCCGCAAGACCTCGACTATCCGGGCATTGAGCTCGATATCAACCGCGAAATGGCTGGGCGTATGGGGGTGTCTTCCAAGGAAGCGGTAGACAACGTTATTACTGCGCTGACCTCGGATAGCATGATCGCTCCCAGCTACTGGGTCGATCCGAAGAACGGGAATAACTACATGCTCACCGTGCAGTACCCAGAAACCCAGGTCAATTCCATCACCGACCTCAAGCAGATACCTCTGCATGCCGCGGGCAACATAAACCCAACCGACCTCGATGCTGTGTCGGATGTGAAAATGATGAACACACCGACCGAAGTGGACCACTACCAGCTCCGCCGCGTCATCGATGTATATGTTTCACCGGCCAGCCAAGATCTCGGAAGTCTTGCCAGTAAAGTAGATAAAGTGATCGGCAACACCAAGTTGCCCGAGAACGTGCGCGTCACTATGCGCGGTTCCGTGGAGGGCATGCGTCAGTCGTTCAAGAGCTTTAGCGTCGGCCTGATACTGTCAATCGTTCTTGTTTATTTGATCCTGATGGCGCAGTTCTCTTCGTTCATTGATCCGCTGATAATCCTGCTGGCAATTCCACCGGGCATCACGGGCGTCATTCTATTCCTGCTGGCAACCCATACGACCGTTAATGTCATGTCGTTGATGGGGGTCATCATGATGACCGGGATCGTGGTCTCGAACAGCATCCTCATCGTCGAGTTCACACGATCTCTGAGAAAACAAGGCATGCCGATCGAGGAGGCCGTAGCGACTGCCTGTCGTGTCCGTTTGCGTCCCGTCTTAATGACTTCTTTGGCTACCATTCTCGGCATGATTCCGATGGCCCTTGCGCTGGAAGCCGGTAGCGAACAGTATGCCCCCTTGGCACGCGCTATTATCGGGGGGCTCACGATGTCGGTCGTTGTGACCGTCTTCATTGTTCCCGCCGCGTATCTATTGATCCATCGGCGAGAAGAAGAGGCAACGCCAGCCGTACAAGAGCTGGGGCTACCAATCGAACCATGAAGAAGTAAACATTTAGCATGTTGAGTGGTGCGCGAGTGGAGACCGGGGCAGGAGATGTCCGCAATATGAGAAATGTACTGATTGCTATCTTGGTTTTACTGCAACCTCTGTGGAGTCATGCCCAGGTCCCAATCAAATTGCAAGCGGCACAGAGCCTCCCATCGGCTCCGCTGCCGCAGGAAACTCCGAATCCAGCCCCGCCCAGTATGTCTCCGAATGGCGAGCGACCCTTCGATCCCCAGGCCACTCCTGGGACAGAAGCAACTCTGTCGTTGAAGCAAGCCGAAGCTTTGGCGTTGAAGAACAACCCGCAAATCTCCGTAGCTCGGCTGACGGCGCTGGCTTCCCAGCAAGTCACACGGGAAGTGCGTTCAAACCTATGGCCAACCGCAACCGCCGACCTCACAGCTGTGGACGCGGATCCTGGGAGTCGCATCACGGCCGGTGGACTCAACAATCCCATCATTTATCAGCGTGCCGCCGCTGGCGTCATGGTAAGTCAGTTGATTACCGACTTCGGCCGCACCACGAATTTGGTCGCCAGTGCCAATCTGGCAGCCAAGGCCGAGAACCAGAATGCGGTAGCGACGAAAGAGCAGATACTTCTAGCTGCGGATCAAGCCTTCTACAGCGCGTTGCAAGCGCACGCCGTGCTGACCGTGGCTCAGCAGACCGTGAATGCACGGCAGACGGTTTCTGACCAGATCGGGGCTTTGTTCAAGAGTAAGTTGAGGTCTCAACTGGACTTCAGTTTCGCGAACGTCAACCTCGCACAGGCCAGGCTCCTCCTCTTAGACGCAGAAAATAATGAGAACGCCGCTCTGGCCGCTCTTTCCGCTGTGCTTGGATATTCTAGCCTGCACGACTTTAAGTTGGTCGAGGACGCAACGCCGATTACTTCGCCTCCCGGGAACGTGGATGATCTAATCTCTGAGGCCTTCTCTATGCGCCCTGAAATATTGGCGCTCAATTTCCAGTACCAATCTGCTCAGAAGTTCCAAGCCGCGGAACACGACTTGTTTTTCCCAACGATCGAGGCTGTCGGTGCAGTGGGAGACACGCCCGTGCGCAACCCGATCCTTTCTGATTGGTACGGTGCGGTGGGTGTGAACGTTGGAATTCCGCTGTTCAATGGCTTTCTCTATACGGCGAGATCTCGCGAGGCGCGTCTGAGAGCGCAGGCAACACAAGACCGCCTGCTTGATCTCCGAAACCGGATTTCACGGGACGTGCGGACAAGTTGGCTCAACGCAAATACTGCTTACCAGCGGGTTAGCGTCACTCAACAACTGTTGGATCAAGCAAGCCTCGCGCTCGATCTTGCGCAGACACGTTACAACTTGGGGCTAAGTTCCATTGTTGAGTTAAGTCAGGCACAGCTTCAGCAGACGCAGGCCCAAATCAGTAATGCTCAGGCTGGTTACGACTACCGGCTTGCCTTGGCGGTTTTGCGTTATCAAACGACCGGTATCTAGCGTGGGAAGTAGTGCTTGTGCGTATTGCGACAAGGGGACGGTTGCATACCAAGAAATCTATGGGATACCTGGTACGAGTGCTGAAGCCGCGAAGAATCGCATCGACAAGGAGGAAGAAGAAAAAGAAAGCCCAATTTAGTACGCGCGATGGATTGCTGCTTCGGGCCTCTATTGGAGTCTTTATCGTTCTAGTTTTTGCGGTCTATTTTACTTGGTTAGAGCCCCTTACAAAGGGAAATTAGGTAGTGGTTCTACGTTTTGGCGCGGTTTCTGGGCAAAGGCTTGGAGGGGGTTTTCGCGTACGGCTTTCTCTTGGCGTTTGCTTCTTCTCAATGCGCTCCATGAGCTTTTGAGCTTTGCGGTCTTCGAGATGTTGAGGGTATTTCATGCTGGTTTCCATGACCATAGTCTCCCATAGGTCAACCTTAATTGATACTCCTGTGGAAATTCAAACTATCGGAAAATGAAATAAAGAAACGACTCAGATTACTTTGACAACGTGGCCAGCGCCTTGCGAAACATTGCCTCGAACGACGTGCCTTGGCTATTGTTCCCGAGCGATGCCAGCGCCTTTTCTGCAGCGGGCCGCTGGTACCCCAGGTTCATCAGCGCCGACAGGACATCTTCCCCCACCGCACTGAGTGAGGACACTGCCGTGATCGCTTCCGTACCCTGCGCCGGGAGCTTGTCTCGCAGCTCCAGTACCATGCGCTCAGCGGTTTTCTTGCCAATGCCAGGAATGCGAGTGAGTCGCGCAATATCATTGCCCCCGATTGCCCCGACCATTTCATCGGCCGCCATTCCGCTCAGGATCGTAATCGCGAGCTTGGGCCCAATTCCGCTCACCGTGATCAACTTTTCGAACAGAAGTTTCTCCGAGGGCCGCAGAAATCCATACAGCGCGATCTGATCTTCGCGTACATGCGTGTGGATGTGCAGCGCGACTTCACTCCCAACGCCGGGTAGATTAGAGAAGGTTGGCATACTGATGACGACGTCGTAGCCGACGCCGCCAGTCTCAACAACAGCCTGGTTAGGATGCTTCTCTATCAGCTTTCCGTGCAGATGAGCAATCATGCTGAGAACATTGTAGCCGGAGATGAACTCAGCCGAACGCTTAGCAGTTTACTAGGGTTTTTCGGGTTGGCTGAAGGCTGACAGCTCTAGAACAACGAGCTCTGCCTTCGGTTTGGAGTAATGCCGAAATGCTCATACGCAAGCTGCGTGGCCACTCTCCCTCGAGGAGTGCGATTTAAGAATCCGATCTGGATTAAGAATGGCTCGTAAATTTCTTCAATTGCATCCGCTTCCTCCGCCAGAGCGGCCGCCAACGTATTCACCCCAACCGGGCCACCTTGATACTTCTCAATGATGGTCAGCAGCAGCTTGCGATCCACTTCATCGAAACCGTGCCGATCCACTTCTAGCATTTGCAGCGCGGCCTGGGCGGTGGGCAAGTCGATCTTCCCCGCTCCCCGAACCTGCGCATAATCCCGCACGCGCCGCAGCAACCGATTCGCAATGCGCGGTGTACCGCGCGACCGGCTGGCGAGTTCCAGCGCACCCGCATGGTCGATCTCGACTCCCAGAATCTCCGCCGACCTCTCCACAATCACCCGCAAATCCTCGTGGCCATAAAACTCCAGCCGCAGCACGATTCCGAAACGCGAACGCAAAGGGGCCGAAAGCAATCCCGCGCGTGTAGTCGCGCCGATGAACGTAAATGGCTTGACATCCATGGTGTGAGTTCGCGCCGCCGGGCCCTGGCCGATAATGATGTCCAGCTTGTAATCTTCGAGCGCCGAATAAAAGATCTCTTCTAGCGCCGGCTGCAGCCGATGCACTTCATCAATAAACAGCACCTGCTTGTCGCGGACATTGGTCAGGATCGCGGTGAGGTCACCCTTGATCTGCAAGGTCGGACCGGAAGTTTGCTGAAATGGCGCGCCCAATTCATTGGCGATGATGGTCGCCAGCGTCGTCTTCCCCAGTCCCGGAGGCCCATACAGCAATACATGATCGAGCGCTTCGCCACGTGACCTCGCTGCCTCAATCGCGACCGCCAAATTCTCCTTGACCTTCGCCTGCCCAATAAACTCCACCAATCGCTGCGGACGCAGCTTCAACTCAAACGACGAATCGTCCTCAACCGGCGCCGCCGACACCAGCCGCTCGCGTTCTTGCGGAAGTTTGGGAGTGTTGCTGAGAGTTGCCACGTTATGGCGATAGTAAAGCGAAATGCCGCACCATGCAATCGTGCTCTGTGTTCAGTGTAGAGATTGTTGTCCGAGCAGGGCACCGAATTCTTTGGGGTCGCCAAGCATGTCCATTTAAAACCCTTCGGCAGGGTAAGGGTTATAGATAGGGTTATAGATATGGCCATCTTGCATCTTTTGCAGTATTTGGCCCATCGCGGGTTACCGTGGTCCGTGGGTCCGAGGTCTGTGAAGGTGAATGTGAACCACGGCCACACTCGAATGTATTCCGCCGATACGTAAGGAAGTCCGTCCTTTTCTTCGGTTACCGTTCCGTAAACACCCACTAGCGACAAAAAGGGGATCGCTGCATTCTCCAACTTCACTGTTGCGATAAAGCTTCCAGCGCCCGCGAGACCAGCCTAATGTGACAGTCTGTGCTGCCATCAAAGTATTCTTGCTCCAGCAGCAGTTTGTACATCTGTTCACCTCGCGTCCCTTCAGAAGCGCCACGGAGCACGCCAAACCAGCTGATCGAGTTATCTCCACGTAAGGGCATTATTTTTGTGTATGATATGAATAATATAGAAATATACCTTTAAATATATAATAATAGATAATGCCTCTCAGCATCAAGAACGACGCCACCGAACGCCTGGCCCGACAAGTTGCCGACGAGACCGGAGAGTCTCTGACCCAAGCCATCCAGAAAGCTCTGGAAGAACGATGGGAGCGGCTCAAGACCAGACGTCGGAGCCGTGCACTGAACGGCCAGCTCGAAGACCTGTTGCGGCGAGTGGACGCTCTTCCCACTCTCGACTCCCGGCCCGAAGACGAAATCCTCGGCAACGACGAGCACGGAATGCCACGCTGATGGTGATTGACACTTCCGCGCTCCTCACGATTTTTCTGGCCGAGCCCGAGCGCAAGGACTTTCTCGATCTCATCATCGAGGCCACAAGCCGATTGATCTCCGCAGCGAACGTGCTCGAAACTGGAATTGTGCTGGAAGCGAGGCGCGGCGAAGCGGCGGGCCGCGAGTTCGATCTCTTCGTGGTTCGCGCCAATCTTAAAGTGGTCTCAGTAGATGCGGAACAAGTCGAGATCGCGCGCTCCGCCTGGCGCAAATACGGGAAAGGCCGTCACCTGGCGGCCCTCAATTTCGGAGATTGTTTCGCCTATGCTCTCGCCAAATCCTCTGGCGAACCACTGCTGGCCAAGGGCGATGACTTTGCCCGCACGGACGTCGAACTCTGCCCATCGCGGTAACTCCAGCGTCCATTCCTTACGGATACCACTCCAGCAACCGAACCTCAATGCCGGTACCTTCCAATCCTTTTTGAAATACAGTGAGATCAGATCCGCGATAGTGATAGGGGATGACAACCTTCGGGTGGAATGCTTTGACCGCGTCAGCAGCCTCTTCGGGCGGCATGGTATAGGGCAGATTCATGCACACGAACGCCACATCAATGTTCTTGAGCGCACGCATCTCCGGGACGCCCTCGGTGTCACCTGAGAAGTAGAATCGCTTGCCTCCGTAGGTGAGGACGTAGCCATTGCCGCGTCCCTTGTCGTGAAAAAGTTTTCCCGGCTCGGGGCCGCGCTTCAGGTTGTACGCAGGGACGGCCTCGATGGTCCAATCCTGCCAGGTTTTGGTCTCTCCATTGGCAATGGGCTTGGCGTTGGTGACGGTTTGCACCACTGCCGGCGCGGCCAGAATTTCGGTTTCCGCCTTGCTGACTTCCTTGATCGAATCAGGGTCCATGTGGTCCCCGTGGATGTCGGTAATCAGAATGAGGTCTGCTTTTGGAAGCCCTGAAAATTTCACAGGTTTGGCGGGATCCAGATAGATGGTCTTTCCTCCCGCCTCGATCAGCGTGCTGGCATGATTCAGCGGCGTGATTTTGACCGGCCCGGCAGATGAAGGAAAGACTTGCGTCTCGGCGGCATGCCCAACCAGCGACAGAGCGAAAAGAGAGTAGATAAGAATCGGGATCACTTTCATATTTGACCTCACGTTAATCTCTAAGCATTTCTGCAAAAATATCTCTGCAATCAAGTGCGTACCAACATTACGCCCCGCATGACAACATCGTAGCTCCGCCGTCCCGATGCCTGTCAAATTGTAAATTGCGGAAAACCGACTCTGCGCGGGCTACAACCTTGATTACTGGGGCCACTCGAATCCCTCGGAATTCACGGAGCCTTAACCCTGCTTTCACCGGACTGTAACAAACCGCCGCTAGGGTTGTGCAATGTGCGGGTTGGGTACGAGGGAACCGCGATGGCAGCCCTGCCGACCTGCCGGGGTATTGATCTGTAACTCAACCGATTGCAGTCCTCTTGGGGTCGCGTGGCCCAGTTCGCTTACCGCTCGATTCGGTTCCAGGCCTTCGCAGCTGCCGAGCGTGGAGCAAGCAGCGTACTTCGCAAGCCCAAGAACAAAATTTGGCAAGTTCAAAGGAGAGCATTATGAAAAGAGTTGCCGTAGTTCTAGCCGTGCTGGCCACCTTCGCGGCCACAGGCCTTGCTCAGGAAGGCGCCGTTCCCAAAGGCGTTCCGCATCTGGACCACGTTTTCCTTATCATGATGGAAAACCACGGGTATAAACAGATTCTCCACAATCCCAACGCTCCGTTTACCAACCAATACGCCAAGTCTGCCAATCTGGCGACGAACTATTTTGCCGTTGCCCACCCTAGCCTGACGAACTACCTCGAGGTTGTGGGTGGGTCGAACTTCGGCATCCACAGCGATAACGCTCCCGACTGGCACAGCACCACGTGCTCGACCAACCTCTCCACGGGAATACCCAACACCGATAGCCCTCCGAGCCCCAACATTTGCCCGATCTGGGGAAGTGGAACTGACGCTGCCACTCCGGCTCTCGACTGCACCAACGAGGTCACCGGGCCTCCTTGCGAAATCAACCTCAATGGCAATGCATCTTACCCGGCAGTTTCCACCACGCTGGGTATCACCATCGCCGAGCAACTGGTCGCTGCGGGGAAGACCTGGAAGACCTACCAGGAAAGCCTGCCGCTAGGCAGCCCCGACCTCGTGAACTACAGCGATGGGAACTTCACCAACAACACGGATTTCACCAAGATCAACCCGCAGTTGACCCCGCCGCTCACCACCGCCGACATCGTGCAGTTGTACGCGGTGAAACATAATCCCTTCGCCTATTTCCAAGATGTCCAGCAAGGCGGGAATCCCTTCGTCAGCTACGCCAATATGGCCGCATTTGACGGGGCGGGCGGACTCTGGAGCGATCTCGGCTCCGGCAAAGTATCAAACTTCTCTTACATCGTGCCCAACCAATGCAACGACCAGCATGGACGTGGCAACGGCACCGCTTTCTGCAACTTTGACCCCAACGACAACGGCACACAGGCTGGCCTGAACCCGGCACTCATTCGCCTCGGTGACCAGGCGCTGCAAAACCTGGTAGCGGCCATCCACGGTTCTTCAGTTTGGACCAAGGGACACAATGCCATCGTCGTGATTTGGGACGAAAACGACTACAGTGTCGCTCCCAACATCAACAAAGTCGTGGCCCTCGTGGACACCAACTACGGACTCCACGAGCAGCAGAGCTCAACCTACTACACTCACTTCTCGCTGCTCAGGTCCATCGAGGGAGGGTTCGGCTTGCCTTGCCTAAATCACGCCTGCGATGCCAGCACGAACACTATTTCCGACCTGTTTGGCGAGCCGTAAGGCGAAGCACACAGCGGAGAAGACTCGGCAGGGCTGGTTGCTTTAGTCAGCCCTGTTCTTTTTTTAGGTTCTCCGCCGTGGAGGAGTCGTTTAGAAGGTGTGCGGGTAGCGGGAGCGTGCAGCCGAAATCTCCAGGTAGCGCGGGGCCTACTCTTCCTCTTCCTTCACGTCCCCACGCGCCGCTCTTGCCTTCTCGACAATCTTCTCTTGCAGTTGTCCTGGCACAACGTCGTAGTGATGCATTTCCATGTTGAAGCTGGCACGGCCCTGCGTCATTGCCGTCAGATCGACGCCATAAGTCAGCATCTCAGACATCGGCACCTCAGCCTTCACAATCGTGTTGCCGCCCTTGTTGTCCATGCCCTGGATGCGCCCGCGGCGGCTGTTCAAATCCCCCATGATTGAGCCCGCAAACTCATCCGGGGCCGTGATCTCGGCGACCATCACCGGCTCCAGTAGCGTCGGCTTGGCCTGTTCCATCGCTTTCCGGAACGCGATGCGCCCGGCCATTTGGAACGACATGTCATTCGAATCCACATCGTGATACGAACCGTCATAAAGGATGACGCGAAAATCCACCATAGGAAACCCGGCAAGATATCCCCGTGCGGCGGCGTCCCTGATTCCCTTTTCGATGGCGGGAATATAGTTTTTCGGAATCGATCCGCCAAAAATGTCGTTTACAAATTCGAACTCTCCGCCGCGCGGCAGCGGTTCCATCTTAATTTTGCAATCGCCATACTGTCCGTGCCCACCGGTCTGCTTCTTGTGCTTCCCCTGCACGTCAGCTTTGCCGCGAATCGTCTCCCGATACGGCACCTTGGGCGCTTTCAAAATCACCTCGGTGTGATAACGCTTCTTCATCTTTGAGACAACGACCTCAATGTGCTGTTGTCCCGTACCCGCAATCAGAAATTCCTTCGTCTGCGCATCGCGAAAGAATCGCAGCATGGCATCTTCTTCCATCAGCTTGTGGATGCCCGGCCCCAGCTTATCTTCATCCGCCCGGCTCTTGGGTTCGATCGCAAACGTGATTGCCGGCTCCGGCAGCTTCACCCGTGGGTATTGGATCGGTGCAGACTTATCGCCCAGCGTATCGCCGGTGAGCGTGTCTTTCAGCTTCGAGACGGCCCCAATGTCACCCGCGTGTAGCTCTGTCACCGGTACGGTGGTCTTCCCTTGCATGATGGAAATATGCGCCAGCTTCTCCGTTGATCCACGCGAAAAATTTTGCACCGTCGCATCATTCTTCAGCACGCCGGAAAATACTTTGAAGTAAGAGATTCGTCCCGCGAACGCATCCGAAACCGTCTTGAAAACATAAAGTGACACCGGCTCCGTGTCCGCCTCATGCCGCTTCGGTGCGTCGCCATTGCTGGACGACGCCGGTTCTCCCTGCACCCACTCATGCTCCGATGGCGCAGGCGTGTAATCCACAATAAAATCCATCACCCGGTCCGCCCCAATGTTGCCCAGTCCGGAGCCAAAGATCACCGGGAAAATCTTGTCCTCACGGATGGCATTGTGCAGCGCCGGCACCAGGTCCTCTTCCGGAATAGTGCCCTTCTCAAAGAATTCTTCCATGAGCGCATCGTCGCCCTCGGCGACAATTTCCACCAGCTTTTCGTGCGCTTCCTGCACCCGATCTTTCAAATTCGCCGGGATCTCCGTCTCTTTCCCCGTACCGTTTCCGCCTAGCTCGTAGGCGTAGGCCTTCATGCGGACCAGGTCCACCACGCCCGTGAAATTCTTCTCGCTCCCAATCGGCAGCTCCAAAGGAATGACCGAACGCCCAAATGCTTTGGTCAGCGATTCCAGCACGCGCTCCGCATCAGCATGATCGCGGTCCATGCGGCTGGCCACAATCAGCCGCGGCGTCTTGAATTCTTCACAGTAATTCCACACTCGCTCGGTCACCACCTCCACGCCGGCCACGCCATCGACCACAACGATTGCCGCATCCACCACCGGCAACACCAGCTTGGCCTCGTGAACGAACATATTGAACCCAGGGCTGTCCACGATATTGATCTTGGTTTTACCCCACTCCGCATAAGCCAGGCTGGCAGCGATCGACATTTTGCGCGCGATCTCTTCGTCGTCGTAATCGGTGGTCGTGGAGCCGTCATCCACTCGGCCCAGCCGCTGGGTTGCGCCCGCGGCATAGAGCATCGCCGAGACGAGAGAGGTCTTCCCCGCATGTCCGTGTCCCACAATTGCAACATTGCGGATATTCGCGCCTTCATAAACTTTCACGGGTTCGCTCCTTGGGGCCTGGATTGCCGCAAAGCCTAGGATGCTACCACCGCAGCCCGTCGAGGCTCAACTGGGGAAGGAATGATTGAAAATGTGGGCTGATTTCGATCTCGCTGTGATACGAATGGAGGCGAAATCATGGACGCCAGCCAACCTGCAGACTCTAATACGAAAGGGGTTTTCCTCACCGCGGAATGGCGGCATCTCGCGATGCTGAACTATGAAGTGGATCCCAGTGTGTTGCTTAAATTTGTTCCCGCTGGAACAGAGCTGGACCGATGGAATGGAAAAATCTTCCTCAGCCTGGTCGGATTCCGGTTTCTTAATACGAAAGTCTTCGGGATTCCCTTTCCGTTTCATCGCAACTTCGAAGAAGTAAATCTCCGCTTCTACGTGCGTCGGCGGGAACGAGAAGATATCAAAAGAGGTGTCGTATTCATCCGGGAGATCGTTCCCCGCTGGGCTATTGCCACAGTCGCTCGCACTTTCTACAGCGAGAATTGCGCGGCGCTGCCCATGTCGCACCAGATTCAAACGATAGACAATGGCCAACTTGTGGTCGAGTACGCGTGGAAATCAGGGACAAGCTGGAACAGAGTTGGCTTAAATGTACGGGGCGACCCCGCGCTGCCAAAAGCAGGCTCAGAGGAGCAGTTCATCACCGAGCACTGGTGGGGATACACAGCTCAGAAAGATGGTAGTAGTGCTGAATATCATGTTACTCATCCTGCCTGGAGAGGATGGAGCGGCGAAAACGTGTTAGTCGAAGGTGATATGGAAGGGCTTTATGGCAGGGATCTAGCCTCGGTACTGAAGAATCCACCAGCATCAGCTTTTCTCGCCGATGGGTCTGAGGTTACGGTAGCTCGCGGGCGGAGGTTGTAGGGATGATGATTACCAGCGCTACCGCACTTTTAAGTCGCTTCTGGGTGTATGATTCCTCGCATGTTAGGCGGACGCACCAGCGAGCAGTGGGTCGCCCAATACTCGACCAGTCATCAACACCCCGTGAACCGGGTGTGTCACACGCTGGGCATCCCCACCATTCTTCTTTCACTCGCACTCTTGCTGGCCAGTATCTTCTTCCATAGACTATCGCCCTACGCCGCCGCCCTCTTTCTGACCGGATGGATTCTCCAATTCATCGGCCATGCCTTCGAGGGCAAAGAACCCGAGTTCTTCCATGACTGGCGCTTTCTCTTCGTCGGCGTGCGCTGGTGGTGGGCCAAAATAAATGGCAACGCCTGAAGAAATCTCCATGTTCCCCCAACTCGCCGGCTTCACCGACCTCGGACTTCTTCTGCTCCGCCGCATGGTTGCAACGGCATTTACCACGAGTGGCTGGAACCATCTGAAAGATCCCTCTGGCCGCAACAAAAGCCTCGGCTTGAGCAAGGGATTTCCGATTTTCATCGGAGCCGCTGAAGTGGCCGGCGCTCTCGGCTTGATTTTCGGTGTCTTACCCGGTTAGCCGCGATCGGGCTGATCCTCTATTATGCTGGGAGCGATCCAGAAGAAGATCTTCGTCTGGCACACCGGTTTCTGGGGCGAAAGAAATTCCGGCTGGCATTGCGACTTGATGTTCATCGTGATGAACCTGGTCATCCTGTTTACTCAGGTGGCCGATTCGTGTTGTGGAAATGATCCTGACTTGGCGCTTGCACGCCTATCCGCAATCGCCTATTCTTTAAGGAAATCTTGGTGACTTGCACCTGCCTTATGCATCGTCTGACCGCCAGATTGTTGCTGGTCCTGCTGCTGGTGAGCATCTTCACTCCCGTGGCTTTGGCGATCACTGAGCCCGATGCCTGCTGCACGGGGAAGATGCATGAGCACACCTGTTGCGCACGAAAGATGCATGAGCAGGCTGCGACACACGCCTTACAGTTTCAAGCGTCTCCTGTCCGCTGCAATCATGACTGCTGCCGTCCGGTAACAGTTTCGCAGTGGGCAGAAAATCCGCAACCCCTAAGCACCTACGTCACTCCCATATCGTCAACTTTGTCTTCCACTTTACGTTCGGTTCACCGTAGCGACGACCGCAGCACTTCTCATTCCGGCCGCGCCCCTCCGCAGTTCTCGTTCTCCGTCGCCTAATTATTTTGCCGCCTGATCAATCCGCTGATTGCGGAAAAGCTCTGATTTTGGGTGGGGCAGCAGCTTCTGCGCTGCGGGAAAAGGCTTTGATTTCTGTCCAGGGCTTTAGCCCCGGTTCTTGGAGAACTTATGAAATCCCTTCGCGCTATTTTTTTTGCTGCCCTGCTCCTGCTCTCCGCCACCGCTTTTGCCAACGTTTACGGCGCCATCCGCGGCGTAGTACATGACCCACAACATCGCCCCATTGAGGGCGCCATGGTGATGCTCAAAGCAAAATCGTCGGACTGGGTGAAGACCGTTACCACCGACGCGAACGGCGAATTCCAGCTCAACGCCGTGCCCCTCGGAGACTACTCGGTGGCCGTGGCGAGTCCCGGCTTCGCACAAACGGCACAGGACGTCACGGTAATCTCGGGAACTGTGCCCGTCGTTCACTTCCAATTGCGAGTGGCTTCAGCGAATGAAAAAGTTACCGTTTCCGGTGCGCCCGCGGTCGCCCCCACTGACTCCGCCACGCCCATCACTCTGGTGGATAGCCTCGACATCGAGCGTACCCCCGGCGCCGATCGCTCCAACAGTCTGGCCATGATCACAGACTACGTCCCCGGTTCTTACGTTACCCATGACATGCTGCACATCCGCGGCGGCCACCAAACCACATGGCTCCTGGACGGCATTCCGGTCATCAACACCGCCATCGCACAGAATGTTGGACCGCAGTTCGATCCTAAAGACTTGGAATATGTCGAAGTCAATCGCGGCAGCTATGGCGCTGAATTTGGCGACCGCACCTATGGTGTCTTTAACGTCGTGCCCCGCACCGGCTTCGAGCGCAACGACCAGGCCGAACTCGTCCTGAGCGCTGGAAACTTCTATCAGACCAATGATGCGTTAAGTTTCGGCAGCCATACCGAACGCTTCGCGTACTATGCCAGCGTCAACGGCAACCGCAGCGATCTCGGCCTGCAGCCGCCCGTGCCTCAGGTCGTGCATGATGCCGTCAACGGAGTCGGTGGCTTCGGCTCCTTCATTTTCAACGCCGATCCCTCCAACCAGCTTCGTCTGGTAACGTCGCTCCGCCGCGACTACTTCCAGATCCCTTACGATCCCTTCCCCAATGACATCGAAAACAACCCTGCCGGCGATCAGTACACTCCAAGTATCGGCCTGCGTGACGGCGAACACGAAGCGGATGCCGGCGTGCTGTTCACTTGGGTCCATACCTTCAATTCGCATCTCATGACCACGGTTTCGCCCTTCTACCACTACAACAGCGGAGACTACGACAGTAATCCCAACGACGTTCCCATCGCCACCACCCTAGACCGAGGCTCCACTTATGTGGGAGGTCAGGCAAGCCTCGCCGCCAACTACAAGAAGAACGACCTGCAGGTTGGATTCCTCAGCTTCTACCAGAGCGATAACCAGTTCGTTGGAGCCATTTTCAATGACGGCAGCGGAACCCCTTCCATCAACGACACCGAACACCCTAACGCGAACCTCGAAGCCGTCTACATCGACGATAAGTTCACACCTTCTCCCTGGCTGACGCTCTCCGCTGGCATGCGCCCCACGCGATTCTCCGAAGGCAACTTTGCGATCACCGCGGCCGCGCCACCCGTCGACGAGTCCGCCATCAGCCCGCGTTTCGGCGCCACCGTCACCATTCCTAAGCTTCGTTGGACATTCCGCGCCTTCTACGGTCATTACTATCAAGCCCCGCCGATCGAAACCGTCTCCGGTCCGACCCTTATTGAATACGCAAACCAGCAAAGCCCGCCACTTGGATTCGGCACACTCCCCGGTGAGCGCGACGAAGAACATCAATTTGGCGTCACCATCCCTTACCGCGGATGGGTCCTCGACGCCGATAACTTCCAAACCAAGGTCGTCAATTTTCTCGACCACAACAATATCGGTGCTTCCAGCATCTTTTTTCCCATCGCCGTTTCCCAAGCCTTAATTCGCGGCTGGGAACTCACGCTCCGCTCGCCCCGCTTTGCTCACCGTGGCCAGGTTCACCTCGCCTATTCCAATCAAATCGCCGAGGGCGCTGGCACCATCACGGGCGGTCTCACAGATTTTTCGTTTGCTCCCGAACTGAGTCCGCTCGATCACGATCAGCGCAACACCCTCAACGTAGGGG